>Ga0123519_10002500_pt1 | contig 31014 bp, 23 predicted proteins | sample YelNatPaOPRAMG02_FD_87396 | JGI IMG/M metagenome (GOLD analysis project Ga0123519, IMG submission 87396) | Hot spring microbial communities from Yellowstone National Park - Yellowstone National Park OP-RAMG-02 (version 2) | ecosystem: Environmental > Aquatic > Thermal springs > Hot (42-90C) ... | reverse complement strand
TCGGCGCCCCGGCCCGCAATGCACTTGCGAGCCGCCGTCTCCGCCACCGCCGCTGGCTCGAGCTTCGCGATGTCAATCCCCTGCCACTCCGCGTAGCCGCTGGACGCGTCATCGGCTACTACCGCCACCAGTCGGGCCGCGCTGGCAGGAGCATAGGCGCGTATGCCCAGGGAGTTGCCCACCGCGATCTCCGCCACGCTCGCCGAGAGCGATCCCGAGGCGCGACAGCCCTCGGCCTCAGCCACGCCGGCGATTGTGCGCGCAGACTGCGCGCGCTGCTCCGGGGTCGACATAGCGGTCGCCTCGGCGAAGCTGTCGACATCGGGCAGCGGCTGTGGGCCGGGCAGGGAGAAGAAGTCCGGGTCCTCCGCCGAGATGTGGGCGATCTCGACGGCCTGCTTCGCCACGGCCGTCACCCGGTCGGCGCTGAGCTGGTTGCCGCGGGCGGCGCCGATGCGTTTGCCAACGATCGCGCGCACTGAGACCACCGCGTTCCGCTCCGCGACGTTCTGGTGAATCACCGACTCCGCGAACCGAGTCAGCGCGCTGTCGGTCACATACAGGAGCGCCTCTGCCTGGTCGCACTCGCAGGCGCCAAGCGCGGCCTCCAGCAGCTCGAGGCATCTGGCTTCACCCAACATGGTCTCTCTCCCGGGCCGGGTCGCGCCGGCAGGACCGCGTCCCTGCGTGGCGGAAAAACCAGGCACCCATGGGTCGATCGGAGGCGGAGCGATGGCTAAGACGGAGCGGATCACCTATTTCGATGACACGTCCAAGGCAGCCGCGAACACGCGGGTGGTCGTCTCGCTCGTGGGCGAGTTTCTCGCGTCGCACCGGGTCGCGCACGTCGTCTTCGCAACGAACACCGGTTACGTCGGGGCGCAGTTCGCGCCGCTGGCCAGGGCGCACCCGAAGGTCAACTTTGTGGGCGTCAAGATGGCGCCGGCCGTGGACAAGATGTACGACGTCCGGTGGAACAAGCGGCACGGCGCAGCCATGGAGAGCGCAGGCATCAAGCTGGTGTGCGGGACGCACGCACTCACCGGCGGCGTCGACCGCGCGATCCGCGCGAAATTCGAGGGATACCCGCCGGGCGCCCTGATCGCGGAGACGCTCTACCTGTTCTCCCAGGGCATGAAGGTCTGCGTGGAGATCATCGCGATGGCTGTCGACGCGGGGGTGGTGCCTGAAGGCGCCCTGGTCGTGTCGTGCGCCGGGACCGGCCACGGCTCCGACACCGCCGTCGTGGCGACCTCCGCCGCCAGCGCCAACCTGTTCGACATGACGATCCATCGGATCCTCGCGATGCCGCTGAACAAGTGAGCGCACGGGTCAGCCCTCCTGCGCCCCGACCCCGACGCGAACGTTGCGGAACCGCGCCGGGGCGACGCCGTGGCCGACCCACATGATCTGGACCGGCTCGCCCTTGCCGCACGACAGCAGGCCCCACGGGTGCCACTCGCTCTCGCCGGCGATCGCATCGCACGACCGCCAGAACTCCGGCGTGATTCCCTGGTAAGTCGTGTTGCGCAGCATCCGCCCGAGCTGTCCGTGCTTGATCTCCCACGCGATCTCGGTGGCGAACTGGAAGTTCAGGCGCTGGTCGTCGATGCTCCAGCTCTTCGTCGTCGCCGCGTACACGCCGTCGTCCGTCTCCCGGATCATCCGCTCCAGGGTCGAGTCTCCCGGCGCGAGGTTGATGTTGGTCATGCGGACGATCGGCAGGCGATTCCAGCCGCTGGCGCGCATGGCGCCACTGCTTTTCATGTGCAGGCGCGCCGCCGTCTCTCGCGAGCTCAGGTAGCCTGTGAAGATCCCGGCTTTCACGAGGTCCACGCGCTGCGCGGGCACACCCTCGTCGTCATAGGCGAAGCTGCCCATCGCACCCGGTATGGTCGCGTCGGCGTAGAGGTTCACGATCTCCGAGCCGTACCGGTATTTGCCCAGCTTCTCCGGCGTCAGGAACGAAGTGCCGGCGTAGCTGCGTTCGGTCCCGAAAACCCGGTCCAGCTCCGTCGGGTGCCCGCAGGACTCGTGGGTCTGGAGCGCAAGCTGGCTGCCCTCGAGGATCAGAGTGGTGATGCGCGATGGGCACGGGTCTGCCTTCAGCAGCGCTACCGCCTCCTCGCCCGCGCGCCGCGCGTGGCCCACGAAGTCCATCTCCTCTATGAATTCCCACCCCCGGTTGGCGTTGTCGCCGTCGAGCGAGCTGGGGTAGGACCGCCGCTGCACCTCCCCCTCCCCCTCCGCGAGGGCCTGGATCATCCCGCCCGACTGCACGCGGGCCTGGTAGATCTCCGCGCCCTCGCCGCTGGCGAACCATTTCTCCTCCCGGACGAAGTTCAGCTCGCCCGTCGCGACGCGGACGCCCGAAACCTCCCGCATCACCTTGTCGGCCTCTAGCAGGAGGGCCAGCTTGCGTTTCAGCGGGACATCGAACGGGTCCACCTCGAATGCAGATGACCACTCGCCGCTAGCGGGCTCTACAGGAGACAGCTCGACGGAACCGGAGGATAGCATCGCGCTCGCGCGCGCGATCCGCACGGCCAGCTCGGCGATCGCGTCGACCTCCTGCGGGGTTACGTTCGCAGTGCTGGCGAACCCCCAGGCGCCGTCCGCGACAACGCGGATGCCGAGACCCTGTTCCGTCGCATCCATGATCGCATCCGCGGCGCCGTTTCTGGTGTGCACCGATTGGCTCCGGCGCACGATGGCGCGGGCGTCGGCATAGCTCGCGCCCAGGGACTGCGCCCTGGCGACCGCGCGCGCGACGAACTCGTTCATGGTAGCACCTCCTTCCCGGGGCAAGAGGTTCACTGCGGAATGAAGCTCACCTCCGGATCCAGGTCGACGGCGAACCTGGCGAGCAGCTTGGAGGCGGCCTCCAGGTCCCGCAGATCGAGCACCTCGATCGGCGTATGCATGTATCGTAGGGGGACGCTAACGACACAGGAGGCGACGCCGCCGCGCGTGAGCTGCATTGCCCATGCGTCGGTGCCGCTGCGGCCGGGGACGCCGACCATCTGGAAGGCGACCTCGGCGGCCTTCGCGCTGGCAACCAGGCGCTCGACGACGACGGGGTTCATGTTCGGCCCCCGGTGCAACACCGGGCCGCGGCCCAGCTTAACCTCTCCAAAGCGCTTCTTGTCCGCGTCGGGGTAGTCTGTGCCGTGTGTGACGTCCACCGCGATCGCCACCTGCGGGTCGATGGCAAAGGCGCTGGTGGTCGCGCCCCGAAGCCCGACCTCCTCTTGCACGGTCGACACCGCGAACAGCGCGGCCCTGGGCTTTTCGCCCGCGGCCAGTCGCAGGGCCTCCATCACGACGAAGCTGCCCATCTTGTCGTCGAAGCCGCGTGCGACGGCCCTGTCTCCATCCAGGCGCTGGAACGTGGTCGCGAACGTGATCGGGTCGCCGATGCTGACCCGGGCCTCCGCCTCCTTTCGGCTGGCGGCGCCGATGTCGATCCACTGTTGGTGGAACTCCAGGACCTTGCGCCGTTCGTCCGACTCCATCAGGTGGATCGCCTTCTTCCCCACCACCCCCAGCACCACGTCATCGCCCCTGTGGATGTGCACCTTCTGGCCCGGCACGAGGTGCGCGTCCACGCCCCCGATGGGCGAGAAATGGATGAACCCCTCGTCGGTGATGTAGCGGACCATGAAGCCGATCTCGTCACAGTGGCCGGCGAGCATGATGCGCGGCGAGCCCCCGGGGTTGAGGGCCGCGATCACATTGCCCATCACATCCGTCGTCACTTCGTCGGCGAACTCGGATGCGTATCGCCGGACGACGCGCTGCGCCGGCTGCTCGAAGCCGGATGGGCTCGGCGCATTAACCAGCTCCTCGAGGAACGCGAGAGACTCTTTCCGCATGGTCGTCCTTTCTACATCAGGATAGCGGGCGGCGAGACAGATAGAGGCGATAGCCCCCGCCCTTGGCGATCTCCTCGGCGTTGCCGAAGCTCTGTCTCATCTTCTCTGACAGGCGAACGGCCCCTTGTCTTGTGCGCCCGACCAGGTAGAAGCGGCCGCCGGGCCGCAGGTGCTCCACCGCGCCCTCGATCAGCCGGTGAACCACCGATGTCCCCGCGCGCACCGGCGGGTTGAGCGCGATCACATCGAACACCCGGCCGGCCACCGGCGCAAAGCCGTCGCCGGCCAGGGCCTCCGCGTTCGCCAGCCCGTTGGCCTCGATGTTGGCTCGCGCGAGGGCGAGCGCCCGCTCGTTGATATCCACCATCACCACGCGGCCGCGGCTGGCCAGCCGCGCCGCCACGAGCCCCACGACGCCGTAGCCGCAACCCAGGTCCAGGAACTCGTCGGCGGGGCGGACCTCCATGTGCTCGATCAGCAGCCGCGTGCCCGGGTCGACCTGCCGGCGCGAGAACACCCCCGGCATCGTCATGATCCGCAGCGCCTCCCCGCGCAGAGTGACCGAGAACACACGGGCCGGCCCCCGCGCGGACGGCCTCTGGCTGAAATAGTGGTCACCCATACACCTCGACTCCTGCTGCACCTCAGCATCCGCACGACCCGATGAGAGAATGGCCTGCGCCCATGGTATTCGCCTGTGCCATGCGATATCACAAGTGTCTGCTGAGTTTCCTTCTCCTGCTGCTGTGTCCTTGCGTGCGAGGCGCCGGGGCCTCCCAAGGCACGGTGCGCGTCGGCCTGTTCTGGGGCCGCAAAGTCAGCGAATGCGTGATCGCGGCTGATCGCAGGCTGGCCGTGGCGGACGCGGCCGGAAACAGCCTCGCCGAGCTGGCCAAGGGAGGCGCGCTGAACGCCCGGGTGACCGAGGGTTGGGTCGAGCTGACATCGGCCGAGCCGAAGGGAGGCGGCCGCGCGAGGGAATACGTGATCTCGGCCGGCTCGCCAATCACCGTCCGCGTTCCCGGCCTCGGCGAACGCTCCTACGCCGGGCGACTGATCGTCCGGGCCAATGGGGAGCAGCTCGTGCTGGTGAACGAGATCGGCGTCGAGGAGTACCTCAAGGGCGTCCTGCCCTCAGAAGTGCCAGCCGCCTTCCACCCGACGGCGCTCCAGGTGCAGGCCATCGTCGCTCGCACTTATACGCTCGCCTCCCGCGGGAAGCACGCCCGAGACGGCTTCGACCTCTGCGATGCGTGGCACTGCCAGGTCTACCGCGGGCTCGCGGGCCAGGACCCGCGCCTCAACGCAGCGGTTGACGCAACGGCGGGGCTCATCATCACCTATGAGGGGCAGCCAATCCAGGCCGTCTATCACTGCGCCTGTGGGGGTCGGACAGCAGCCAGCGACACCGCATGGCCGGGCAGCCGCTCCCTGCCGTACCTGCGGTCAGTGAGTGACTCGGACGGCGGCACCCCGTGGTGCATCGATGCCCCGGACGCCGTCTGGAGCCGCGAGATCGAGCAGACGCGCTTTGCATCCGCGCTCGCACGCTACGGCGTGCAGGCGCCCATCTCCGCTATCGAGGTGGTTGCCCGCGACGAAGGTGGCCGGCCGCGGGAGATCGCCCTGCGAGGCCCCTGTGGCGAGTGGCGGCTGGCGCCGGCCCTGATCCGCGACGCGCTCAACGCGGCTCTGGGGCCCGGCACCCTGCCCAGCGCTGACTTCGAGGCCGGGCCCAACGGGCTGTCCATTGTGTTCGCAGGCCACGGCTCTGGCCACGGGGTGGGATTGTGTCAGTGGGGGGCCAATGCGCGAGCGAAGGCCGGCCAGACCGCGGAGGAGATACTGGCGCATTACTACCCGGGCACCGTGGTACAGCGGGCCGGGGGCTGATTCGCCTCAGCCCTCCTCTACCCATACGGCGCGGATGATCTCTTCGAGAGTGGTGATGCCCTCGCGCGCCTTCCTGATTGCGTCGTCGCGCAGGCCTGGCATACCGAGGCTCCGGGCGAGCCGGCGGATCTCGCCCGAGGACTCCCGCCGCGTGATGGCCGAGGCCAGCACATCGTTGACCATCATAATCTCGAAGCACGAAGTCCGGCCATAGTACCCGGTGCCCCGGCACTGCTCGCAGCCGGCTCCCCGATAGAACGTGCCAGACTCGATCCCCAGGGTGTCGAGCAGCTCCTGGCTGGGCCGGTCCTCGGTGCGGCAGTTCGTGCATATCTTGCGGACGAGCCGCTGCGAGAGGAACGCCGTCGCTGCGGAGGCTACCAGGAACGGCTCCGCTCCCATGTCGATGAGTCGGGCCGCTCCGCTGGCGGCGTCGTTGCAGTGCACCGTCGTCAGCACGAGGTGGCCGGTGAGCGCCGACTGGATCGCCATCCGCAGTGTCTCGAGGTCCCGGATCTCGCCCACCATGATGATGTCCGGGTCCTGGCGAAGGATCGATCGCAGGCCGGTTGCGAAGTCCAGCCCTATCTTGGGGTGAACCTGGATCTGGGTCGCGCGCGTGAGCTGATACTCGACCGGGTCCTCGATCGTCACCACGTTGCGCCCGATGCGGTCCAGTCGGGTCAGGATCGCGTAGAGTGTCGTCGTCTTTCCCGAGCCGGTGGGGCCGGTCGCGAAGATCATGCCGTGCGGGCGGGGCACGATCTCCTCCTCCATGATCTGGAGCTGCTCCGGCGAAAACCCCAGCTCGGTCAGCTTGAGCCCCGTCGACGTCTTCGGCAGCAGGCGCAGCACCGCCGTCTCCCCGAAGATCGAGGGGACGACCGACGCGCGAATATCGAAGACCCGCCCCCTCAGCCGAGCGTCGAACCGGCCATCCTGGGGCAGCCGATGCTCGCCGATGTCCATGCCCGCCATAATCTTGATGCGCGAGATGACGGCGGGGTGCAGGTCTATCGGGTAGCTCTGGTGGTCGAACAGGACGCCATCCACGCGCAGCCGCACCTGGAGCTTGGTCGCGCCAGCCTCGACGTGAATATCGCTGGCGCGGCTGAGAATCGCGGTCTCGAGGAGTTCGTTCACCAGCGCCACCGCGGGCGCGTCCTCGCCGCCGCCAATCCCCGTGCCGGTCCGCGCGTCGGCCTGCACCACCAGCCCCGGTTCAATGAGCGCCTGTCCTGTCTCCAGGTCGTCGCGCTCGCCGTAGTACCGCTGGATGCCCCGCTGGATCACCCGCAGATCGGCTCGCGCCGGGCGGATGTCCTTTCCCGTGAGTCGCCCCAGTTCGTCCAGCTTCAACAGGTCGTCCGGGTTGACCATCGCGACGATCAGCGTGTTTCCCTGGACCTGCATCGGCAGCGCCTGCAGCCGCGTCGCATCCCGCCGCGACAGCAGCTCCAGGGCGGCGTCCTCCACGTAGAGGTTCAGCTCGGTGATCGTCGGGACAGGCTCTCGCGCCATTCTGCACCCCCGTTCAAGCGGCCCCACAAGCGTCGCCGGCCTTGTGAGAATGATACCGCGGGTGGGCCCCGCTGTCACCAGGCCCCTCGGGCCCGCTTGGCATCTTCCTATCGACGCCTGAGGGCCTGGCGCGCGCCAGCTCGGGCTATGCGAAGCGCCAAGCCATCAGCAGGTATGACGCGGAAAGGAAGCCAAAGTTCCTTCCCGCCGTGCCCCAGGTCAGCTCCTCGGACCACGGGAAGCATCCGCAGTCGCCAGCCACTCCGGCCAAGCGGGCGACGAGGACGTACGCGAGGAATCCGCCGAAGAGCGCGAGAGAGGCCATCGGCGCCAGCAGGCGCGGGCGCCCGGCGATCAGCAGTGCGGCGACGCCGAGCTCAACCGCGATCAACGCTACCAGCCCGACCGGAACCGCGGAGGCGAGCGGCCCGACCGCTGCCCACTGGTGCCTTAGGAGGTCGACGACGGCCCCGAAGCGGGTCAAGTGCGTCACGGCTGACATCAGCAGCACCGCGGCAAGCAACGCACGGACGCCGACGCGCACCCCGCGCCGCCCCCGTGCGGACCGCGTGCTCGCAACGGCCGCTGCGATGAGCAGGGCCGCGATCAGAAGACCGCGCAGCACATTGGCGCCGTAGACGTGAAGGGCATCCTGCACCCGGTCGGCCAGGCTCGGCGGCCCCTGGCGCGCGGGCTCCATGCCGGCGAGCATGCGCTGAATGTCCGCCAGCCCCAGGTATGCGCGATCGCCGATGAAGGCGCTGGGCACGCCAAGGCGCTTGTGCGCGGGCACATGATACACAGCATCATAGGCCCGCCGAATGTCCCGGACGCGCGCGCCCCCCATCTCATAGCGGACGACGCGCAGGTGGGGATTGCGGGCCGCATAGGCGTCGATGTAGACGGCCGCCCCGGCGCACTGGTCGCAGTCCGTCCGGTAGAAGTAGGTGAGCTGGTCCCGCTGCACCAGGGCAGGATCGGGTGGCGGCTCGGGCGCCTCTCCCTTCAGCGTGACGCCCACCGCTCCCGCCGCCGCCAGCAATAGGACCACCAGAGAGATGCTCCGCCGGGGCATAGCTGCCACCACCTGTGTCGCCAGCCTTCAGTGTACCCGGTATCATGCCTCTGCTCCTCCCGCCGCTCGCCGGCATGCACGGGCGTGCCCGGCACCAGGCCTGCCTTTCGCGATGTGCGCGGGACCAGCTCTCCGACGTCGGTGGCCCCGCTTCTGCGTATCTCTGGCTTGCCGCGACGGTGGCGCCTCCGGCGCGGCCCAAGGCCAAATCTGCGGGAGCGGGCGGCTGCTTGGCGCGCCAGTACCGCCGGAGCGCAGACGGCCGCGCCTGTGGTGTTTGGCCCTCGGGGACGTGTGGAATATTCTGGTCAGATGGCGACTGGCGGCGGGAACGAGTGAATCGAAGGGGAGAATGCCGAAATGACCCGTAGAACGTCAGCCTGGGCGTTGGTTCTCGTTGTTCTCGCCGCAATGCCCGGCCTCGCGGCCAACCTCGGCGAGGCGCTGGTCAAGACCGTTACCGTCGGGGCGGTTGTCACCGCTGTCTCCGGACCGGCCGACAAGGCCCTCAACAACCTGCTGGCGAGCCGCAAAGCGCCGCCTGGCGCTGCGACAAAGGTTGTGCCAGTCCTGAGCGTCGGCGAGAAGGGTTACGTCGGCGCCGCGCAGGTCGCTGGCTCGCGGGCCCTCGTCAACCGCACGAAGGCGGTGCTCCAGCTCGAGACTTCGTTCGATAACAAGCAGTATCGCATCAAGCTGCTGATGCCCGTGGACTCGGTCAACCCCCTGCAGGCGAAGCGCGTGCGAGGGCTTGGCGTCAGCGCGCTCATCGACACGGCGCTGAGCAGCAACGCCTACGCGCTGCCAGCGTCGCGTGGCTTCGGCGCCGGCGACGCGCTTCGCGGCGCGGCGATCGCCGTCGCCACGGTCAAGTTCGGGCACCAGATCAACGGCTTCGTCAACTCGGTGTTCAAGAACGAGGGCGGCCTGCCCGAGGGGGCGACGAAGGTCGTCCCGTATCTCAGCTTCGGAGAGAAGGCCTACATCGGCATGATGCAGGTCGCCGGTCCGAAGGCCCAGGTCGATAAGGTGAAGGCGGTGTGGCAGTATGAGGACCTTTTCGACAGCGGCCGGGTGCGGCTGCGGGCGCTTGTTCCCAGCGACTCCATCAACCCGCTGCAGATCCGGCGGGTGAAGGGCGTGGGCTGCACGGCCGTCATCGACGCGATGGCCCTGCGCGCAAAGGAGGCGGAGCGTCACCCGAGCGAGTACGCCTACTTCACCCGCGCGCCGCTGTTCGTGGGGCTTGGTGAGGATCCGCGGTGGCGCCCGCCCGGGTGGGACCGGGGCCGCAAAGAGGGTTGGGTGAAGCACGGCGACCCGCTGCATCCGCCCGGGCTCAGCAGGAAGGAAGGTCCGCCCGTGATCATCATCCAGCCCGAGAGAAGGCCCGGACCCGCCCGCGAGCAGCACCGGGAACGGGAGAGAGAGCGAGAACAGCACGGTCGAGGACGCGGCCGCAAGTAAGCCCCAAGGACAGCGCAGAATGAGGTGCGCCCGCCAGCGGCGGGCGCACTTCTTCTGTGCAAGGACCGGCTGCGCCGTTGTTCATTCCGCCGCGCGGGCGGCAGAGCGAGTTCGCGGTTACGCGCGCTCAGGAGGCAGAGCGCCTGCTAGTGGCGAGCCCCGCCCTGGGCTATGTTGGCGAGGCGGAGCAGGGGCGCGCCACCAACTTTCAGGGCGGGGCTCATGTTCCCTACAAAGCCAGAACGCCCGCCACATCCATCCTGTGGTGCGGGCGCTCATGGCCCGGCGCTCTCATTATCCCTCAAGCTGCTTCGCGGCGCCGGCTTCCAGATATCATCAAACGGGGCGTCCCCCGTGGCCGGCGTTCAGTAAACCACCCAAATTCGAATGACGCAAGCTCCCCTGTCGGCCTCAATGTCCATTTCTTCTCCCATGTGTTTCCTTGTTCGCACCACCGCCCTTGTGTAGGTCCCGCAGCGTCAAGATTTTCCCACAATCCCGATGCGGAAGGGTCAACGCCGGGCTGCGTCGTAACCCTGGTGACGCCCTTACCTCCCCGATTGGAGACTGTGCATGCAGTTCTGCCGGCAGTTCCCGGAAATTGTTGAGCGGTTCGAGCGTTTTTGGCACGGGCTGGACACAGATCGCCCGGCCATGTTCATCTCTGCTCCAAGAGACGAGCCGGAACCGGCGTCTATGTGGCCCGGGTGCCCAAATCCCGCCGACCGCGTGCTCCCAGAGAACATGCTGGCGGCGGCCCGAGCTCAGCTTGCACGAACCGCGTACGCGGCCGAGGGTTTCCCGCACTTCTTCGTCAACTTCGGCCCCGGGGTGCTGCACGCGTGCATCGGCGGCGATGCCGACTTCAGCTCCCCCGACACGACCTGGTTCCCGCGGTTCCTGAACGACATCGAGGAGTTTCCCACCCTGCGCTTCCAGCCCGAGGGGAAGTGGTGGCGGCGGATTGTCGCGGCGACGGAAACGCTGTTGGCCGAACTCGGTGACCGCCTCGTAGTGAGCTTCGCGGACATCGGCGGCGTGGCCGACATCCTCGCGAGCGCGGTGGGCACCCAGCAGCTTCTCGTCGACTGCATCGAGCGCCCCGGCGCCGTGCGGGCGGCTGTGGAGCATTGCCACGACCTGTGGATGCAAGCCTACGAGGCGAACTACGCCGTCTTCGTGGGCCGTCAGGACGTCACCACGCCGTGGTGGCCGGTCCTCTCGCGAGGCCGCACCTACATGACGCAGTGCGACTTCAACTCGATGATCGGGCCGAAGGTCTTTGCTGACCTGTTTGCAGACGAACTGGGCGCGGAGTTCGACGCGCTTGATGACGCGGCCTATCACCTCGATGGGGTTGGCACGGAGGTCCACGTGCCGGTGCTGCTTGCCCAGAGGAGCCTGAAGTGCATCCAGTGGGTGCCGGCGCCGAACGCGCGCCCCTTCGACCACGCGGCGATGCTGCGCGAGATCCAGGAGGCAGGGGTCTCGGTCACATTCCTCGTGCGCCCGGATGAGGTGGAGCGGGCTTGCAAGGAGTTCGATCCGCGCCGGTTGCTGTTGAACGTCTACTGCGAGAGCGAAGCCCAGGCCCGCCGCCTGGTTGAGGACGCGCTGCGCTGGTGTGAGAGGCGCTGAGTCGCGCTACGCGCGCGGCCAGGGCAGGGGCAGCAGAACCGCGGTCTTCACGGCCGGCGGCGGGGCTGGCGGCGCCGAGATGAAGACCTTGTACAGCAGCCAGATGCACAGCAGCAGGACCGCGAGGAGCGCGACCAGTCGCCCGACCTTGGCTCGCCTCCGCCGTCGGTTCACTGGGGTACCTCGTCCCGCCAGCGGTACGGGTTCCGGCCCTCCCGCGGCGCTTCTGCCTGTGGCGGCGGAGACGGCCGGCGGCGGGCGATCACCTCCCGGCGCACCTCAACCCCGTTCTCGTAGGTGATGCGGACCAACTGGGTGCGCGTGAGCGGCCCCTCGCCAACCGTCTCTTCGATCTCCCTGCGCGCTATCACCGTGACTGGCGGGAGCTTCCCGGGGATCTTGACCTTGTCGCCGATGCGCAGGCGGCTGAGGTCCACCCCTGGGTTCGCCTGTTGTAGCCGGGACATCTGCACATCGTACTGCGCGGCGATCTTCCAGGCGGTGTCGCCGGCTTTGACCCTGTGGACGCGAGAGGGCGCTGCGTCTCGCACGATCCGCTCCACCGCGGCCCGTGCGGAGGGCACCAGCCGGTCCACCGGGACCAGCCGCATGTCAACCTTCACCTGTTCCTTGAAGAAGGTCCGCACGCCGGAGTCGGCAGGCGCGAACTCCCGCAGCAGCATCGACAGGGCCCGCACGGCCTCATCCTGTGTCGGCAGCGCCAAGACGACCTCGCCGTCGGCCACAACCGCCGCGGCCTGCACGACCGGCTGGAGCACCGCGGACAGCGCTCCTATCGCCTCCGCGTCCGACTGCACGGGGTTGCGCGAACGCGACCCGCTGTGAAATGTGACGGTCTGCGCGAACTGCACCTTCTCGGGCGGGAGGCCGGAGGCGGCCTTGATCTCCCGGAGTATGCGCTCGGCATCGGATCGGCTCGGCACGACCGCAGTCGGGTGACCGTCCACTGCGATGATGCAGACCCCAAGGCCGGCCGGCAGACCCCGGAAGTGGATGAACGCGCCGGCTCCGATCACGGCGAGCGCGACAATCCGCTCCAGCCACAGGCGGCGCTTCAGCCTGCGGATGAGCAACTCGCTCTCAGCGGCATCCGGCGGATGGGCCATGGGATCGTTTCCGGGGCGCGCCCCTTTGTATTCTTGTATTATAGACCGCAGAGCGCCCTGTCGGTGCAAGACGTCTTGGCGGTCTTGTCGGCCGCGCCGCGCGCTTGGAGCGCGGGCGGCCAGGCAGGTGCGGCCCCGCGACCTACGGTCGAGGCGGGTGCTCCAGGCATGCCCACCACGCGGGGTCGAGGCTTTCGAAGAGAGAGTCGCGCTCCTCCGAAGCAGCCAGGAACTCCAGGTCAGCGGCGGTGAGGTCCTGCCCTGCCGCACGCAGCCTCGCCATGCCGGCCAGGCGCGAGAAGGTCTCGTGGTGGAACGCCGCCCGCCCCTCGGCATAGTCCCGCGCGGTCCACGTGGATATCAGGAACGGCCAGTCGGACGCCTCCAGAAGCAGCAGCTCACGCGCCGCCTGTTTCACGATCCTAGCCAGGAGCGGGTCTCGCGACTCCAGCGCCTGCCTGGCAAGTGCGGGCATCTCCGCCTCGTCGGTGTAGATGTGCTTCCAGATCCAAGTCGTCCACTCGTTGAACCAGATCCAGTGGAACCCGCCCTGGCCCCACGATCCCTCTGGCAGTGAGACCGCGATCTCAGGGGTGTGGGCCTCCAGGTACTCCCCGCACGTCGTGAGCTCGACCGCCGGGTTCGCAGACAGCCCCCTGATGACGCGGTCGATCCACCGCGGCCCTTCGAACCACCAGTGGCCGAATAGCTCCGCATCGTATGGCGCGCACACGATGCCAGATCGCCCCGTGCGCTGGTGGTGGCCCGTCACCAGCTCGTGAACCAGGTGGCAGAAGTGGTCGGCGTTCTCCGGCAGACGCTCGGCCGCCCGCTCTGGCTCATAGAGCTCCTTCGACCCCAGATCGCTGCTGGAGGAGGTGACCCGCCAGTAGCGGTGCCCGCCCGGGAAGTGCTTCTTGTGGAAGTCGAGGTACCACCCGTCTCCGGGGTACCCGTGCTCGCCGCTCCACACCTGGATGCCGGTCCTCTCATCGCGGCAAAACACGGCAACGGGCGGGCGGTCCTCGGGGACCGAGGCGACCAGATAGACCTCATGGGGCGACTTATCGACGCTGACGGGGCCGGGCCGGTAGGAGGCGCGGAACCGCTCCCAGAGACGCTGCAGGCCCGGGAACCGCTCCAGGTAGACGCCGGCGGCCGCGCCTCCCAGCAGCGTGGCGGTGTCGACGATGAAGTACTCGATCCCGCTTTCGGCCAGGAATTCCTCGATGCCCTTGCGAAGCTTCGGCTGCTGGGGGCCGGCATCGGGCAGCGGCCATGACCATTCATATCGCGGCCGGTACGCGCACTCGGGCAGCCAGAAGCCCCGGGGCTTCCTGCCGAACAGGCGCTCGTAGGAGCGCACCGCTTGCTTCACCTGGGCCTGGATGCACGCATCCTCGCCGATCAGCGGGAGATACCCGTGCGTCGCGGCCGAGGTGATGACCTCGATGTGGCCGCCGTCCTGGAGGCGACGGAATCCGGCGACCAGGTCGCAGTCGTACGTCTCCTCGAACGACCTGCGCAGCGAGAGGAAGTGCTTGTGCCAGGCGTCGGCGAGGTCGGCGAGCCGTCCCTGTTTCGCCTGGTGAAACTCTTCCCGATTCTGCGCCGCCGTGGAGGCTCTCAGCTCCAGGTAGTCGAGAAACTGCGGCGCAAAGTCGGGGTCGACGAGCTGTTCGGCAAGAACGGGGGTCAACCCCATCGTCACCTTGGGAGACACCCCATCTGCCACGAGCCGGTCGAAGGTCTGCAGGAGCGGCAAGTAGCTCTCCGCGGCGCATTCGAAGAGCATATCCGAGCCATGAGGCCAGGTGCCATGGGTGAGCACGTACGGGAGATGGCCATGCAGCACGAACGTGAACGCGCCCCGTGCTGAGCCCGGGGATGCGTCGGGCATCGGGTGTGCCTCCTCGCGAGCTTATGTGTTCGGGTCGGCCGTCAGTCGGTGCAGGAGCAGGGCCGCCATAACGAAAGATGCCATCGTCCAGGCATGGGGCACCGCCCAGTACCCCCCGGGGGAGACCCCCATCATTTCCGGCAGCAGCCCGGTGGATGTCCCCGCGCGCAGGACCGCGCGCATAGAGGCGACGGCGCGGCGTCGATACGACATTGACGCGCCCGGGTCCTTCTCCCGGCAGGCCAGGGCAAGGTGAAGGAAAGAGCGGGCGAGCCAGAGGGTCGCGAGGGCGCCGGGGCCGCCTCCCGCGTACTGGTCGTGCTCGAATCGCAGCAGGGTCTCCGCACTGTCCGAGCGGCTCCCCAGCCGCTGCACCAGGCCCTCCACCAGGTCGCGTGCGATCTTCAGCTCGGTCGCGTCCTGCAGGTCGAGCAGGCCGAAGGGCGTGATCAGGCCCAGGGCCGCGGCATCCGCCGCCGTGTCGAGTTCGCCGTCGATCCCGATGCCGCGCGCGAAAATGCCATTGAGGCGCAGCCGGGACATGATGGTCTGCTTCATCCGCGACGCCGTGGCCTCCCAGCGGTCGCCGAGGTCGGTCTTGCCGCTCTGCCTGGCCAGAAAGGCGGCCTCCCTCAGGGCCATCGCGATCGCCGCGTTCGAGTAGGTGAAGCTGCCGCGGAAGGTCTCCCACAGGTCAAAGCCCCTTACGTGCAGGCCAGTCTGCGGGGAGAGGTTGTCGACGAGGAACCGCGCCGCGCGCTCCGCCGAGTCCCACACGCCCTCCAGGAAGGCGACCCGGCTTACACCGTCGAGGCGGCGCGCGTGGCGCCCCATCGCGAAAAGCACCGAGGCCGTCTGGTCGATCTGCAGAGACTCCGCCGCCGTGCACCAGGCCGGCCCCCGCTCGCCGCTGAGCCAGTAGCGCTGTTCCCAGTACCCCTCTGGGCGCTGGGTCCGCTTGGTCCATGGGAAAAGCCGAGCCAGGTACTCCGGGTAACCGGCCATCTCCATGGCGAGGCACACCTCGACTGCATCCCGCGGCCAGCAGAACCCGTAGCCGCCCGAGCGCTCGAAGAAGGGGTCGAACTCGGGGGCCGCCAGGATCGAGCCCGTATCCCGGTCCGCCAGCAGGTCGATCCCCAGCAGGCAGCGATGGTAGGCGTCCCTCAGGTCCGGCTCGATGTCCACCGGCTCCGCCCGCTGGATAAACTCGTCCCAGCGGCTCCGGCTCCACCGGAACAGAGCGTCCCACCCGAGGTCGCGCGCCGCCTCCACGCGCTCGACCGCGGCCCGCTCGTTCGAGTCCACGGCGATAATTAGGTCGCGCGCCTCGTGCTGCCCGGGCCGAAGGTTCAGCAGCCAGCCAAACGCGAGGTCGATGTCACCGATCTCCTCGGGCTGGTGGTTGAGGGAGCCGCGCTCCATCTGACGCTTCGCGGAAGTCGGGCTGCCGGCCATAGCGCGCCCGCAGCCGTAGTCGTCGAAGGGGACCGCGCCCACGGCAAAGCAGATGTTTCTCCAGTAGGCGACCGCAACGGCCCGGTCCGGATGGAAGTGGACGGCGTTCTTGAGCTCGATCTCCCCAAGCTGCAGGTCCAGGTACTGGAAGATCTTGGCGGAGAGCGCGCGGTTTGTCGGGTTGGAGGCCTCAAATCGGCGCAGGAAGAGCGGCTCGGAGGGGTGCACGACATCGGTCACCTTCAGCGCCAGGCCAGTGTTCTTGTGCCTGAGCTGGGTTTCCACGATGTTGGTGCGCGGCAGATAGCGCTGGCTCGCCTCCCACGAGGGGTCGAAGGTCCACACGAGTCGCTGCGAGACCGACTCCGGCATCGCCTCCTGAGGGGGAAAGTAGACCGCGGGCATGCCTTCGTGCAGGTTCTGCGGGAAGTCGATGTGGGGATAGAAGAAGGACATCAACTCGGCTTTGGCGCCGAGGCTGATCAGCACCCGTGAGTTGCCGACGATTGCGTTGGGCTGGTAAACCGGCACCCTCGCTCAGCCCCCGTGCCGATCGATGACGCGCTGGTATAGGTCCACGTACTGGGCCGCCGAGCGGTTCCAGGAGAAGTCGACGGCCATCGCGTTCTGCACCAGCTTGTCCCAGGCCGGCTTGGTTTTGATCGTCAGCATCCCCCTCGCCATCGCCCCCATGAGGGCCAGCGGAGAGCGCTCCTCAAACACGAAGCCGGTGCCGTTCCCCGACTCCGCATTGTAGTCCTCAACGGTATCGGCCAGTCCTCCCGTGCGTCGCACGATAGGAATCGTTCCATATCGCAGGCTGATCATCTGGCCGAGCCCACACGGCTCGTAGTGCGATGGCATGAGGAACATGTCAGCGCCAGCGTAGACCTGATGGGCGAGGGGGTTGTCGAACGTCAGCGCGACCCCCATCTTGTCGTCATACCTGGCCGCGAGGCCGGACAGGAGTTCGTGGTACTGCGGCTCTCCGGTTCCCAGGATCGCGAACTGCACATCGAGCCTCATCAGATGCACAAGCGCCTCCGCCAGAAGGTCGAGGCCCTTCTGCGCAGCCAGCCGCGAGACGAGCCCGAACAGCGGGACGTCCTCCCTCACAGGGAGCTTGTAGCGACGCTGCAGCGCCGCCTTGTTCTTGGCCTTCGCCGCAACTGTTCGCGCGTCGTACCGAGCCTCGATGAGCTTGTCCGTCGCCGGGTTCCATTCGTCATAGTCTATGCCGTTGAGAATCCCGAACAGGTCAGCCCGTCGCTGTGCCAGGACGCCGTCGAGCCGCGCCCCGTACTCCGGCGTCTGTATCTCCTGGCTGTATGTCTTCGAGACGGTGTTCAACATGTCAGCGAAGACCAGGCCGCCCTTCAGGTAGTTCACCTGCCCGTAGAACTCCAGCTTGTCCATCGCGAACAGCGACTCGTCCAGGACCACCTTCGCGAGAACGCTCCGCTCGAAAATGCCCTGGTAGGCCAGGTTGTGTATGGTGTGCAGCGTGCCGATCGAGGCGAGGCCGGAATCGCCCGCGTACTCCGTCTTCAGCATCACGGGAATCAGGCCCGTCTGCCAATCATTGCTGTGGATCACCTGCGGCTTCCACTTGCCCTGCCTCACGAACTCCAGTGTGGCCCGGCAGAACAGCGCGAACCGCTCGGCGTCATCGGGCTGCCCGTACAGTGTGTCTCGGTCGAAGAACTCCGGGCAATCCACTAGGTACGTCGTCACCCCCTCCAGAGCTCCGCTGGCCTTTATGGTCACGCTGACTGACCGCGGGCCCAACCGGACCTCCCAGGGAGGGCCGAGCTTCCGGGTCTCGATCTCGGCGCCGATTGCGCGGTACGCGGGAAGGATCAGCCGGACATCGTGCCCGAGCGCGGCGAGCGCCTTGGGCAGCGCGCCGGCGACGTCGGCCAGCCCGCCTGTCTTAGCGAACGGAACGGCCTCCGACGAAGCAAACAGCACGCGAAGAGGCATGAGCGTCCAACCTTTCAATCTGCATTTGCACGGGCCTGGGCCCGCTCAAGGGCCGCGGTCACGAAGGCCGCGAATAGGCGTGCCTGGCGAGGCGCGCGTCGGCACATGCGCTCGGGGTGCCACTGCACGCCCAGCGCAAACGCCGCGCCGTCAGCCTCGATGGCTTCGATGACCCTGTCCTCCGACCACGCGGTTGCTCTGACGCCAGGGCCGAGGCGGCCATTCGCCTGGTGGTGGAACGAGTTCACGCACACGCGTCGTGCCCCCATGATCTCCCCCAGCTGGCTGTCGGATTCCACGCGCACCCAGTGCCGCGCGCCATCCTTGCCGGCCGAATGGACCACACTGCCCCCCACCAGCGACGGGATATCCTGCACCAGCTCGCCCCCCAGCGCCACCCCCAGAACCTGCGCGCCGCGGCAGATGCCCAGCACGGGGACCCCTTGCTCGACCGCTCGCCGGGCAAGGCACAGCTCGAAACAGTCTCGGTCCCGGTCCACCGGCCCCAACTTCTCGTGCCGCGTCTGGCCATACAGCCTAGGGTCGATGTCGCCGCCGCCGCTCAACAGCAACCCGTCGAGGTCGTCAAGGGCCGGACTGTCCCCAGGATGCAGCTCCACAACCCGGGCGCCGTGGACCTCGACTGCCCGCGCGTAGAGGGCCGCGCCGCGAGTGGCGCGACTGGGCAGTGCGATGCCAATCAGGGGACAAGTCGCGCGCCCAGACATCCGGGAACCCGGGCGATTCTAACAGCGGCCCCGAAGCCCCGTCAACGAAGGCGCGTCCCAAGAGGCCACAAACGGGGGCAGTTGCGCGACCTATGACTCAGGGGCCGGGGCGAGTTCGGCGAGGCGACGGGCAAGGCGCGACTTTCGCCGCGCGGCCTGGCGCTTGTGCACGACACCCTTGGTTGCGGCCTTGTCGAGCAGCCGGCAGGCCTGTCGCCTCAGCTCGGCCGACACGACGGGATCTCCGGCCTCGATGGCCGTTCGGGACTTGCGGATGGCCGTCTTCAGCCGCGATCGCCAGGCCACGTTTCGCATCCGGCGCTTCCGAGACCGGAGGATGTCCTTCTTCGAAGACTTGATGTTCGCCAACGGGTGGCACCTCCACGTGAACGGCCCGCATTATAGCACAGCCGCAGAAGCTCCGGCAAGCTCCCCGGGCCGCCGCGCTCCGTGGCCTCTCTATGTCGGAGATGATCCGCGGGTCGCGCCGCCTCCGCCATCCCCTCCCCGGGCCAGATCCGCGCCCCGGGTCGTGGCTCACTTTGCCGATTTCGTGGAACCTTCATCCCGGACGGCTTGCGGCCGCCGGCTGGGTCGCGCTTGGTCGGTGCTCTGTGCGCTCCAGGCGGCGTTGGCGCGCTGCCTGGGCGTGGCCTGTGCACCTGGGCGACGCGCTGTGCATCGCGCGCACACCGCGTTTGGCGCGCTCAGACGGAACCAGCGGGGCGCATCGGGAATAGCGGCGGCGGAGGCCCCCGCGAGCATACTTGGAGGCACGCATGAGGTCGGAGAGGCGAAGACGAGGCGGTTCGGCGCTTGGGCTGCTCAGCGCCGTGGAGTTTCAGATGCAGCGGCTCTACGCGGCCTACGCCGAAAGGTTCCCCACCTACGGTGACCTGTGGGCGGGGCTGGCGGCCGGCAAAGAGGACCACGCGGAGTGGCTGCAGGAACTGGAGGCCGAGGCCAACCGGGGAGCCCTGAGGTTCGACAGCAGCCGCTTCGATGTCACCGCGGCCAGCGCACTGCTGCAGCAGGCAACCGAGGCCGCGGACCGCGCAGAGACCACAGATATGTCGCCCGAGGAGGCCCTGTCGACGTCGCTCGAACTTGAGACGGCCCTGCTGGACGGCCGCTTCTTCGAGGTGGAGAAGGACGACCCGGCCCCGCTCCGGACGACCCTCGAGACGATCCTTGAGGGCACGGAGGCGCATCGAAGGAGTGTCGAGGAAGAGTTCGAGGAGGAACAGGCGGAAACGGGCGAGGAGATGGACTTCGAGCCAGGCGAGGAAGAAGAGATCGAACTCCCCGAGGAGTGACGCCGCCCCGCGCAGATGAAGCTGCCCAGGCGGATGGGGGGAAGTGCCGCCCAGCAGCCGCTTGCTGACCTTCAGCATACCGCGGCCAGACCCGTCAGGTGGCCGCGTTCATCGTTCCGCCGGGGCCAATTCAGGGGCCTTCGGGTGGCCTGGTTGACGGAGATGTACGAGCCTCGCCCGGCGCAGAATGCGCGCTGGAGTCTTCTGCTGGAATGGGGGTCGACGCGATCGCGCGCGCGACGGCCTCGCGCAGCCACGGCAGGTGTGAGGGGTCGCACAGGCCGCGGATGTGCACGATCCGGTCCTGGGAGATGATGGCGAGTGAGGGCGCATCCCAGCCGGGCACGATTTCGACTGACTCGATGCGCGCCAGGGGCATGGAGTCCACGTGGCCCTGCGCAGTTCTCAGCGTAAGCGCCCCATCGCCCACCTCCAGCCGGACGCCGCTCAACCTCGCCAGCAGCTCCCGCTGAAGGACAATGGCGAGGTATGCTGTCAGGCTTAGCAGCGAGGTCGCCAGCACCCATCCGATCCACAGGAACGTGACCTGGGGCGCGGCCATCAGAAACGCGGTCGCGATGGCAGCCAGGAGCACCGGGAAAACGGCCAGGCCGACCAGGCTTTTCCACATCTGCCGCTCCGCGGCCGGATAGCCTGCAGACCAGCGGCCGTCCTCGGCCGAGATCTCCAGATCGCAGCCGCGCGGCTGTTCGCTCAGCGGCGCCGGAGGTTCGCGCCGCGCCGCGCGGTCTCGCAGGGAAAGCGGTATCTCGTCCGGCATCGTGTGGTATTCGACGCCGCCGCAGCGCACCACGATCGGCCGCTTGAGGGCGAGGCCTAACTCCCGGAGAGCGGCGCGCGCCGAGAGCTCGCCGCCGTAGCGCACCACCGCCACCGCGCCGCCGTCTCGCCGCATGGCCGAGATCGTCCGCGGCTGTCCGCCTCCAAGCGGCACGTCGAGGACGAGATGACTGATGCTCTCGGCATCAAGGGTGCGCGTGTGGAGCCAGGGCCCCCGCGCGGACACGATCGTGAGGCTGCGGCCGTCGTCGGCCACCGACGCGGCGAGCCTTCCGTGCGGCCCGAAAACCCAGGCGGCGAACGCCCCCGACAGCGCCGAGAGGGCCGCCACCTCGTACACATCGGCCATGGCCCATTGCGTGGGTCCCGCGCGGCGAAGCGCAGGCGTCACCACGATCGCCGCAAGAACCCCCAGCCCCACCCAGCCGGAGCGGGCGAGATAGGGCAACCAGCGGAGCCGCCAGTCGGACACGTACCTCTGCTCGAGCTTAGCTCCGCCCGACAGCGCGGCGCCGAGGGCGACCCAGACGAGCCCAATGAGCCAGATCGCCTTCCGCGCCAGGGGCATCGCGTCCCACAGTTGCTGGCGCTGAATGGCCAGCAGCTCCCCCCACTTCACCTGACGTGGCCAGTGGATCCGAAGCCGGCCGGGCTCACCCTCCAGGTAGGCGAGGCTGCGGCTCTCCCCGGCCCGGGTGGGACGCCCCGGGTAATCGACCCAGATGTGGTTGAGGGAGGCGCGGACCTCGAAGGGCAGCTTCTTCCCGGCGAGAAGGCTGGCCAGGAGGATGGCCTTGGCCTCGCAGTCTCCCTGCCGCGAGCGCGCGGCCTCCAGTGCGGTGGGCACATACCAGGGCACCCGGTAGATCGGCCAGTCCGGGGTCGGGACGATTAGGCTGTCGACGAACGCCTCGATGGTCGCCGCGTGGCGGGGAAGCTCCCAGTCCATGCGCTTTTCGACCATAGGGTCAATGGGAAGGCGCCGATACCGGGCCAGGTTCTGCAACAGGATTCCCGGGTTCGGGTAGCTCGAGATGAGCGTCCACGCGGCCGCCCCGAGTAGGAATAACAGGAACCGACGGCCCCAGCGAGGCCGCCGGCTGGTGGCCGCGCTCACTTTCCCTCCCGGTGCGCGGCCACGGTGAGGCGCTGGAGCTGACGGCGAATGCGAGGGGCATGCGTCCCTTCCCAGTAGACGCGGCCGCAGCACGGGCACCGCGCATAGCGCTCTTGCGTGAGATAGACGAACGGCGGGACCTTGTCCCAAATGTCGTCGCGCGTAGCTGGCACCAGCGGCCCGTTGCACACCGTGCACCGAGTGAGCGGCCGCGCGTTACTCAGGTCGAGCGGCGCCTCCGCGGCCACCTGGGCGAGCTGGTCCTCAACCCGGTCGCACCGGATGAAGAGCACCCGCACGTCCGACGGCCTGGGCATCCGCGTGTCGCGCGTCAACACGATGGCCGCGCGCTGCCGCGCGCGGGCGATCATCTCGTGGTCGTCGCCTGAAGAGTGGTACTCCACATCGAACCCAAACGCGCGCAGCCACCTGGCGAGCCGGCCCAGCATGCTGTCCGCCACGAAGCGAGGCCCCATGCAGGATCCTCCCCGCTGCCCCTGCCGGGAACTTCGGCGGCCCGTCGGCGCATCCTGCCGACGCAGGACCAGCCGGCGCCGTCGCGCCTTCCGCGCACACGAGTGGCAGGCCGCGCTCGCCCAGACGTCACTCGCCGGCGGCGACGAGCGCGAACCTCACTCGCTGGCCTGCAACGCGGGCGTCCGTCCGTGCCGCGCTCTGCGGAATGGCCCCTTGGTTCACGCTCGTTGCCAGCGTCTCGGCCGCCACGTAGCTCTCATACGCGCGCCGCGCGGAGTCCACCGCGCCGTCGGCCTCAATCCACAGCGCGATGCGCTGATCCACGCGCAGCCCGGCCTGCTTGCGCAGGTTCTGGATGTGGCGGACCAGATCGCGGGCGATCCCTTCGAGGATCAGGTCGTTGGTCAGCGTTGTGTCCAGCCCGACCGCGAGGTCGCCGTCCTCCGCGGCCGCGGCTCCGACCTGATCCCTGCCGGGGACGAAGACGATGCGCTTGACGTTCAGTTCCTCCAGCACATCGGCCTCGAAATGCGGGATCGCGGCATCGCTCTCCCCGCGGATATAGACGAAGGCCGCGGGAAGCGGCTGGCGCACCCGGATGCCTGATTCCGCCCTCGCCGCCCGACCGAGGCGGGCGATCTTGCGCGCCCGCTCGCACTCGGCCACCAACGCCTCGTCGCCCGCATGGATGCGAAACGTGGGGAACGAAAGCAGGTGCACGCTCTCGGCAAGCGCATCGCCGAACGGCGCCCTCAGGCGCTGGTACAGCGCCTCCGCGGTGAAGGGAGCTACGGGGGCCAGCAGGGCGGCGAAGGTCACCAGCGCGCTGTGAAGGGTGCCGTAGGCGGCCTGCTTCTCGGCGTCACTGCCGCTCTTCCAGAACCGCCGGCGGCTTCGCCGCACCCACCAGTTGGACAGGTCGTCGAGCAGGGCGAGCAGCGTGGCCGTCAGACGCGGCGGGTCGTAGGACTCGATTCCAGCTGTGAACGCCTCCGCTGCGCCGGCCAACCTGGCTCGCAGCCACCGGTCCAGAGGCGTAGAGGCTGCCTCGATGCTCGGCGGCCCCTCCCCCGGCTCCGGCCAGCCGTCGACATTCGCATAGGTCGCCAAGAAGCTGTAGACGTTCCACAGCGTGCGCAGCCAGTCTCGCACCTCCTCCGCGCGCCCGAAGCCGAAGCGCAGCGGCTGCACGATTGGCTGCGCGGCGCTCAGCCAGCGCACCGCGTCCGCGCCGATCTCCTCGGCCGCCTCCGAGAACCAGATCGCGTTGCCCTTGGACTTGTGCATCTCCTCGCCCTGCTCGTCGACGACGAGGCTGTACCCCATCACTGTGCGCACCGGCGGCCGCCCCTCGAGCATCGTGCTCATCGCGAGGATCGAGTAGAACCAGTTGCGGAACTGCCCGGGGAGGCTTTCGATGACCAGGTCGGCCGGGAACCACTTCTCCCACTCCTGCCGATTATCGAAATAGCCCATGGTCGAGTACGGCACGATCCCCGCGTCGAGCCACGGGTTGCCCACATCGGGAATGCGGGCCGCCGTCTCCCCGCACCTCTCGCACCTGATCTTTACCGCGTCGATCCACGGTCGGTGCGGCGAATGCCCCTCGAACTCCTCCCAGCCCTCCACCGCGCGCTCCCGCAACTCATCCCGGCCCCCGATCACGTCGAACCAGCCGCAGCCGCACCGCCACACGGGCAGCGCCAGCCCCCAGTATCGCTTCTTGGAGATCATCCAGTCGCGCATGTTGCGCAGCCAGTCCTGCTCCACCTCCCGGCCCCACGCGGGGACCCAGTTCGTCTGTTCCGCGACGCGCTTGATCTCGTCGCGCCAGGGATCCATGGCGATGAACCACTCGTCGACCAGGCGGAACAGCAGCTCGGAGCCGCACCGCCAGCAGTGCGGGTAGCGGTGGTGATAGTCGTCCACGCGGTAGAGCAGCTCCCGCTGCCGCAACACCCTGATGACCTCATCGGCCGCCTCGGCCGCATGTCGCCCGCTGAACTCGCCGGCCCCGGGAAGGAACCGCCCCTCCTCGTCGATCGGCGCGACGGCGGGCAGCCCCTCCTGATGGCTGAGGTCGTAGTCCTCCTTGCCGCAGCCCGGTGCGATGTGAACGATCCCCGTGCCCTCCGCCTCAGATACGTCGGCCCAGGCGATGACGCGGTGCGCCTGCGCCGCCTCCCGTTCCTGCGGGAGATCGTCGAATGGCCCGGAGTACGTGAGGCCGACCAGGTCGCGGCCCTGCAACTCCCGCTCGACATGCCAGGCTGGCTCGTCCCTCAGCACCTCGCGGGCCCGACTTGCGGCTACGTAGAGGGTCTCACGGCCCTGGCGCACCCGCAGGTACGTCACTTCCGGGTTGACGGCCGCGGCCACGTTGGCGGTGAGTGTCCACGGCGTCGTCGTCCACACCAGCAGCGACTCGCCGGGCCGCTCGCGAAGAGGAAAGCGAAGGACGATGCCCGGGTGGACGACATCGCGGTATCCCTCGTGCATCTCCTGCTGAGAGATACCGGTCGCGCAGCGCGGGCACCACGGCATGACGTCCTCACCAGCGTAGATCAGGCCGCGCTCGTGGCACTTCTTCAGGAAATGCCAGATCGCGTAGTTGTTTGTATCCGAAAGCGTGTAGTACGAATTGCCCCAATCCATCCAGCACCCGAGCCGGATCGACTCCTGTGTGATCACGTCGGAGAACCTCGCGACTCGCTCCTTGCACCGCTGCACGAATTCGGCGACGCCGTACTCCTCGATGTCGCGCTTGGACGTGAACCCCAGCTCTCGCTCGACCTCCACCTCGACCCACAAGCCCTGGCAGTCGAAACCGTTCTGGTAGCGCTGGTCCCGCCCCCGCATCGCCCAGTAGCGCTGGTAGATATCCTTGAGGGTCCGCCCCCAGGCATGGTGGACCCCCATGGGGTTGTTGGCCGTGATGGGACCGTCCAGGAAGGAGAAGCGCTCCTTCCCGCGGTTGCGCGCGCGCAGCTTGTCAAAGATGTTGCGCTCTTCCCAGAAGCGCAGCATTTCCTTCTCGAGCTTGCTCTGCTCCGGCAAGCCTGACTGCTCTTCGAACATGAGGCTCTCCTTGCGGGTGACACGCGAAAACCCACCGCTCGCTTTGGCGGTGGGCTGGAAGCTGCTGGTGCGTCGTCTGTCACTATCCGGTGTCGGACCAGCATCGCTCCCGGCTCACCGCCGGGCGGATAATGATGATGCTGGCTATGGCAATGCTCAGATCTCTCATCGCGGCGCCCATCGTCCCCCAGCACTTATACCACAGGCCTCGCGCGCAGTCAAGCAACGCGGCACCCGCGCCCTGCGGCCGAGCGCCCACGCCCGCCACCGCCGCGGGCCCTTACTGCCCCGGCGGAGGGTATTCGGCCCGGAAGGCGTCAGGAGGGATGGCCGGATTCGCCCACCTCGGCCCAAAGATCCGCTCCATCCGTGCAATCTCCGTGGGGTCCCGCTGCCAGCACTCGTATACCCACCGCGCTCGCAGGTGAGCCGCCGCTATTCCGAGGGCCAGGTAGACCACCGCGGCCAGGGCTACCGACGCCGGCAGTGTCCGCCCGAGGTTGCCGCGCCATGCTCGCATCACGGAGGCTGACGCGCGGCGCGTGAAGGGAACCGCGGCCAGCGAAACCAGCACCGCCACAACCACTGACACGGCAAGGGCCGCGAAGACAAGACGCGGCAGCGGAGTGGGAAGGTCGCGGGCGGTGTCCTGAGGCGCGACGCTCACCACTATGCCCGCGCCGGCGCTCAGCGCCAACACGGCGGCCGCGGCCGCGCCGATCTGCCAGGCTGGCGAAATGCGGGTCGCGTCGGCGGCCTCGCGCCCTCGCCAGGAGGCGAGCGCGAGGAACAAGGCCCCCACTACGAGCCCAAACCAGGCCACGATCTGCCCGAACCGGAGCAGTTCGCTGGCTACGCCGTAGTCACGAGACACCCGATCCTGCATGCCGTAGACCCGGAGCATTCGCAGGCGCACGGCCGAACGAAGCAGCGAGTCGAGAAGCTCGCGGTCGCGCGCCTCCCCCGCCTGTGCGACATAGAACGCGTGCTGAGGACCAAAGAAGTACCTGGCCCGCATCAGCGGTCCGTTGGGAATGCCAGATTCCGTGTCCGGCACGTAGGCCCAGACAGGAGAGGCGCCTGTGCGTTGGATGGCGGCTCCCTCCGTGAGCTCCGCGATGACATCCGCCGAGCGCTGAACCACCTCTCCCAGCCGCCCGGCAGCCTGCCAGGTCGCGACTGCGTCGTCACCCCGGCCCTGCATCTGGGCCACGCGACCCTCGTAGACCGCTATCCTCGCCGACTCCTCGACGCGCTGGAGCGCGGTCAGGTCGAAGACCCTGCCCGCAGCCGCAATGGCCTCCGCTCGCGGCATTCCCATCCGCTCCAGCAGCGAGACCACGGCGTGTGCGCGTTCGCCGATGTGCAGTTCCGCCGCGGGCAGCGTGGCTGCTTGCTGCCACAGGCGCAGCGCCGCATCGTCGTTGCCGAGTCCGTACTGCCGCCACCCCTCCAGCGCGACGGGAAGAGCGTTCTGGCGCTCCGCAGCCCGCCACGCAGCCAGGGCCACGCCAAGACGGTCCGCCTCTCTTCCCGGCAGCCTCCCGGCCAGGCGCTGCCGAGCGATGAGCTCCTGCGCCTGGGCGATCTGCGCGCGGTCCTGCGGATCGATGCCGGAAGCCTCGATGCGGTAGTACCGCGGCGCGGAGCCCAGCAGCGCCTCCGTCTGCGCGGCCCGGGCCGCCCCGCTGCCGTTGGCCCCGGCCGCGCGATCCAGCATGGCGTCGCCCGCCGCGCGGTCTGCCATCAGTTCGCTTGCTGCCAGCATCATCTGGGGATCATCCCGATACCGGGCCTGAACGAAGGAGACCGCGCGGTCGCGGTAGGCCTCGAGCCACTCGTCCATGACATCGCGGCCCGCGCGGCGCCGTTCAGCCGGCGCTCCGGGAAGAGTCAGGCGCGGCCGCGTGACCCACTGAACGCGCGCCTGGTCGCGCAGTGGGGCCGCGGCCGCGGTGGCGACGACTACGGCCGCGGCGACCAGCCAGCAGGCTCGGGTCCCGGACACGAAGCTATGGTAGACCAGTTCCCGCGGGAACGCAAGGCCGGCGCCGACCGACCTACCGGCCCCCGCTCTCGGGATAGGCGGGCGGGAAGCCGCTGCGGGAGCGCAGCTCGCGGTAGGCGTACCGCATCAACGTCTCCAGGTTCACCACGTCTTCGGCGTTGTAGCGCTTCAGGAGTTCCAGCGCGTGGCGGCTTCCGGCCTCCCACTCCCGCCACAGCCGCACCGCGTCCCATCCGTCCAGCCCCTTGGTCTCCGGGCTTCGCGCGATTCCAAGCTTGGCCTCGATGTGCTTGAGGCCGCCGCCGAGGCCCAGGCGCCGCAGGGCGTGGCAGAGGTCGACGTGGAGCTGGTGGAACTGGACTCCCGGGAACCGCCGGCGTAGGACCGGCAGGTCGAACGCGGCCCCGAAGAAGGTGACGATCAGGCGGTATTCGCCAATGTCATCGGCGAACTGGTGGAGGTCCTCACCCTTGACATACGTACGGACCGTGCGGCCGTCATACACGCCGATGAGGGTTACATCATCATCCTGCTGGAGACCCGTTGTCTCGATGTCGAGGAAGGCGACGCGGTGAGCGAACTCCGGGTAGGCGCGCCAGTGCTGGGGCCGGGGAAGCGCGGCCGCGAAGTAGGCGCAGTCCTCCTCCTGGAGCCGGCTGAGCGAGGCCGCGACGGCTTCCACTACGCGGTCCGTCGCGCGCGCCGACAGACCGGCCGCGGCCGGGTCGCGGAGGAAGTCCGCCCAGGAGTGGAGACCCCGCTGCCAGATGCGGCGCTCGGTGATCGGCCCCACGCCGGGGATGTGGATGAAGCTACCGCTGAGCACGTCTCGCTTCCCTGCGAGCTGCGGCGAGAATGGCCAATGCAAGGGCGACCGCAACGAACATCGCAACGGCCTTCCGGAACGGACGCATGATATCCTCGGCCGCTCCCTCCCCTAGCGCGCCTGGCTCGCCCGGGGCGTCGATGGTGTTGAACTGGCCATCTGGAGCTGCCGCCGGCGGCTCCGCGGAGGGAGCGGAAGCGCGCTCCCGCGCCTGCCTGAGTCCCGGCACCACCGCGGCCGCGAGGACTCCAAGAATCGCCAGCGTGATCACCAGTTCGACGAGACTTGGCTTTCTGGCACGAGACACGCGGTCGCCTCCCGAGGGGCCACTATCGGGCCGCCACCCGGTCCTCGACGGCCTCGACGAGCGCGTCCAGCAGCCCGCTCTCCGGCACTGTCCTGATGGGTCTTCCGTCAACGAATACCACACCTCTGGCGGCACCTCCAGCGATGCCGACGTCGGCCTGGCGAGCCTCACCCGGGCCGTTCACGACACAGCCCATCACCGCCACTCGAAGCGACCGCCCCTCTCGCCGCAAGGCCGTGTCGATCGGCCCAAGCCTGGCCTCCGCCGCCCGGGCGAGGGCCGGCAGGTCGAGCTCGCACCGCCCGCAAGTGGGACATGTCACGATCGTGACGCCCGCCGTGTGAAGCTCCAGCGCGGAGAGGATCACGCGGCCGACGCGGACCTGGAGGACCGGGTCGCCGGTGAGCGAGACGCGGATCGTTTCCCCGATGCCCTCCTTGAGCAGCAGCCCGATCCCGAGGGCCGAGCGGGCGATGCCCGAAGGGGGAAGGCCCGCCTCCGTGATGCCCAGATGAATCGGGTAGTCGCGCTCTTGTCGGAAGCGCCGGTTGGCGAGCCACGTCGTCCGCAGATCGAATGCCTTCAGGGATACGACGATCTCGCGGAAGCCCAGCCTCTCGAGCAGCTCGACATGTCCCAGGGCGGCGTCGACCATTGCGGCGGCCATCTGCTCCTCGACGTCCCCGACGCACTCGTGACGCTCCCGCAGCTCCTCCGGCACCGAGCCCGCGTTGACGCCGATGCGAATGGGCACTCCCCGCGCGGCGGCCGCCGCGGCGACAGCCTCGAGAGACTCCAGCCGCCGGATGTTGCCTGGGTTCACGCGCAGCTTGTCTGCGCCGCGGGCGACGGCCTCCAGCGCGAGGCGGTGGTCGAAGTGGATATCGGCGACCAGCGGGATCGAGATCCGCGGCTTGATTCGGCTGATCGCCTTCGCCGCCTCCAGGTCGGGCACGGCCACGCGAACGATGTCGCAGCCGGCCTCCTCCAGCGCGTGGATCTGCGCCACGGTGGCGTCCACGTCCCGCGTGTCGGTGGTCGTCATCGACTGGACGGTCACCGGCGCGCCGCCGCCAATCTGCACCCCGCCGACCTTGACTGCCCGTGTCCGGCTATTCATAGGCGTTCCTGGAGGCGCGCGGCCAAGGTCGCCGCGAGCGCCGGTCCCAACATCGGCAACAGCGCCGCTCGGGGTCCTGGCAGCCGAATCGCTGTGCGGACTAGCCGCCGAACCGCATCCGCTCCAGGCGTTCGATCCGGTCCTCGATCGGCGGGTGGGTGCTGAAGAGAGTCATCAGCCCCTGTCGGCTGAACGGGTTGACGATGAACATGTGTGAAGTCGCCGGGTTCGCCTCGACGGGCACCCGCTGCGACCACCGCTCAAGCTTGGCGAGCGCTCGGGCCAGCCCTTCCGGGTTCCCCGACAGCTTCGCACCGGACGCATCCGCCTGGTACTCCCGAGATCGGGAGATCGCTAGCTGCACCAGCGTCGCCGCGATCGCGCTGAAGATGGCGATGAACACCAGCCCAATGCCGCTCCCGCGGCGACCACGGCTGTCGCCGCCCCCGAAGATGGCGGCGAACTGCGCCATGCGGGCCAGGATCATGATGGCCCCGGCCAGCGTGGCCGCGACCGTGCCGATCAGAATGTCGCGGTTGCGCACGTGGGACAGCTCGTGCGCGATCACGCCCTCGATCTCCTCCTCGTCGAGGATGCTCAGGAGCCCCTGTGTCACCGCGACGGCCGCGTGCTTGGGGTTGCGTCCGGTGGCGAACGCATTCGGACCCGCCTGCGGGATGATGTAAACCCGCGGCATAGGCATGCCCGCCCGCTCTGTCAGCCGGCGTACGATCGCGTACAGCCGGGGCGCGGTGGCCTCGTCCACCTCCCTCGCTCTGTACATGGCCAGGACGATCTTGTCCGAAAACCAGTATGTGGCCATGTTCATAGCGAAGGCGAGACCGAAGGCGGTGATCATCCCGCTCTCGCCGCCCAGCCCGTAGCCGATGAGCACGAACATGCCGGTCAATATGATCATCAAGAACGCGGTCTTCGCCGTGTTCATTGGAGCCTCCGAGAGGACATACATCAGTGTGCCCCCGCCCCACGGGAGCACATCGTATTATACCCCATGCCGCCCTGGCCTGCCACGGGTGAGTTCGCCCTCCAGTGGGCCCTGGCAGCTCTGCGGCGCGCCAGCGCGCGTGCCCCGGGCCGCGGAAACGCCCGAGAGTCGCACTCATGGGGGCGCCGCCCGGCCGCCATGGCGGCCCAGGGCTCCGCAGGCCTGTGCCCTACCGGGGCTCAGGGCGAGGGGGGCAGCCCGCTTGGGCAGATACAGAGATGGCGCACCCGATCCCCCTCGCGCGCGTGGTACCCCAGGCAGGATTCGAACCTGCGGTCCAGGCTCCGGAGGCC
>Ga0123519_10002493_pt1 | contig 31046 bp, 23 predicted proteins | sample YelNatPaOPRAMG02_FD_87396 | JGI IMG/M metagenome (GOLD analysis project Ga0123519, IMG submission 87396) | Hot spring microbial communities from Yellowstone National Park - Yellowstone National Park OP-RAMG-02 (version 2) | ecosystem: Environmental > Aquatic > Thermal springs > Hot (42-90C) ... | reverse complement strand
TCAAATAATCTTTCGGAGCAAATTTCACAAATTCTTTACCTTCGGGGTCGGTTACCCGAACCATCCCCTCATAGAAATTGAGCCGATTTTTCTCATCAACCAGACCCATATTATAAAGCGATAAGGAGAATGCTGGATTGTTAATCATACTCATATATTGGGGATTCTCTAAGACCAGTTGATGAAATATTTCCAGTGTCTTTAGGGCAAAATCGTAACAAGAGACCGCCATCTCTATCATCGCTTGACGGTCTTCTTCCGCTAGCGGTTTGGTTTGACCACCCGGAAGACCACAAACCGGGTGCGTCGGTTTTCCGCCAAGAATTTCAGTCATCTTTTGACCATAAGCCCGATGTTTGATAACCTCTTTTGCCAAATCCAATCCAACTTTTTCAATAACGCCGATGATATTTCTCTTTGCTTTTGGTGCTTCTGGTCCAACAATGAAATCAGGTCCAGCCAGAAAATAGAAATGGAGGATATGGTCATAAATAATATAACCACAATAGATTAGTTCGCGGAGTTTTTTTGCCACTGGGGTTGGTTCAACCCCAAATGCCATATCCAGGGCTTTGGTTGATGCATAATGGTGCGCAACTGGACAGACACCGCAGATTCTTGAGGTCAACTGTGGCATATCTTCAGCCTTTCTACCTTCGCAAAACTTCTCAAAACCCCGCAGTTCGGGAACCTGAAGATATGTATTTTCAACATTTCCATTCTCATCTAAGAAAATCTCAATCTTACCATGCCCTTCAAGTCGGGTAATCGGGTCAATCGTAATTGTTTTCATTTTTCCCCTCCCCTAATTGACCGATTGATGATGGAAGCAGCTAATCCATACATATAAAATGTTCCTACCGGGTCTTTTATTTTCTTAATTAAGTTCTCCACATCCGCTTCGGTCAAGTTTTTCTCTTCATCCACTTTTAAAATTGAACCCAAGGCACTAATCATTTTTGCTCCTTGGTCAAGGACTTCTGGTATCGGTCCCATACAACCGGTGCAAGGCCAATTAGCATTAATACAACGAGTTTGGCACCCCATTCGGGTCGCTGGTCCCATACAGATAATACCCTGTTCTAAAAAACAGACTTTCGGGTCGGCTTTTATCTCATAAGTCCTTTTGATATCAGGCATCTTTTTTGACTGATTAGTATTTCTTTCACATTCTTCACACAAAGCCTTAGTTGGTGCCAGGACCGTTCCTTTTTCGGGTAATTGGTTTTGGCTAATCGCGGTTATAGCATCTAAAATGAGGGGCACCGGTGGTGGACAGCCCGGCAGATAATAATCAACTTCTACCACTTTATCCAAAGGCAAGACCAAATCATAAAACTCTGGGATCGTCAATTCTTTTTGATTGGTCTTAACTTTGGCGAGAGGAAATTTTCCATCTTCGTTAGTAGTGGAAAAAGTCTCCTTATAGACCTGCTGGAAAATTTTTTCTCGCGTATGGAGATTAGCTAAACCAGGGATACAGCCCTCGTGAGCACAGGAACCAAAAGCGACTAATACCTTTGCCTTTTGCCTTAATAACCTCGCTAAATGCTCTTGTTCCGAATTCCGAACCGAGCCATTAAAAAAGCAGACATCCATAAATTTATCCGGGAACTTTTCCACATCTTCGTATTTAGTATCCATCGCCACTGGCCAGAATACGATGTCGGCAAGATTTAGGACATCCAAAATCTTTTCATTGATATCTAAGACTGCGATTTCACAGCCGCCGCAGGAGGCTGCCCAATAAAACCCAAACTTAAGTTTTTCGGTCATTGCTTGACTCCTTGTTGGATAGATAAAGAATAATTAAAATTTTCTAATAGTCAATAATGAACATAACCACCTGATTCGTCTCGTTGCAGCCGCCTAAGGCGGATTCGCGTTGCGCATTGACCCGAATTCGGGTTTGGGAGGTGGGGGTGATTTCTTCTAAGAATTAAAAAGCAGACGATCGGTGCAAAATTTAGCCCAACCACCTTAGGCGAAGAAATTAGGGCTGACTATAAAGAGTCACCAGAGCATCTGCGAAAATTAATTTTTGCAAAAACTGTGCCAATTGACGAAAGGTGCTGGACACGCGCTCCGCGTTGCCCGAATTCGGGTTCTCCGTTGTCTGGGCAAGGTGAACGGTCCACGGTAAACGTTTGACGGGTTTGTTTTATAATTTTTGCTTCGTATCTTAAGCAATCAGGCAGCTGTATTTTTCAGCACACCTGTCTAATATATCGGCAAAAGATGACTCAAATCAGGTCAACCGACGAGCGGAAGAATCAATTCGCCTGTGGGGATTATTTACGATTCAAATGAATTCAAATTGGTCTTGCCCCCTGGATGACCCGAATCGGGTCATCTCCTCATTCTTTAAGAAAAATCTTTTTGAGGATCCAAAGGGGCTTTGCTCCTTTGAATTTGGTATTTACTCATTAAGCGATAGAATTGGCTCCGGCTAATTCCTGAAGCCTTTACCGCTCGGGTCACATTCCAATTGTAGTGCGCCAGGAGTTTGAGAATGAAATCTTTTTCTAAGGCAGTCCGAGTTTTGGTGATGGTCGTTTTCCAAGTTGTCGTGGGGACGGAATCACCCGAAGTTTGTGGGGTAATTCCGTCTAAGGCGGGTGGCAGGTCGGCGGGAGTAATATATTCATTCTTAGCAAGAATTACTGCTCGTTCAATTGTATTCTGAAGTTCGCGGACATTCCCCGGCCAAGAGTAATTTAGAAGCATCGTCATTGCTTCAGGAGTAATTCCTTTTATTGGTCGCTGGGTCTCTTGGCTGAATTTTTGAATGAAGTGTTCGGTTAATTTTGGAATGTCTTCTTTCCTTTCGCGTAAGGGTGGGAGATGAATATTGATAACATTTAGCCGATAAAATAAATCTTCGCGGAAACTTCCTGAGTGAATTGCTTGTTCTAAGTCTTTATTGGTCGCGGCAATAATTCGGATGTCAACTTCAATGGTCTTTCTACCGCCAACCCGTTCAAATCTTTTTTCCTGCAAGACTCTTAGGAGTTTTGCTTGTAAGGAAAGACTCATATCACCAATTTCATCAAGGAATACCGTGCCTTCGTGTGCTTGTTCTAATTTTCCAATTCTTTCTCTAACTCCGGTGGCGGTGCCTTTCTCAATACCGAATAATTCGCTTTCCAAAAGATTCTCGGGTATAGCCGCGCAGTTTATCGTAATAAATGGTTTTTGGGCACGCTGGCTTAGGTTATGGATGGTCTTGGCAACGAGTTCTTTACCAGTGCCGCTTTCACCGAGGATAAGAACACAGGCTTTGGTCGGGGCAACGCGCGATATTGTTTCAAAGACGGCAAGCATTTTCGGACTTTCACCAATTATTGTTTCACGCAATCCGCTTTTGGCGGAGTCTACTTCAAGCAGTTGAGGTGGCATGGCGGTTGCTTCAACTCGTATCGGACTCAGTGTTAAACCGCTCCGAACCCGAATATGTTCTAAGGCTAAAGAGATGATATTAGAGATTGATTCAAAGAGCCCGCTTAAATCCGAATCGGGTAAAGGGGAGGATTTTTGCCAACGGAGATAAAGAACACCAAGGTCGTGACCAGCTAAACGCAAAGGCAATATAACCTCAGTAGGTGTTATGGTTAATTTTGCCTTAATCCGCCCAAGGCGGACTTTAGCGGAGTCTGCTTCAAGCAGTTCTTCTTCAGTTATATTGCCTAAAATGTAGGGTTTGTTATTAAATGCCCAAAAGGCACCGGCATCAAAAAGAAGTGCTTCTTGTAATAGGGCAAGGGTTTTGGTAGCTAATTCGGGGAGAGTTAGCCCATAAGCGGTAAGACTGGATAGACTTTTAATCAATGCGACACTTCGGTCTTTATTCTCTTCAAGTTGATAGAGCACTTTCTCAACCGCTTCTGACTCATTGATAATTTCTAAACGGCGGAAGATATTACCAGCTTCCCGTAAGAATCGTAACGCCGTGTCCCGAATCCCGCCCAGGCGGGCTAACCCTAAGCCGTAATCAAAATAAATCTTACCCAATTCATAACATTTACCCATACCTTCCAGTAACTCAATCCCTCGTTCAAAGGCTTGTTTGGCATTAGGTAAATCGCCTTGCTTTAAATAATATTTACCTAATATTCGGTAAGCACAACCCTGGTTCTTTTTTGCCCCGAACTCGGAACTTAAGGCTATGGATTTTTGGAGAAAATTAAAAGCTTCGTCTTCATCTTTAGTTTCTAAGAGCAACTCCGCCATTCGCCAATAGACTTCGGACAACTCAAATTTGTCGTCAATTTCTTGGGCCAGGTTCATATCTTCAATATAAAAATTCATACTCCGAATATAATCCCCAGTTAGGAAATAAGCATTTCCTAAATTGCCGCAAGCCTCAGCTTTTCTTGATTTTGACCCAGCATCTTCCGCGGTTTTTACCGCTTGTTCAAATAACTGAATCGCTTTCTCTAACCGACCGCGTTTGAGATAAATCTCGCCAATATTGTTATAACAGGCAGAAATTCCCACCTTGTCGTTGATTTTTTCTTTTTCCACCAATGAACGATAAAAGCATTCAATCGCTTTTTCCAAATCACCCAAGTCTTCATATAAGAGTCCTAAATTGTTTAACGAGATGCTGATTGAGCGTGAAATCGTTGTTGGGTCTAATTCCGCTGCCTGAGGCAAACCGCAGGTTGCTCGAAGCAAACGCTCGCGCATCTTCTCTTTAATCGCTAAACTCTTCTCATGACATTCCAAAGCCCGTTCTAAATCACCTTTATCCCAAAATACATTGCCTAAATTATTGTAATGGGCGGCCAATAGTGGAGCATTGCCCAACTCAGAATATAAAACAAGACACTGCTCATAATAGTTGATTGCTGAATCCACTTCGCCCTTCTGTTCTGAGATAAGTCCCAAAAGGCCATTCGCCCTTGCCGCCAACTCTTTATCCTTGATCAACTCAGCAATTTTCATTGTCTTATTAGCACACTCTTGTGCGCAAGCGTATGAACCTTCGCGCCAGTAGATTATCCCCAAGATGCTTGTGGCTTCTCCGATAAGTGCTGAATTCTTTTTCTCTTTGGCAATTTTTAGGGCGGAAAGACAGTAACTTTTGGCATCTTTTAGCTCGCTTAAATTGGAGGAGTGATTTTGGATATAGTCGGCAAGGTCTAAAAGAAGTTCTGCCTTCTTAATTGGCGATTTTTCCTTTTTGATTTGTTCTTTAAGGTTGGCGATTCTTTTTGTGGCTTGGTCATTCATAAGGTATTCCTTGATATTTTATAACTCAGTAAGAGATAAATGTCAAGAGAAATTTTATTATTGACAATCACCAATAAGACAAATAGAATAAAGGTATAAAAGATGGCTGAAATTTTGGCAAAGAACTTAATTCAATCCGCCTAAGGCGGAATTGGATAAAAAGGAGGTATTGTGAGAAACTGTCTAAGGTTATTATTGGTATTAGGTAGTCTATTTATTCTATCCGAACTATTTGGACAAGTGCGTGTTCCATTCAGCGCTCGGATGAACGGTGGTAAAATTTACTATAACGACGGCCGCTACGATAAAGCGGCTGAACAATTTGCCCTTGCGGTTGCGGAGAATCCCAATAGTGCCGAAGCCCGAATCTGGCTCGGGATGGCTTTGGCGCATCAGCAAAAATTACTTGATGCGGCTGGTCAATTCGATACCGCCTATGAATTGGATACTGCCTATTTTAATAAAATGCAAAAAAATGAAGATTTTAAATTTCAAGCCCTTACTTCCTTTTCCCAAGCAACTTTAGCGAAGATAAATACTAATGATACCAATGAATGGCAAACGGCACTTTCCTATATCAAAAAGGCACTAAAAATTGAACCGAAGAGTCGCCAAGGGTTAACTCTCCTCGCTCAACTTTATATTCTTTTAAACCGATTGGATGAGTTAAAAGCAAGCGCTTGGGAAATAATGAAGGCCGATTCGACAAACCCTTTAAGTTATACAATGTTAGGACTCTTTTTCTTCAATCAGTCTAATTGGGATTCGACGCATCACTATTATCTTGCGGCAGCAAGCCATTACGAGGCACAGGCGAAAAAGGCAAAGGCGAGCTTAGCCCAAAACCTCCAAGTTACTGATACCATAAAATTAAATACAATTGTGCAGAGTTTAATCACGGCGCGTAAAGACCGTAATCCTGAGCGACTAAGAATTCTCATAGAAGACTCATTGAAGGCGAAGAGTAAACTCCTCGTCTTAACACGGATGGTCGACGACCTTTATCTTACCGAAAATGAATTAAATACCAGTTTCTTCCGTGCCGGCGTTGCCAGTTTGCAGAAGGCAAACTTAATAAAAGCCAAAGAGGAACAGGAGCACTATTTTAGTCAAGCCCAGTTTGAATTTGAGCAAGCGCTAAAATATAATCCCGTTGATTTGGATGCCAAACACAATTTAGCATTCATCTTTTACCAAAGAGGTGGTTTGGCAAATGACCGTAGGGCAATGGAACTTTACCAAGAGATAATCAAGGCTTCGGTTCTTACCCTTGCCGACTTACCTTCGTCCCTTGGTGGCTTAGAAGATTCCATATTAGCACTTATCACAAACGAAGTGATAGCCCAAAAGTATTTGCCCATTCCACCCGAGTTAAGCGTCAAAATTGCGAACGAACTTTTCAAAAGGGGATCAATGCTTACCGAACCTTCTTGGCTCTACTTTCTAAATGCTCAAGTAAGCAAGCCGATTGATAAGAAGGAGGTATTTCTGAGTAAACTAACTCCCCAGGCTTTAGAAAATCTCTATCTATTGTACGGCTCAGCCCAGGCTAATGTGGCAATGGGCGAAAAACAAGAAAATAATAGCGAAGCGGCACAAAAGAATTACGAGGCAGCAATTGCCTCCTTCCAGTTGGTTTTAGCCCTGAATCCAAAGAACACCGATGCCATAAAAAGTATGGGTGTGTGCTTATCCGAATTGGGGCGAAAACAAGAAGCCTTTGAACTCTTAAAAAGATTAGAAGATTTAAAAAAAGAGAAAAGATGAAAGGAAGCGTGGAATGAATAAACTCTTAAATCTCATCATTGTAATTTTAATCGTTGCCTTGGTTTTTGTTATCGTCTATCCCCAATGGCAAGAATCCCGTCCGGTAAAGGTGCGTTTGGGTTGTGATAGCACGGTTACCGCCGCATTATTTTTTATTGCCGAGGAAAGAGGTTTCTTTAAGGAGAATCGAATCATTCCCGAATTAGTCTTTTTTGCTGATGGCCGAAAGGGTCTGGATGCGCTTTTTTCCGGCACGATTGATTGTGGTGTCTTTCCCTGGCATTTGATTTTTAAACGAATTGCCGATGCCAAAGAAACGGTGAAAGTCTTCATCTCAGAAGATTTCCGAACTTCATTACCAGTGGAGGCATTGATTGTCAAAAGTAATTCAAAGATTACCAAGTTGGCGGACTTGCGGAAAAAGAAAATTGGCTATCCCAATCAAATTCGGGAAATCATCCCCGCAATGTTAGAAGGGGCGGGATTTGCTTTTAAGGATTTTAATTTAGTTGAGATGTCAAATCGGGAATTGATTAATGCCGTGACCGGCGGAACAGTTGATGCTGGCTTGGTTCTTGAACCCGAACGGTATCGGTCGCAAAAGGCTGGTGCCCAAATCCTCATTGATGCACCGTTAGCCAAGTATATAATTTCGCCTTTGCCAGGTGCCGCAATTGGTTACACTCGGCCTTACTTAGAGAAAAATCGGAAGGTTTGTGTTAGACTGAAAATGGCTTGTGACGCAGCGATTGCATTTTTAGACCAAAAACCCGAGGAAGCGAGAAAAATTATTGAAAAGTATTTAGGTTATGCACCGGATGAACTGTCTGATTGCCGATTACCTGATATGCAAAAACTGGTAGAGATAAATAAGGATATGATTAAGGTCTATGCTGACCGACTTAAGGCAAGCGGGGTATTAACTTGTGATATTGATGTGAAACCAATCTTTGTTGAACCGGTGCGGCTAAAACCATGAAGAGGCTATTCGCCGGTCGTGCTAGGTGGGGGGCTGGCGGTCCCCTGTCAGCCGAAACCCGCCCAAGCGGGACCGAAAAGGCATGCTGAGTACTGAAAAAGGCAAGAATAACTTGTGGGCGCAAAGGCGATGAAGGTCGGGTCTTACAATGGCTAAGGTCTACAAACCCCGCCAGGACCGGAAGGTAGCAACGGTAAGTAGGTTTTGGTCAAGTGTAAGGGCACCTGACCAGAGTTTTTGTCCCAAAAGTCCTTGCCCGCTTCAGGCGAACTTGCCGCACGACCGGATGGAAATGCGAAGAGAGAAAAATGCCGGACGGACCGAGCCAGTTTGGATTATGATGAGATGAGTTATCGGATTCTTGCCCTTAAATATCGGCCCCAAACTTTTGATGAAATCTGGGCGCAAGACCATATCAAGGAGACGCTAAAACGAGCAATTGAACAAAATAAAATTGGCCACTCTTATCTTTTTGCTGGTCCGCGTGGGGTTGGTAAGACCACTACCGCGCGCATCCTGGCAAAGAGCCTATGCTGCGTTAAAGGACCAACCATAAATCCTTGCAATGAGTGTAAAACCTGCCAAGAGATTGCGGCTTCGCGCAATATGGATGTCTTAGAGATCGATGGCGCCTCAAACCGAAGGATTGAAGAGATAAGAGAATTAAGAGAGAATATTAAGTATTTGCCGACCTCGGCACGGTATAAGATTTACATTATTGACGAAGTCCATATGTTGACTACCGAGGCGTTTAATGCCTTACTTAAGACCTTAGAAGAACCGCCGAAGAATGTTGTTTTTATTTTAGCGACCACCGCCCCGCATAAAGTGCCAGGGACAATCCTTTCCCGGTGTCAGCGGTTTGATTTTCGTAAAGCAACGGTTGATGAGATTTCTAACCGTTTGGCGTGGTTGACCAAAAAGGAAAATATTAAAATCACTCCCGAAGCCCTTTATGCGATTGCCCGTCGCGCTGATGGCGCAATCCGTGACGCTGAGGTTATCTTAGACCAACTCTGGGCTTTTTGCCCGGAAGGGATTACAAAAGAATCGGTCTATGAACTTTTGGGTATTGTGCCCAGTAGTGTCTTTGAAGAATATGCCGAATTGTTAGCAAGCAGTGATGAACGGGGATTGGTGGAATTTATTGATAAGATTTTTGCTTCGGGTTATGATACGATTGAATTTTTTGCTGGTCTTATTGAATATTTCCGTTCCCTCGCTATGCTCCGACTTGGTTTTGATGCGCAAACCTTAGAACTATTACCTGACGAGTTTACGAGACGAACCAAGGCAAGTCAAAGATTTGACTCAGAGACCCTATTAATAATAATCAGCACCCTCTGTTCAACCGAAGAGCAAATAAAACGGAGCCTTTTACCTAAGATTTTGCTTGAGGTCGTTTCGCTAAAATTGGCTAAAGCAATGAAATCGTCCAAGGCGAACTCGCCTAACCTCAATAATCACCAAGACGAAAGTCTTGCGAGAATTTTTAAAGATTTGCTTAGTCACTTACGCACTAAAAAACTTCCCTTAGCAAGCCGACTGGAATTGGCAACACCCCAAAAATTGGAAGGCGATACCCTTTATATTCAATTTCCGAAAAATCATTCCTTAAACCGTGACCACTTTGAGGCGAACAAAAGTTTGGCCGAGGCGATTCTCTCGGAATTAATTAAAAGACCAGCAAAAATTGTGTCAGAACTAAAAGAAACCGCCTTAGACGAACAGGGAAAAAGTAATCCGCAAAAGGCGGAAAACGAGCAACTGAAAAAGATTGGCAAGGTCTTTGAATACGAAGAAGTCGAGTAATGCGAAACAAACTCGCTTTGCGTTGCGGGTTGAATCCCCAAAAGGAAAGCGATTTATGATATGTTAAGGACGCTTGACCGTTTAATTGCCGAGTTAGTGAAACTCCCTGGGATTGGCAACAAAACTGCCCAGCGGATTACCTTTTATCTCTTAAAGACCGATTCGGAATTCGCCGAAGGATTAGCCCAGGCGATTCTTGCCGCCAAACGAAATTTACATTTCTGTTCGGTCTGTTTCAATTTGACCGAGACGGAAAAGTGTGAAATCTGTTCTGACCCAAGTCGTGACCGCAGTTTATTATGCGTGGTTGAGGATGTTTCGGACATTATGACCATTGAGCGCAGCCGGCAATTTTCTGGCCTTTATCATGTCTTGGGCGGTGTGCTTTCGCCTCTTGACCATATCGGGCCCGATGAGTTGAAAATCAAAGAACTTTTAGCCCGATTGAATCGAGAACCAATTGCCGAGGTGATAATCGCTACCAATCCTACTACCGAAGGCGAAGCAACCGCCTTCTATTTGGCAAAAATCATTAAACCCTTAGGGATTAAAGTAACCCGTATTGCCCGTGGCTTACCCATTGGCAGTGACTTAGATTTAGCCGATGATGTAACAGTCTCTAAGGCGATTGAGGGCAGGAAAGAAATTTGATTATTTGGCTGAATTGATTTTAAAACAAGGCAGTCACGAGATGATAGAGATAAAAATTGTAAGGCCCGATTCGGAATATTTAGAAGTTCCCAAGTTCGGAATTCCTTTTCCCTTGCATCTCGTCACTGCTTTATGTAGAAAGGAGCATTAATGAAGATAGCAATAACTGCCCGGCACTTTGAGTTAACTCCGGTCTTAAAAGATTTTGTGCAAGAAAAATTAACCAAACTTGACCATCACCTAAAGGATATAATTGAAGGCGAAGTAATTCTAACCCGTGAGGGTGGGTTTCAAATTGCTGAAGGTAAACTCCATTTCCGCCATAGTCTAATTGTCGCCAAGGGTAAATCAAATGATATGTATTTAGCGGTTTCGGATATGGTGAGTAAACTCTTAAAACAATTAAAGACCCAAGAGAACAAATGGAAAGCGAAAAAGCGAGCAAGTAAAGAAGTCACCGCAAAATGGCAATAAAGTATAAAGAGATCACAGTAAAAACCTTTTTTGAGGAAAAACAAGAGGACTTTCGTCTGGAAATTCTCACCGGTGCCGAAAACTTAGAAAAAAGAAAAATTATTACCCCAGATATTAATCGCCCGGGGATGGCGTTAGCGGGTTTTACTGGCATCTTTCTGGCGGAAAGAATCCAAATAATTGGCCGAACCGAAATTTCTTATCTTAAGACTTTAGACGAAGCAACCGCCACTCAGGCGATTAAACGAATCTGCGCCTTCCAACCACCTTGTATTGTTGTCACCAAAAGGGTGCGGGTGCCTAAATTCTTTTTAGACGCAGCGGAAGCAAGTAAGGTTCCAGTGCTTTATACCCGATTTGACACTACCCATTTTATCCATCGGATTAGTGCCTATCTTGATTATCGGTTGGCGCCCGAGACTTATATGCATGGTGATTTAGTTGATGTCTATGGGGTTGGACTTTTAATTGTCGGCGAATCGGGTATCGGTAAGAGCGAGTGTGCGCTTGATTTAGTTGACCGTGGTCATCGTCTGGTCGCTGACGATTTGGTCAAGATTTTGCGACGGGGCGAGGGAATTCTGATGGGCTATGGTGCAGCAAAAACAAAAAGCCTGCAACACCATATTGAGATACGGGGGGTTGGTATTGTTGATATCTATAGTATCTATGGAATTCGTGCGGTGCGTATTCAAAAAAGGGTTGAGATTCTGGTTGAGTTGGTGCGTTGGACCAAGCGATTGTCCTATGACCGAATTGGTATTGAAGAAGAATTTGCTGAAATTTTAGGCGTGAAGATTCCCCGTATCCGAATTCCGGTTATTCCCGGTAAAAATTTAGCATTGGTTTGTGAAGTAATCGCTAAGAATCACATCTCAAAAATACTCGGCTACCATCCAGCTAAACTTTTCAATCAAGAGTTATTAAAAGTGATGAAACGGCAACCTAAAATTGACCCCTTCATCACCGATGATTTAGAATAATGCCAACAGTTAAAGGACTCCTAATCGGTCACGGTAAATTCCCGGAGACCCTATTAGATGTTGTCCGCACAATTATCGGTGAAATTACCGATTTTGCCACAGTGTCTTATGAAGTTGGTCCAAGTGAGGAATTGGAACAGAAGATAAAACAAACCTTGGCAAATTTAGGCGATGGCGAAAAAATAATCTTTGTTGACCTCTATGGCAGTAGCGGTGCCAACATTTGCAATCGGTTATTAGCCAACATCCCATCGGTAGCGATAATCTGTGGTGTGAACTTGCCAATGCTGATAAAATTCTTTCGCTACCGTCACCAATTAGATTTAAAAGAACTGGTTTTGTTAGTCAAAAAGACCGGTCAGGAAGAGATAAGACGATAGTTCTTCAATCCTGCCGCTTGGCGGATTTTTTATTCGCCCCTTTACTAAATGTGAGATATAACCCTTTCCTGATTTCAAAGACAAACCAATTCTTTCCGCAACTTCAGCTTGAGAAAGACCAGATTCCTCACGCACCTTTTTAAAAGGTCAGCGATTTCTTTATTTAAGACAGATGTTTTTCGAGACATTGAAATGTTTACAGAAAGTGAGAGAAAATTGACAGGTGATTTTAGGAGGGTTATAATTATAATGGTATAAAAAGTTGCCTGGGAACTGCTTCGGGGGTCGGTTCGGAGGGTGGCTAAGAAGCTGGTTCGGGAGCGGGTTGGGAGGCAGGTTCAGAAGCTCGGCTTATGATTATCCGCCTTAGGCGGATTAGTGCAAAAGGGTTTTATTGCTGTTCGTGTGAACGAATTATTTGTTTTCTTGAAAAGAATTCAGTTTTGATTGCAGGTAACGGTTTCTGCATACATAAAAGAAGTCCCTACGAAATCGGAATTTTGGGTAAGTGCCGTTAGACACAAAATCCGAAGGATAGGCGGAGGGAAGCGACATCAACTTTTTATCCGCTGTTAGACTCTGCAGCGGCTGATTATAAAATCTCGCCATAGTCAACCTCAATTCCATCGTCAATCTTTCGATAATAGATAATTTTGGTCTCTATGTGCTCTGGTAGTGCGGATTTTATTTCATAGGTATGTGGCTTTATGGATATTGGAATGTCTCCGATGTAACCATCTATACCTTTTGACTCTTCCTCAGGTTCTGCCAGCCTGTAATTTGTTCTTTTAATTTCTGCCCCTTTTTTCAAGATTGCTTCCTGCAATCTCAGTCCGGCGAAAGTTTTTACAATTACCAAATCTCTTACCCATTGTTCAACAGTTGCTCGGTCAATTTTATTCAAAGAATTTTTAAGTTCTTTCAATTTCTGGAGTATCTTCTCCGTGGCATTCTTTATGGCATCAGGTTTTTTCTTCAAGTACCACTCTTCCCATTCGCGTAGTGTTTTCCCTTCAAATTCCTGAATAAGTTCGCTCATCTGACCCACTGCCTTCGGTCTCGTTCCCTGGGCATACTGATTTGCTAAATTGATGAGCGGGGCAACATACTTGGGGAATTCAGGCGTTTCGATGTCTAGATACTTTCGGATTTCCTCAACGGTGATTTTTACTTTCATACTGAACTTCTTTGATTAATTCATTTCGTAAGCTTAAAAATTTTGCCTTATATTTATAATCGTAAGCAGAATCCACATCTACCAAACCATTTTTAATCAAATGGGCATTTATGAAAGTTTTGTTCCAGAGATAAAGGTAGCAAAGCAAATTGTTTTTTTCATCGTATTTTACATTATCAAACTTTAAAAAAACTTTTTGCCCTTTTAATTTCTCTCTCAAAAATTGAACCGCTTCGCCATTCTTCTCCAGTTTTGGTTTTACACCAATAAGTCTTATTTTTAACCCACTATCTAGGACTATGAGCTCCGGAGACAATATTTCTTTAACTTTATGATATTTTTCTTTTTCATAACTGAAGGTATCTATTTTTGAACCAAATCTCAATTTCTTTGGGTCAATCTTCTTATCAAATTTTATCGGATCTTTGAAGATATGGGGCAATTTTTTAATTTCGTCTTTGAAGTCTATTTTTAGCTCTTTTTGTCTGATTATTTCAAAATCTGCCTCTTGTAGCAAAGAACTTTGCGTAATCCCAAGTTTATCTTTTATGATTGGTAAGAAATCCTCATTTATCTCGTAGCCAATAGAATTTCTACCAAGATTTTTAGCGGCTAAAGATGTTGTCCCACTACCAAGAAATGGGTCAAGCACAGTATCACTAACAAAACTAAACATCTTGATGAGCCGTTTTGGCAACTCTTCAGGAAACATCGCCAAGTGTTTATTCTGTTTTTCACCCGGGAAGTTCCAATGACCAGTAAAATATTGATTCCACTCCTCATCGGTTAATTTTGATTGCTCTTTAATTTCCTTGCTTACTTTCGGAGGATTGCCGTATTTCTTAAAAATTAGGATGAATTCATAGTCTAGTTTAAGAATCCCACTTCTTGGGTAGGGATAAGAACCCATAACAGTTGCACCACCGGTGGTATGGCAGGTAGTCACTTTCTGCCAAATAATAGCACCCATATAATCAAAACCTGCACTTTCGCAAAACTTAATGATTTCGGTCCTTATCGGAATTACCTTGTATCTTCCGTAATAAACAGAACGAGCAAACTGGTCGCCAATGTTTATGCACAATCGGCAACCTTTATGCAAAACTCGGTGGCATTCGTTCCACACTAAATTAAGGTTGTTTATATATTCCTCGTAAGTATCATTGAACCCTATCTGCTGCCCGTTACCGTAATCCTTTAACTGCCAATAGGGCGGAGAGGTAATAATGAGATGAACTGACTCATCGGAAACCTCTTTCATCCATCTTGAATCGCCGATGATTATCTTGTGTATCGTTTTCATCTTATTCCCGATAAGGACTTGCATTACTTAAAGCTACCGTTTCTCATAATGTTTTGCGGGTAAAAGAAAGTCCAGCAATTTTTATTATTCCAGCAAAACGGCAAAGTAGATCTTGAGAATTAGATGTTTGACCATCATATTCCAATGCCCATCCTAAAAGTGCTGGGGCAAAGTTCCGAACCCCGCCTATTCTTTTATTTTGCATTTTGACTTCCCTGCCTCTCAATAAATAACCAATGCCCACATACCTTCATAACCTAACCAAATATTTTTCAAAGTCAACAACTACCCATTTTTTACCTTTTTGGATTACTTTGTGTCCTTCTTTTTCCAGAAGTTTCTTTTGTCCCTCTATTCCACCAGGGTATTTCTCGTTTATTTCCCCACCTGCTTTTAATGTCCGCCAATAAGGTGTAATATTTTTCTTCCCCTCTTTCGCATCCTCATCTGCTGCACCTGCTGCAATTCTTGCAAAAATTCCACAAGTGATGGGACAGCCTATGGTTGCTTTATGCTTTTTAGCCACTATCTCACGAATTTGGTTTATGGTAATTAATCTTCCCTGAGGTACATTTTTCATAATCTTGTCCACTTCTTTTGGTGTGGGGATAACCACGGTGTCACCAAGTTTTGCACCCCATCTGCCAGCCATTTTAGGTGTTATCTTTTCAACCCGTGGAAAATCTTTACTTTCTGCCAATTTTTCTCGCCAAGATTTAGGTTTTTTAACCATATTTTTACCTCCATATTGAATTAATTTCCGACCTATAAATATCTACCTCTTGAAAGGCGGGATTCGGAATCTCATATAATACGTTCATAGACGAACTGGGTTGCTTTTTAACAAAAATGTTATGTTGGGGACACTACGCAAAAGCGTATCCGCCAAAGGCGGGTTACCCCAACGCTACTTTTTCTGAACCTTTACCTATTACAGAATATAATAAATTTCTGAGAAGTCAAGTAAAATCGGGGTAAATTTTCCTCCTCTCGCTTGAAGCGGCAAGGTAAATTCCAATACCGATTATGACTCCACCAGTAATTTCCCGCATCGTTGGTGGTTGGTTAAGAATTAGCCAGGAGAGAATCGTTGTGCCAATCGGCTCGCCTAAAATTGTCATCGCTACCACCGGTGCGGTTAAATAACCCAAAGCCCAGTTGAAACTGGTATGACCAATCAGTTGCGGTCCTAATGCCAAGAGAATAATAAATAAATACGCCTGCCATGAATAGCCGATTAAACGCTGACCAGTTATTAATATACCAAGTAACAGAAGGATTGCTGCGGTAGTGTACATTATATAAATATAACTTATCAATGAAATATGCGGCCGGATTCTCCGCCCGACAATCATATAGCCGCCCGCACAAACCGCCCCAGCCAAAGCCAGAAGATTCCCTTTGGTCATAATCAATGAATTAAGCCCCTGACTGGTAATGATGATTGAACCGATTGCCCCCAAGTTTACGGCAAGACCGATACGAAAAGTGATTCGCTCTTTTAGGATTATCGGCGAAAGGATTGCGACAAAGATTGGATTGGTCGTTACCAGCGCCACAGAACTGGGCACTGAGGTATGACTTAAAGATTCAATCCAAAAAAAGAAATGAAGAGCCAGAAATAAACCGGATAGAAAAATTAAACTCAATTTGACCCGTCTTAGTTCAAGTTGAATCTTAGGAAATTTAGTCCAGAAGAATGGGGTTAATACTAAAGAGGCAATAGTCAAACGCCCCGCCGCAATCACAATACTGGGTGCCTGGGTTAGTTTGATTAATATTGAGGCAAAGGAAAGGACAACTAAGCCGAAACCAAGAACTAAAACAATTTTAAATTGAGACATTATATAGTAAAATCAAATATTAAAAATTAAATATCAAAAACACATATTAAAAATCGAAAATGTACAGAAGAAAATATTTTTAATTTTTGATGTTTGATTTTTGATATACGATTTGTATTATTCCCATTCAATCGTGCTGGGGGGTTTGGAACTGATGTCATAGACTACTCGGTTAACCCCTTTCACTTCATTGATGATGCGGTTGGAGATTCTGCCTAAAAGTTTATGGGGTAGGTCTGCCCAATCTGCAGTCATTGCATCCGAAGAATAGACCGCCCTTATTGCAATCACCGCCTCATAAGTCCGCTGGTCACCCATCACCCCGACCGTCTTTACTGGTAAAAGTATGGCAAAAGCCTGCCAGAGTTTATTTTCCCAATTTGCCTTTTTAATTTCGGTCGAGAGTATCGCATCCGCCGCTTTTAGTATTCTTAACCTTTCTTTAGTAACATCACCAATGATTCTAACCGCCAAGCCAGGTCCAGGAAATGGCTGGCGCAAAAGAATGTCTTCGGGTAAGCCCAATTCTTTACCTAAAATCCTGACCTCATCTTTAAATAGTTCGCGCAAGGGTTCAATCAATTGGAAGCGCATTCTCTTGGGCAGACCACCAACATTATGATGGGTCTTGATCGTGGCGGATGGTCCACCCCAAGGTGATTTGCTCTCAATCACATCGGGATAGAGGGTGCCTTGGGCTAGGAATTTTATTTTTCCAATTTTCTTTGCTTCTTCTTCAAAGATTCGGATAAACTCATTGCCAATAATTCTTCTTTTTCGCTCAGGGTCAACAACTCCTTTAAGTTTTAAGAGAAACTGTTTTTTTGCATCAACATATCTCAAATTGAAAAGATTTTTAAAGCGGTGAACAATCGTTTCTGGTTCATTTTTTCGCAATAAGCCATTATTGACAAAGATGGCAATCAGTTGATTGCCGATTGCGCGATGCAAAAGGGTGCATAAAACAGCGGAATCAACCCCGCCGGATAAGGCGCAGATGACCTTTTCCGAACCTACGGTATTTCTAATCACTTGGGTCTTTTCTTGAATAAAAGAAGCCATCGTCCAGGTCGGTAAGCAACCAGCAATCTTAAATAAAAAATTATTAAGAATTGTCTTACCGTTTGGAGTGTGAGCAACCTCAGGATGAAACTGGACACCGTATATCTTTTTGGTTTCATTGGCAAAAGCAGCGCATCCGACTCGGGCGCTTTTGGCTAAATTGACAAAACCTTTTGGTAGAGTTGTAACCGAATCACCATGACTCATCCAGACTGTTATTGATGGAGGGAGATTAGCAAAAAGGATATTTTTCTTGATTATTTTCAGTTGTGTCCGACCGTATTCTCGTTTTTCCGCCGGGCTTACCTTACCACCAAAGGTATTAGCAATGATTTGCATACCATAACAAATCCCAAGGATGGGAATACCGAGTTGGAAGATTCGCTTATCCGGATAAGGTTTGTCCTTAGCGTTGACACTGGCTGGTCCGCCCGAAAGAATTAAACCTTTGGGCGCAAGTCTTTCAATTTCTTCCGCCGGTAAAGAGTAAGGTTGGATTTCACAATAAACTTTTAGTTCTCGCACCTTCCGAGCAATAAGTTGAGTATATTGAGAACCAAAATCCAGAATGATAATTTTTTCCATCACGAATTACTCATCGGTTAACCACAGATGGGCACAGATCTTATTTAATCGGTGACAATGTTTAATAGTTTATTGGGGACATAAATTATTCGCAACACCTTTTTACCTTGGGTATATTCAATAACCTTTTTGTCTTCAAATGCCAACTTTTTTATTGCCTCCTCAGTTGTGCCTAACGGCACTACTAACTTGGAACGGAGTTTGCCATTGATTTGAATCGGGATTGTCATCTCGTCAAAACTTATCGCACTTTCATCATAAGTTGGGAAGGTTTCAGCAAAACAAGTATCTTGGTTACCGATTTGATGCCAGAGTTCTTCGGCTAAATGGGGAGCAAAGGGGGCTAACAATAATATGAACCGGTTCAAGGCAAAAGCAAAAACTTGACTCTTCTTATCTTCAAAGGCATAGAGGTCATTTAGAAATTCCATTAATCCGGCAATGGCGGTATTGTATTGAAATGATTCAGTATCGGTTATCACCTTCTTTATCGTCTGGTTCAATCTAATATAAAGTCTTCGTTCGGCTTCAGACATTTGCTTGTTGGGCAAGTCCGCCTTAGTCGGATTAGCCTTACAAGACAACCTACAGTTTTCATATAGCCGGTGGATGCGCTGGATAAATCGGGTTACACCCGTTACCAGTTCATCGGACCAGTCCATCTCTTTTTCCGGCGGTGTAGCAAAAAGGATTGTCAATCTTGCAATATCCGCACCGTGTTTTTCAACAAATGGACCAACCCAAATCCCGTGTTGTTTGGAACTAGACATCACCGCACCCTTCCATTTGACCATCCCAATCATCCAGAGATAGTCACAGGGTTCGTCTACTGCAACCATCCCCATATCGTATAACACCTTGGTGAAGAATCGGAAAAAGATAAGATGCCCACAAGCATGCTCAATCCCACCAATATATTCATCAACCGGCATCCATTGATTCACCTTTTTCGGGTCAAAGGGTAATTTATCATTCTTTGGGTCGCAATAACGAAGAAAATACCAGGAAGAATCAACAAAGGTATCCATTGTATCCGGGTCGCGTTTTGCCTTACCACCGCAATTCGGACAGTTGGTATTAATGAACGACTCCACCCCTGCCAAAACCGATTTACCTTTTGGTTTGTAATCTTTCACATCCTTGGGTAAAAGCACGGGCAAATCTTTTTCCGGCACGGGCACAATCCCACATTTTTCACAATGAATCATTGGAATCGGTGTTCCCCAATAACGTTGTCTTGAGATTAACCAATCTTTTAGCCGATAATTGACCGTTCGGCGACCAATCCCTTTGGCTATTAAGTAGTCGGTTATTTGCTCAATTCCCTGAATATTAGTGAGCCCACTAAATTGACCGGAATTGACCATTATCCCTTCTTCAGTATAGGCAGCGGTCATTGTTTTCGGTTTCAAATCTCCGCCTGGGGGATTGATTACAACCTTAATTGGAATATTGTATTTCTTGGCAAATTCAAAGTCGCGCTGGTCGTGGGCAGGGACTGCCATAATCATTCCGGTGCCGTAAGAGGCTAAAACAAAATCAGCAATATAGATTGGAACTCTATCGCCGTTCACTGGATTTATCGCATACCGACCCGTAAAGACCCCTTCTTTTTCGGTTCCTACGGCAATTCGTTCAATCTCGGTTCGCTTTAAGATTCGGGTGATAAATTCCGAAACTTCTTTTTCGTATTTGGTGCCTCGGGCAATTGTTTCGGCTAGGGGTGCATCAGGGGCTAAAGCCATAAAGGTTACACCGTAGAGGGTGTCTGGTCGTGTCGTAAAGATAGGAAATTTTTTGCCATTATGCTCTAAGATAAAATTAACCTCAACTCCTTCACTCCGACCAATCCAGTTACGTTGCATCGTCTTAACATTTTCTGGCCAGTGGGGAAGTTTATCTAAACCATCCCAAAGGCGCTGGGCATATTCGGTAATCTTGAAAAACCACTGGACAAGTTTCTTTTTTTCAACCAGGGCAGCACAAGCCGATCGGTAACAGTGTCCATCTACTACTTGCTCATTGGCAAGCACGGTTTGACAACGGGGACACCAATTGACATAAGCCTCTTTCCGATAAGCCAAGCCCCGCTCGTAAAATTTTAGAAATAGCCACTGATTCCAGCGGTAATAATCTGGTTCACAGGTCGTGACTTCGGCATCCCAGTCATAACCGATGCCCATCAACTTCAGATTCTTTTTGGAGATATCAATATTCTCCTTGGTCCATTTTTCCGGATGGATGCCATGGGCAATTGCTGCATTCTCGGCCGGTAAACCAAAGGCATCCCAGCCGAACGGATGAAGCACATCATAACCTTGCATCTTGCGATAACGATTAATCACATCGCCAATCACATAATTCTTGACATGACCCATATGGAGGTCGCCGGAGGGATAAGGATACATTACCAGGACATAATATTTTCGCCTTGGGTTAGGGTTGGTTCGAAATATTCCCTTCTCTTCCCAGAAGCGCTGCCATTTTGCTTCAATCGCTTGTGGCTTATATTCCATTGTTTCCATCCTCCTTTAAAGTCGTTGTTCCCCGGATGATAGATTCTTTAGCAAAAATTGTTCTAATAAGAAATAAGGTTGGGGATAGCCATTTTTGATTGCTTTATCCATTTTCGCCAGATCAATTAGACATTTATTCAAAGACTTTTTGGTCCAGTTGCGTGCGCGGTCAATCAATTCTTGCACCCGTCGGCTATTTTCTTTAAAGCCAAATTCTTTTGCCACCCGCGACCGTTCGCTCTTTAATTCTAAGACCCTTAAGATTCGAAACAGTTCGTTACCAGTAAAACCAATGATTTTCACTGGTTCTTCACCCCATTCTTGTAAATGGAATAAAGTCCGCAACGATTTTTTTAAATTCCGAAGTGCTATTGCACCCGTTAGTTCGTTAAGTTCATAATTATGGGACTTGGCAGCAATTTTTTTAACCACTGCCTCGGTGATTCGGCTCGGTCCGATAAGAGTCCGGATTTTCTCCAACTCTTCGTTTAAAATGTCGGGTGATTCACCGGCAATTTCAATTAATAAGTCGATTGCGTTACTATCAATTAGCATCCCCTTTTTCTGAGCAATGTTACGAATCTGTTCTTTCAAGGCACTTAAGAAGGGTTTGTAGAAATTATAGACCGCCACTGCTTGAGTTAAACCGCGCTGTGCTTCAAGCACTTGAGCAAAATTTTTTTCCCATTCGGTTACTAAAAGGACAACGCTAAAATCCCGAGGTTTAACTAACTCAGCGATTAGTTGGGCACGAGTTTCTGAGTTAAGTTTTAAGACATCCTTTATTACGACCAAGCGTCGCTTAGCAGCAAGGGGCGGGGTAAAGACTTTGGTCAAGATTTCGCTAACACTAACATCTTCACAATGCAAAAGGTCAAAGTCAAACGATTCAAATCCCGGGGTCAATAGGGTTTCTTTTAAAAGACTTATGATTTCATCAACAATCACATTGTCGCTACTAAAAATGATATAAGTCGGATAAATTTTGTTTGAGGTTATTTCTTCCTCCAGTCGCTGTAACACCAAGTCGGGTGCCTTGCTGAAAGTTGCTTCAATCCTTTTTGCGTTTAAATATTTTTTATTTTTCATTTTTCTATAATATAATTGAGAACCAATTAATTGTCAAGCGATTCGCCTAAGAACGATTAAATCTTTATTCGTTTATAGGTTTGGGGATAATAATTGTGATATGGAATATGCTTAAGGCGGATAAAATAAATTCCCGAAGGTAGGAATTGGATATTGAGCGAAGCCTTTCCCCAACCATCCGTTTTTAGATTTTCGGCAAATACTTTTCTGCCGACAATGTTAAAAATAGTTATATTAATTATAGTATTTTCTTCACTTTTTAGATAAAGAAGTCCGTTGGCAAGGCCAACATCGGTTTGAATCGGTCTCAGATGGAGTTGGGCTTTGAGCGCTTTTTCTATTAGACCAATGTTATCTAATGGAAGTCGGCCGGTATGGCGGGCATCGTGATGAAACATTGGCCAAGGGGTTTTATTGGGATTATAGGGACCAGGTAAGTCCCAGATGTAAAGGCTGTCGTTTTTGGCACCGACTGCAATCTCAATATCGCCATCTAAATCAATATCCGCGAGAGCCGGTGACGAAGTTATCGGCGAACCAACATCGATTGGAAAACCCGCGACCGTATCGCCATTGTGATGAAATCCATACAAATTGCCATCCTGCCCACCGACGATAATCTCTAAGTCTTCATCTCCGTCAAGGTCAGCCAAGGCTGGTGACGAGACAACCGAACCTGTGGCTATATTTATCGGAAAGCCACTCATCGTGTCACCGGTCACCTTGAAGGCATAAATTGCTCCGTAGGTTGATTGAATTATACCGCGACCGGTTACAACCTCTAACAGCCGGTCGTTATCAATATCGCCAAGCGCCGGCGATGAGACAATCCCTTCGTAAAGACCGTTACCACACCGCTTGGGCCAACCGGTCAAATCTTCACAATTATGACTTAGTCCGTAAAGAAAATTATCTAATGAGCCAAAGAATATCTCATAGTCGCCGTCGTTATCAATATCAGCCAAGGCTGGACTGGGGTCAACATGGTGACCACAAATTTTGGGCCAGCCCGCCACCGTTGCACTATCCCAATGCCAGGCATAAACTCCGGCTTGGGGTGCGATACCGTCATTGCCCACGATCATTTCAATATTGCCATCATAATCAATATCACCGGATGCGGCCGTAGAATGAATACGGCCCGCAGTAGATTTATTCCATAACAGAGTGCCATCGTAGCGAAAAACCAAGAATTGATTTAAGTTATTGCCGGTTCCGACTAAAATTTCTAAAAATCCGTCGCCATCAATATCTTCCAGCGTTACTGAATTTCGGATTATATTATCACCAAGATTTATAGGAAAATTAGGCAGAAGACTGCCATCAATTGCCCAAGCGAATAATTGACCACTCGCTGAACCATAGACAATCTCCTTTTCGCCATCATCGTCAATATCGCCGGCGGCTGGTGATGAGGTTTCATCGTATTCCGAATTTAGCGCCGTCGACTTGGGCCAGTTGGGATATAATTCGCCACGGTGATTCCAAAGATAAACCTGGTGGGCTTGACTGGCAACCAAGACATCAAGGGTATCATCGCCATTTATATCTACTAAAACCGGTGAAGAAAAATCAACCCCACCGCTTGGATATTGGGGCCAGCCGGCTTGATATTCAAAAGCAAGGATTGGGTTTAAAAAAATGGTTATGATTAAAAGGATTAGGGAAAAACGCACAACGCGCAACGCAAAGCGTCCACCAAGCGAAGCGCGGTGTGGACAAATCGGGTTTGTAAAGTTTATTTTGTCTCGGGTAAGCATATTGTTCCACCACCGATAACAATATTGCCATCATAAAAGACAACCGCCTGGCCAGGGGTAATTGCCCATTGCGGTTCCTTAAATTTAAGATGAATTTTGCCATTGAGGGGTATAATTAAGGCATCGCAAGGCACGGCGGTTGAACGAATCTTTGCCTTTACCGTTAACGGTTTTTTTAGCCGATCAATCGCAATATAATTTAAATCTTCAGCGAAAAGTTCGGTACCGTAAACATCCGCTTCTTTGCCAACAATGATTGCGTTTCGGTTTCGGTCAATGCCAATTACATACAATCTTTCCTTAAACGGTATTCCGATCCGTTTGTGTTGACCAATCGTATAAGCCAAGAGGCCTTTGTGTTCACCAATCACCCGACCATCTTTATCGAGAATCGGGCCGGGCCGTACCGCATCAGGAATATATTGCTTTAAAAATTTTGGATAATTGTCGTCGGCAATGAAACAGATTTCCTGACTCTCCGGTTTTTGGGCTACTGCCAAGTTTAAATCCTTGGCAATTTGGCGCACTTCGGTTTTAGTTAAATCACCCAAGGGCATTAAGGTCTTGGCTAATTGTTCTTGAGTCATTGGGTATAAGAAATAGGACTGGTCTTTTTTTTCATCGCGTCCTTTCAAGAGCAACCAGCGCTTGGCCCTTTTTTCAATTCGGGCATAATGGCCGGTCGCCAAAAAATCAGCATTGAATTCTTGACACCGATTCAAAAGCAGAGAAAACTTAATGAATCGATTGCAACGGATACAAGGATTTGGTGTTCGGGCTTGCTTATACTCTTCAATAAAATCTGCAATCACTTTTTCTTTAAAGGCAGTGCGAAAATCCAAGGGGTAATGGGGGATACCAATTTTATGGGCAACCCTTCGGGCATCTTCAATTGCTTGCTCACCACCACAACAACTATAACTTATTCCGCCAAAGGCGGATTGCCCTGACCAAATTCGCATTGTGATGCCAATTACATCATAACCTTGTTCTTTCAATAGTGCAGCGGTAACGGATGAATCAACTCCGCCCGACATCGCAACAATAACACGCTTCCGCATAAAGTTTTAAAGATTAAAAGCCAAAAATTATTGTCTGTCAAGTGATGATGAGGGGAAACCCCTCATCTCCCCGGGTTTTAAGAAAAAATCTTTTCGGGGTTTCAAAGGGGCAAAGCCCCTTTGTATTGTGTTTCAATCTCAGGCGGACTAACCGCAAGATGAACAAATTTTTATACCCCTGCCAATAATTACCAACTCAAAATTTTGCCTTTTGTGTAACTATAAGAAAATTAATTACTTAACATTTAATAAAATTTAAATTTTCTTGTTGACATCTACTATATATTGTGTTATAAATGTCATCAAAATACTACATATCGTATATGAAATGTCCAAATTGTGGTAAAGAAGACGACCGGGTTTTAGATACACGGGTTAGTCAGGGTGGTGAAGCGGTCAGGCGTCGGCGCGAGTGTTTGGCTTGTGGTTATCGGTTTACGACTTATGAATATATTGAACGAACACCAGTCACGGTAATTAAGCGTGATGGCGGTAGTGAGCCGTTTGACCGCAATAAGCTAATTACTGGGATTACGCTTGCCTGTGCTAAACGACCAATTACCAAAACGCAAATTGAGAAGATTGTGAATGATATTGAAATCGCCTTAGCCGATGAATATAAATCAGAAGTGAGCTCAAAAGAGTTGGGTGAGATGGTTCTTGACCGCTTGGCAAAGATTGACCAGGTCGCCTATGTGCGCTTTGCTTCGGTTTATCGGGCATACCAAAATGTTGAACAATTCATTGCCGAGATACCGAAGTTATTAAAGGGCACGGATAAAAGAGAACAATAAATTAAGCATTTAACCATAGAAAGTGAGGTGAGTGGTGGAACAAAAACCTTTTGACCAGCAAAGCAAGACAGCTTCGGATAATTCATCTCAAGCGGTATTGTTTGATTATGTTGAGAAACGGGATGGTAAGATTGAAGAGTTTCGCAAAGAGAAGATTACGCAAGCCATTTTCAAAGCGGCGCGGAGTGTGGGTGGTGAAGATTTGATGCTTGCCGATAAATTAGCCGACCAGGTAATCCAATATCTTTTTCAAGAAAAAGGGAAACACATCCCAAAGGTTGAAGAAATTCAAGATGCGGTAGAAAAGATTCTAATCGAAAATGGTCACGCCAAAACGGCTAAGGCATTCATTCTCTACCGTGACCAACGCGCCCGCCTTAGAAAGAAACGGGCATTGGAGAAAAAGGATTTAGAAGCAACCGAGTATGCGCTTTTTGTCCGCACCTCCGATGATACAATCCTCGCCTGGGACCGGGAACGAATCGTCCGGGCTTTAATTCGTGAGACCAATCTGGCACCGTCATTAGCGGAAAAAATTGGTGCCGAGGTGGAAGATATAATTCTTAACTCCAATGTAAAATTCATCACGACTAACTTGATTCGGGAAGTGGTCAATACCAAACTGGTTGAACACGGCTTAGAAGAACAGCGCAAACGCCATGCCCGATTGGGAGTGCCTTTGTATGATGTGGAAAGAATTATTATGTATCGGAATAAAGAGAATGCCAATACTCCCCACAATCCCGAAGCAACCAATATGACCTTAGCCGAATGGATTAATAAACAGTATGCCTTAAGTATGGTCTTCTCGCCCGATGTCGCTGATGCCCATATCAAAGGTGATATTCATCTCCACGACTTAGGCTTTATTAATCGTCCTTATTGTTCTGGCCAATCCTTAGAGTATGTGAAAAAGTTTGGCCTATCTCTGCCCAGCGCCTTATCAATTGCCAAACCGGCAAAACATCCTGAAACCCTTTTAGCCCATATGGTCAAATTCTCCGCGGCTTTGCAGGGCCATTTTGCCGGGGCAATCGGCTGGGATGCGGTTAATCTCTATTTTGCTCCATTCTTGGTCGGAATGTCAGATAAAGAATTACACCAGTTGGCACAGATGCTGGTATTTGAGTACTCCCAGCAAAATGTTGCCCGGGGCGGACAGGCAATCTTTTCTGACTTAAACTTGTATTGGGAAATTCCTAAGCACTTTGAGGATGTGGAGGCAATCGGCCCGGGTGGCGAATATACGGGTAAAAAATACCGTGAATATTTGACCGAAGCCCAACGGTTTGTTTGGGCAATCTTTGATGTTTATAAAGACGGCGATGCCAGCGGTCGTCCCTTCTTCTTCCCCAAACCGTTGGTTCATATTACCGAACGATTTTTCGAAACACCGGGCTTTAAAGATTTCTTAAATCATATCTCAGATGTGGCAGCCGAGAAGGGCAATACCTATTTTGTCTTTGACCGGGGTGAGACCGCCAAGATTTCTGAATGCTGTCGGCTTGCCTTTAAATTGGAAAAATCGGATTTGGCGGATGCGAAGACCCCTTGGAAGATGCGCTATTGTGCCTTACAGAATGTCACTCTGAACTTACCCCGCATTGCTTATCTGGCAAATCATAATGATGAAGCGCTTTTCACCAAAATCGAGCATTTCTTTCAATTAGCCGTTAAAGCCCATCTCCAAAAGAAGGCATTTTTAGAACGACTCTTGGATTTAAAAGATGAAGGGCCACTGTCGCTATTGACGATGAACCGGGATGGCGAGCCGTATTTAAGGATGCACCGAGTTACTTATTTAATCGGAATGCTCGGTTTGAATGAAATGGTTCAATACCACTTAGGCAAAGAGTTACACGCCGATGACGAAGCCTTGCGTTTTGGTTTACAGGTCATTGTGAAATTAAAAAAATTAGCCGAGGAATATTCCAACCAATATGGGATGCGTTTTGTCTTAGAGCAAACACCAGCGGAATCCACCGCCTACCGTTTAGCCAAATTAGATTTAGCCTATTATAACGATTGTGCCCAAAAGGTGGTGAAAGGTAATCTTGCCACCGACTCAGTCTATTACACCAATTCCACTTATCTCAATATCGGCTTGCCCATTGACCCAATTGAACGGGTCAAAAAAGAAGGTAAATTTCATCCTTTGATTGAAGCCGGTGCCTTAACCCATATCTGGCTGGCTGACGCCCGTCCGCCCAAAGAGTCAATCGCCAATTTCGTGATAAAGACTTTCCGTAATAGTAATAATTCTCAGATCGCTTTTTCACCGGAATTTACCTCTTGCAACAGTTGTTTCAAAACCAGTCGGGGGCTTGCGGAAACTTGTCAATATTGTGGCTCTATGGATATTGATTATATCACGCGCGTGACTGGCTACTTCTCAAGAGTTTCCGGCTGGAACAAAGGCAAAAAAGCTGAGCTCTATGACCGATATAAAAAGGGAAGATTGCTTGACGCAGTACCCTGATGTGCTTCCCGAGTCGGGTCTTGACCAGAATCTGGTTCGGCAAGCACCGATTTGGATTTTACCGGCCGAAGCGCGGCTTCCGGAATCCGCCTTAGGCGAATTGTCCGAACTCGGTTTACCCAAATTGGCATTAAAGCTACTTTGTCGGCGTGGTTATCAAGATAAAAAGGCGATTGAAGAATTTCTCAATCCCAGCCTTAGGCACTTGTCAAGCCCAAAATTATTACCCGATATGGAAAAAGCGGTTGAGCGAATCTTATTGGCACGGAAGAAAAAAGAGAAGGTTCTTGTCTACGGCGATTACGATGTGGATGGAATTTGTGGAACTGCCTTGTTGGTGCGGGTGCTCAAGCAAATCGGTCTCCGTGTTGCCTTTTATATTCCGCACCGGGAATTGGAAGGCTATGGGCTTTCCGAAGCCGGGATAGTTTTTGCTAAACAAAACGGATTCAGCCTTATCCTTACTACTGATTGTGGCACTACTGATTTCACTGCTATTGAAATGGCAAAAAATTATGGAATTGATGTTATTGTCTGTGACCATCATGAGCCAAAAGAGAATCTACCCAATGCCTGGGCGGTTATCAATCCCAAGCGGCAAGATTCCGATTATCCATTTCGCGAATTGGCTGGGGTTGGTGTCAGTTTTAAATTGGCGTGGGCGCTACTCGCGGCTACGGGTCAGACACCGGAGGATTTAGTTCGCTATTTAGATTTAGTGGCATTGGGGACTGTGGCTGATGTCTGCCCCTTGGTTGCGGAAAATCGGGTCTTGGTAAAATTCGGGATGGCAAAGATTAGAAATACGGATAAAGTTGGACTTCGGGCACTGTTAAGGACCGCTGGACTTTTGGGTAAAAAGATTACCACTTACGAGATTGGCTTTATGTTAGGACCAAGAATCAACGCCTCCGGTCGCATCGCCTGTGCGAAAAAGGCGGTTGAATTATTAATCACCGAGGATGAAAATGAGGCTTGGACAATTGCCCAAGAATTAGAGGCATTTAACCAAAGGCGCCAAAAGATTGAAGATGAAATTTTGCTTTCGGCTTGCCAGCAGATTGAGCGCAGGAATTTGACCAAAAAGCGATTTTTGGTCTTAGCCGACGAAACTTGGCATGAAGGTGTGGTTGGGATAGTTGCGGCCCGGCTGGTTGAGCGTTTCTATCGCCCAACAATTCTCTTAGCCTTAAGAAAAGAAAAAGCCAAAGGTTCGGGCCGCAGTATTCCCGGCTTCCATCTCTTCCAAGCCCTCAAGACCTGTAAAGACTATCTATTAAGTTACGGTGGCCATAAATATGCCGCAGGTCTGGTGATTAGTCGAGAAAATATTGAACAATTTGCCCATTCCATTGACGAATACACCAAAATGACAACGACCGAAGACCTATTCCAGAGAAAAATCTTCGTTGATGCATTTGCCTCGCTTTACGATTTAGACGAGACTTTTTTAAAGACCTTAGCCAAATTTGAACCGTTCGGACCAGAAAATCCAGAGCCGGTTTTCCTCACCACTGGTTTAGAGGTAGTTGGTTATCCAACCGTGGTCGGGAAAGAAAAAGACCATTTACGATTCAAGGTTCGCCAGAGCGAAGACCGGGTAGTTTCGGCTATTGCCTTTGGTCAGGGCGAGGCGATATTGAAATTAGTCAAAGGACAAAAAGACCATCTGGACATTGTCTATTACTTAGATGAAACGAATTTTGCCGGTAAGACTCGTCTGCAATTAAATATCAAGGCGATGCGCATCCGCAATGCGGCAGGGATTAGGTGATAGGAAATTCGCCTAAAGCGGAGAAACTTCTTACTTATCCCTTGTGCCTCGCTACTCGTCCCTAAATGTTTGTGTGGTGGTTTGAGAACTGAGAACTAAAATGAACTGGTTAATAATTTTATTGTTGTTTAATTTCATATTTTCCTCTATCGCTATTGGCACAACCCAGGAAATGAATGGTGGAAAAGAGCGGATAAATTTTCATCTCGGTCTTGAAGTCGCCGAATTGTTGCAGAACAATTTCAGAAATTTAGGACCGAAAAATTTCACTTTATTGTTTGGCCAGCAGTTTTTGGAAAAAGGGTCGGCTGACTTTGGCTATCGGCTACTCGTGATGAATGTGGAACTTTCTACTGAACATTTGAGTAAAAACTCTTTTATAAAAGGTGACAAATCAGGTCTTAAAGGTAATTTGAGAGTGGGCAGGCTCTATTTTGATTGGTATCCAATAGAGAAAAAAATATACTTTATGAAATTCCAACCGATTATTAGTGTTGGGCCAGGCTACACCAATACTATAATCAAAAATAGTGAAGTTTTCGACCTGAAGTCGTTCACGTTAAGTGCGGGTTTCCGACTGCAATACGAACTTTTTGACCGATTCTTTATTGAATTTCCTGTCGTTGATGTTTTTGGGTATTGTTGGCGTAGCCGCAGTGCCCGCGGGACAATAGGAGAAACAATGATTGACTTCCCTGAATGGGGAATGATTTTCTTATGGATTAATTTAGGTGCAAATATTAGGTTTTAAAGTCGGTTCTATTAGGGCACGGATAAGATATAGGGCTTCAGGTTTGTTTCTATTTGCAAGCCTGAATCGGGCACTACAATTTTGGGGAAAAGAATTGTAAGGTAACCCAAATCCGCCTAAGGCGGACTTGCCCTACATTTCGGAAAAAGACTTCCGCATTTCAAAAATCCCTGCCCCCGAACCAGCTCCCTAAGTAGCCTACGGGGCAACCCCCGAGGTCGCCTACCAGCCTGCTTCCCAGGTTGCCTCCCAGGTCGCTTCCGAAGTTGCCTACGAGGTCGCTCCCCAACCAGCCTCCGAAGCAGTTCCCGAGGTAACCCCCGAAGCAGTCTACGAGGCAACTCCCGAAGCCACTCCCCAGGTCGCCTACGGGGTCACCCCGTAGGCGGTACCCCCTCCCAGAGAAAAATTAAATATAAAATATCAAAAATCAAAAACTTAAAAGAAAATTTTGCTTCTTTGAAAATAAGTCAATACTTTACTTTTTTAATCCTCCAGTTATAATATATGATAAGAGAGTGTTATCTCCAATAGCAAAGCAATCTATCCTTGCTTAGTCTTCTTTTGGTG
>Ga0123519_10002492_pt1 | contig 31066 bp, 29 predicted proteins | sample YelNatPaOPRAMG02_FD_87396 | JGI IMG/M metagenome (GOLD analysis project Ga0123519, IMG submission 87396) | Hot spring microbial communities from Yellowstone National Park - Yellowstone National Park OP-RAMG-02 (version 2) | ecosystem: Environmental > Aquatic > Thermal springs > Hot (42-90C) ... | reverse complement strand
TGAGGGCGCTGGTGCGACGAATAAGGAGCACCGTTTAGCGCGCCCGCCGAGATGTGAGGCGGGCCGGTCGACGAAAATTTTATTCCCAGGAGGTATTAAACATGTCAGAAATAAAATTTGAGGAGGCCTTAAAAAAATTGGAAAAGATTGTTCAGGATTTAGAAAAAGGAGATCTATCTTTAGATGAGGCATTAAAAAAATATCAGGAAGGAATAGAACTTGCTCGAGCTTGCTCTTTACGTTTAGAAAATGCCAAAAAAAGAATTGAACTTCTCGTAAAAAATAAAAAGGGCGAATTTGAATTAAAACCCTTAGATGAGACAAAGATAGAATAATGTTAGAAAAGATAAATTCTCCCCAAGATTTAAAAAAATTAACTTTAGAAGAACTAAATTTATTGGCTAAGGAAATTCGCCAACGCATTATTGAGGTAGTAAGTAATACGGGTGGTCATCTTGCTTCTAGTTTAGGGACAGTGGAGTTAATTTTAGCTTTACATTATTGTTTAAATCTACCCGAAGATAAAATTATTTTTGATGTTGGTCATCAGGCTTATACTCATAAGATTTTAACTGGAAGAAATAAAAATTTTGATACTTTACGGCAATATAAGGGCTTAAGTGGTTTTCCTTCTAAAGAAGAATCGATTTATGATCCCTTTACTACTGGTCATAGTTCAACTGCGGTCTCTTTGGCTTTAGGGATTGCTACTGCCAGAGATAATCTAAAGCCAACTAAATATTTTAAAGTCGTAGCAGTAATTGGCGATGGCTCTTTAAGCGGAGGCTTATGTTTTGAGGGTCTAAATAATGCCGGACACTTAAAAAAGGATATTTTAGTAATTCTTAATACTAATGAATTAAGTATTTCTCCTAATGTTGGGGCTTTAAGTACTTATCTTAATAAAATTATTTCACTTCCCATTTATAACCGCTTTAGAAATTCTTTAGAAAACTTTGTTAAGTCGCGTCTTCCCAAAGAGAGTCGCCTTTTAAAGATTGCTAATAAATTTGAGGAGGGTCTAAAAGGATTGTTTATTCCGGGAATCTTCTTTGAAGAGTTAGGTTTTCGCTATTTTGGTCCTTTAGATGGCCATAATCTTAGTCTTTTAATTCCTACTTTAAAAAATATTTTAGAACTTAAAGGGCCAATTCTTCTTCATGTCGTAACTAAAAAAGGTAAAGGTTATTTACCTGCGGAAAAGGAGCCAGTCAGATTTCATAGCTCCGGACCTTTTGATAGAGAAACCGGTCAGTCGCTTATTTTAAAAGAACCAAATATTAAGACTTATACGCAGGTCTTTGGGGAAAAATTAGTGGAATTAGCTAAAAATAACCCTCAGATTGTGGCGATTACTGCCGCGATGCCAGAAGGAACGGGTTTAGATAAATTCCGCGATTTATATCCTGAAAGATTCTTTGATGTAGGGATTGCCGAAGCCCATGCAGTTTGTTTTGCTTCTGGTTTAGCTTACCAAGGGCTTAAACCGATTGTCGCAATATATTCTACATTTTTACAACGGGCTTATGATCAGATTATTGAAGAAGTAGGACTACAGAATTTAGGTCTGATTTTAGCAATTGACCGCGCAGGAATTGTAGGAGAAGATGGGCCAACTCATCAGGGTATCTTTGATCTCAGTTTTTTAAGGACAATTCCAAATTTAGTAATTATGGCGCCTAAAGATGCTTATGAGTTAGAAAGTATGCTTGAATTTAGTTTAAATTTAGAAAAACCTGTGGCACTTAGATATCCTAAAGATAAAGTGCCTGAGCTTTCTTTACCCTTTACTAAAATAGAATTAGCCAAACCTGAAATATTAAAAGAAGGAAAAGATTTTTTAGTAATTGCTTTAGGCAGTATGGTTATCCCAAGTTTTTTTGCTTTAGATTTATTAGAAAAAGAAGGCCTAAAAGGGACTTTAATTAATGCCAGGTTTGTTAAGCCTTTAGAGAGTGTCTTTTTAAAAACAATGGCAAAAAAAACAAAATTTGTCTTTACGGTAGAAGAAGGAATGGTTGCAGGTGGCTTTGGTACAGCAATTGAAGAGGTAATAAATCAGCCGGTAATAAAAATCGGCTTACCTGATGAATTTATTCCGCAAGGTAAAAGAGCTATCTTATTAGAAAAATATGGATTAACCCCAGAAGGGCTTGCCCATAAAATTAAAAGCATATGCCAAGGATAAAAATCAATCAAGAGAAATGTAAGGGTTGTTTACTTTGTATTAGTTTTTGTCCGAAAGGATTAATTCAATTAAGCAAAAAAATAAATTTACAAGGATATAGACCAGTAGAATTTAATAAAGATAAAGGCAATTGTTTAGGTTGTCTTCAATGTGCCTTGATTTGCCCGGATTTTTGTATTGAGGTCTTTAAATAAACTGTTAAACTGTCAAACTGCTAAACTGCTTAATTATTGGGCAATATAACCATTTAGCAATAGAAATGGTCAATAAGAAGATATTAATTACAGGTAATGAAGCAATTGGTAAAGGCGCAATTGATGCAGGTTGTTTTTTTTATGCCGGCTATCCGATTACGCCCCAGAATGAGCTTACTAGTTATATGGCAGAATCTATGCCGAAGGCAAAAAGAATATTTATTCAAGCGGAATCAGAAATTTCAGCAATTAATATGGTCTTTGGAGCTTCAGCAGCGGGTATGCGGGCAATGACTTCTTCTTCTAGTCCTGGCATTAGCCTTAAACAAGAAGGTATCTCTTATTTAGCCGGTGCAGAACTGCCGGCAGTAATTGTTAATGTAATGCGGGGTGGTCCGGGTTTAGGCAATATTGCTGCGGCTCAATCCGATTACTTTCAGGCAACGCGCGCAGGAGGACATGGAGATTATCATTGTATTGTTTTAGCGCCTTTTAGTATCCAAGAGTCATACGATTTTATGAAACTTGCTTTTGATTTAGCGGATAAATATCGCAATCCGGTTTTAATTTTAAGCGACGGAATGCTTGGCCAGATGATGGAACCTCTTTTTTTGGGTCGTTCTCGCCATACACCATATGCCATACACCATACACCAAAATGGGCAATTTCTGGTTGTCTAAGAAGAAAACCCAATGTGATCCGTTCGCTTTATTTAAAAGAAGGAGTGCTTGAAAAACTTAATCTAAAGTTACAGGAAAAATATAAAAAAATTAAAGAGAAAGAAGCGCGTTATGAAATTTTATATTTAGAGGATGCCAAAATTATTTTAGTAGCTTATGGGACAATGGCAAGAATCGTAAAAAGCGTAGTTAAAAAATTAAGACAGAAAGGTAAAAAAATTGGTTTAATTCGGCCAATTACTTTATGGCCATTTCCTGAAAAGATATTTCAATATTTAAGCCTTAAACATAAAGGACTAAAATTTTTGGTAGTTGAGATGAGTTATGGACAGATGCTTGAAGATGTAAAATTAGCCTTAAATGGAAAAGCTAAAGTAGAATTTCTTGGTCGAGCAGGCGGAGGAATACCGACTGAAGAAGAGATAATAAAAAGGGTTATAGCGTTATAGGCTGATAGCGCGATAACGCCTAAACGCCATAACGCTAAAAAAAGAACGCAATAAAGAAAATGCAAAAAATATTTAGTCCACCTAAATCCTTAAGAAATATAATCACGCATTACTGTCCAGGTTGTGGCCATGGTATAACTCAACGTTTAATTGCCGAAGTTATAGATGAGTTAAAAATTAGAGAAAAAGTAATTGGTGTCTGTCCTGTAGGTTGTGCAGTAGTCGCTTATGATTATTGGGATTTTGATTGTACCGAAGCTGCCCATGGCAGAGCTTTAGCAGTGGCGACAGGAATAAAAAGGGTAAGACCAAAAAATATTGTTTTTACCTATCAAGGAGATGGAGATTTAGCAGCAATTGGGACGAATGAAACGATTCATGCCGCAAACCGCGGAGAGAAGCTTACGGCTATTTTTATTAATAATGCGGTTTATGGAATGACCGGAGGCCAAATGGCACCTACTACTTTATTAGGTCAGAAGACTATCACTACTCCTCAAGGAAGAAAAAAAGAAAAAGAAGGATATCCTTTAAAGATTTCCGAGATGTTAGCGATATTACCCGCGGTAAAATATATTGCGCGCGTGGCTTTATTTTCACCCCAAGAAGTACTTAAAGCAAAACAGGCAATAAAAGTAGCATTTGAGAATCAAATCAATAATTTAGGTTTTTCTTTAGTGGAAGTATTATCACCTTGCCCAACTTATTGGAAACTTTCTCCAAAAGCGGCAATGGATTGGATTAAAGATGTAATGATAAAAGAATTTCCTTTAGGAAGAATTAAATAATTCAATATGATTGAGCAGGTTATTCTTGCCGGAAGTGGCGGACAAGGGATTATGCTTTTAGGTAAAATTTTAGCGCAGGCAGCCCTTAAAGAGAATAAATATGTGACTTGGCTACCTGCTTATGGCGCAGAAGTGCGGGGAGGAGCTGCCTATTGTATGGTAGTGATTGCGGATGAAGAGATCGCTTCGCCTTATATTGAGAAAGCAGATACTTTAATCGTGATGAATGAGCCGGCGGCAATAAGGTTTAAGAGAAGAATAAAAGATAATGGCTTAGTACTACTAAATAGTTCCCTTATAAAAAGACGAATCTTTAAACAAAAAAACATAAAAATTTTATCTTTTCCTTTTACTGAAATTGCTTCCGGTTTAGGTAATATTAAAGTAGCAAATATGGTTGCCTTAGGAAGTTTATTAGCCCAAAAAAAATTCGTTAAACCTAAAACTATCTTTAGAGTAATTAATGAGACAGCTTCTCATAAATTACTTAATAAGATTAATTTAGAGGCATTTAAGGAGGGGCTTAAGTTAAGATGATACGTGTGCGTTTTGCTCCTTCACCCACAGGAAATCTGCATATTGGAGGCGCGCGTACTGCGCTTTTTAACTGGCTTTATGCTCAAGCAAAAAAAGGAAAATTTATTTTAAGGATAGAAGATACCGATAAATTACGTTCAAAAAAAGAGTATCTTGATGAAATATTAGACAGTCTTCAATGGTTGGGTTTTTCTTGGGATGAAATCTATTATCAGAGCCAAAGATTCTCTTTGTATCAACAATATGCCCAAAAACTTTTAAAAGAAGATAAAGCCTACATTGATAAATCAAAAGGAAAAGAAGCAATTATTTTTAAAGTCCTGCCGCAGAAAATTAAAATTTATGACCTTATTCACGGAGAAATTGAATTTGATACCCAACAGATTAAAGACCAAGTCTTAATTAAATCTGACGGAACTCCCACCTATAATTTTGCCTGTGTAGTAGATGATGCAACCTTAGGGATCACTCATGTAATTCGCGGAGATGACCATATTTCTAATACTCCTAAGCAAGTGCTTCTTTATCAGGCTTTAGGATTTCCTTTGCCTGAATTTGCGCATCTACCATTAATTTTAGGGATGCAAGGAGGACGTCTCTCAAAAAGAACCGGCGCAACCGCAATTAGTGAATATCGCAAAATGGGCTATTTAGCTAAAGCCTTAGTAAATTATCTACTTCTTTTAAGTTGGTCTGTAGGTGAAAATCGCGAAATCATTGAATTAGATGAGGCAATAAAAATTTTTGATATAAAAGATGTAAATAAAACTGCCGCTACTTTTAATTTAGAGAAACTAAAGTGGATCAATAATCAATACCTAAAAAAAGAAGATCCGCAAAAGTTAAGTGAGATAATTATTCCTTTATTAATTGAGAAAAAATATATTAACCCAAATAATTTTGATAGAAATTATCTTGTTTCTTTAGTAAAATTGTTTCAAGGTAGACTCTCTACTTTAAATGATTTTTTGGATTGGGCAGATTTCTTTTTTATAGAAGAGATTAAAATTAGTCCAGAATTAGAAGAAAAATTTCTCCTTAAAAATTTAAAAAATGAATTTAAGCTTTTTATTAAAAGACTAGAAGCTTTAGAAAATTTTAAGCCCGAAACAATTGAAGAGGCCTTTCGCAGTTTAGTAAAAGAATTAAATATAGAAAGTAGGACTTTAATTCATCCTTTAAGAGTAGTCTTAACCGGTAAAACTATTGGTCCGGGTTTATTTGAGTTGATATATTATTTAGGTAAAAATCGCACCATTAAGCGCCTAAAGCGCTGGATAAAGGAGGGAGAAAAAGATGTTTGAGAGAGCTGAATTTCAAGGTAGACCCGTAATTATGCTTAAGCGTAATGAAAACGATCGCTTCCCTTTTGTTTTCGGCTTAAGCAAGGCAAGGCTTATTTTAGAAAATATCGAAGCAATTAAGAAATTTGTGGAGGAAAACGAAGCAAAACCTAAGAAAAAATAAAATTTATTATTAAGTAGAATATATGTTTAAGACAATTTTAGTAAAAGATGGCCGTCTTTTAAAAGATGCCCAAAGATTAAGGAAAAAAGTATTCTTTGCTCAAGAAGGTCAAGACGAAGATAGTTTTGATAAAATCTGTCAACATCTTTTAGTTTTAAATAGAAAGAGTCAAGAAGCAGTAGGTACTTATCGGCTTCTGCTTGGTTCAGTGGCAAAGAAAAGTTTGGGTTTTTATTCCGAACAAGAATTTGATTTAAGTAAAATAAAAAAGAACTGTAAAGGCGAATTATTAGAGTTAGGTAGAGCTTGTGTTAGAAAAGATTATCGTAAGAATAGGATTATTAACCTTTTATGGAAAGAAATTATTAGATATATGTTGCGGCATAAAGTAAAATATGTCTTTGGTTGTGCCAGCATCAATAATCCGACGCCAAAAAAGATTGGAAAAATTTATTATTTATTCAAAAAAAGGTACTTTGCACCTTCTAAATTTCAAGTTAAGCCTTTAAAAGAAAAAAGATATCCTTATCTTAAAAATCATCAGAATTTTAATGAAGATAAGGTCTTTAGGTTACTACCTTCTTTAGTGCGCGGATATTTAAAGATGGGAGCTTATGTCTGTTCAGAACCAGTTTGGGATAAGGAATTTAATACCGCAGATTTCTTTATGCTTTTAGATGTAGAAAGAATGAATGAAAAATTTAAAACTAGATTTTATGCGTCAAATTCTTAAGGCAATTATCATTTTTTTAGGAATTATTTTATTTATTGGTATTTTTGCATTAGTAAGAATTATTTTTTCTTCTAAAAAACGCGGCCGTTATATTTCATACCTTTTACATTATTTTAGTAAAATATTAGTCTGGATTTTAGGTATCCGTATTGAATTACACGAAGAGGTAGAAAATTTTAAAAAAGAGGGAATCTTTTTTGTCAGTAATCACTTAAGCTATTTAGATGGGATTATTACCAGTAGCTTATATCCTTTTTTATTTATCGGAAAATCTGAATTAAAGAATTGGCCTCTATTAGGGATTTTATTTTCATTTTCTGAGACGATATTTGTTGACCGGATTAATATTTTTAATATTAAAGAAGAATTAAATAAGATTCAATTTTTATTAAACCAAAAAGTTAATCTTATCCTTTTTCCTGAAGGCACCTCTGGTGATGGAACCAAAATTTTGCCTTTTAAATCTTCTTTTTTCGAAGCACCTTTAAAATCAAAATGTAAGATTGTACCTTTACTTATAAAATATAAAAAAATAAATAATCAGTTACTTAATGAAAATAATAAAGATTTGGTTTATTGGTATGGAGATATGGAATTCTTTCCGCATTTTCTAAAGGTTTTAGGTTTAAAAAGAATTGAGGTAAAGGTAAGAGTATTTCATCCTTTAGAGATAAAAGAAAAAAATAAACAACCATCTACACTTAACCGAAAAGACCTAAGCAATGCTTTTAAAGATTTAATGACCCAACATTTAAAAGAAGAAATTTTTAGTTAAGATTTAAAATGGCTAATTTAAATTTTAATCTTTTCTTTGATTTTGATAATACCATAACTACGGTTGATGTTTTAGATGAGCTTATCAAAAAATTCTCTCTCAATAAAAATTGGCAGAAATTAGAAGTAGCTTGGCAGAAAGGAGAGATTGGCTCTAAAGAATGCCTTAAAGGACAACTTGCGGGAATAAGGATTAGTAAAAAAGCCCTTTTAAATTATCTTAGGAAAGTAAAAATAGATAGATATTTTCTTAAGTTGATTTCTTTTTTAAAGGCTTATAATATAAAGCCAATAATTTTAAGCGACAGTTTTTCTTTTATGATTAAAATTATTTTAAAAAATTATGGTATAAAAAATATCCCAATTTATGCGAATCAACTTAGGTTTTCTTACAATCGACTAATTCCAGATTTTCCTTTAGTAAACAAAGCTTGCTTACGCTGCGGCCATTGTAAAAGAAAGAGTTTAGAAGAAAATATTTATGATGGAAAATTAAATATTTATATTGGCGACGGGCTCTCAGATCTTTGTGCTGCAAGTTGTGCAGATTTAGTTTTTGCTAAAGGTAGGCTTTTAAAATCTTTAAAGAGAAATAAAAAAGTTATTCCTATTAAAAACTTAAAAGACGTTTATTTTTATTTAAAAAGGTACTCGAAATGCAAAAAGTAAATAAAAATTATGAAGCAGAACTTTTGGCTTTAGAAAATAAATATTGCTCTTGGGCTGATACAGTTCATTATGCAAAAAAGTTAAATATTTTTACGGAGGCAGAAGGAAGTTATCTTTACGACCGAAAAGGGACTGCTTATCTTGATTTACAGATGTGGTATTCTGCTGCTAGCTTCGGATATAAAAATGTGCGTTTAAATAATGCTTTAAAAAAACAGATTGATAAATTGCCCCAATTAGCCTGCCAGTATCTTCATGAAGAAAAGATACTCTTAGCCACAAAAATTGCTAAGTATATAGAAGCTACTTTTAAAGAAAAAGGCAGAGTCCATTTTAATGTCGGCGGTTCTGCGGCAATTGAAGATTCTTTAAAGGTAGTGCGTAATTTTACTAAAAAAAATCTTGTTTTTGCTTTTATGGGCGGTTACCATGGAAGAACTTTAGGAGCCTCAGCAATTACCTCCAGTTACCGCTACCGCAGTCGTTTTGGCCATTTTGCTGACCGGGCTTATTTTGTGCCTTATCCTTATTGTTTTAGATGCCCTTACCAGAAAAAAAGAGAATCCTGTAATTTATATTGTCTAGAACAATTTGCTCGGCTGTTTGAATCCGAATATTATTCTTTAGTTAATCCAAAAACATGCGAATGTGAATTCTGTGCTTTTTATCTTGAACCTATACAGGGAACCGGAGGTTATATTATTCCGCCTAAAGGATACTTTGCCAAATTAAAAGAGCTATTAGATAGATACAATATTCTTTTAGTAGATGATGAAGTGCAGATGGGTTTTTTCCGCACGGGAAAATTCTGGGCAATTGAGCATTTTGAAGTAATACCGGATATTATTGTTTTTGGTAAAGCCTTAACCAATGGCTTAAATCCTTTATCCGGAATTTGGGCTAAAGAAAGATTAATTTCACCCCAAATTTTTCCACCCGGCTCAACCCACTCTACTTTCTCGGCAAATCCCTTAGGTACAGCGGTAGGCCTTGAGACCATGAAACTTATTGAAGAAGAGAATTTTTCCCAAACTGTACCAGAAAAAGGTAAATATTTTGTTTTAAGACTTAAAGAATTAAAGAAAAAGTATCCCCAAATTGGAGATGTGGAGGGTTTAGGTTTGGCAATCAGAATAGAGATGTGCCAAAAAGACGGTTTTAGCCCCAATCAACCTTTAACTGAAGCGATTACCAATATTGGTTTAAGTGGTAATTTAAATCTTAAAGGAAGAAAATGGGGCTTAGTTTTGGATGTCGGCGGATATTATAAAAATGTTTTTACCTTAGCGCCTTCTTTATATATTAGTAAATCAGAGATTGATCTGGCAGTAGAACTCTTTGAAATCGCCCTGCACAAAGCCCTCACTAAACAAAAATAAATCCTCTCTTTTTTATTTTAAAATAAATAAAATTTATTTTTATCTTTTTTATGTTATAATAAAGCCCAATTATGCAAAATAAAATTAATTATAAAGAAGGTCTTTTTTTACCCGGAGAGGATAAAGCAGTGCTTTTGATTCACGGGATTACCGGGACTCCTTCAGAGATGCATTATTTAGCCAAAGCAATAAATAAAGCAGGTTATACAGTTTTCTGTAATCGCCTGCCCCGGCATTGCCAGACACTGGCAGAATTAAAAAAAGTGACTTGGCAAGAGATTGTCCTTGCCTGCCAAAATGATCTTTTTAGATTAAAAAAAGATTATAATTTAGTTTTTGTGGGCGGACTTTCGATGGGAGCTTTGGTAGCAGTGCATCTAGCTTATCTATTTCCGGAAAAAGTTACCGGAATCATTGCTTTAGCGCCTACATTTTCCTACGATGGCTGGGCGGTTCATAAAGGAAGGTTATTTTTGCAACTTATCTGGGAGATTCCTTGGGTAAGAAAATTTATTGATATTCGGGAAAGTTGGCCTTATGGGCTAAAAGACGAAAATTTACGCCTGGTCATCGAGCGTTTTTATAAAAATGCTAAAGGTAAGGGTTTTAAGGATCAAGTAATTTTATTTGGGAGTCCGTTTTTTCCGCTTGCCTGCCTTTATCAGCATCAAATTTTTAATAAGGTAGTGAAAAAAGAACTGCCTTTTGTAAAAAAACCCATTCTTATTCTGCATGCCCGCTGCGACGATATGACTAGTCTTAAGAATGCCCAGTATTTATTTAACCATATCGGCTCAAGTGATAAATCCTTGGTTATTTTAGAAGATAGTTACCATATGATTACTATTGATAAAGAAAAAGATAAAGTAGTAGATGCGGTAATCAATTTTTTACAAAAATTTTAATTTGAAAATGACTTACGATACGATTATTATTGGTGCTGGTATAGGAGGTTTAGCAGCGAGCTTAAAATTATCAAGCCAGGGTAAAAGTGTACTTTTATTAGAAAAAAATGCTTCTTCTGGTGGATATGCAATGGGTTTTCAGAGAAAGGGCTTTAAATTTGAATCCGCAATCCATTGTGTGGATGCATTAGGCAAGAATCAGGAATTAAGAGAATTTTTAGAAGAATACAACCTTAATCAAAAATTAAAATTTATTGACCTGCCAAACTTTGTTCGCCTTATTTATCCGGAAGATGATTTAATCTTGGCAGCAGATAAAGAAAAATTTATTGCTTTGTTAAAAGAAAAATTTCCTGCGGAAAGCAAAAACATTGCGCGTTTATTTTCGAGCATAGATAAATTCTACCGTCAGTTTGACCATTTTTCTGAGTCAAATATTCCTTTGTGGCTTAAACTTCTGCTTAGTCCATTTATTTATTCTAAGATAATCCAAACTTCACGTTTTAGCTGCAGAGAATTTTTTAATGCTTACATAAAAGATGAAAGACTCCTTGGTTTATTAACCAGTATCTGGGGATTTTTTGGCTTAAGCCCAAAGCATCTTAGCAGTCTTTATTTTCTTATCCCTTATCGGGGATACCACTTTTATCCGACTGCCTATATAGAGGCAGGATTTAGCAGGCTTTTTCAGGCGATATTAGAGAAAATAAAGGAAAATGGCGCAGAAGTGAAATTTAACACGCTTGTTAAAGAGATTATTATTGAGAAAGGAAGAATAAAAGGTGTAGTTACTAGCAATAATGAAAAATTCTTTGCGCAAACAGTAATTGCCAATGCCAATCCGCTTGATGTTTTAGGCGGTATGCTTTCAGATGAGAAGTTAAAAGAAGCATACCTTAAGAAATTAAATTCTTTAGAAAAATCTCTTTCCGCAATTCAAGTTTATTTAGGGCTTAATTTACCCACTAAAGACTTGGGGCTTAATCACTATTTAGTAATGATTTATTTAAGTTATAATCATGAAGAGAATTTTCAATATATTCTTTCCGCGGATTATGAGCATGCTCCTTTAGAATTGGTAGATCACAGTTATATTGACCCTACTTTAGCTCCTGAAGGCAAAAGTACGCTTACAATTTTTACTTTAGATAAATATCAAAACTGGATTAATTTAACAGAATTAGAATATAAAAAGAAAAAAGAAGCGATTGCTCAAATATTAATTCAGCGCGTCGAAAAATATCTTCCCGGATTAAAAAAACATATTGAAGTGGTGGAAGTCGCTTCTCCTTATACCATGTATAAATATACTTTTTCTGCTGAAGGTGCGATTTATGGTTTTACTCAAACTTTAAATCAATCTGGTCTTCTACGTTTAGGCCAAGAAACCAAAATCAAAGGTTTATTTTTAGCCGGCGCCTGGACCCAACCCGGCGCAGGAGTACATGCCTGTTTTCTTTCCGGATTTAATGCCGCAGATTTAGTCTTAGATTTTTTAAAATAATTTTAAAAGCACATAATTTATTGATTTTCTGATTAAGTTAAGATATACTTTTTATAGAAATTTTGCCCTGTCGTCTAACGGTAGGACGTCTGGCTCTGGACCAGATAGTCGTGGTTCGAATCCACGCGGGGCAGCCAACCTTGACGCTCAGGCGAAATATAGTTGCTCTATTAAGAAAGCTTGGAGGTGAAAATGGGCAAATATTTAAAAGAAAAGTGTGAAAATCAGGAAGAGTTAAGAAAACAGAGAAAAATGTTTTATCAGCTTTTTATTGTAGCATGGTTCTTTATTGCTTTGGCCGTAGCTTTAGCAAAAATATTCCCTGCGCCAGAATCCGGGTCTTGGACAGTAGGGCAGCTTTTAATTATCGTCGTTGGAATTGCCGCCTTAGTATCTGCTATTAAGTCTATTATTCGAATGAAAAAGACAATAGACTTGATTTACGTTAGAGGCGGTAGCTTTTTCATCCTTTATTTAGTGTTGCTCGTAGGCGGCTTTGCCACTGGAATCCTTTGGGTTATCCCTCTTATTTTGATCTGGATTCATTCAAAGAAATTAGTTAAACAGGTATATTAATGAAGCGAAAAATTGGTTGTCATTTAGGTTGTCATTTGCGAGAGTGAATTATGTCATTCAATACCAAGTATATTATTACCGAAAAAATCTTAAATAATCTTACAGCCATTACGGCTGCACGCGAGATTATCGAGCAGGCGCATCTTGTGCCTAAATGGGAAGCGAAATTAAGGCGACAATCCTTGCTCCGCAATACCCATTCATCTACGGCTATAGAGGGCAATAAATTAACTCTCGAACAAGTCGAAGCGTTAGCTGAAGGAAAAGACGTTGTCGGTACTAGTAAAGATAAAAAAGAAGCCTTAAATTATTTAGAGGCATTAGAAAATATCCCTAGTTTTACTGAAAAAGGGAAATTTAAAATTGCTGACTTGCTGAACATTCATAGGATGATAACTAGAGATGTAATGCAAAATAGTACCGATTCAGGTGTATTTAGAAACAGACAGGTTTTTGTAGGCAAGAGAATTGTTGACGGTACAACTTTCAAGGAAGTCGTAGAATATATGCCTCCTAAGACAGAAGAAGTGCCGCAACTTGTTCAAGAATTTATAGATTGGCTTAATCTGGATAAAACATGGGAAATGAATCCTGTCCTTTTGGCAGGAATTGTTCACTATGAGATAGCAAGAATCCATCCATTTATTGATGGGAGTGGTCGAACAGCCAGATTGTTTGCCACGGTAATTCTATATCTGAGCGATTTCGATCACAGAAGAATTTTTGCTCTGGACGATTATTATGACAGGGATAGACAGGCATATTACGCTGCCTTAAAGACGGCTCAAATCAGTGATGGAGATATCACTCGGTGGCTGGAGTATTTCACCGAAGGCATACTCTACTCAGTTACAGAAGCAAAGGGTGCTGTTTTGAAAGTAGGTTCCAAAAGGAAAAGCGGCCAGGCGCAAATTGCTCTTACGCCAAAGCAGATGCAGATAGTCGAATTTATCAACATTAATGGCAAGGTAACAAATAAGGATCTGCAGGGTTTGTTCAAAATTTCTGCCCAAGCGGTTCATAAAGAATTAGTCAAATTAGTAGAGCTTAAAGTGATTAAGCCTGTTGGCGAAGGCAGAGCCTTGCATTATCTTTTGGTTTAGGGTAAATCGGTTGTCAATTGGTTGATGATTAGGTTGATGATTAGGTTGATGATTTTAATGCGACCGATTGCCCAAATAGATAAAACCACGCCTGAAACGGCGAACAGTCAGTTTCACAACTAAGTGGAGTTCTTGAGGATATGAATTTCGTCTGGCGTCCAGTTCGGGCAGCTTTCTGACGCGCGGGTGGTGGAATGGCAGACACGCAAGCATGAGGGGCTTGTGCCGAAAGGCATGGGGGTTCAACTCCCCCCCCGCGCACCAAAATAAAGTTTTTTATAAATTTAGGGTCTGCGGCGTTTATCTTTTACGTAATTGCTTCTTTCTAATTTTTTTGCTTGCGCTTTTAATTCTGCACCAATTTCGCCAATTTGTGCCACATGTTGGATTTTCCTAAATTCATTGCTTACCACTCCAATTGAGATAGATAAAAGGGGGATTTTTTGTTCTTTTCCGCGACGATCATAGGTGATAATGTAGCCATTTTTTCTATCTGCTTCATTATAAAATTCAGGAACAGTCTTTTCAAAATCATGAATAATTTTTTGGCAGAGTTTATCTACATTTTGGGGTTTTGTTACGATTACAAAATCATCTCCGCCAATATGGCCAATAAAATCATCAGGATTTCCGCCTTCCTGAACCGCCCGAATTAAAATCCGCGCGGTTTCGCGGATAACCTCATCTCCGTGTTCAAAGCCGTATTTATCGTTATAGGCCTTAAATTTATCTAAATCAATATAGCAGACAGAAAATAAAGCATTTGCTTCTAAGCGTCGATTCAGTTCATTTAAAATTGAAACATTTCCTGGCAAGCGCGTTAAGGGGTTTGCTTCTAAGTCTCTTTCTGTACGGCGTAAAATCATCCGAATACGGGCTAAAAGCTCTTTTGGCTCAAAAGGTTTTACGATATAATCATCTGCTCCTGCTTCAATGCCTCCCACTTTATCATTAATGTCACCTTTTGCGGTAACCATAATAATCGGTAGATGTCTTAAGAGTAAATCGCTTTTTACTTTAGCACAGACTTCTCGGCCATCTAATTTTGGCATTTTATAGTCTAATAAAACTAAATCTAAAGGACGTGTGGTAATAATCTTTAAGGCCTCTTCGCCATCTTTAGCTTCAATTACCTCGTAGTTTTCTTCTTCAAGGCTTAATCTTAAAACATCCCGGATATCCGGATCATCATCAGCAACAAGGATTTTTACTGGCATATTATTTTACCTCATTCTACTTTTACTAAAGGTAAAGTAAAACTAAAAATTGAACCTTTACCCAATTTACTCTTTACCCAAATTTTTCCTTTATGGGCCTCAATAATTCCTTTTACTAAAGTTAAACCTAAGCCACTACCTTTTAATTCCTGATTAATTGGATTATCTACCCGGTAAAATTCTTCAAAGATTAATTCTTGGGCTTCTTCCGGAATACCACAACCCGTATCCATTACATCTACTTGGGTCATCTCATCTAATTTATGGGCTTGGATAGTAATTTTTCCGCCTGAAGGAGTAAATTTTATGGCATTGCCAATAAGATTAATAAAAACCCGTTCTATTTGATTAGGATCTACAAAGACATTTTTTGCCTCTTCAAGGATATCTATTTTTAATTCTAATTGTTTATCCTTTAATTGAGCAGAAAGTAAATCCACCACTTTATTTACCAATTCTTTTAAATCCACTACTTCCTGTTTTAAGGTAATCCTTCCTGATTCAATGCGCGAGATATCCAAAAGATCATTAATAAAATATATTAACTCATCACTATGACGATTAATCTTTTCAATCCTTTCTTTTGCCTCCACAGGAAGACTTCCCAATTTTCCCGTAAGTAATATCGAGGCATAACCTTTAATGGAAGTAAGGGGTGTTCTTAATTCATGCGAAACCGAAGAGACAAAATCAGTTTTGCGTTTACTTATCTTTTTTAAGTCTTCCATTGCTTGGGTTAAGGCATGCGTTCTTTCCTCTACCTTTTTTTCCAAACTCTGTTGGGCGCGCCAGGTCTGTTCAAAGAGCCGGGCATTCTCTAAGGCCTGGCTAATTTGATTAGCCAGAATAGTGATTAATTCCTCATCCCCTTCTGTAATTAAAGTATCGGGTGTAGTCGTGCCGACAAAAAGAATTCCTTGGTTTCCTTCTTTTGGTAAAATTGGCGAGATAACGAAAGAAACTACCGCAAAGGTATTTTCTAATTTATTTTTAAGTATTGTATCTTTTTGAAGACTTAAAGAAGAAATAGTTTTTTTATGATTAATGAGCTCTCTATAGAAATCTTTATTCAGATTTATCAAAGAAGTTATATTCTCAACCTCTTCTTTTAAATAACCAATATTTATGCAGGGCAAAAATTTATTTTCCTTCCATAAAAATCCCAGAGTTTTTTCAAAGCCCAAATCTTCTAAGTGACTGGTGGTTAATAGATTAAATATCTGTTCCTCGTCCAAACTTGTGCTGATTGCCTGGGAGAGTCTTTGGAGAGCATAAAGACCAGTGATTTTTTTATCTAATTCTTCTTGGAGCTTATTTAACTCCATATCCGTGCGGATAATGAGCTTTGCCTGTTCATCCATTTCGTCTAAGGATTTTTTTAATTTTTCAATAGTATTACGAAGTTGTTTTATTTGTTCTATTTTTAAAATTAAGAGTGTCGCCAAAGAAGCAATTAAGATTAAACTTCCCAAGCCAAAGAGATTTATTAATGTGGGGACATTCAACATTTTAATCCATTCCTCTTAAAACTAAAATGGTTATAGTTTGATTATGAAAGTATGCCTTACCGTGATAACCAATTGCTTTTAAAGGCGCTGCTTCCCCATAGGTGTAAATCCCCAATAAGGGTGTATCTTTACCCAGACTTTTTTTTATAATCTCCAATTCCTGCACTGCATATCTACCTAAGAAGATATAACGGGAGACAGAAGTAAAGATAAGCGCAAAGTTAGCAGTTTGATTGCTGAGTCCTTTTTTTGCTTCCTCCACTGCTACCTTAGTTGCTTCCAAAGCAGATTCCTTTGTGCCGATCATTAATCTGATTTGGCTTCCTTGCGGGATATTACCTTGGAGGACTAAGGCTCCATTTTCTTCAATAGAGATAAGATTTCTTAAAAGATACTCATCTTCTCCTGGAAGATATATACCAATTGGATAAAGCACAGAGATTCGCCTTAAGTCTTTTTTTAACTGTGTAATATGAGAAGCCAAATAATCTTGGTAAATCTGTACTGCGGGTAGATTATCGATTTCATAGATAATATTTCTAAAAGACCTTGTAACATAACGCGGTTTACCTAAGGGTTTCCAGCCATGTTTGATTCCTAAACCAAAATTTAGTCTTCCGCCAAAGATTACCCCACAGGCAGCATTATTAAATGTAATCTGTTTAAAATACAAAAAGGTTTTTAGAAAACTTAGATTATCCGAAGCCCAACCCCCTACCAAGGGAAAGCTTAATCCTAATCTTTCTTGCAATCCAGAAATAAAATTTGCTTCGTCTTGGATTAAACCATCACAGAAGATAAGGCCTAAATTACGCCGCATTCCCTCTTTTTGATAAAGTAAATTTTGGGCTAACTCTTCTCCTGCCTGAAGAGTAGATTTTATACCGATTTCTTTTACATAAGCAGTATGAATATGGATATCTTCCGGCAGGCTTAAAAGCATTATTCCTAAACCATTCCTTAATATACCTTCATTAGAGATCACTGCGGCGCTACTACAGCCAATAATATTTATTTCCTCTCCTAATAGCTCACTAACTATCTGGTTAATGCCTAAATGGCTGAATTCTATTGTGCCAAAGAGGAAGGCAAGGTTAATTTTTCTTTCCCCGATTTTGGCTTTTGCTTGTTGGATAATTTCTCCTGCTGCCCGCCTGGGGTCTCTTTGGCTACTAAAACCTATTCCAACGTTTATCATCATAAATTTTTATTAAAGCATAAATCTTAATCTCGGTCAATAAATTTATTGACTTAAACCCAAGACAGAGTAAAATAAATTTTGAGCTTAAGATAAATCCGGCCCCATCGTCTAGCCCGGTCTAGGACGAATGGTTCTCAGCCATTAAACACCGGTTCAAATCCGGTTGGGGCTACTTATTAAAAAATAAAAATTTTTCTTGCAAAATTAAAAACTTTGTGTTAAAAATAATAAAAAGATAAAAGGAATAATATGCAGGAAAATATAAGTTTTTTAAGGATATCCAGTGTAGTGGTTAAGACTGCTGCCTGGATTTTTTTATGTTTAGGCTTATTTGCGGCAGTCTCTATACTTTTTGGCCTTGTCCCCGGCACTGCCCGCTGGGTAGGGATAGTCTTTTTAATAACCTATAGTTTTACTTTTTTTTTCTTTTATTTAGTAGCAAAAATGGCCCAGATTTTAAGCGATGTAATGACTAAATTAGAAGAATAGGAGGAATGTATGCAAAAAATCAATTCGGCCTTTAAAATTTTATTTGGCCTTTTTCTTTTATTAAATTTAGTCGGCTGTGAAAAATTAAATTTTTTAAATCCTAAACAAACCTCAAAAAAACCTTCTACAACTTTAACCGCTCCCTCAAAAGAGGTAAAAGGTACACTAATTGCGCGTGTAAATAATATCCCCATTACCTTAGAAGAGTTAAATCAAGAAATCGAAGCTTATAATTCTCTTGTTCCAACTGACCGGCCAGAATTAAAAATCACTACCCGCGACCAGAAAATTAACTATCTTAAAGAAGAAATGGTAAAGCGTCTACTTTTATATCAATATGCCTTAGATTTGGGTTTAGATAGGAAGGATAATATAAAAGAAGCCTTAGAAAGAACCAAGCAAGATCTTTTGGTAATGGAATTAGTGCGGCAAGAGATGGATAAAGTAGAAGTAAGTTCTAAGGAGATTGAAGAAGCTTACAATACCTATAAAGAGCAATTTAAAGAAGCAGAAGAAAGACAGATTCGCGAAATTATGGTACCTACGGAAGCAGAGGCAAAAGATATTTTAATCCAACTTCTTCAGGGAGCAGATTTTGCTACTTTAGCCAAAGAACGTTCCAAGGCAGTTTCTGCTAAAGATGGTGGAGATTTAGGCTTTATCACTAAAGGAAAAAAATTTAGCCAATTTGATAATGTAGCTTTTTCTGATACTTTAGAAGTAGGTAGATACAGTAACATTTTTAAGGGTCCAGATGGCTATTATATTATAAAATTAGAAGCTAAACGCGGAGGAAAACAGAAGACACTTAATGAAATGTGGGATGATATCAAGGCAGGACTTACTTATTTAAAACAGAAAGAAAGAATCGATGATTTAGTAAATAAACTTAAAAACGAAGCTAAGTTAGAGTTTTATGAGACAGAAATAAAGTAATGCAAAAACAAAGGATAATTTTTTTAGCCATTGGAATAATTTTAGCTTTTCTGGCAGCTTATCTGGTTAAAATATATCTTGACCAACAAAAGCAGATTATGGAGGAGAGTAAGCGCCAAGAATTAGCCAAGATGCAGGAGAATTTAAGAGCGCATCAGGTGGCGGTTTTGGTAGCAAAAAAGGATATTCCAAAAGGAGTAAGTATTGAGCCAGATATGGTAGATACTGCGATTATTCCTGATCTATATTTACAACCCCAAGCAGCCCGCTCAATAGATCGCATTAGCGGAATGATAACGCTTGTACCCATTCCTGCTGGCCAACAGATTCTTTTAAGCCAATTGGCTTATGAAGAAAAGAAATTTCCCAAAGAAGGAGTTTTAGCAGCAATTACGCCCGCCGGCAAAAGAGCAATTACAATCTCTGTAGATAATATCGGAGCTTTAGTGGGCATGTTAAGGCCGCAAGATTCAGTGGATGTAATTGTCACGGTAAACGTTCCCCTGCAGACCCAAGAAGGAAAAATTGAAAAACAAACTTTAGTGGTTCCTTTATTTCAAAATGTCTTAGTTTTAGCCGTAGGCCAAGATATGGGAGGAGCCCCGAAAGAAGAAGCTCGTTATCAGCAAAAAGAAGCAACTCCTCCTTTAATTACCCTTGCCTTAACGCCTCAAGAAGCCAATTTGATTTCCTTTTTACAGGAACAAGAGGCAAAGATTCGTTTAGTCTTACGTTCACCTGCAGATACGCAAACACAACCTTTACAACCTACAGGTTGGGATACTTTATTTTCTTATCTTATGCCGGTCCAAAAAATAACCCCAAAAGAAGAGACCCCTAAAGAAGAGGCCAAATACATCGAAATCTATCGGGGCTTAAACAAACAAAAATTACCTTTATCTAAGGAGTAGCATGCAAAAAAGATTTTTTAAATTTATATTATTTTTAATTTTAATTTGGGGAATATTAAATTTTAGAATTTACGCCTTAGATTCGGCTGAAGAAATTAAGTTATATGTGGATGAAACAAAGATTATTTCGGTAAATAATCCCCAGCGCATTGTGATTGGTAGACCCGAAATAGCGGATGTTGTTTCGGCTACTGAAGAGGAGATTAGCCTTATTGCCAAATCAGCAGGCACAACTACTTTGGTGATTTGGGATAATTTTGGGGAGCAGGCTTATCAGGTAAAAGTTTTTGCCGAAGATATGCGGCCAGCAAAAGAGCGCATTGATAATCTTTTAAAGACTTTAGGGCTTGCTGAGGTTTATACCCGCATAGATGAAGAGGAGAGTAAAGTTTTATTATTAGGTCGGGTCAAAGAATCTGGGGATATTGAAAGAATAAATACTGCTTTAGGTACCTTAAAGACAAAGACAGTTAACCTTATTCAAACAAAAGAAGAAGAAACAGTGGTAGATATTAATGTGGAAGTATTGGAATTAAGTAAAGATGCGGCAAGAACTTTAGGATTTACTTGGCCGGGTTCTCTTACGGTTTCTACAGATCAGGCAGTTACTGCCGGCAATTACACTGGTACTATCCCTACTTCCTGGCATACCTTTTTTAGATTGAGCAACTGGAGCCGTATGCCTTTTGAGTTTAAATTAGACGCCTTGGTTACCGAAGGTAAAGCGCGGATACTTTCTCGACCCCGTCTCTCCTGTCAAAGCGGAAAAGAAGCAAAATTATTGGTAGGTGGGGAGGTGCCGATATTTACTAGTACGACTATTGGAGGGGTGGGTGGTACTACGGTAAGCGGAAATGTAGAATATAAAGAATACGGAATTATTTTAAATATAAAACCAAGGGTTTCTACAGAGGATCCCAAACGCATTCATCTTAATTTAGGAGTAGATGTGAGTGATTTAGGTACAGTCGAGGAGACTACTTATGCTCGTGCATATCCTTTAATAAAACGTACTATTAATACCGAGCTTTTTATTAATGAAGGTGAGACGTTAGTCATCGGAGGATTAATAAAACAGAAGACAGAAGAAGAGATTAGTAGATTTCCTTGGCTTAGCGATATTCCTATTTTAGGAGAATTTTTTAAAAGAAGAGACTCAAGAACAGGTGGAGGCACAGGACAAAGAGGAAATATAGAGTTATTTATTACTCTTACACCCACAGTTATTCCAGAGAAGAAGCTCATTAAAGAGGCCAAAAAAGAAGCAAAACCTCAGATAAAGCCAGTGATAGTTTCTTCTTCTATTACAAAAAGTCTTCCTACACCAATAGAAGAATATTCTAAGGTTATTCAAAACCGTATATTGGATAATTTGACTTATCCTACTTTAGCCAAAGAGGCAGGTTTTCAAGGGACAGTAAAGTTAGGTTTGCGTCTTTCTTATCAAGGTAAGCTTTTAGAGGCAAAGATAAAGGAATCTTCGGGATATAAGATTCTTGATGATAATGCGCTTTCTACAGCGCAAGAAATTGCCAATTATCCACCTTTTCCTTCCTCTATAGATTTTAAGGAGCTCTGGATAGAAATACCTATCACTTATCTATTAGAATAAATATGTCTAAAAATATTGTAATTTTTAGTACCAAAGGCGGAGTAGGTAAGACCTTTGTGGCGGTAAATTTGGCGGTAAGTTTAGCTAAAGAAAAGCAGCGCGTTTGTCTTGTGGATTTGGATTTACCCGGCCCATCAGATATGGCTAAGATTTTAGGAGTTGAACCTAAACGCTCGATTAAAGATTTAATTTTAGTTCTTAAAGATCATCCCCAGGAGTTTAAAAAAGAAGAATTTTTAATTAATCAATGGGGAGTTGATTTTTTAAATAGCACTTTAAAGATAGATGATTTTTTAAATCTTAATCCTGAAGACATAAAAATAGTATTGAATTTTTTAGATAATGAATATGATTATTTAGTAATAGATACTGCGGATAATTTTAGTGAGACATTAATCACCGCATTAAATCAAGCTAATTTAGTCCTTTTAGTAGTGACTCCTGAGATACCTGCCATTTATCAGGCAAAATGGGCCCTCGATACTTTAGAGTTATTAAAATTTCCTTTAGCCATGGTATACCTTATTTTAAATCGGGCAGGAGCAGCCGCCAGCATTAGTTGGCAGGAAATAAAATTAAATTTAGCCGTTGAGATTATTATGCAGATACCTTCTGAAGGAAGAGCTGCTACTTTAGCGGTAAATCGGGCTGTGCCAGTAGTAATTGATAATCCAAAAGCAAAAATTACTTTAGCATTTAAAAAATTAGTTAAGGAACTTCTTACAAAACCGGAACTTTTTATTAAACGCTATGAATTAGCCGATCTTTTTTCATTTAAAGGTTTAGAGAAAGAAAAAATCTTTTGGCAGGATAAAATTCCACCTGTGTCTTTAAAAACACCAGCAGCAGAAGAAGCAACCGATGAAATATTATTACTTAAAAAAAGAGTGCATGGGCGATTAATTGAAGAATTGAATATTAAACGTTTAGACTTAAGGACTTTTAGCGATGCCGAAAAAATAAAGAATTTAAGGGATAAAGCAGAAGGGATTGTAATTAATCTTTTAACCAAAGAGGCGGGAATTTTTATTACTTCTGAGTCGGCACGTAAACAATTGACGAAAGAAATTCTTGATGAGGCATTAGGTTTAGGTCCTTTAGAGGATTTATTGGCCGACCCAACTATTACTGATATTATGGTAAATAATAAGGACGAAGTTTATATTGAGCGGTTTGGTAAAATTGAACTTACGGGTAAAAAATTTATTTCTAATGAACAGGTAAGAACTGTTATCGAACGCATTCTTGCTCCTATCGGCAGGCGTATCGATGAATCAATGCCGATGGTTGATGCTCGACTTCCTGATGGCTCACGGGTTAATGCAATTATCCCACCACTTTCTTTGACTGGACCGAGTTTAACAATCCGTAAATTTAGAAAGGAAAGATTTAAAATTGATGAACTTATCCAATTAAATACTCTGAGTCCGGCGATGGCAGAATTTTTAAAAGCTTCAGTTATCGGCCGTAAAAATATGGTAGTATCAGGAGGGACCGGTTCAGGTAAAACCACGGTTTTAAATATATTATCTGAATTTATTCCTGATAATGAAAGAATTGTGACCATTGAAGATGCCGCCGAATTAAAATTGCATCAGCAGCACTGGATAAGATTAGAGTCGCGCCCCCCTAATATTGAAGGTAAAGGTGCAATTACGATTCGCGATTTATTTAGGAATACTTTAAGGATGCGGCCAGATAGAATAATTATTGGAGAATGCCGCGGCCAGGAGACTTTAGATATGCTTCAGGCGATGAATACAGGTCATGATGGCTCTTTAACTACTATTCATGCCAATTCTACCCATGATGTTTTAGTAAGATTAGATTCGATGATTTTAATGTCAGGAATTGAACTTCCCATTCGGGCGATTCGCGAGATGATTGCCTCAGCCATTGATTTAATTATTCACACCGCCCGCCTCTCTGATGGCTCACGTAAAATTGTGCAGATTACTGAAGTTGCAGGAATGAAGGATGAGATCCACATAGATTTACGCGATATATTTATTTTTAAACAAACTGGGCTTGACCAACAAGGTAAGGTTTTAGGAGATTTTCAAGCTACTGGCTATATCCCTTCTTTTATCGAAGATATAAGAATAAAAGGTATCTTGCTTCCCGAAGATATCTTTAACCCCCCTACTTCTTAATAAATTAAATTGAAACTAATCAATAAGACTAAAAATACAGTTTTAGCCGAAGAAATAATTGTTGCCCAGACAATTTTTAAAAGACTAAAGGGTCTTTTAGGAGAAAGAGAGTTTAAAAAAGATAAAGCCCTTATCTTAAAACCGGCTAATTCTATTCATACCTTTTTTATGCGTTTTCCGATTGATGTATTATTTGTAGACAAAAATAATAAAATTGTGGGATTAAAAAATAAATTTAGGCCTTGGCGCATAAGTAGAATTTATGGGCAGGCAAAATTTGTGATTGAATTACCAGAAGGAATAATTTTTGAATCTAAAACTGAGAAAGGCGATGAGATAATTTTAATTTAATCTAGAATCTCAACGCGGTTTCTGCCGTTATTTTTTGCTTGATAAAGTGCTTCATCTGCTCTTTTTATGATTAACTCGGTATTATCCGTTGGTTTAAAGCTAGAGACTCCTAAGCTTATAGTTACTTTATAAACTTGATTTTCTTCTTTAATTAAATGATTTTCTACTGCCTTTCTAATCTTTTCTGCCACAAAAGTTGCATCCTTTAAAGAAGTGCCCCTTAAAAGAATAATCATCTCTTCTCCACCGTAGCGGGCAACAATATCTGAAGAGCGGACTTGACTCTTTAAGATATTTGCTACTTCCTTTAAAACCAAATCTCCAATCTGATGGCCATAGGTATCATTAAAATGCTTAAAATGGTCAATATCTAACATTAAAAGAGAAAATTTTTTACTTGGGTCATTACGCGCCATCAGAATTTCTGTTTCAAGTAGCATCTTAAAATACCCGATATTAAAAAGGCCGGTTAAACTATCGGTAATTGAAAGCTTAAAGAAACTTTGCCTTTCCATGGCCACCCGCACAAAATTATAAATTTCAACCACAAGAAAACTTAAAATAAGCCCCGCTAAAGCAAGTGGATAATTTAGCCAATAACCTTTTTTAAATAAAGAAAAACTAATTGCAAAATAGGCACTGCCTAAAAGAAATACGGCTAAAGTCTCGCGCAGAGGCTTTTCTCCAAAAATTAAAATTACGGGAAGGAGAGCTAAAAGAAAAAGAAAAAGTATATTTATTCTCTCTGAAACCGGCGAAAGAAAATCCTTTTCTAAAATATTACTTAAACCGGTCGCAAAAATTCCAATTCCCGGATACTCTGGCTCTAAAGGGATAGGTTTAATATCATAAAGTCCAATAGCAGTAACTGCGACTAAACAGATACTATTTTTAAAATCTGAAATATTTATTTTTGGGGTTTTGCCCTCCTTTAAATCTTGATATGCCGAAAGTACCTCTAAGAAACTATAATGTTTAAAAGTATCTTTCCACTTGCCATACCAATTAAGCAGCATCTTATTTTCTTCTACGAGGGGAATTTTAATTTCTTGATTTTTATTAGAAAGAATAAGATAATGTTTGGTGAATTTTTTTATTTTTAAATCTAAATAATCCATAGCAATCTTTAAAGCCATATGCGGATAAATCGTATCTTTATCTTTAAAAATAATCTGCATCCGCCTTATCACTCCGTCTTCATCCGGATAGATATTAAATGTGCCGGTTCCTTTTATATATCGAGAAAATCTTTCTAAAGGTAAAAATGCTTTTTTAATATTAAAACTAAGATCCTCAAAAACAAAAGGTAAATATACATTTTTACTCTCTTTAAGTGCGGTTTCTAAGGCTAAATCCTCTTTTTCTTCAGCTGCTTCAGAAAAAAGAATATCAAAATAGATATATTTTGCTCCTAAGTTACTTAAGGCATCAGTCATTGCTGCATGCCATGACCTTTTCCAAGGCCAACGACCAATCTTTACAATATCTTTATCGGTAATTTCAACAATTACAATTTGGGGATTAAAGGAGGGATTTTTTTTAAGGCGAAAAAAGGTATCTAATCCTAAAAATTCAAGCCGTTTAATCAGACCTTCTTGCCAAAGAAGAGAAAGAAGGAGGCTAACACATAATCCTAAGCATAAATTTATAAAAAGGGATTTCTTTAAGCGCAAAGTTTTTGGTTAGGTTATAAATTAAGGATTTTTATTCTACTGCCTCAACCGTTACCGAGAAAGTAGTTCCTCTTACGCCGACAATAGAAGTAGGGGTTTTAACTTCAAATTTTGATTCCTCAGATTGTAGTTTTTTTGCCTTGATTAAAATTTGCCCTAAACTTAAATCTAAAAGTGTAGTTTGTTTATCTTTTTCTTCTTTTAATTCTGCTAAGGAAAGATTAGTATTTTCTCTTATTTCAACCTGGGCAGTCTGAGCATCGCCATCTAAATTTAAAATTGCGGAAGAATTCTTTTGCGTGCGAATACTATCTCCTTGATTAAGAATCATTCCTACTTCAGCAGGAATCCACTTTCCTTGGTTAGTTTTTACCTCAACCTTGCCATTTAATTCATAAATGGTAGCAATCCTTTTGGTTTCTTCTGCCAGGGCAAAAGAAAATATTCCCAAAACCAAAATTAATATACATAATAATTTGATTATCCGCATTCTTATCACCCCCTAATTAAAGTATACCTTATAAATTTATAAATATCAATTTTTTTTATTTTTTCGACCTCGGAGGTCGCTGAGGTTTTTAAAGACAATTTAAGTTGACAAAATTATTTTTTATAATATGATTAAAATAGGAAAGATATAAATATGAAAAATAAAATTTTTAAAAATGTTTTAAAATTTATCCTTTTTTTTCTTTTTTTAAATTTCACTCAACTTATTTATTCCCAGCCAGATATAGAAACAGCCACCCGCGAAACTGACCGCCTAATGCGTCAAGAAGAAGAATTAAAAAGATTATTAAGACCTGTCCCAAAAAAACCAGCGGAAATTAAGACCGAAGAAGAAATAGTAAAAAAAGAAGAAAAAAAGTTTTTTATTAAAAAGATAAATTTAGTAGGTTGTGAAAGTTTCCCGCTCGAAGAATTTAGTTTTCTTTTAGAAAAATATGAGAACAAAGAGATAAGTTTAGTTGACTTAGAAATTTTAGCTAAAGATATTGAACAGGAGTATTTAAAAAAAGGTGTGATTGCTGCTTGTTTTGTACCTCCTCAAGAGATAAAAGACCAAACCGTTACTTTACAAGTAGTAGAAGCGCGCTTAGGCGAAATTCAGATTCAGGATCATAAATATTTTAAAAAAGAAAGACTCCTTTATTATTGGCAGATTGCGCCTGATGAAGTTTTACGGTATGATAAAATCTCAAAAAGTACCAAGTTAATGAGCAAAAATCCTGACCGGGAAGTAAAGGTTTCCCTGCAAGCAGGTAAAAAGCCAGCAACTACGGATGTAATTTTAATTCCTAAGACGCGCTGGCCATTACATTTTACCAGTTCTTTTGATAAAGAAGGTGCGCTTTCTACTGGAAAAAATAGGATAGGCGGGGGTTTCCGACACAATAATTTTTTGGGTTTTGATGATATGCTTTTAGCGGGTTATACTTTTGGGGATGATTTTAGCGGTTTTTATACTTACCATAATCTTCCCATTAGTCCTTATGGCAGTTCCTTAATCTATGGTTATAGTAAAAGCCAATCTAAACCCCAAAAAGACTTTGCTTCTTATGGGATAAGCTCAAAAGCAGAAGGAGTAAGTATTTCTTTTTATCAAGACCTTTATCAAAAAGATAATTATTGGGGAGAATTTTATTTGACCTTTGATGCCAAGGATAAAACAATTATTATGAATACTGGCACCTACAATCGCGACCGCTTACGTATTTTTCGTTTGGGAGCAAACTTTCTTATTCAGGACTTATTAAGTAGTACTTATATTTTGCCTGAATTCTCTCAAGGAGTAGAGGCATTTGGTGCAAGCAAAAAAAATAATCCTTTGGCTTCGCGCGGGGCAAAAAGTTCCTTTAATAAATTTAAATTTGATCTTCAACATAAAAGAACGCTTCCTTTTGATTTAAAATTAGTTTTAAAATTTAAATCGCAATTTACCCATCAAAAACTCTTTCCTCAAGAAGAATTTAGTTTAGGCGGAATAAATTCGGTGCGCGGATACCCACCGGATGATTATTTAGCGGATAATGCTTTGCTTACTAATTTAGAATTACTTATTCCAAGTTTTTTTATTCCCAAGAATTGGCGTCTTCCTTATGCTGATGAGTCTTTAAAAGAACAGGCTACTTTAGTTACTTTTTTAGATTATGGCCATGGCAGTCGCTTGCAACCTTCGGGAAGCGAGAGGAAATCCAAGGACTTATTAAGCTGGGGATTAGGTTTAAGATTAAGTTTATTTGAGCAGGCACTTTTACGTTTAGAATGGGGTTTTCCGATTGGGGGAAATCGCCCAATTACTGAAAGCGGAGATTCGCGTTTTCATTTTGCTGTAGATTTTCAAGAAAAATTTCCGGAAGAATTAGCCCGCATTCAAAAGTTAATGGAGGAAGAAAAAATAAAAAAATTGGCGGAAGATTTAATTGACCAGGAACTTATGCGACAAGACAGTCCTTTACGAAAAAAAATTATTCAGGATTTAAATTTAGCAAGTGCCTATTATAAAGAAGGTCTTTTTAAAGAAGCCAAAGACATTTATTTTAGGATTATTCAGTTATGCCGTTCTTTAGTTCAGCAAGCCGAAGATTATGTAAGAGACTGTCTTGAAAAAGAGAAAAAATTAAAACAAGATGATAAATTAGCCAAAAAATATTATCAATTAGGAAAATTTACCGAAGCAAAAGCCATCTGGGAAAAAATTGTCCAAGAGGCAAAACCAAAATCTTTAGTTTTAGAGTTTTAAAAATGCAGAAAATAAAACAAAATAATTTCATTTTAATTATTAGTTTAATTCTTTTTTTAAATTCTTTTTTATTTGCCCAAGAGCCGAATCAAAAACAGAAGATTGAAATTAATCCTCAAGAAATAGAAAAAATTCCTGCCTATAAACTTAGTCTTAAACAACTCATTCAAGAAGCCCAGAAGAACATTAAGAAGGCAGAGGAAAAAATTAAACAACAAAAATTCTTAGAAAAAAATAAAGCAAAAGAACTTCTGGTGTGCCAGCATTTTGAACGGGGAAATCTTCTTTATCGTCAAGGAAAATATGAGGAAGCAAAAAAGGAGTGGTTTGAAGCCATTAAAATTACTGAAGATCCAGCAATGAAAGAATATATTAAAAATTTAGAAAGGATTACGCAGGAAGAGGAGGCAATTAAAAAAAGGCAACTTCAAGAAGTCAAGACTGAAGAATTAGCGCAAAAGAAAGAAGAGATTTCTCGTCAAATACAAAAAAGGTACATTAAAAGACTATCTTTAAGACAACGTAAAGTTTTAGAAAAAGAAAAACAGGCGCGTTTAGAGAAGAAAAAAAGAAAAATAGAAGAAGAAAAGAAAAAACAGGAATTAGCACTTAAAAAACAAGAAGAGGAACTTAAACAAAAAGAACTTTTGGCAAAGAAGGAACAAGCACAGAAAAAAGGAGAACAGGAGCAGAAGAAAAAAGAGGAAGCACTTAAATTGGCAAAACAGAAAAAAGAGGAAGAGCGTCTTAGGAAAGAAGAAGAATTGCGTTTAGCAAAAAAAGCAAAGGAAGAGGAGATTTTACGCAAAAAATTAGAAAAAGAAAAATTAGAAAAGGAAAGACAAATAAAAGCCCAAGCTGAGAAAGAGCGTTTAGCCAAAAAGCCTGTTCCTTTAGTAAGAGAACAAGCTCCTCAAGAGATAAAAGCGGTTAAAAAGAAACCTGAACCTAAACCCAAAAAAGAGATTCCCCCAGAGGTCCTTTTTCCTCGGCAAGAGAGCCCAATTGTCAAGTATCTTTGTGAATTAGGACTGAAGGCTTATAAAGAGAAGAGATTTAATGATGCTTTAGATTATTTTCGTAAAGCTTTATTAATTGAGCCAAATAATCAAACCGCCAAAACCTATATTGACCTTATCTTTCAACAAAATCCTATCTCTCCTTAAAAGTTCCTTATTTTAAAGTGAGATTTCCCCTTAAATTACTTGACTTCTCCTTCAAAAGTAGCTTTTTGTCCGCCGGTTAAAATAACTCCTTCTTCGTAACGGATTCCCCTTTCATCATAAGGACAAACTATTACTTTTCCTTCATAGACAATGACGGTGGTGCGATATTTTCCTTTAGGATATCTTTTCTTTAATTTTTCCGCTTCCTCATAAAAGATACTTGTATTTTTAAGTTCCGGATCCGGTGGCGGAGGCGGAGGAGGAGATTGAATCTCTTCAAATACCCAATGGGGTGAGGGTTCATTCCTATCAGTATTACCACCGTCAATAGAATTATAGGCAATAATATCAAAGCTGTCAGCTTCAGAGTTAGAGACCTGTACATAATAGACATTTTGCTGTCCACCTTGGACATCAAAGGTAAAGCGCGCTCCCGGAGCATTAATATCTAAGACAATGGGAGTACTTTTGCTACCACCATTAAGGTAAAGGGTATTTTGGATAACTTCGGTTGCGCCTGCATCAAAGAGAAGTTGTTTATTCGGCGTAGTGCAGTAGAAATTCCAGAAGGTAGTGCCGTGGATATGAGAGACGTAACCGGCATTATCAAAGACAACGGTTGAGGTGCCAGCAGTAAAAGTTCCGCCGGCTCCTACTGTAAAGTCGCGGGCAATATAGATAGTTTTATTAGAAGCATTTAAAGTGCCATTGGTAATCGTTAAGTCGCGGTTGACATCCAAATTATCCAGTAAGGTCCAGCCGCCACCTATGCCGTCAAAGACAAGGTCATAAAAGCTTGCGTTGCCAGAGCGCAGGGTGTGGCCGGCGTCCGGGGCATCAAATGTAACTGTGCCGGAAGTGGTAAATGTGCCGGCATTGGAGAAATTGCCGCCGATATTTACATTTTGCGCCGCCGCTATTAAAGTGCCGCGGGTAATGGTTAAATCATTATCCACATCTAAAGCATCTTGCAGGGTCCAGACACCACCTGAGCCGTTAAAGACAAGGTCATAGAAGGTATTCCCTCCTGAGCGGATAGTTTTTCCGGCTGAGGTGCCGTCAAAATAAACTCTGCCTTCTCTTGCCATAAAAGTGCCGGTATTTATCCAGTCTCCAGCTACATACATATCGTAATCATTTAAATCATCTACATCCAAGG
>Ga0123519_10002490_pt1 | contig 31069 bp, 30 predicted proteins | sample YelNatPaOPRAMG02_FD_87396 | JGI IMG/M metagenome (GOLD analysis project Ga0123519, IMG submission 87396) | Hot spring microbial communities from Yellowstone National Park - Yellowstone National Park OP-RAMG-02 (version 2) | ecosystem: Environmental > Aquatic > Thermal springs > Hot (42-90C) ... | reverse complement strand
GATTCCAGTATTTCCACTGGTCGGCTCAACGATGACGGTATCCTTGTTTATGAGTCCAGCTTTCTCAGCTTCCTCAATCATGCTGAGACATGTCCTATCCTTCACGCTTCCCCCTGGGTTACGCGACTCAAGCTTCGCTATCAACTCAGCCTCGAGGCCTTCCCCAATCTTTTTCAACCTGACTAGGGGGGTGTTCCCAACCAACTCGATTACATTATCGTATATTTTCCTCATCGTTCAACCCCGATCAACCGGGCATCTCCCATTAGCCGCAAACGTGCAAGGCAGCCTCGGTGGCGATGTACTGGACAGGTTGATCCCGACTTGACCGTGGAACCTGATTTAAAACCTGGATGGAATGGCAGGTAACGGCGGCCTTGACCTCCTCGTTAAGCCTCCTAGCGGCTGCGATTTCCACGTCTCCAAAACCCCCACCCTTCCCAAGCCTGTTTCCATTCAAATCCACCGCCACGCATCCTTCAACGACGAAGTCTACGCGGCATAAATCCTTAATCAAACAGCCCACCTTGTAAGCTCCCGAGATGGTTGAAGCCATCTTCACATCAGTAACCAATAAGGGGTCGATGACGAGGTATCCGTTTCGAAGGCGGGGAGTAGCCATCACCAATGTTTTCCCATCTTTAAGCACAGCCTCCCTGACGGGCCTTTGAGGGGAATCCGGGCTTACTAAAACAACCTTGGCTTTCACGTACTCAGGGATGCTTCTAACCCTTTCAGCCGCCTCGACGGCTCCTGAAAAGTTAGGTATTCGGCCGTAGCATGGATATGGAGGCCTCGACACTCCCTTTTCAACCATAATCCGCCAAACCCTCCGCCTCAAACGCTTCTTTTCCTCATCTACGGCGAGATTCCACTTCGTCAAAGGATCATCCAAAAACCTCAACCCCTAAAAAGATTTTGAGAATTATGAAGTACAACGCCAAGAGGAAAACGGTCATCAACAGATTGAACACCCATCTCCTACTCCAAGCCTTTCCCAAGGGAACTCCGACTATAAAACCCCATACATGCCCAATGTAGGAAATGGAGTCGTGTACTCCACGGTAAACGAGCATAACATTGTATAGGAAGTATAGGAGAGCCACCACCCCGACTGGGGAGAGGAAAAGCCATGAAAACCTCAGGGGCTTAACCAGCATCGCGACGGCTGCTAAGGTGAAAATCCCCGCGGACGCCCCTAACATCCCCACCTCCCATCCATAAAATGGGGTGCTCGCGAGAAAAGCTACTGTTCCACCCAGCAGAAAGGCCGTAATCATTCTACGTCCTCCAAGCTCTTTCTCCAAAGTTTCACCGAACACGAACAAAAAGAGCATATTGCCCAGCAGGTGAATTAGGTTCGAATGAACGAAAATCGCGGTAAACAACGTCCAAACCTTGCCCTGTAAAATGTTTTTCAAGCTGTAAATCAACCATTCTTGGATGAAAACCGGATTCATAGACCACGCTACGAGTGAAATCAAACAGGAAGCCAGGATTAAAATCGCCGTCGCCTTCATCGCGCAAGCCCAGCTAAACCCTCATATCACAGAACCATCCTCACTTAACCTTAAAGGGTTTACCGCCTCTCAGGGTGGATACATGTGGTCTCTAGGGAATGGGTTAAACACCCCATGATAAAGCCCAACACGGTAGAGGCTAGGGAATTTCAGGTTAAGATCGCTAAAAGCTGCCTAAACGGAAACACGCTCGTATGCCTTCCAACCGGCCTAGGAAAAACCCTTATCGCCTTGCTCGCCACGGCTGAGATGCTGAAGCTGAAGCCGCAAAGCAGGGTAATATTTCTTTCTCCAACACGCCCACTAGTTTTACAGCATCTCAACACCTTCAGAAAAATTCTAGCTTTACATCCAAGTGAAATGGAGGCGGTCACCGGATATGTAGCCCCCGATCAGCGCGTCAACCTCTGGAACAGGAAAGTGATCTTTTCAACTCCTCAAGTGCTCATGAACGATCTACTCGCCGGAAGAACTGATCTAAGCCAGGTTTCCATGATCATATTCGATGAAGCGCATCGAGCGGTCGGAGACTACGCTTACACGTTCATCGCGGAGAGGGCGAGCGGGGAAAGAGGTGTGTTACTGCTAGGTTTAACGGCCTCGCCGGGGGTAGATGCGAACGAGATCAACATGATAAAAAGAAACTTATTTATGGAAAGAATTGAGGCTAGAACTTTATCCAGCTCGGATGTTAAACCCTACGTTTCAACGTTAAAGGTCGAGTGGGTGAAGGTTCCACTACCCCAAAAATACCGTGAAGTCATAGCGCGCATGGAGTCTTATGTAAAGGGTAAGTTAAAACCCTACCTTGGCTCATTATCCAACGTTCAAAGCAAACGGGTAAGAGTGAAAGACATCCTAGCTTTGGTAAATGAGCTAAAAAGCTCATCGGAAGGCGGTAAAGGCTTGCGGTTATCCGAAATATACTCTACACTTCACGCCTTAAAAATGATCGAGCTGATCGAAACCCAAAGCCTTGAATCCGCTTTGGAGTACGTTGAAAATTTAAAGAGGCGGTTGGAGGTTAAAAGGTCAGCGTCGGCTAAAGTCTTCTTAGAGTCCGTTGAGACCTCAGAGTCGATAAGCCTTATAAAGGAGGCCATGGGGGAAGGGGTTCAACACCCTAAGATTCCAAAGTTGCTTTCAATACTCGGAGATTTATTAAGGGAAGCCCGCAGGGTCATGGTTTTCACAAACTACAGGTCAACGGCGTCTAAAATCGTCTCTGAAGTAAATCGGTCGCTGAAGGGAATGGCTTCAGCGGTTAGGCTTGTAGGCCAGTCAGCAAAGTACAGGGATAAAGGCCTATCGCAGAGGGAGCAAACGTTTATCATCGAGGATTTCAAATCAGGTTTCTTCAACGTTCTAATAGCTACCCAGATAGGTGAGGAAGGATTAGACATAGCTGAATGCGATGCCGTCATCTTCTATGACACCGTGCCCAGCGCCATTCGGTACATTCAAAGAAGAGGGAGAACTGGGAGAAGCGGCCCAGGTAAGGTGATAATCATGATGACTGAGGGGTCAAGGGATGAGGCATACTACTGGGCGGTGAGGAAAAAGGAGGAAACCATGATTAAAGCCATATCCAGCTTAGAGTCGAAGGAAGGTGGTCAACGATCACTGGAAAATTTTTTCTCGGAGAAGAATCAAAAACAAGCGGCTCAAGATAAAGTCAAAATCATCGTCGACCCAAGGGAATCCCCGTCACAGGTTATAAACGAGCTGCGCAGGTTGAACGTTGAAATCAACCTGGAAACCTTAGCGTGCGCGGACTACATTCTAAGCGACGAGGTTGCGGTGGAGAGAAAAACCTCAGAGGACCTCGCCGCCTCGATCGTCGATGGAAGGCTCTTCGACCAAGCGTCTAGGCTTAAAGAAACGTATAGAAAGCCAATAATCATCTTGGAAGGGGAGAGCCTTACAAGCGTTCGGGACGTGAAGCCTGAAGCCATCGCCGGCGCGGTTTCCAGCCTTCTAGTCGACTACCAGATTCCAGTGTTCAGGTCGGCGAACCCGAGGGAAACAGCTTTGCTCCTCTACTTCATGGCTAAAAGGGAGCAGAGAAAGGAGGGTAAAGAGCCTAGGATACGTGGAGGTAAACGCCCCCCCACCCTCAAGGAGTTTCAGGAATACATTGTAGCCGGCCTGCCAAACATCGACGTTAAACTCGCGCGTAGACTTTTAAAGAGGTTTAAGTCGGTTGAAGGCGTATTCACAGCCTCAGCGAAGGAGCTTATGGAGGTTGAGGGAATCGGCGAGAAAAAGTCGAAAAGGATAAGGGAAGTGGTGACGGCGAACTACGCCCATGAGGGTTCATAAGCCGGCTTTTAGCTTCCTTATTTTATCCAGCACCTCCAACCAAACAAGGATCGAATCCCCCATCTTCTCTAACCTGTCGCCCACGCCCTCAGACTCCATAGCCTCAGCGGCCTCGCTTAACCTCGCCAAAACTGTGCTCTCCAACCTAGACAGAACGAACTCTGACTTCACCCTTTCCTCTTCTTCAACGCTTCTAACGATCACAACAGGCCTGTTACATTTAACGCAGTAAACTTTGCCTTTAACCTCGAATAAAGGGGAGCCGCAGGCCGGGCAGGGCTCCGAAAGCATCGACGCCCCAGATTTTAAAAGGTCCGCCATTCTTCTAACATGCTCGCTCATGAACATCGCGTCTCTAAATCAGAAAGGTTTATCGGGATACATATATAATAGATTTCTCCTCTTAAACTTGCTACTTCAAGGGTGGTGGGAACATGAGTAGCCGAGGAAAATCTAAAAAAGCGGAGTATGAAGCTCGGGTTAAACAGGCGTTAGAGGTGTTAAACGAGGTTTCCCAAGACACCACCACGCCTAGAAACATTAGGAGGGCGGCTAAAAACGCCATAGACGCGCTTCAAACAACCGAGTACTCTCTAGGCGTTAGGGCGTCAAACGCCATCGCGATCCTAGACGACATATCCCAGGACCCAAACATGCCACCATACACCAGGGTGAAATTATGGAACGTGATGAGCTTTCTGGAGGCGATAAAAGATTAGAGGCCTACACGTAAATTTGAGTCGCAACTTTATTAACTTGAATGGAAAGCTTAGAAGATAGAAGTAGCGATGATCAGGATAGGCATCATAGGGAAAACGAACACGGGTAAAACCACCTTCTTCAACTCGGCTACCTCTTCAACCGCCGAGGTCTCCACATACCCGTTCACCACCAAGAAGCCTAACGTGGGAATCGCCTACGTCAGCACCCTTTGTGTATGCGGGGAGCTAAACGTAAAGGACAACCCTAAAAATTCGCTGTGCGTTGAAGGATGGCGTTTCATACCCATCGAGCTCATAGATTTACCCGGCTTAATTAGAGGGGCGTGGAAGGGCAGGGGTCTCGGCACCCAATTCCTTAGCGTAGCCGCCCAAGCCGACGCGCTTCTACACATCGTGGATGCCTCTGGTAGCGTGGACGAGGATGGAAACCTCACTCGGCCAGGGCTGGGAAACCCAGTATCCGACATATACGACATAGAGGAAGAGCTTACGCTATGGTTTTCGAAGAACATTCAGAAGGGAAGGAAGAAGGCTGAGAAGCTTATGAGCGAATTCGGGTACCCGTTGTCTCAGGCCTTAGAGCAGGTGCTGGCCGGAATAAAGGTTAGGTCGGATCACATAGAAAGGGCGCTTAACGATCTTGGATTGGGTGATAAGGCATTAGCGAACTGGAACCAGAAAGACTACGTGGAGTTTTCGAGAAAGCTGAGGGAATACTCGAAACCAACCATACTCATAGCGAACAAGATGGATCTAGCCCCGGCTGAAAGCAACTATGACCGGTTGAGGGACGAGTTTAAGCATATGATAGTGATTCCGGTTTGCAGCGAAGCCGAGCTTGCTCTAAGAAGGGCGGAAGAGAAGGGTTTCATAAAATACGTGCCAGGAGAAGAAAATTTTAAGGTCCTACAGGAAGACAAGCTTACCACGGAGCAGAAATGGGCGCTTAACTACGTTCAAAGGCGGGTTTTATCTAAATGGCTTAGAACCGGAGTGCAGTTCGCGTTAAATATGGCGGTCTTTAAGTTGCTGAGAATGAACACGGTATATCCTGTGGAGGATCCGGCTAAGCTTTCCGATAAGAGGGGGAACGTTCTACCAGACGTTTTCCTCGTTCCCCCTAGTTACACGGCGAAGGACTTGGCCGCGCAGATCCATTCGGAGCTGGCTAAAAAGATGATCTATGCGGTTGACGCTCGAACAGGCCTCAGGCTTCCGATGGATTACGTTCTAAGGGACAGGGACGTGATAAACATCGTTTCCGCCGCTAGAAAATGACTTTCTACCCTTTTAAGATCTTTAAAAGGTCTGCTTTCGTAATTATCCCAACCGCTTTCCCCTTCTTAGTGACCAATACAGCTGGGCTGTATTGAAGAAGATACGAGATGGCGTCCACTGGAGTGGACTCATCTATTCTAGGGAACGCGTCTTCCATGATTTTTTCAACCCTTATCTGGGAAAGCTCCATTGGATCCTTAACCCTTAACATTCCGTTAATGATCGTTTTCTCGGTAATGCTTCCAACAACGGTTCCGTCGTCGAACACCGGCAGCTGAGAATACCCCGTCTCGGACATCAACTTCGCCGCCTCCGATACAGGTTTATCCTTAGAAACCCCCACTATGCGGTTATTCATGATCTCTGAGGCTTTTATCTCCCTTTTTCTCTCCAAGCTCGTTAACACATCGAATATGGCTTTCGTTTTTTCGTATGATGGGCTAATTCTCCCAGATTCGATTTTCGCTATAAACGATTGGCTGACCCCAGCATACCTCGCCAGATCTTTTTGAGTTAACCCCAGCGCACGTCTTCTTTTCTCAATGTCCTTCAATTCAGGTAGCATGGAAGCCCCTCATAGATCCAATATTCCTTCTAGAATATTTTATTCAACATATAATTAATATATAGAATGTAATCCCCATCATATTAAGCTATATATGGCAATCAACAATCCAAGTTAAGGCGATGAAAACGTGAGAAACATTATTGTAAAGAAGTTAAAGCAGACCCCTCTAAACTCTCAGCCCATCGAGATATGTGAAAGAAAGGGCGTAGGCCATCCAGACTCCATCTGCGACGCGTTGTTAAACGAGGTTTCAAACGAGCTTTCCAAGGAGTACTTGAAACACTTTGGAGCCATCATGCATCACAACATCGACAAAGGGTTGCTGGTCGCCGGCGAAGTGGAGAGAAGATTTGGAGGCGGAATCGTCAAAAAGCCCATGTTACTGGTCTTCGGAGACAGAGCGACGTTTAAGGTTAATGAAGACGAGGTTCCGGTGGAGGAGATCACGGTGCGGACCGCGAAAAAATGGTTTAAGGAAAACCTAAGGTTTGTGGATCCGGAAACCCATGTAAAATATCAAGTGGAGTTAAAGAAGGGTTCAGAGCCATTAGTGGATATCTTTAAAAGAGGAGGGCCATTCCTTGGAGCCAACGATACATCCGCGGCCGTAGGCTTCGCCCCTTTAACCGACACCGAGAAAATCGTGTTGGAAACCGAGCACTACTTAAACTCTCCAGACTTCAAAAAGCAACATCCAGAATCAGGTGAGGACATAAAAATAATGGGGGTTAGACACAATAAGTCCCTGCATTTAACGGTGGCCATGGCTTTCGTTGACAGATACATAGATTCGGAGGAAACATACTTCCGAAGAAAAGGCGAAATCTTAGAGGATATACAGGAATTCGTAACCACAAACATAGACATGGAGAAAATCACCATAGATCTCAACACGCTCGACAGGAGGGGAAGAGGTATGGGAGGCATGTACTTAACGGTTTTAGGAACCTCAGCCGACGACGGAGACTGCGGTCAGGTTGGAAGAGGCAATAGAGTAAATGGAATAATCCCCTTAAACAGGCCGACCAGCTCGGAGGCCGCTGCTGGAAAGAATCCTGTAAGCCACGTGGGCAAAATCTATAATCTACTCTCCTATAGGATCGCTGAAAAAATATATGAGAAGGTTTCAGGGCTTGAGGAGGTCTACGTGTGGTTAGTCAGTCAAATAGGCCAATCAATAGATCGACCGATGATGGCCACAGCGGAGCTAATTCTAGGAAAACATACCAAACTTAAGGAAGTGAGAAACGAAGTAAAGGAGATCGTGGACTCTGAGCTTGCGAACATAGACGCGTTCTGCAAAGACTTAATTGAAAGTAAAGTCAAGGTATGCTGAGGAGGCGATTTACGTCTAAGCATACTAGAGGCCGAATTTTTGAACCTATTGGAACGAATCGTTAAGTATTTAAATTACTTTATCGTCGCCATAGCTTCAATTAGCCTAGCCCTATACTTACTCTCCCTTTTTCTAGGCCTTTACATGCTTACCACCGTTCAGGAAGCCGCGGAATATATGAACGAAACGTTCACACCGTTCATTATCATCTACATGATCCCGTTGAGGATTCCAACTCAAATCACGGTTGGTGAAGCCTTCACATCATTAACTATAATATATACGATGTTTTTCGCTTTAACCTACATGACAGGGGGCGGATTCCACAGGCAATTCAAACACATCGAAGACAGAGGCGTGTTAATACCTTCAAACAATTGGCTGCTATCAATGCCATACGTTTCGGGAGCGCTTTTAATCGGAATCATCATCCTCCAGAGCTTGCAAGAAGCCCATGGAATACCAACGGGCGGTATAAGCTTCAACAACCCTTTTAAAGCCATGTTCAGCTTAGCATATTCCCCCCTCATCGAGGAGATTGGGTTCAGGGTTACTCCGATTGGTACGCTCATCAGCATAATCACTTACCGAACCACTAAAGGAGGACGCCTAAAGAAAACATGGAACGCGCTGTTCTCTTACATTCACCCCGACCGCGTGAAGGACCCTTTAGGCTTACCGACAGTCGATAAAAACGGCGTAATACATGGCTTAACGGTTTATGAATGGATCCTTGTCGCAGGCTCATCAGTAATGTTCGGGTTAGCTCATTATCTATCAGGAGGCGGCTGGGATGTCGGTAAAATCTCCTCAGCTACGCTCGCGGGCATAGTGCTCTCCATCGTATACATCTGGAAGGGAATCCCCGCATGCGTGCTCCTTCACTGGTTTTTTAACTACTTCGGATACGTGTTCGACGTCGCTGAAGGCCAGTGGCCCTATTTGATTTCACCGATTTCACTCCTCCTTGACGGAGTAATCCTCCTATCCGGAATAGTGGGGATAAGCGTTATCGGGTTTAAGGCGTTAAGTTTTTTAATTAAACTTTTAAAGCCATCCACCTTTCCTTTTAATAGAGCCATCAGGAAAAACGCTAATTAACCCTCTTCAACCAAGGCTGGGAGAGTAAACCTGTTGACCAAGCCATTAAGAAATGAGCTTTCATACGAATGGGATAGTCAAAGCTTCCCCGTAAGGTATGAAGCAAAAACCGTTGAGAAGAGATGTCAAGAATTCTGGGAGAAGTTGAATTTATACAAATTTGATTGGAGCGATGAAAGTAAACCTACCTATAGCATAGATACTCCACCACCATACCCCAGTGGCGAATTCCACATGGGCAACGCTTTGAACTGGTGCTATTTCGACTTCGTCGCAAGGTATAAGCGGATGAGAGGGTTTAACGTGCATTTCCCACAAGGCTGGGACTGTCACGGGTTACCCACCGAGGTTAGAGCTGAAACCGCTTTTAAGGTAAAGAAAAGTGAGCTCCCACTGGAGGAGTTCAAAAAGCTGTGCGTAAAGCTAACAGAGGAGTACATCGACAAGATGAAGCGATCCATGAAGGCGATAGGATACTCCATAGACTGGTCTCTGGAGTATCGAACCATGGATCCAGACTATTATAAGCTCACTCAACTATCCTTTATAAGGCTGTTCAAGGAGGGCATGTTATATCGAGGAGAGCACCCTGTTAACTGGTGTCCAAGATGCGAAACCGCCATCGCTGAGGCTGAAGTTGAATATGTAAACAAGGAAGGCTTACTATACTATATTCGATTTAAGGTCGACGGTGAAAAAGTTTCCATCGCCACCACCAGACCAGAGCTCCTCCCCGCCATCGTCGCCGTTGCGGCTCATCCCAACGACGAAAGATATGGATGGCTTAAAGGAAGGCGCGTTGAAGTACCTTTAATTTCACGGACAGTGCCTGTGATTTTTGATGAAGAGGTTGACCCGAATTTTGGCACAGGCGTTGTAATGGTCTGCACGTTCGGAGATAAAACCGACGTGAAATGGAGGAGTAAACATGAGTTACCCATTATTACCGTGATATCTGAGAACGGAGTTATGAATGAGCACGCTGGACCATATAAAGGGTTAACCATTGAAGAATGCAGGAAGGCCATAACCTCCGATTTAAACGCCGGCGGTTTCATTGAAAAAATGGAGAAAATAAGTCAAAGTATTGGAACCTGCTGGCGATGCCACACCCCCATAGAAATATTATCGAGGAAACAATGGTTTATGCGCACAAGAGATCTAACAGACGCCGTCATCGAATGGACCCACAAGGTGAAATGGATTCCGGAATTCGCGAAGTCACGAATGATTGATTGGGCTAAAAGCTTAGATTGGGATTGGGTGATCTCTAGGCAAAGGGTGTTCGCCACGCCGATACCAGTCTGGTACTGTAAAAGATGTGGACATGTTTTAGCGGCGGAGGAAAGTTGGCTTCCTGTGGATCCTAGGTTTGAAGGCCCCAGAGAGAATGTTTGCCCTAAATGTGGGGGATCCGAGTTTCAAGGGGAGGTGGATGTGATGGACACGTGGATGGATTCCTCCATAACATGCGCGGTCCATGCGGGCTGGCCTTCAAACATGAAACTTTTCGATAAACTGTTCCCAGCTGACTTGCAGCCAAACGGCCTCGACATAATTCGAACATGGGATTACTACCTTATGGTTAAACATCTAGCCCTATTCAAAAAGGCTCCGTACAAAGTCGTCTTAATCAACGGTATGGTGAGAGGCGTAGATGGCAGAATGATGCATAAATCATACGGTAACTACGTGGAGGCGACGGAGGTTTTAGAAAAATACAGCGCTGACGCCTTGAGGCAGTGGGCGGCGGGGGGAGCCGCCACAGGATACGATGTTCCCTTTAAATGGGGCGATTTAGAATACGGGAAGAAATTCCTGACGAAGCTTTGGAACGCTGCTCGTTTCATAAAAATAAACCTCACAGACGAGGAGTACACGTCCCCAGGTATGGAAACCTTGGATAAATGGATTACAACTAAGCTTGAAGAGCTGATACCTAGAATAACCGATTACTATGAAAACTTTCAATTCAACATGGTTCTTGAATCCCTCAGAGACTTTACATGGCATAAGTTCTGTGATCAATACATCGAGGCCGTTAAATACAGGCTATACGAAGATGTGGATTCCACATCTAGACGCGCAGCTCAGTTAACCCTCCTAAGGGTACTGCTTACCATCATAAAACTGTTAGCGCCGATTTGCCCGCATATTACAGAAACGATATATCAAATGTTCAGGAGAGAAGATGATCCTTTAAGCGTTCATCAATTAAGCTGGCCCGTTCAATCTACATCTCTGATCGATGAGGAAGCGGAAGCTCAGGGCGATGCGATAATAGAAACTATTTCGGCGATTCGAAGAAAAAAATCTGAAATGCGCATACCGTTAAAGAATGAGGTATCAGCGGTCATTGTGAGGGCTCCTAGAAACTTGATAGAAGCCCTATGTAAGAACAGAGATGTTATAGTCAAGACATGCAAGATTCAGCGGTTAATAACCGAAGAGGCGGAGAAGGCTGACATGATTTCCGTCAACATTTCCATATAAGGCTTCGACATCACCTTTTCCACAAATATACGTGACAAGCTTACACGGATGCGAACGCCCGGTTGAAGGGAATCATGGGAAGAAGGGAGGTTAGGGAAGGCTTCGCATCTCAGCTTGGGAATCAGGTGTCTTAGAGCGAAGAAGACTTTAAGTTAAGAAGGGTGGTCATCGAAATCTACCTTATAACCCCCGGATGTCCTAGGTTTTCCTAGCCTTTTTCAAGATTTCATCTAAAATTTTTTGAGATACCTTTCCAACGATGCCAATTCTAAGCCCCTTCGCAGTTCTGATTAAAGCGTTCAACCTGTTCTGGGCTGCAGAAGCTTTCCCCCCCTCAACGGCTTGGCAATACTGCTTGTCAGCCTCACCTATTGACCTCTCCAACGCGGAATTCTCTTCGTGCCGAATAATAAGATTGCAACGCCAACGGTCAGAGCTATTTCTCAGGGTCCTTTTTCTTCACGAAACGTTCCAATACGCCGTTCCCGGGTCTTTACCTTGTAAGCGCCTTGACATCATCGATTGTTTCACTAAAGCGTATGTTGCAGCCACCGCCCTTTCAGGGGTTTCATATACTGGTATACCATTGGACTCCAAGGTACTTGACATTCGACGTGCGTAAACGCCTCCGGATGCGCATCCAATTATGGGCTTGCCATGCTTCATCATCTTTGGGACGATTTCTATTATGTTCTCGTCTAAAGGAGCGTCGGCGAAAACGAAAAACACCATTAAAACGTCTACGTTGTCGTCGCTTAACAATAAGTCCATGGCGATTTCATAGTCTTTTGAGGTGGCGCTTCCCGTTAGGTCAACGATTTCACCGGTGATCTGACAGTATCGGGGAAGCATCCTTTTCAGCTCATTTAGGGTTTCACGGCGCGGTATAGCTAACTTTAATCCTAACCGCGCTATTTCATCTGAAGCCATCACGCAAGGACCCGCGCCATTAGTTATCAACGCGATTTTATCCCCCCTGGGAAGAGGTTGCTTCACTAAAGCCTTCACCATGTCGAATAGCTGTTGGATGTCTTCAGCCTCTATTATGCCAGCTTGTTTCAACGCGGATTTTGCGACTCGATAAGACCCAGCAAGCCATCCGGTGTGGGACATGGCTGCCTTGGATCCCAGCGCGGTTCTCCCCGCTTTTAAAGCCACAATGGGCTTCAGCGGAGTTATCCTTCTAGCGGTGTTGAACAGCTTCCTACCGTCACCGAATCCTTCAATGTACATCGCGATAACCTTGGTTTTGGAGTCTTCAGCCAAGAACTGTAGGATGTCGGCTTCATCCACGTCGCTTCTATTACCATAGCTTACAAAACGGCTGATCCCTATTCCCTGCTCAGCCGCCCAATCCAGTATTGTGCATCCAAAGGTTCCAGATTGAGTTATGAAGGCCACTGGTCCACGGGCTGGTCTACCCATCCTCTCTGAAGGTTGGAAAAAGGTATCTAGTCTGCTGAATCCGTCGAAGACACCCATACAGTTTGGGCCGATAACCCTCACGCCATATCTTCTCGCGCTCGCTACAAGTCTACGCTCCGCTTCTTCCCCTTTCACGCCTCGCTCCTTGAAACCTCCAGAGATCACTATCGCGGCTTTAACTCCCTTTTTCCCGCATCGCTCCAAGGTTTCCGGTATGAATTCAGGTGAGATAATAAATACCGCCAGGTCCACTGTGTCAGGGATCTCCTCAACACTGCTGTAGCATTTCAACCCGCAAACCTGTTTTTTTGAGGGGTTAACAGCGTATACTCTTCCCTTATAGCCATGTATAAGCATGCTCTTTAAAACTTCGAAGCCGATTTTTCCAGGGGTTCCGGACGCTCCTATAACGGCGACGGACCTTGGTTCAAAGAGGTAACGGATGTTTCTAACGTTTGGCTGCTGGGCTTCCGATTCGATGCGCCTCGACAGAATCCCTTTTACGTCCACGGCGCATGCTCCATTACCGTAGATTATCACGGGATTTAGGTCCAGTTGGTCGATTTCCCCATTTTCCGTTACCAGCCTTGAAACCTTTAGAAGTAGGTCTACAACGGCCTCCTTATCGTAGGGGCCTAGGCTTCTGAACCCTTGAAAAGCCTTGTATAGGCTTAACTCACTGAGCATTTCCTCGCCGTCGTTTCTTGAGATGGGTGCGAGCCTGAAGGTTACATCCTCGTAGAGCTCGGCGTAGACGCCTCCAGATCCAAGCATTACAACTTTACCGAACTGAGGGTCTGTGGTAGCTCCAATCATCACCTCTAAGCCAGGGGGAGCCTGTTTCTGAATCATGATTTTAGCATCCTTTATTCCCTCTCGTCTAGCTACTTGAATTAAAGAATGATAAGCTTCGCTTAGCTCATACTCGGTTTTGATCCCGAGCTTGACCCCGTCGACCGCCGACTTATGGTAGATCGAGGGGGAAACTATTTTAGCGACCACAGGGTAGCCTATTTGAGCCGCAGAGCACAGGGCTTCCTCCAAGTTTTGAATTAATTGATACTCAGGAATTGGTATTTCGTATTTCATGCAGATTTTGTAAGCTTTGTCTTCGGTAAGAATGCTACTCAATGGATAGCACCGACGACTTAACATTAAAATTCAATTTATAAACCTGACGTTTCCGTTGAAGTTGTCAACTTTGGGAGTATGGTTTACACAGGGTTTATGAGGAATCAGTGCTTAGCTCCCCCTTGAAGGTGTAAATGGACGCATTTTTCCGAAGCTCTACTAGTTAAAGAGGGATCTTCGATTTCCCCTAGAGTAGGATCCTACGTTGGTGGAATGGGCTCTGTGAGCCCATCACCACACTTAACTATCGTGAACTGGAGTCCGTGAGGGCCTCAAAGGTTTTGTCTCAGTTTTACCCTTAGCTTCCTGATCATGTCTCGTGTCATCGCTGTTAAATCGTATCTGGGTTTCCAATTCCAATCCGCTCTGGCGGCGGAGTCGTCCAGCGATCTCGGCCATGAATCGGCTATTTCCTGCCTGTAATCCGGCTTATAGTCACATGTAAACTCTGGGATGATTTCCTTGATAGATTTCTCTAACTCAGCTGCGGAGAAGCTCATAGAGGTGACATTGTAGACACGATGTTTTAGCTTGGAGCTATCTGCTTCAGCCAATTCGATGAGAGCCTTAATGGCGTCAGGCATGTACATCATGGGCAAAACCGTGTCATCCCTTACAAAACAGATGTAATGTTTCCCTTTGACGGCAGCGTAGAACATTTCAACAGCGTAGTCAGTTGTCCCACCTCCCGGCATCGTTTCGCTGCTTATGACTCCGGGCAAGCGAATTGATCGGGCATCGACGCCGAATTTACGGTAGTAATATTCCGTCATTAGCTCCCCGCATACTTTTGTGATTCCGTACATGGTTGTTGGAAACATCGGGGCATCGTCTGGAGTGTTGTAGCGGGGTGTACTTCGACCAAACACGGCGATAGAGCTTGCCGTCATCACGCGCTCCAACTTATAGATTCGAGCTACTTCAAGAACATTGTAGAGGCCGCCCATGTTAACTTCATAGCACAGCTGGGGGTTGCGTTCACCGACGGCGGATAGAATCGACGCCATATGATACAACGTTTCCACATCGTTGTCTACGATTATCTTAGCCATTTGCTCTCGGTCCAGTACATTTAAGTATTGAAAAGGCCCAGAGTTCCGTAGGTTTTTGCTAGGCTTTGTGACATGGCCTGTAGCCAATACTGAGTCTCTACCATATCTTTTACGTAAGGCCTCAACCAACTCGGATCCTATTTGCCCACAGGCACCAGTTACTAAGATCTTGCCCAATGAAGAGGCCTCTAAACACCGCTGAATTTTCAAATCTTTCCTTGAAATTCACGGCGGAGGTTAGTTTCACTTCAGATTAATCTAAGCTTTCTTCCACATTTCTCGAAGGCTTCAACTGCCCTATCCAATTGCTCTTTGGTATGTTCACTACACAGTTGGACCCTTATTCTGGCCGCGTTTTTCGCCACCATGGGATAGAATATGGGTAGAACAAATGCGCCTTCATCCCAAAGCATTTTAGCCAGTTTTTTAGCTGTCTCGCTCTCGCCGCACATTACCGGTATAATGGGGGTTTGGCTATTTCCAGTGTTGAATCCAAGGTCTTGCATCGCCTTTAAAAAGTATTCGCGGTTTCGCCAGACGTTTTTAACTCGGTCAGGCTCGTCTTCTAAGACGTCGATGGCGGCGATGCAGGCCGCGGCGACCCCTGGAGGCACGGCCGCGGAAAGTAGAAAGGTACGGCTTCTGTTGTATAGGAACTTTCGTATTTCTAAGCTTCCGCACGATATGTGCCCGCCGACCACTCCGAAGGCTTTGCTGAACGTCCCCATTTCCAGGTGAACTTCTTCGCGGCCTAGCCTGAAGTGATCCACGATTCCTCTTCCATTTCTCCCGAGGACCCCCTCGCCGTGGGCGTCGTCCACGTAAACTCCGGCTCCATGCTCTTTCGCAAGCTTGACAATTTCAGGTAGGGGAGCTAGATCTCCGTCCATGCTGAAGACTCCGTCAGTCAGGATCCATATGTGGTCGTATGGGGGATGATGTTTCTCCGCTTCCTCTAGGACCTTCGCTAAATCCTCCATGTCTTTATGCTTGTATACGGCTCGGTCGGCGTGGCTGAGGCGTACTCCGTCGATTATGCTGCCATGGTTGAGTTGATCTGAAACGTAGAGGTCGCCTTTGTCGCAGAGCTGTGGGATGACGCCTTCGTTCACCATGTATCCTGTTTGAAACGTTAGGGAGGCTGGGGCCCCCTTAAACTTGGCGAGGCGCTTGTCTAACTCTTCGTGGAGGCTCATGTTTCCGGAGATAGATCTGTCACTGCCGGCTCCGGCTCCATACTTTTTGGTCGCTTCAACCATGGCTTCAATAACCTTCGGATGCGTGGCGAGGTTTAGATAGTTGTTAGCGCAAAGCATGAGGACCTCCCTTCCATCAACCTGACAGATCGGCTTGCTAGCGGATTGAAGCTCTCTAAGCTCCCAGTTTAATCGCTCTTTAACTAAGCGTTTATATTCCTCAATCATATATTTGGTAGGGTGCCTTTTAACCATGGTTCTTCCATCTCCAACTAAGTGGAATCGACCTTAAATATGATACGGTGTTTTGGCTTATAAAATTAAGGTTTTTAAAATGTATTCTTAAAAAAATTAAGGCTAAACATGGGTGTTAGGGTTTATATTCCTAGAATGCCAACAAGAATCCTTAAAATGGACGCGCGTTGCGTGGTGGATTGCTTTTGAAGAGAGGAAAACTTGAACCGATCGATGTTGAAATACTTAGGCTCCTATACCGTAATCCTGATTTAACCTACGCGGATATGGCTAAAAAAATTCGCACCAGCTCGGTCACGGTTTATAATCGATTAAAAAAACTCAAAGAGCATGGTGTCTACCGGAAAACTGTTGTAATATCCCCTACTGTATTCGCTAAAAAGGTCAAGGCCTTCGTATTTGTTTCTACGAGACCTGGGAAGGAGAAGGTCATCGCTGACGTGATTTCCAAAAACCCATGTGTCCTTCGAGTTAAAGGCATCACCGGCGACTTTGACCTTGTAGTGGAGTTAGTGGCCGATAACGTCGATGAGCTTCAAAGAATCGTGATGGAAAACATTAGATCACTGGGCGGCGTCGTTAGAACCAACACCGTCATAGAATTATTCTCATCCAAGGATGAGGTAAGCTACATTCCGCCGAGTTAACCATCTATTTAAATTTCTGTAAAACAAGGTATGAGGTCGTGTTGATCACGTCGTTCATGGACCTAATCTTATTTATGAGCTCCTTGAACCCTTCAAGGTCTCTGGTTTTCACGTTAATCAGAATGTCGTTGTCCCCCGCTATGTTGTACACCTTCGAAACATTTCTGAAGGTTGAAAGGTTCTCCATCAGCTTTCTATGGTCTCCTACAGCTTTCAACAGTATAAACGCTTCCATTCCTAACCCTCTCGCCTACTCAACCTTTGAAGCCGCATGAATTTTAGCCTTTCCCTCCTTCTAATCCTTACGTAGCGGTCAAACATCACGTTCCCACCCGAACATGGTTGAATTTCTCCAACCATCCCTTTACATAGCGGTGGAGGCCTCGAGCTGAAAGGAGGGTTTTAAGGTCAATGGGGTCGTCGACGTCGAAGCCGATTCTTTCGTTCTCAAACACTTTCAGCTTAACGTCTCTTTCCCTAGCGGCTCTCAAATGACATTGAAAGCTGTCCGAGCCGAAAAGAGGTGGGATAAGGGTAGGGGGCTTTAACAGTAGGGCGTTTGTACCCTTCATGTTTCTCGATGGTGAAATTACCATGTCATAGCGTGCGCTCAGGTATATCACATCTTCCACGTCTTCAGGCTCTATTAAAGGTATGTCCGAGGGGAGTATGAGCGCCGAGTCGGATTCTTCCTCAATTTTTTTTAACCCTCTCTTCAACGCGTTGTTTAACCCTTTCCCAGGATCCCTTAACATTTTAACCCCATACTCTTCTAACTGACATGCCAGTTTCACGTCGTTGTTAATTACGTAGATGCGTTCAACTCCCTTGGCATGAACGGCGGATTCTACAACGTCTTTCAGCATGGCGAGGGTGAGCCCAACGCGTTCCTCTATAGTTAAGACATTGGAGAGGCGGGTTTTAGATTTATCCAATGTTTTCAGGGGGATTAGAACACGGGTCATGGTAGGCCATCGTTCAGGCTTCCAAGACCAGTTTCGCGACTCTAACTTTGTCCTGTAAATTCCTCATCATGATATCGGTTTTTAACACCTTCAACCCCATGTTTTCTATACTTTCCTCCTCACCTTCATCCTTTTCGTCGATTACCATGATGTCCAAGAAATCCTTGTATAGGCTTGCAACTGAACGGGAGGACACCTCTAGGTTTAATCCCTTCATCAGCTTGTCCGCCGGCCCTTTAACCGGTGATCCCTGAATTATGGGGCTGACGGCAACAACCGGGGCTTTCAATCCCCTTAACGTTTCTTTGATTTCTCCAATGGCGAGGATTGGACCAATGCTCACCACCGGGTTTGAAGGGCATATGACAACCTTCTCAGCTGTGAGAAGGGCTTCGATAACGCCTGGCGCTGGCCGCGCGGATCCCGCCCCCACGTACTCTACTCCCACCACCTCGTCCCTCGCTTTTCGTTCAACCAGATAACGTTGGAAATTTATTTTTCCACCACCCTTGATGCGAATCATTGTTTCAACTCTTTCATCAGACATGGGTAAGATGTTTACTCGAATGTTTAAAAGGCCGGCAATCTTCTTGGTGACCTGGGTTAGGGTCAAACCTTCCCTAAGCATTTTGGTTCTAAAAATGTGGGTGGCTAGGTCTCTGTCTCCGAGGTTGAACCACGTCTCACCACCATATTCCCCCAGCATGCTTAAACAGTTGTAGGTGTCGTCTTTTATCCCCCATCCCCTATGTTCATCCACTAGGCCGGCGAGCGTGTAGGTTATTATGTCCACATCAGGGGATATGTATAGTCCATGGAGTATGATGTCGTCTCCAGTGTTGACGATCACCGTTAAATCCTCTGGGGACGTGAGCTTTACAAGACCTGAAATCAGCTTGGCCGCGCCGACTCCACCGGACAAAGCCGTGATCTTCATAAACGCGTTCCCCATTTATTTATGAACACCACATCGTTGAGGTTTCGCCTTTGAGGGGGTTGAGGCGCCTCGTCCGGGTATCCTACTGTAATTAAAGCCTGAGGGTGGACGTCTTCAGGTATGCTTAAGGTTCTTCTCACAGTTGAAGGGCAGAACAGGGGAGCGCAAAACCATGAGGCTCCCAGGTTTAAGGCGTGTAGCGCCAACAATAAATTTGTTATAGAGGCGGCTACGCTTTGAACGGCCATCAAATATTCCACGGTCCTCCTCCTTTTATCCACGTATCGGTGCATATCTTCCATGGTTAGGCATGTGATCAAAATTAGCGGTGCCGATGAAAACAAGTTAACGGATTCCTCGGTCAGCTTTTTTATCCGCTCCTCGGCGTAACCGTCCTTCCTTAAATCCCGCCTCCACGCGGCGGCCATGTTCTCAGCCAACCTCTTCTTCACGGAAGGGTCTTGGATGATGATGTATCGCCATGGCTGAGCGTTATGGGCCGAGGGAGCCCATCGCGCCGCGTCCAACGCCTTTAATAACGCATTAAGGTCTACTCCACGCTTCAGGTATTTTCTCACGCTTCTTCTGGTGATGATCTTCTCAATTATCCTAGACATCACAGCGCCTCGTAAGCAGTAGGTCTCAAGTTATTCTGCAACAAACTTTCAAGATATAACTCTTAAGCTTGAAAGACGATGAAGCGATGCGAAGTTTAATGGACTGGCCTTTGGAGATGGATTCTAGATGCCTGGTCTTCAGCTGAATGCTTGCTATAAGACGGCACATGCACCTCCCCTCTAAACATTCCCTTGGGGCGGTGATGTTTCTATCGGCGTCAAGATACGTTTTTAACCTTGATTAAAGGTAACTCTGGCGTGTCGGTAGGAGAGCGTTTATGTCTAAGATGGTTGAAGCTGAGAATTTAACGGAGACGTTTAACGGTTTTAAGGCCGTCGACGCGGTTTCATTTGAGGTAGAGGGAGGTGAGATCTTCGGGTTCCTTGGGCCGAATGGTGCTGGGAAGACGACCACCATCTACATGCTTTGCACGCTCTATCGTCCCTCTTCAGGATTGGCCTATGTGAACGGCTATGATGTTTCCAAGGAGCCCCATAAGGTGAGGCGTTCAATAGGGCTTGTCTTCCAAGACCCCAGTTTAGATGACAAACTGACCGCGGAAGAAAACCTAGATTTCCATGGAATCTTGTATGGTTTAAAGCGTGAGGAGAGGGCTCGTATGATAGATAAGGTGTTGGAGATGGTGGAATTATCGGATAGAAAACATAGTTTGGTCAGTAGCTTCTCCGGGGGGATGAAGAGAAGGCTGGAAATAGCTAGGGGGCTTATGCATAGCCCTAAAGTATTGTTTCTCGACGAACCAACATTGGGGTTAGACCCCCAGACCAGAAGTAGGGTTTGGGATTATATTCACAGGTTGAGGTCAGAGGAAGGCGTCACTGTTTTCATGACGACGCATTACATGGATGAAGCTGAGAACTGTGATCGAGTTGCCATCATGGATCACGGCAGGATTATCGCCTTGGATGAGCCCTCAACCCTGAAAACACAGATTGGTGGAGACGTTATAACCCTTAAAGTGGTGGATGTTCAGAAGGCTGAATTAGAGTTGAAGCGGAGGTTTAACCTTAACCCCAGAATGGTTGAAGGCCAGTTAACAATCGAGGTCGCCGAAGCCGAGGAATTCATACCCAACCTTGTGAAGGGCTTAGACATGGAAATCTTATCGTTAAGTCTTCGAAAGCCAACTCTTAACGTTGTTTTTTTTAAAGCTCACCGGTAGGGAGATCAGGGAAGAAGCCGGATCCCCTCTTGAAAGGATGCGGATGATCGTTAGGGCTAGGGGGAGGTGAACTTATGCTGGGACTTGAAGCCATATACGTGATCACGTTAAGGGATTTGAAAAAGTTCATAAGGGATAAACCTCGGATCGTGGGCTCCGTCGTCACACCCGCCATGTGGCTGCTCATTATGGGCACGGGGTTCAACACAATCTTCACCTACAGGGAGGGAACGTATACGCAGTTTATGTTTCCCGGCATCATAGCCATGACCGTCCTGTTCACATCCCTTTTCTCGTCAATCTCCGTGATCTGGGACAGGCAGTTTGGATTTTTGAAGGAGATTCTGGTGGCCCCTATACCGAGGGTCAGCATCGCCTTGGGAAAATGTTTAAGCGGCGTGGCTCAATCCATTATTCAAGCCGCCATCATGCTGGGTTTCTCACCCCTCGTGAACGTGGCCTTGAAGCCAACGACGGTAGTGGCCGTCTTCTCGATAGTCCTTCTCTCCTCCCTAGCCATCACTAGTCTAGGCCTATTCTTGGCGGCTATGATCGAAACCCATGAGGGCTTCAACGTCATCGTAAACTTCATCGTGATGCCGATGTTTTTCTTGAGCGGCGCCTTGTTTCCAATCTCTTTGTTGCCGGGGTGGTTGAAGGGTTTGGTTGTAATGGACCCTTTAACGTACGGTGTTGACTTATTGAGGGGCGTGATGCTAGGGGAGTTCGCTTACCCTATCTTTCTCAACATCACTGTGCTTTCAATCTTCACGGCGGTCATGAACTTGATGGCTGTATACTCCTTCAGCCACCGTCTCTAAGCTTGATGAATGAAATGAAGTTGGATGATAGGTGGAATGAGGTTAAGGTTTAGACGAGGGTTGTGGCCCTATCCGCCGCTTCGTATAGGTTTTGAGCGTAGAAGGTGGGTTTAATCCCCGTTAACCGGGAGTTAACGGTTTGACCTACCCCAACTATTTGGATGACCCTCATACCTAGGTTTAACGCTCCTTTCACATCCGTTGTGGTTTGATCTCCAATCATCACCGTTTCTCGACAGGTTACCCCTAGCTTCTTGAGGGCCTTTAGAAAGGGTTCTGGCCTAGGCTTTCTCACACCTAGGTTCGCTGAGGTCGAAACGTAATCGAAGTAGTCTAAAATGTTAAGTTTTCGGAGGGCTTCCCTCACAAACCAGTCGCTTCTCGTGTTTGAGACGACAGCCATTTTAAAACCTGCGGTCATCAACTTTTCCAAGGCTGAGAGGGCGTCGCCGGGTAGCGCACAGGCTTCTAATAGAAATCCGTAAGCGGCCTGCTCCACATCCCAAACATCTTTGAGCTCAACGGCGAATCCCATTTCCCTCAAGGTGTCAGCCACGACGACATCTATGGTTAACTCAATAGAGTATCGTTCACAGAACCCATTCATCCGTTCCGAAACGTTAATAAAACGTTCCCTGAATTCCCTCTCCCCGACTGCCAGCCCTTTCCTTTTCAAGTACTCTAAGAGACTCTTAACCCTTAGCTCTTCAACCTTCCCCACGTAGGATTCCTTCATCAAAACCAATGTGTCACCGAAGTCGAGCAGCACAGCCTTACGCAAGGTTGAATTCCTCAGAGTTATGTATGATGCTGATCCAAGCATGGCAAATATGTCCCTCTTAAAAAGGTTTCCTTACCCAATAGATTCAGGTTAAACCCTGAATCTAGGGATGTAAACATCAGGTTAGGAGCATACTCTAAAGTCGAGTGGAACTGGGTCGGTAAGTCCAATCATCGCTTCAACGCGTGGTTTTCCGATAAAGTTTTTTGAGGAGCTTTCAGCGTGGGATAACGTTTTAACCTCCTTCAAGAGAGGTTATGAGCCGTAGTTCTCTGTTTTCTCACCTATCCAAATTCACCTGTTTCCGCTAACCACGTGTTTCGGAGAAGTGAGGACAGTTAACTCACCAGATTGGGAGGTGGAAAAGTTAATTAATTAGGGTTTCGGCATAGGGTTGAATTGAAGGCGTGGAGCTGAGGAGAGCGAAGAGTTGGGGCGTGTCAGAACCGCGGCTATTAAAAAGTTCTCTAAGATGATATACCAGCGGTATAAGGATAAATTTACATCAAGCTTCCAAGAGAATAAGAAGATCCTAGAGGAATTAATCACTGTGGACTCTGATAAAATAAGAAATCGGATAGCGGGTTACGTTACGAGGCTGGTTAAGGTCGCGGCTACCGTTCATGCCCCCGAGCTGGAAGCCGAAGAAACCTCAGCAAACGTGGATTAAGCCCCAGTCTGCACTCCTATGATTCACCGGTTAAATGTTATGGTTTGAGAGAAACTCCATCCGCGTTCATCATTGATTGTCTCAGTCAGTCAAGGGCGGAGTAAATGTGAGAAAAAGTTATATTCGATGAATCCTGTCGCGTATCCATTCAGCTCTTCTTTCCACAGCTTTACGGTCAAGGGTCATGCGGAGGGAGTCAACTTTTTCAATGGCCTTGGAGGCGGCTGCCAACGCGAGCGAAAAGCTCCACATTTCATCGCTTTGCCTTAGAATGCCCGCTAGGAACGCCCCTACGAAAACATCTCCAGCCCCTGTGACGTCTCTCACCTTAACCCATGGGTAAGCTGGACCGCGGTATCCTTTTCTATTAATCGCCATTAAGGCTCCTTTAGGCCCCGATGTGACTATGACGATCTTCGGCCCTAGCGTTGACAGCTTCCTTAACGCATCCTCTGGTTGGATCCTACCGGTTATCGCTTGAGCCTCCTCCAAGGAGCATTTAATTAACTCCGCCTTTTTGAGGGCGCCGTCTAGGCTTGACCGCAGAATTATTTTTCCCTCGTCGTCAAAGGATCTAATAAATCCCTGTACGTCTACGCTGGTGAACTCCGCCTTCCTCATCGCTTGGGACGCGACCTCGGAGGGAATCTCACCGGCGACTGGACCTAAATGTAGTCCCCTACTGAACTGGTTGTTAAGGTCCTCAAGCGTGTAGTCTACGCATTTCTCCATCAACTTCATTCTACGATCTTTATTATATTCGATTTCGAAGGTTGTTGTGGGCCGCTGGGTGACGGTGAGTTTAACTTCCACACCGTAGCTTTTCAGTTTATCAAGAAAACCATTGGGGTAGTCTTCGCCAACTTTGGAGATAGCGGTGACATTTAGGTTCATGGATTTCCCGGCTATGGAGGTATAGTAGGCTGGACCCCCTGGGAGCTTACTGTAGCCCCAACTACCTTTAAGAAAGTCTATTGTTAAATGCCCTAAAATTGTTAAATCCCTCAATTCCTAACTCCTCGTTAAATGAAATGGGTTGCATTGGGTCTGCTTTCAGCCCATAACGCCGTCTATCACATGATCCTTATTTCCATACTCTCATATTGATTTAACTTGATTCTTCCGTCATAGGGCTGTCGCTTACTTTCATGCTATTTAGTTCTTACGAGTCTAATTATTAATGCTTGTTGAATGTCTCGTTGCTGGGCATGAGCATATTGTTAATTTCGTTATTTTTATCGAGCAATGTTTGATGACCCGATGTAAATGTTAAGGGAAATGTTGGGAAAGATTATTATTCGGAAACTGAATAGTTAAGGGAGAGCGTTAACGTGAGGTTAGTCTGATGAAAAGGCAATGGGGGGTGTATGCGCTATTAATTCTCTGCATTATATTTCTATCATTGTTTTTTGGGTTAAATAGAAGTCAAGTCTTCTCTGTGGGAGTGTTTTCAGCTTTAATTCTAGGGACGCTCTTTTTCTGGAGGTTTAGGTTGTCGTTTGCGTTTATTAGCATAGCTGTCCTGTTAGCGGCAGGTCTCATAGATGTTCCCCATCTATTAGAGTTTGCTGGATTTGACATTATCCTCTTTTTAGTGGGGATGATGGTGGTGGTTGGATTTCTCGAGGAGCATCGTTTCTTCGAGTTTTTAATTAATAGAGTGATCGGTGTTTTAGGACATGATGTGAATCGCCTTCTATTCGTCATCATGGTTATGGCGGCGTTGTTCTCCGCCTTGGTCGGCGAGGTAACTTCAATTCTTTTCATGACCTCCACGGTTCTACATCTTACAGGCAGATATCGAGTTAATCCTATACCTTACGTGCTCATGACCGTGTTCGCCACGAACATTGGCAGTGGTGCGACGGTTGTCGGTAATCCGGTCGGAGTTATGATCGCGTTAAGGGCAGGTCTAACTTTTACAGATTTTTTAAGGTGGTCTTCCCCGATAGTCATAGCGTCATTAGTTGTAATGATCCCGTTAGCAATAAAGTATTTTAACAGCGAGATGAAAGAGTTAAAGGAGAGGATGCGGAAATTTCGGGCATTAAAAGATGGTGTAGGAGAACCAAAGGTTCATGCCTCTGAATTCATAATTTCATCGATATTTTTCGTTGCTACTATGCTTCTTTTAGTGTTTCACCATCAAGTGGAGGAGCTACTTCACTTAGAAAGGAACGTGATGCTTCTAGGAACAGCGTTAGGCTCAGCTGGCGTTGCCTTAATAATCGATAGGGATAAGGCGAGGGAGATCGTTGAGACGAGGGTGGACTGGGGGACGCTTTCCTTTTTCATCATTCTTTTCGCGTCGGTGGGAACTTTAAAGGTGATGGGGGTAACCTCTATTTTGGCGAGGTCCCTATCATCCTTCGCGGGGGGGAACGAAACCTTGCTTTTCGCATCATTAACCCTTATAACGGGGGTGTTAAGCGCGTTCATGGATAACGTGTTGGCGGTGGCTACTTTTATACCCATCATTCAAGATCTTCAATCGATGGGGGTTTACAGCTTCCCCTTATGGTGGGGGACATTGTTCGCCGCTACATTCCTAGGTAATTTAACAATAATAGGAAGCACTGCCAACATAGTGGCCTTAGGAATGATGGAGAGGAGAAAAGTAGGACATATTACATTCCTTCAATGGATTAAACCAGGCTTAGCGGTGAGTTTGCCGACGATAGGCCTCGCCCTTCTCCTCTTATATCTTCAGATCCCATTAATGCCGAGGTGAGATGGAGTGGTTAAACGCTTCAAGTTTAGAAAAAGAAGGCTTAAAATGGTGAAGACCCCGCCGTTTACAGCTTTTGTTTTGATTAAGATTGAAGGCGGGTTAAAGGAAACGGTGAGAAAAATTAAGAAGATACCTGGCGTAAGGTGCGTGGATCCTGTCACAGGGGAATATGACCTGATCGTTAAGTTAGAGGCCGAGCGTGAAGATGAGGTTAAAAAGCGCGTCGATCAGATGAGGAGTATTGAATCGATAAAAGGCACGCTTACCTTAAGCGTAAGACCTCCAATCCCAGAGGTTTACACCGATGTGGAATCTAAAATAAGAGAGATAGTTGGAGAAACAGGATCCGTTGAACCGAAATACGGAGGCTACGACATTACGGTCCTTAATGAATCAATGTTTCCATGGCCTACAGTCTTCAAATTACTATGGGAATATCAATTTGAAATATGGGTGACTGAAAAAGAGGATAAGGTAGTCATTTCCTGTAAATCTCCCTTCACGTAGGGGCTTAAGTCGAAGCCCAAGTTAACAAAAGCTTTCGATAAACTCGGCTCAGCAGCAGAGAGGAGGGCAGAATCTCCCACACGTTGAGTCGACGCTCTTCCATCACACCACCAAACTTTCCAATCACGATTTTAAGTCAGATCATGACGGCTTAAACAGCGACGGAAATAAACAAAAAACGAAGGAGCTTTACAGTCAAAAATACGTCATTCTCATGTAACACATGAAGGCTGATGAAAACGCGCTTGGGGTGGCGCCGGGAGAGGGATTTGAACCCTCGAGGCCCATAAGGGCCACAGGCTGCCTCGCCTCGGGTTGACTCAAGGCCTGCGCCTTTGAACCTTGTGACGGTTAGTCCGCTCGGCCATCCCGGCTTCAATCGCATTTATTACTAAACTTCGCATTAAAATTTTTATCTTAAATTAAAAATGTTTAAGCGATGAAAAAATATGAAGTTTTGGAGCATGTGAGCGACGCCTACATCGAGGCTTACGGTTGTAGCATCGAGGAGGCGTTTGAAAACGCTGCGTTGGGCATGTTCGACGTAATGACGGATGTAAGCCGGGTTAGGAGAGCTTTCAGGGATGAGTTTACGGTTGAAGCTGAGGACGAGCGGTCCCTGCTACATGAATGGCTTTCAACGTTGCATTTAAAATTCGAAATGGATGGCAGGGTTTACGGATCTTTTAAGGTTCATGGAATAGAGAAAGGCGAGGGAACTTGTCGGTTGACCGCCGAAGCCTACGGGGAGCCCTTTAACCCCGCTCGCCATCCCCCGAAAACCGAGGTAAAGGCCGTAACTCATCATAGAATGGACGTGGCAGAATCCGGTGGAAGATGGGTAGTTAGGTTCCTATTAGATCTATAACTCCATATAAACGCGTCAAAGACTCCATATAAACGCGTCAAAGCTCGATCAACATCGTTCAACCGAATCAAGTAAGTATAGTGGTTTCGTAAGCTTTTACTCGGCAAAACATTTAAACTCCGCCGATGGTTAAGGTTGTTGGGTTGATTTCTCATCGATGAATCCAAAGTGGAGGGATGTAGGTTGTCGGGTAAGACGTCTGAGAAGGTGCCTCTTAAACGGTTAAGCGACTATGTGTGGGAGATTCCCATGGGCTACAAGCCTGGTATGAGGGTTCCAGGTAGAATATACGCTGACGAGGAGTTGATTAAGAAGATGAAAAGCGACCTCACCATAGAGCAATGCGCCAATGTAGCCCATTTGCCAGGTATATATAAGTGGGCTATAACCCTGCCCGATGGCCATGAAGGCTATGGTTTTCCCATCGGTGGAGTGGCCGCCACAGACTTCGATGAAGGGGTGGTGAGCCCCGGTGGAGTTGGTTACGACATAAACTGCGGAGCGAGGCTTATAAGGACGAATTTGAACGAACGCGACGTGAAGCCCATGCTCTCGAAGCTGATCGACCTCCTCTTCAACTACATTCCATGCGGACTCGGTAGCCGTGGCAAAATCAAGGTTACGGAAACCGAGTTGAATAAGGTAGTTGTGGACGGCGTTCAATGGGCCATCGATAGGGGATATGGTTGGGAGGAGGATCGGTTCCACTGCGAAGAAAACGGGTGCATGGAGGGAGCGGATCCCGATAAGGTTTCTTCAACGGCGAAGAGTCGAGGGATGCCTCAGCTGGGAAGCCTAGGTAGTGGGAACCACTTCTTGGAGATCGACAGGGTTGACGCGATTTACGATGAGAAATGCGCGCAGGCTTTCGGCGTCGAGCAAGTGGGGCAGGTGATGGTTCTCGTCCACACCGGGAGCAGAGGATTCGGCCATCAGGTCTGCGACGACTACATTAGGGTGATGGAGAGGGCTGTGAGAAAATACAACATCCCGCTCCCCGATGTACAGCTTGCCTGCGCCCCCTTGAAGAGCAGGGAGGCAGAAGACTACTTGCCGGCGATGGCCGCCGCATGTAACTTCGCGTGGGCGAACAGGCAGATGGTCACCCATTGGACCAGGGAGGTTTTCGAAAAGGTGTTGGGGAAAAACGCTGACGCATTGGGCATGAGCCTCATCTACGACGTCGCCCATAACATAGCTAAAATCGAGGACCATGAAGTCGATGGCGGGAGAAAAACGGTGTGCGTTCACCGCAAGGGAGCCACTAGAGCCTTTCCCCCCGGCCACGTCAAGGTTCCAGCTAAATACAGAGGTGTTGGACAGCCAGTGCTGATACCTGGAAGCATGGGGACAAGCTCATGGATCCTCGTGGGATCAGAAGAGGGGATGAAGTTGAGCTTTGGGTCCACAGCCCATGGGGCGGGGAGGATCCTGAGCAGAGCTGCGTCCAAAAAGAGGTTTTGGGGAGGAGAAGTGAAAAAGAGCCTTGAAAACCAGGGAATCATGATCAGAGCTGCCAGCATGGCCGTGGTGAGCGAAGAGGCTCCGGAGGCCTATAAAGACGTCGACAGGGTAGCTGAGGTCAGCCATAAGGTCGGTATAGCTAGGAAAGTTGCTAGGTTAACCCCTCTGGGGGTGACCAAAGGATAAGCTAAGGTGAACAGGGCTAAGGCGATTAGGGTTTTCCTGGAAGCCTCTTTTTAAAGGAGGCTTTAAACGCTTCAATAATCTCCACCGGCGTGGGGTCCACTTCCCTTAGAATCGCCATATAATAGGTTAAGTAGTCCACCGTGTAGATAGTGGTCAATATGCTTTCCAAGACCCCGCCGACCCCCCATATCTCGTAGACGTCTTTTATCCCCATACGTTTTAACGTTTCCTTCAAGGTTTCAAAGGCGGTGGACTCAACTTCACTTTCAACTTTGCTTCTCATCAACAAGTACGCGGATTCGGAATCCATCGAGGTTTGAGTTAACCCTGTGGGCTTGAAGCTTTCAACCTCGTTGTGGCAGAGCTCTGGAATCAACTCATACCGGGCTTGGACCTTACAGTTCTCGTTCAGCTGGGTTTTGAATCTTCGGGCTACGCTGGAGAACCGGTCTAACCCCAGTATCACAGGCACCTTCCCCTTTAGGCTTAACGCCAGCCTCTTGCAAGGGTTTGACTCCGAAGGAACGTGGAACCCTATTCTCCCGTCAAGTTTCTCCATAGCCTGGGAGGCCTTCCTGAGTTCTGTAAGCCCTGTAATTAAGTCCTCTAGCCACATCACATACGCTAGGGAGGCGAAGAGATATGGGAGGGCGATTCTCGGAGGTAGCCCAGCCGGAACCTTTAGTAGAGGAACATCGTAGCTGAGGCACTTCTTCTCCAACTCTCCACCAGAGGTAACCGCATACACCGCACACCGCCTTTTTAAAGCCTCATCGAATTGGTTTAAAGTTTCAAACGTGTTGCCCGAATAGCTGACAGCGACGAGGAGGGTTCTCTCACCCACAAAGGCGGGTAATCCGTAACCGCGGTTCACCACGATGGGTACGTCTATTTCGCTGCTCAGCCAGTCCCTGAGAACGTCTCCGCCTATGGCGGATCCGCCTAAACCTCCTATGACCACGGAGTCGTATTTTAATCCGTAAGCCTTTAACTCAATCTGGGAGAGCCGTGTTAAAGCATCCGGAATGTAGCGTGGGGCCTCCTTTAACTTGCCTAACATGTCAAACCTATCCAACCGTTTAACCGTTTCCAATCGGTCTAAAACGTTCAAGTCAGCCATCTCCAAATGAAAGACCTACATGAGTAAACATTAGAGTTGGTGAAAGAAAAAGTTAAAGAGTGAGTGGCGGGGTGTGTAAGGCGAAGGTAGGCGGTAGCGAGAAATGGGAAAAAGAATCATCGCCAGAAGGAGGGGTAGAGGTGGATCCGTGTTCACCTCCCCTACGCATCGAAGGGTCGCGGACTCCTCCTACCCGACTCTGGATGAAGCTTCATGGAGGACGGGTCTAAGAGGAGAGGTGAGAGGCTTAACCCATGACCCTGGTAGGGGAGCGCCCCTGGCGTTGATCGATTTGCACGGAAAGGGTAGCTTCTACCTTCCTTCACCTGAGGGCCTGGCCATAGGTGACGAGGTGGCCTTGGGCGGAGAAGCCGCCCCCCGGATCGGAAGCATCTTAGCTTTGGGCTCGATCCCCGAAGGCACCTTGGTGTGCAATGTTGAGTTAAAGCCAGGCGATGGGGGGAAGATCGCTAGAAGCTCAGGAGCCTACTGTATGGTGGTAGCCCATACGCCGGCGGGCACGCAGCTCAAGCTGCCGTCAGGGAAAACCGTTTACCTAGATGACCGATGCAAAGCCACGGTTGGGGTTATCGCGGGCTCAGGGAGGCTGGAGAAACCCCTCCTCAAAGCCGGCAAAAACTTTCATAAGATGAGGGCGAGAAGCGGCACCTGGCCTAGGGTTAGGGGACAGGCGATGAACGCGGCCTCCCACCCGTTTGGCGGTGGTAGACATAGGCATCCAGGTAAACCCACCACCGTTTCAAGACATGCCCCACCGGGAAGGAAAGTGGGCTTAATCGCCGCCAAGAGAACTGGAAGAACCAAACGCTGAGGTTAAATAGAGGGCTATTGAAGAAATGTTGTGTAAAGGGGAAAATGTGGATGGTGACTGGAGATGCCTAAAGAATTCATGTACCGTGGATATACGTTAGACCAGTTGAAACAGTTGCCCATGGACGAATTCATTAAGCTTCTCCCCTCAAGGCAGAGGAGATCCCTCCTCAGAGGACTGACCCCGCAGCAGAAAATCCTATTGGAAAAGTTGAGAAAGAAGAGGAAAGGTGAGGAGGAGGGAAAAAACGTGTTAAAAACCCATTGCAGGGACATGATCATCTTGCCTGAAATGGTAGGCCTCACCATCCTCGTATATATCGGAAAAGCGTTCCCCCCCG
>Ga0123519_10002487_pt1 | contig 31082 bp, 29 predicted proteins | sample YelNatPaOPRAMG02_FD_87396 | JGI IMG/M metagenome (GOLD analysis project Ga0123519, IMG submission 87396) | Hot spring microbial communities from Yellowstone National Park - Yellowstone National Park OP-RAMG-02 (version 2) | ecosystem: Environmental > Aquatic > Thermal springs > Hot (42-90C) ... | reverse complement strand
CTCAGTGCTATCGGATATCTTACTTATAGATTCAGTATCTGTACCATTGGTTTGGCTATAGATTGTAAGCCAGATAAAACGCCGGGCGCGGCGTAATCCAAAGGCGCTTCGCTAATCATTGATACCAATGCCGATCACACTCCCGCGTAACAAGTATTCAAAATTGAGAATCATTTCCATCCGGCTTCTCGGCTCCGCACCGGATCAAAAATCACTTCTTCGGTGCATTGCCGAATTTTGGCTTCGACTTCACTGGCGGTGTTCCACCGGGGATTTCTCGTTTCTTCAACCCCTTGGGAAGCGTAAAAAGGGATTCGGCGGGCTTTGTCTCTTTGATATTGATGTAATTAAGCGAGAATGTCCGCTGTTTTGTCTTATAGACCGAAATCAGGGGCCAGTGCAATTTATCCGAATACCATGTAGTCAGCGTAGCAACATTCGGGTCCTTGCTCTTTGGGGTATATACAGTGCCTCTGCAGGGATATCCGCAGACATTCTTTGTGCCCAATGACTTGGCTGATGATAATCTTCTAAGTTCCGAATCGGTTGGAAGAGGGCAAAGGCGAGCGGACTTTAGCTCAAGATACGTTTTAGAGGCAGGATCGATGATCCATGTAACTCCCTTATCCGCACGAACGATTGTAATGTTATCTTTTGCAGGAAAAACGCTCTGCTGCCTCGCCTTATTTTCTTTTATATATATCTTTGCCGTATACTTTTTTGCCCCATCGTTGGCTACTACATCGGCGATAAAACTGGCCGCCGAAACACAGTTGGCAATCGCCGCGATACCCGCAACAGCCAGCATCGCAGGCATCACAAAGCTCTTCAATCGCATATATCGCATCTGAGACTCTCCTTTTCTCCGATATCCAGGAAGCTTTATTCCCGAAACCGCAATTCCTGAAAACGCGATATAGGCGATAGAGGTAACAGGTAATAGGTAACAGAAGGGATAGTCCCAGTCCGTGAAGACGGACTGGGCGTATTATTAGCCGCGATTTCAATCGCAGGGGCTAAAAGGTACCTGTACCAGCACAGACCTTCACCCAAGCCCAATACTCATTACTCCCTACGTCGCTCTATCCTCCGGCTTTTCGGGGTATTTCCGAGCTCCGGGAGCATAATTGACTATTTTCTCCGCAGTCTGCTCGGGCGGTTCATGCGTGACAACGGGCTGAGTCTCCGGCAGTATCTCCTCCGCCGTTACCGGTTGGCTTTCCGGAGGCCTTTCCAGACCTGTCTCTGACAGTTGCTCCATCTCGGGCTCGCGGACCATCTCCGTTTCGCCCCGACCAACTCCGGCCGGACGGCTGCCCCAGTAATCATAAAACGGACCGAACTCACGGTGCCCATAAGTGTAATCAGGACTTCTTTCGAGCTCATCTACCGGCCTATTGAATTGCAGCAGCTTGATTCCGTTAAAGATTGTCAGCCTGTCAATAGGAACCAGCTTATGAACGCACCCACTCCCCACCGATCCGGTATAACAAACCTCGGCAAATGGGATGATGTAACTCCGCGTATCTACGAGCAGATCCTCCACCTTACCAATCCCATTACCTTCGAGATCTTTAATTTCCCAGCCTCGAATGTCCGTATAATCGCTGTCGAGCCGCCAGTCGGGCAGGTCCCGCATGGGCTTCAACTTGCTCAACCGCCAGGTATACATATCAAAACCGCCTTCTCGCGCGCGTGATCTTTCCGGCATAACAATTCCTCCTGATTAAGACAAACACACTCATCCACTTATTAAGTACGTACCCCGCCCCACCACCCCACACACCGAGCAATCGGATAAACCACTACACAACAGCCCATCCAAGTGATAAACTTGAGCAAGTTTCAACCTGGGGAGCCTTTATTATGCGCAATGCCGTACTAGGCTTGCGATAAAATCAACTGTCGAGGTGCTGAGCAAATGAGTATTCCGACCGATTTTCCACGATTTTATGTTCCGGGGCATGAGAAAGAGATGGAAAGCCTTCGCGAGCTTTACTGGCTGCACTACCCGGGATCGGGACCGAAGGCTACGATGTGGGATATGTGGCTGGGGAGCCCAAGCCTGTGGCCCGCGCATTTATCGGATGGATCCGCCGATAACATGCGCGATGCCTGGCGAAGCACACTCACCAACAGGATCATCGACACCGACGGCTACGTCTCCACGATGCAGCACCCATCCATCGCCCACCCCTACGGCTGGCCGTTCCCATTCTGGAACCAGGGCTCGGGTGGAATCGGCTGGCACTTCTCATTCAAAGATACAATAGGCCAACCCTGGCGGCAGCCTGATACGAACACCCAGGAAGGCTGGGTCCTCTCGGGCGCAAGCGACATGGGAATCGGCGAATACGGCTGGGAGCTCAAGCTCATATCGCCAAATGCTGTCGCGATCGCCCCGGCCCACCCCGTCGACCCGTTCAACGCGCCGTTTATCCAGGTCCGCTGGAAAGCGACCGGCCTCGAACAAGCTCAGCCCCGTATCGAATGGACTACTAAGGACTCACCAAACTTCACCGCGGATAAACGCATATATTTCACCCCCGTCGAGGGCGACTCGATTATCTACACAGTTATCCCGATGTATAAGCACCCGAAATGGGCAGGTGATATCACCCAGCTCCGCGTCTGCTTCGGCAATCACCAGCCTGGAGCCGAGGTCACCATCCACAGCCTCTTCACGCAATACGACACCCGCCAGGACACCAACAGCCAGAGCTATGTCCACGGCTGCGTATCCTACTTCGAATGGACCCGCGACATAAACTTCCTGCGCCGCAACATCAGCAGGATGCGGCTCGCTCTGCGCTACGTAATGACCGAGCATAACGCGCTGGATCGTAAATATGTCTACAACTCCTGGGTAGGACACGACGGTCGCAGCGGGCTCAGGATCGATAAAGAAGGCGAAAAGCACATCCTCTCCGGCCACGGTATCGGCGACAACTACTGGGACCTGCTCCCGTTCGGCTCGAAAGACGCCTACGCGACCATCATTTACTACGATGCCCTCAAATGCATGGCACGCATCGAGCGAGGCATTCACGAGCATCCGGAGTGGAATATCCCCACCGGTGTGGCAGCATTCGATCCCGATATGCTTATGAAGCACGCGGCAGATGTTAAAGCGGTCGGCAACAAGCTGTTCTGGAACCCCAAAACGGGCAGGTTTATACCAGGCATCGACGCCGACGGCAAGACCCACGACTACGGCATGACATTCCTCAGCCTCGAAGCAATCTACTACGATTTCGCCACTCCCGAGCATGCCAAGATGATTATGAGCTGGATCGACGGCGACAGGATCGTGGACGAAGACACATCGCAGGGTAAGGACATCTACCACTGGCGCTTCGGTCCGCGCTCGACCACGAAGCGCAACATCGATTTCTATTTCTGGGCATGGTCAGCGCCCGAATCGATCCCATGGGGAGGCCAGGTGCAGGATGGCGGCGCGGTGCTGGGGTGGTCGTATCACGACCTGATGGCGCGCTTGAGGGTGCTCGGAGCGGATAACGCCTGGCAGCGCCTGATCGAAGTCATAAAGTGGTTCGATGATATACAGGCAGCGGGCGGGTATCGGAAATACTACGATGGCTCCTGCGAGGGCACATTGCAGGGCGGAGGGACCGCCGGCGGGCTCGGGCTCGACAGCGAGTTCTTCGAGAGTGTGCTGGTCCCGCAGGTAATGCTGGATGGATTTATGGGCTTCTCCGCGAGATCCGACGGATTCGAGCTTAACCCGCGGATCCCGTCTTCATGGCCGGAACTCAAAATCGACCGGATCCGCTGGCAGGACTGCATATTGACCATCCGCATAGTGGCAGATTCTATTGAAATAACAAACGAATCGTCTTCGGATGAAACATGCAAAATCCGCCTGCCGCAGGGACGGTGGCATGCTGTATATACCGACACACCCGGCGAATCAGTCCCACAAACCAGGGACGGAGCATTCGAACTCGATTGGACAGCGCATAAGGGAGCAAGGTTTACGGCAGTATCTGGTTTATGATCAACCTTTCTCTACCGAAGTGGGACATTCATCCGGGAAGACGTGATACGAAGAGATGAAAGAGATTGCCCCACTGATCCAATCAGCCAGAATGGGTGACTCGGAGGCATACGGCGTTATCGTAAGCCGCTTCCAGGATATGGCTTACGCTTACGCATACGCGATCCTGAACGACTTCGTACTGGCGCAGGACGCGGCCCAGGAGGCGTTTATCGAAGCCTACCAGTGCCTGCCGAATCTGCGGGAGGAGCTGGCCTTTCCTGCCTGGCTGAAGCGCATCGTCCATAAGCACTATGATCGCCTTATTCGTGGCAAACGACTCACTACCGCGCCCCTCGAGACAGTCGCCGAGGTCGCATCGCCGCATCCCGGTCCGGCGAAGCCGGTCGAACGCGATGAGCTTGTTCGGAATGTGCGCGAAGCTATCCGGGAGCTCCCCCTGCCCCAGCGCGAGGTGACAACTCTCTTCTACATCAACGGTTACTCCCACCAGGACATAGCCGAGTTCCTCGAGATACCCGCGAAGACGGTCAAGAGCCGCCTGCACGCATCGAGGACCCGGCTTAGAGAAAGGATGATCGATATGGTGGAAGATGAACTGAAGTCGAATGCACTGCCCGAGAAGCAGCTGCTGCGGGAGATGAAGCAAAGGCTTTCGATGCTTTGCGGAAAACGCTTTCATAGTGGTCGAATCCACCGTATGGCATTTACATGAAGTTATGGGAGAACGATAAATGCTGGGGTGACCTGCGTAACCACCCCGAGTTCAAAGCTGCCTTTGAAGAAAAGCGTAAACGCATTGGCCCTGTGTATGGTCAATTGTTCTATTTCCGGGGTGGTAACTATGAAATGGGCTTCGGGGTAATCATTTCGCCCCGAAGCCCCTCTTTGCTATTACCGAATAACATCGAGAGTTGTAATTTTAATCAGGCTTACATCAGCATCCATCCCCAACCCCAGGACCCTAGAGCCGAGGGGCCGAAAGACCGTTATCTCACCGCATCGATCCGTTTCATCATCTCGCGCGAATCGACAAAACCGACGATCCTGGCAGAGCGAATCTCTTTACCCGAGCTATCTATAAAGATAACAGTCGGAATCCACTGACGCCGAATTTTTTTATCGCCGCGTTAGCCTGAGGATTGTTCGAATCGGTGCCGTCAACACGCAGATGATCGAATCCTCGAGTGGCTGCTATGATCTTGGGATCACTGAACGGTCCATGCTCTAGCTCGCGGCATGCGGCGCACCATTTAGCGGTGAAGTCGATCATCATTGGCTTGTGGTCCTTAGCTGCCGCGGTCACCGCCGCAGGCTGATAGGGCTGCCATTTTATCGACGGAGCGGTCCTGGGTATAGCCATCGAGACCGCAACAATCAGGCCCGCGGTGCCCATTGCTCTTCCGATCGAAGAACCGATCTTGCTTGCGCGGATCGATGTCTCCACAAAACCGAGATATATTCCCGCTGCAATGACCACCATCGGAATCAGAAGCCTGCCGATGGTTTCAGGGAGGACCGGGGTGATGAAATACGCCGCGGCTCCGATCAGCAGGAACCCCGCGATCTTCTTCACTGCCACCATCCACATTCCCGGAACGGGCAGCTTCGCGGAGAAAGTCGCAAGGAAAAATAACGGAGTCCCGATCCCGAGCGCCAGAGCGAAGAAGAGGAGGAAGCCCAGTAATGGCAAGCCGAGGTGCGCGACGTATGCCATCAACCCCAGCACGACCGGTCCTACGCACGGCGCGGCGACTACCCCAAAAATCAGCCCCATTATGAGCGCGCCAAGCATACCGGCTCTTCCGAATGAGCGGTTTTGTATGCAGGAAGGCGCCTGGAGTTCATATAGCCCGAACATCGATAGCGCTAGGAGCACCAGCACCGCCGCGATGCCAAACAGGACGAACGGGCTCTGCATGGCTGCGCCGATCATCCCGCCCGCGGTTGCCGCTATAGCTCCCAAGATCGAATAAGTAAGCGCGATTCCCAGCACATAGACCGCCGCGAGCGCCACGACCCTGCGTGTTCTCGATTCACCCTGGGTGCCAAAATAACCGATGGTGATCGGGTACATCGGGTAGACGCATGGGGTAAACGCGAGCAGCAGCCCGAGGCCGTAGAGCATTATGAACCGCACAAAGAGCGGTGAATCCGCTAGCTTTGAGGCAAGCCCCGAGGTCGAACCCGCAATAGGCTCAGCGCCGGCATGGGATGCGGCGAATATCCGCGGGTTGATCTGCTTTACAGCTGATCCACTGGCAGTTATAACCGCATCGATCGTCGATTTGCTCGTAGATGGCGGGTAGCACTGATCGCCCCGACAGGCCTGGTAGTTCAGCTCCGAGCTGATGGCTGCTGTTCCCGGCTTCAAACTCCCCGCGGCATGACCCTTTACAACGATGACGAAGTCGCCCTCATAAACCGGCAGCTTTTTATCCGGTGCAAAGGGGAACGACTTGCGCTGCGCTTCAGGGAATATGGGAGCATCGAAAGTGATTCCCTTGGGCGCGGTCAGAGTAAGTTTTGCCGGATAGAGCGCATCTTTGTCCTGAGCGCCGATGTGATAGTCCGGTTTGACGCGTGCTTCGACGGCGAACTGGAACGTATCGCCCGGTCTTATCTTATCGACCGACAAAACCGTCCGGGTAGTAACGACCGGAGTCTGAGGGCCGAGCCCCGATACCTGGCATAAGGCCCCGTTAGCAACGGTCAAAAGTGCGACGAATACAGTAAAGAAGAGCTTGTATGTACGCATATCAACTACAATAATACCAGATGAATCTGTTGTTGTCACGTGATGAGTATAATAATTACCACCGGGGCATTAAGGAAAAACACGGTAGTCTGATCGGCGGCAGAAGGCAAAATTCTTAATTTTGAATAGGCATGGGTGGCAGTCTGTACCGATACTTGGGTCTCTCGCAGCCCTGCGGGTCACTGTCGGCCGAGGGATAAATGAGAAAATCAACACTTTTCGGATGCGCTGCTGGTGCAGATATTAAACAGCACGGGCCAGACTCCGAGGAGCCGGCCCGTGCTGTTTCGGCAGGTCATATAGTCGACCGGCAGTGTGGGCTACCGGTGCTTATGGTTCGATTTTTAGAATGTGCCGCCGATGTTGAACATCAAACCAGTGTTGGCATCGAGGGTGCCGTCCATGTATTTGACGTCAGCAAAGAACTTATCGTTGGTTCCGAACTTCGTGCCGGCGAAGATCTGCCAGGCGAAGTTGGTATCGTCGGCGTTCAATCCGGCGACATTCACGTTAAGCTTAGCATAGTCAAAGCCGATCCCCGCGCCGTAGTAAGCCTTGCCGGACTGGCCAAGGTTGAATTTGGTGTTCAAGAACAAGGGAACGTTGGTCAGCCTTACATCAGCTCCCGCAAAGGTGTTGGAAGCGTAAATGTAACCAAGGCTGACGGAAAGCGGGAGCTTGAACTGAGAAGGCAGCTGCTTCTCAAGAACAATACCGTAACCGGTTCCCGCAACGTCACGCGCGTCGCTATCCTGCAGTCTAAAAACTCCGAAACTTGCGCTGAGGCCCTTACCGAGCTCAACATTCTGCGCACAGGCTGCTCCACAGACGAGAGCCAGCAGAACTACTACGCATACTAATTTGCCGTGCATCATCCGTTGCTCCTTTCAAGTCCTTTTTGATTTTTGTGAGACTAACGCCTGCCGTCAGTAACTTGCATTCACGAAAACCATTCACCGGTTCCGCTAACTAAGGTTGTCTCTTTCCTAATTCTTACATTCTCTTACAACCTGGTCAGTATCTTACTGCCGGGCAGGCATTTTGTCAAGCGGTCTGGCACTAAATATATACGACGCAAGAGCTGAGCCTGAATTACCAAAATATGTATCTGCTTGACACAAGAACAGAAGCAGGCTATCGTATCCATGTCGCTGTTTTCCAAGGGAAGGAAAAGATGGCGAATCAGACCGAGGGGGGTCAATTGTTAATGAGTAGCAATATTAAAATCAGATCTTATGAACCGAAAGATATCGGTGAGGTAGTGCCTCTCCTGAATCGGTGTCTTGCGGCGGATCCGATCACAAGTGAGCTCTTCCAGCGCAAGGTCCTGCTGGATATCAACTACGATCCGCGCGGAGCGCTGGTGGCTGTAGAAGGGGCAAAAATAGTAGGCTTTGCGCTGGGAATCGTGCGCACTTTTAAGCTCGAAGATTCCGCGCCTGATTTCGACCGATCGTGGATCACGCTTTTCGGAGTCGATGAACCATATCGAAGGCAGGGAATCGGAACCCGGTTGCTCGAGGGGCTTGAGGAATATTTCAAGGCGCGCGAGTGCAAAATGACTATCATCTCCGGCTACGCACCGAACTACTTCGTCCCGGGAATCGACCCACAAACCTATCCCGAAGCGCTCGAGTTCTTTTCCAAAAGAGGGTTTACCGAGGTATACCGGCCGCTTTCAATGGACTCTGACCTCGTGCGGCTGCAGACACCGGCGTGGTCGATAGAGAAAGAAAAGAGCCTGATCGAAGCAGGAGTCAAGTTCGAGCCGTATAATCCCGAACTGATTCTACCGTTGCTCGATTTTATGAAAGTAGAGTTCCCGGGCGACTGGCAGCGGTTCCTGCGCGATGCTATGACCAGGATCACGACGGGTGAATATCATCCGACCAACCTCTGGATCGCACATGCGGACGGTAAAGTCCTCGGTTTTGCGATGCATGACAACGGCTGCCGATTCGGACCGTTCGGGGTTGCGCAGAGTGAGCGAGGCCGCGGTATCGGTGTGGTGCTGCTGTTAAAGATCCTGAATGGAATGAAAGCGAAGGGGCTGCATAACGCATGGTTCCTGTGGACCGATGACGTAGCCGCCAAGGTCTACGACGCAGGCGGATTCAAAGAAACGCGCCGGTTCGCTTACATGCGAAAAGCGCTCAAATAGTTAATAGACGTCAGAACATCTGAGCAGAGATTCCCAATCCCCGCTCAGATGTTCAATATTTGCCTCTGTGGTATTCGAATGATGCAATGCTAGCCAGCCGCTAATCGGGCTTGACCGCTACTCGCACACGGGCGGGGCGAAGGATTTTACCGCTTATCGTGTAGCCTTTCTCCAATTCATCGATTATAGTGTTTTCGGGGTACTCTTCGGTCTCTACCCGCATCAGAGCTTCATGGAACTCAGGGTTAAATTCCTGCCCCGCAGCCTCTATCGGCTCCACGCCCTCCTTCTGAAGCATCTCGTGAAGCTGCCTCAGAGTCAGATTAACACCTTCCACCAGCGACTCATAGCTGTGTTCAGCTTCGGCGGCCTGGGTTGCGCGTTCGAAATTATCCACTATCGGAAGAAGCTTCAGGATGAGCTCTTCGCGCACAAAGTTTGAGAGACGAGCGGTCTCTTCCCGCTGCCTCTTGCGGAAATTATCGAAATCAGCCATAACCCGAAGGTAGCTGTTGCGCATTTCCTCAGCGCTCTGCCTGAGCTGATCAATTTCATCCTGCAGCGCTTCGATATCCGAAGCCATTTTTTCTGTTTCCACTTCTTCTTCCTCTTCCGTTGGTTCAACCGGAGCCTCGAACTCTATCGGTTCCGGCTTTTCACTCTGATTATCATGTTTATGTCTCATAGCATCCTCCCATAAGGATCTATAATATCTGGTCGGCTTCGAACCGCGATGGCTGTGGCTGCGCAGCCGATGGAGCCGACTCATCGCGTTTCCTTATGATAGTATTTATGCGCAGAATCGCCTCGGCAATCTCCGACGCCGCCTTTAGCGCGTAGAGCTTCACTCCCGCCGGGTCCACAACCCCGCACGCAGTCATATCGGTAATCTCGCCGGTGTCGCAGTCGATCGCAAGAGCATTGCAGCCGGCTTCCTGCTGAGCGACTATCACATCCTCGACCTTCTCAAGCGGATTAAAACCCGCGTTAGCCACGATCTGGCTGAGAGGCTTCATAAGAGCCGCTGCCGTGGAATCTACCCCATAAGCCGCCATCCCGCGCACAGTGTTTCTTAGCGCCTGTACCTGCCGCATCGCGGCGATCTCGATTGCGCCTCCACCAGGCACCATACCGGATACGATCGCCGCCTGCACCGCCCCCGCGGCATCACGGGCAATGCGCTCGCGCTCGTCCTTCACCTCGCGGGTCGAAGCTCCTACAAGCACCGTAGCCACACTTCCACTCCTACCGCCTACCACTCTTATATGGTCGAGCCGCTCATCCTCGTATACCCTCTCACAAAAACCGAGGAAACATTTAAGTTCGTCGACATCTTTCCTAAGCCCGGAACGCTTAATGGTGCGGGCGCCGGTAAGCTCGACAAGTTTCGAAATATCGCGGGAGGTAAGCCTGCGAACGCACAGCACCCCCGCATCCACAAACAGCTCCTCCGCGACCGGGTCGACAGCTTTTGCAACCGCGACGAACCTGACGCCGAGATCGATCATCTTCTCGACATTAGCGCGAAATTCTTCCTGCAGCGCCATGTGCCGGGCGAAGCCGGATTCGGTGGTGAGGGCGTCGTCCTCGATCTGCGGCGGCTCTAGGTCGTCATCGATTATAAGAATAGGCGCATCTTCGACCGAGCGGGGCATCTGGCGGGAGACGCGCTGCTTATCCAGAATAATTCCGGCGAAGACTTCATTGCCGGCTCCTTCTTTAGCCAAAACAGCATCGGCCAGGCTGAAACCGGCATCTCGGAGCGCTTTTTCACCCGTCATACGGGCAGCCTTTACGATAAGCTCGGAGATATCCTCGTTGCCGCGGGCGGAAATCAGCGCGATCGAGCCAATAGCTTTATCATCAAGGCTTACATGGGCTGCATTCGACTCGATAAACCGCAGGGCTTCACGCACGCCAATGCGAATCCCCTCGATAACCTTCGTCACCGGGACCCCGCGCGAAACATGCGCTACACCCTCGGAGATCAGGGCGCTGGCTAGAATGGTGGTAGTCGTCGTGCCGTCGCCAATCTCATCTTCCTGCGCGCGAGCGGTTTTAATCAGCATCTTCGCCGCGGGATGAGCGGTGTCGATCTTATCCAGAATCGTAGCACCGTCGTTGGTTACGGTAACATCGCCGAATTTATCGACCAGCATGCAGTCAAGCCCCTTCGGTCCAATCGTGCCCTCGACCGCCGACGCGAGAGAACTAATCGCCGAAGAGTTCGTAATAAGCGCGGCAAGGCGCTCATCGACATCGCTTGTCTTGCTAACCTGTTTAACGTTGTTGCTCACGATCTGTATGTTCCTGTGCCTGGTTTACAGGAAATATTATGGCATGAACGGAGATGGTAGTAAAGCGGGAGAGCACTGGCTCCCGCTTTACTGCTTAGGCATCGCGGCATGAACACTCTCGTGACTGCTACGCAGCACCTCTCGCAGCCCTGCGGGCCGATGCCGGTCAAGGACTGTCGTGTTCGCCACGAAGGGAACAAAAATGGCAAAAAACGCCATTTTCAAGGGAGTTTTACTTAAGCCCCCAGGCTTTCATGTTCTTAAGAGAAATCGCCAGGCTCTCGAACGGGTCGCGCTCGCAGATATCCTGTTCGACTATATACCATTCAACCCCAGCCTTCTTGCACGCATCCAGAATGCGCGGCCAGTTCAGGTTGCCTTCGCCTACTTCAGCCATAATCGGGTTGCCCTTGCGCACGGTCATATCTTTCAGGTGCAAAAGCGGAATCCGGCCGGAGAGTTTTTCAATCCACGCCGCGGAGTCACCTCCACCGTGCTGGATCCAATATGTGTCTATCTCCGCCTTGAAGTAGCGTGGGTCACTGTCTTCGTAGAGAATTGCAAGGCCGGTGCGGGAGCCGTATTTTTCGAGTTCGAATGAATGGTTGTGGTAACCGAAGTGCAGTCCGCCATCCGCAAGCTTCTTTCCTACCTCGGTCGCCTCTTTCGCGAACTTCGGAAAGCCATCGGCGTTACGGTAAGCGCCGGGGAGGCCACCAATGGCTGGGTATTTACATTCGATCAAATAATGCTCCTCGATAACTTTCGAGGTTTCGTCTCTCATTCTTTCGTAGGGGATATGAGTCGCGCAGCAGTAGATGCCGGTATCGTCGAGAATTTTCTTGAGCTCCGAATATTCGATCGGACCAGCTCCGGACATCTGCACCGCGTCGTAACCGATCTGCTTAACCTTTTTAAGCGCTTCCGCCAGGTCTTTCGGTGTCTTAGTGAACTCGCGCAGGGTATACATCTGCGCCGCAATCTGCGTGTCAACCTTCACTATGCTTACCTCCTCGGGAGTATAATCTGCCAAGGAAGTATAACTCGGCGGAGTGCGAATGTCCTTCGTGTATGCTGCCGGCTTTTGGCTATCAGCAGTTACCTATGCCCTTTTCAGCACCGCTACTCTGCTTATTATGATTTTGGGCTTATTTATAATAGAGAATCCTATAGTTTCCGCAATTTCTATGGTCCTTGCGAAGACCGGGCCGGAAACATGGCCTATGGGTTCAACTAGCAGCAGCTTGCCGTTTGAGTTCAGGTGATCGTAAATTTCCTGGAGCAACGCCTGCGGGTTGGGCACTTCATGTAACATGTAGAACACCAGCGCGAAGTCTATCATATCCTGCAGGCCTATTTTATCCGGCTCGGTTTTGAGAAACCGAATGCGCGGTTCGAGACCATCTTTGCCGGCGCGACGCCGGAGTATATCGAGCATTTTCTGCTGCAGGTCGGCTGCAATTACAATGCCACTATCGCCCACCATTTTCGCCATTGCAAGCGTAAAGAACCCCGGCCCGCAGCCCACATCCAGAGCGGTCTGCCCCTCTTCAATCAGCCCGCTCATTATTTTCTCGGGGTTGTGGATCAATTTTCTGATCCTTGTTGCCAGAAATGCCGCGCCACTCGCCGGGCAAACGCGAGCGCCTCCGGGTTCCTTTTTAGAAGATTCAGTCATAACAACCCTCCCTCATTCCCAATATTCAACATCCTGCACCGAATATCCTTGAAGCATTCCACATCAAAAAGGGTCTAATACCCCAGAGAGGTGAATACATTAATGAAACTACTTACGCTTATTGCCATGCTGCTAATAATTTACGCAGGGGCTTGTACGGCAGAACAGGCTCCGAATTACGCAAAACTCAGCTCAGAGCTTCGCGCTCAGTTAATCCGTTCGCAGCTCGATCAGGTGGCTATCCTGGTAAACGCTCTTTCAAATGACCAAAGCAGGCTTGTAACTCTCACGGGTGAAGGTGCAACCATCAACCCCGGTTATATAGTTGGAGTAGATATTCCATACGCTCCGATTTACCCGGTTACCGAGCCATTCAACGCCGATCTTAAAGGAATCGGAGATAACTGCCGCATTCTTGGGGCAATCGCCCTGAACGTGGTGCGCAAGCCTGAAGAAGCCGGAAAAACAGTTCCGGCTGGAGTTCATATACTGCTCTATCGCCCACGATACCGCCAAATATATAATCCTACTCTCTTGTTTGTCTCGATCGAAGTGGACCGCGGCGGTCGGATCACATTCCGAGAAGACTACAGCGTTCACATGCAGATGATCCCCGGCGCTGCCAGCCCTGCGCTCAATGTAGAATTTCCAAATAAGAGCGAAGTTGAAAAGGGAGCGCCTCTTAAGCGCGCTAAGGTCGAGATGCTCTGGAAGAATGATGGTTACCGCTTTACGATCGATTTATAGTTAAGAAGGTAGCCGGTCTGCGTTTGGCGAAGCAGTTGAACATAATGTTCGGCAGTCGGGTCATCCAGCGAGCGTAGTCCGGAGGAACATCGCATGTCAGATTACGAATATGGCCGTATCCGTGTATTAGCAGATAAGCTCATGGAAGCAGGAATTGCCCAAAGCATTGTCGACCAGATCCTCGCAGATGGCGAATCGATCGGTAAAACAGCTACCCCTAAAAAGAAGGCGCAGTGGCTGCAGGGCGCAATGGAGCGAATGGACGCGTTTCTCGATGAACAGACCCGGCACGCGGTCCGCGAAAATTGCGCCTGCTGTCTTAATGGGAAGCGGCTCGAGATAAGCAGGGGTATCGCGAAGAATCATGAGACCCTGGAAGAGCGGATCAAGGCGGCGAACGAGGCCAGGTTTGTGTTCGGTCACAGCGTAACTCGGCAGGAAGATGGCAAAGTCCTCGTAAGCTTCGCTCCCGAAGGGCTTCCTGAATACCGGTGTGTATGCTTACCTAAAGCTGAAGGACCTGTCTCCATTACCTACTGCTATTGCTGCGGTGGGCACATAAAGCACCACCTGCAAAACGCGCTGGGTCGCAAGCTCTCGCTTACAGTCCGCTCATCGGCTCTCGAAAGCGCCGGAAAGAAGCCTTGCACGTTTCTGTTCGAGGTGGTTGATTAAATAGAAAGACGAGAATGACAGTATTTGCTGCCTGTGATGATAAAGGCCATCTGTAATAACCCTGATAGCTGACAGATGAAAGCTGATAGCTAAGAAGAAGCTGCCAGCTATTCTCTCAAGGATTGGCGACTTCCTGCCAGCTTTGGATGCTGATTGTGCCGATCCAGATCGGGGCGGCGCCGGGCATGCCGGGTGGAAGATGGGTCGCGAGGTCGGGGACCTGGTAGATCCTTGGCACGTTCGACATTTCGTAGTAACTGGCGACGATCGTGCCGGCGATATCGGATTGCTTGGCGCAGACTATTTTATGCTGGGCATACATCGCTATCGCCATTGTCAGGTGCGCATCTCCGCTGCCTGTCGCAAGGTTTATTTTATCACCACATATCAGCCCCAGCGTGTCATTATGAGGGAAGTTGGTTTTAGGAACGAGGTCGCAGTGGACATCCGTGCTGTTCGGGGTAACGAGGGTGCCGTTACCCTGATATATGATGCGGGATTTACCGGGGCCGAACGATATGTCACCGGTCACGTAGACAATTCCGGAAATGGTCATATTGCCGCTGGAATCGATGCTTATCGAGCCCTTTGGGCCTGAGATAGTCATTGCAGTGCCATTGTTAATGTTCAAATCGCCATTATAGACGAGTGCGTTCTGGCTTAGGTAGTTAAGATATGTGGAATAAATGGTCCCATCGACTGTGACCGAACCGTTATCGATAACGGGCATATCGACAATACCATCGCCGAGGTCATAGCCATTGGAACAGCCATTGTCCGAATATACCGAGGACGTGCCTTTATTACCCCCGAAACCATCGCTGACGTAGGTCCCATCCATGGTCTGCTTGGTCGTGCTTCCCGATACATCCGGATCGCCCACAGTTGCCGAACCGGATATGTTCACCTTCCCATGCTTCACACGAAGCTTTGCGCTCAGCGAATCGACAGTCCTGCCATTCCATGTTACCTGAGGCAAGGCGGGGAGAAGGGCGCGAAGGTCGGAAGGCATACCGTCGTAGTTGTTACCTACGTTAGCAGTTCCGGATATTTCCTCAGCCATGTCGGTAACGGTCAAGGCGGGGTCACGGGTGCCGTTACCGTTTACATCGACGAACGGCGCCTGCGCATCCCGATGGCCATCTCCATCGACAACGATATAGGGTTCACCGAGATCATACCGCCCGTTGTGATTAAGATCGGTGTATGGTTCGGCGTCGTCCCAGTGACCGTCGCCGTCGACATCTGTATAATCTTCACCATCACCAAGCAGGTGGATCGAGCCGCGCATAACTACGTTGCCATTGATGCTCTTACCCGACTGCCCCACCCCACCGAATATGACGTTGTTCCAGACGTTCACATTCTCCTTGGCGAATCTCACGACAACCTTGACCGTGCGCGTGCAGGTGGCGCCGGAATCGGTAACGACACCTTTGGATGTGATAACAACCTTACCTGCATTGATACCGGTTCCATTGCGCACGCAAACATAGAAGTCTTCATTAGGCACGATACTGTTATGATACCAGGTATCGCCGTTATGATTGTCGGGATTAGAGGAGGGGTGGTAAGTGCGATAGGACCCGGGCTGTCCGTCGGGCCCAGGCGCCATAAGCATTTGTATACCTTTATCGACTCCCGCTTCGGCACAGGCAAGCGCACGGGCGCGAAGGACATCGCGCTTAGATGCCATAAGCGATGATGAGCCCGCGGAGAGAAACATTATGCCAAACGTGAAGAGCAGCATCATCGTAAAGAATGCCAGAAGCATCCCGCTGCCGCGCTGGTTTTTTATGTTAAAGCATTTCATACCCGTATTCCTTGAATGTGTCTAATATCAGGAGATGCAATTACTGGAAGTTTCTCAGGCTTATGCGGGCTTTGGCTTGTTGAGTGCAGCTCTTCATGCCTACCTGCCGCACGCTGACCATTATGACATCCGCAATTCCATTAGACCCGGTGAGAATGCACTGCGTAGGTGAAAGGTTCTTTGCGAGCACGGTCGTCACTCCATTCACAACACGAACAAGGTTGCCGCTGGCATTCACGTAATAGGTGCGAGTGACGGGATCGTTCGCAACAGGATCGTATACGGTCTCATTGGTGATCGAATCGGTCACCTTCAACGGGAATGTAACCGTGAGCTGATTGTTCGCGGCGGTAGCTTTCCTTGCGTCGCGGATATCGTAGGCCAGCTTTTGGACGGCGATAGTCGCCGCGCTGTTGGCTGCTTCGTCACCAGCTCCGCTGCTCCAACCTCGCAGTGACTGAACCAGGGTTGTGACGAGACCAGCACCTATCATGCACATGATTACCATCGCCAGCACCGTCTCGACCAACGTCATACCTTTTCTGCCGCGTAACATTCTCATGCCTGTTCCTTAGTTGACCTTTCGAGTGCGCCTATCGACGAAGTAAGTAGTCAATTGGATATTGCGGTTGATACTGCTCACCGAAGCCCAGGAGACTGTGATTGTTACTCTCTTCATATCAGTGAAATCATCTGAGACAACGATCGAGCCGATACCTGACGGCAGCTTATCAGCGACTCCATCGACAGAAGTAAATTTATAATTCTGACCGGTGTAGTTTTGGTCGATGTAGCCGTTCTGGTAGAGGATGCCATAGGTTAAGGACTGGTAGTTAAGGCCGCGGAGCTGTTCCATTTTACGCTGGGCTAAAGCTGTGGCGGTCTTGTATTCCTGCGCTTCTTTGTTGGCGCGGAAGGCGGCAGGGAAGGAAGCCGAGAAGACTATCCCGGCTAAGCCAAAGATGAAGAGCATAATAACTACATCGACAAGGCTAGTGCCTCGGCGGCATTTCCGAACTAACACGATGTAACCCCTGTATTGATGGGCATATAGATTATTCCGTGTTGAGAGGTAGAATTGCCCTGGTAATACATCTATTACATCGGCATTAATTGGTTTCAGATGAACCTTGATTATGCGTATGTCGTCCAAAAAGGGAGTTGAAAGTGAATCTCGTGCTTGAGGTTACCGGGCAACTGGGGTATGATAATAGATATACGGGAAAGCAAAAGAAGGTAGACAATATGGCTGATGAAAACAAGAGACTGGACCTGAGCGGTGATCTCGATCAGATAACCAACGATCTGCTCAGCGATGTAAAAGCCGCGACCGAAGAGGTGAAACAGCGCCGGGCTGCGGATAAGGTCAAGGATCAGAAAAATGCGGAGAAAGAGAAGGACAGGAAAATCTCCGTGCTGATCATTGTGGCAGCCGCGCTGGTGCTGATCGTGATAGCATATTTCGTGATGAACGGCAGGCAGGATGCCCAGCAAGCCAACACTTATACTCCACCTCCAACGACCGAACGCGCTAATGTAAAGATCAACCCCAGGAGCGTAACAGGCGCGAGGCCGCAGGCTCCCGCAAGACCGATGGGCCAGGACTCACAGCAAGCTCACCCGCAAAACGAGCCCGAACAGCCATCGCAGGATTCGGGGATGTAGGCATATACAATTTAAGATTTAAGATCAGGGGCGCTGAAATCTCCGGCGCCCCTGATCTGTATTTGGGCTTATGGATACAATGCATATCCCACATACAAAGGTCCCGCACGAAATGCATGTGCGGGACCGAATCCAGCTTATTGAGTTGTCAGTGCCGTCTTGCGTCGGCTATGTCAACACCGCGCCGACTCTCATGGAGCAGCTCGGTGGAAAAACAGCTTATCTCGCCAACCGAGTCCTGTGTAATGCGATGCTCTTTTACACTTGTATTATTGACAGATACAAGTGCAGATAAACCATTTTTGACATATTATTTGTATTTCACTGGTTCATGAGAAGTCTGTTTCTCAAGCTCCGAATTTGCCGCGTCGATGCCGGCAAGGCCCTTTTTGATCTGGAGTTCTGCCTGAGATAGACGCGATGATATCTCCTTAACATCGAGCGGGTCGGATGATTGAGCTGCGCTCAAAGCCATGGTAATGGCATTTTTGCGAGCCAGTAAACCTGCCGTCAGGCTCTCCTTTGCTCCGGCTAATCCGGGCGGAGCGTCAAGGTCGCTGAGATTCCCCCAAGCCTTGTCACATTCGACCGGCTGTCCGGCTGCGAGGATCGAAGCCTTGCTTCCGGATTCCAGGGCTGCATGGAATTTAGCCGCCTCAGCATCAGCCTTGCTGAGTTCGGAAATCACCTGGCTGCGATATGCGCTGACAGCGGACATCTGAATTTGAAGCCCCTTGAGATCGTTCGTGGCGTTATCCTTGGCGTCTACATGGACCTTGGGAGCGAGTTGAGCCTGGCGGATCGGGGCTATTACAGCCACACTAAAGAGGAGCAGACCCGCGAGCACACCGAGGAGGACAAGCACCTTGTTCGGCCCGTTCTGCTTACGATGCATAGGCTTAGGCAGCCTGGGATTGGGCCGGAATTGCTCGGCGGATTCAGGTTCTTCAGCCACCGGTTCTTCTACCACATGCTCTTCCGCCACATGTTCTTCAATTATCTGTTCTTCTTCGACGACCTGCTCTGTCACAAGGCTGGAAAGCTCAGAACTTGACATTGGACCCGCAACCGGAGCGACTCCGACAGTTTCTATGATTTCCGGGGCTGCCGGAACCGGATCAGGGATAATTTCAGGTACAGGCTCGGGCTCCGGCTCACTTACTACTGGTTCAGGAGCAGGATGTGCCGCTTGTACCGGCTGCGGAGGCGCCTGGGCGATCTCAGAGAAAATCTCTTCGGCCAGCGATCTCGGCTCCCTGCCACCTTTGGGCGGTTCGGGGTCAGGATTTTCATCAACGACCTGCACAGGCTCTTCGACTGCCACCTGAGGCTGCGGATCATCATGCTGCGGATCAGGTTCGGTCTTATTGACCGATTTACCAAGAGCCGATTCGATTTTAGCAGCGATCATCTCGCATTTTTTTATACGCTGGGAGCCTGTAAATATGATGACATTATCGGGCGGACCGCTCTGAGCCGGTTCCGAAGGTATCGTGCTGATAACCTGGATGACTGCTCCGAGTGGGCCCTTGCGAACATTAATAGCAGTGACGGTATCGAGAGGATATACCTTAATTTTCTGGCCATGGAGCTCACCTGTCGCGGTAAGTCCGGCTTTTATGAGTATGATGCGTGAATCGGTCAGGACAACAGCCTGACCCTGGTCAGCTTCTTCGCGAGCTAAAACCTTTTCACCCTCAAGCAGTGCGCTGTTCAGCGCTTCCTCGAGGCGCTCATCAAACTCGCCTTTGGAAGTGCTCTTATCTGAGGCCATTACCGGGATCCCTCCACACTTGCGCTAAGCGCGCAGAATAACGTGGTTAGATGTGCACATTCTTAATTGTGGCGAGTTCAGCGGCGGGCTGTAGGGCTCCGGGTAAGGGAAGAGAGCATTTTATATTGTGTATTGAGTAGGGAGTAATGAGTATTGGCTTTGGGTGAGGGTCTGTACTGGTACAGATACCATAGAAATAGCCGATGGTGCTGAGTAGGCCTTTCTTGGCTAACAATATTGATCCAGCAATGGTTGCCGTATCCCCTGGACGACAGTAGCCTGGGGCTGCGAGAGGTGCTGCGTAGCAGTCACGAGAGTGTTCATGCCACGATTCTCAAGAAATGCTGCAGCAGTTATCAGGTGGACAACCAAAACCTGAGTGCAATGACCTAATCAACGTGGGAGCAAAGAAGATCGAGGTTGTCGGTCCTTTAATTCCTGAAGAAGGCCTTAAGGTATTTGATGGCTTTCAGTTCAAGAAGCATTGAGGCGGCATTTAATCGATCTTTAGTGATGTAAGCAGATATAGGCGTATCATGCAGGTATCAAACGTCGAAGCGAACCAGGTAGACAAAGTCCCGTCTCTGCCGGATTTCCTCAACCTTAGGCTCTGAATCATATTACTGAGTTTCAAGTAATGTAGTGACAACCTGGCAGAAGGCTTCGTGCTCGATCCGACCCGCCAGTACGTCACATCATTATGCGAAAGTCAATAGATAGCTATAGCCAGGCATGTAGGGCCGGAGTAGACCTTCCGGCCCTGTTGAAGCTCACCTTATATTAATCTCAACGACCTACAGCAAAGCGTCGATCTTGCTGGTTATATCGCCCTTCGGCCTCATTCCCACTAGTCTGTCGGCAATTTCTCCGCCTTTGAAGAAGAGCAGCGTGGGGATGCTCGATACGCTGTATTTGCTGGCTACGGCGGCTTCTGATTGCACGTCGAGCTTGTAGACCTTAATTTTGCCGGCGTATTCTTCGGCGACTGCGTCTACGGTCGGCGAGAGCATCTTGCACGGGCCGCACCATTCAGCCCAGAAATCCACGATCACGGGGATCTCCGACTTCAACACTTCATCCTCGAATTTGTCCGCGGTAATAGCGGGAGCTGCACTCATGTTTTTCCTCCTGATATTATTATTGCTGACCGCCGCGGCCCCATCCAAAGAGGCGGCGGGCGCTATTCTCGAATATGTTTTTCTTGTCCGCATCGGTAATTTCAGCATCCTGCACCAAGCCGATTACAGCCGACGGATCGTTGTATGGAAGTCCGCTGCCGTAGACGATCCGGTGGGAGCCAATGTGCTCGACCGCGAACTGGATCTTGTCCGGGCTCGAACTGCCGGAGACCTCCAGGTAGAGGTTCAGGGTCCGCTCGGCGAGCATCGTCGCCATCCGCCAGTCCTCGCCGCCCATCCCGATAAGGACGAACTTCATTATCGGAAACGCCTTCGCTATCTCATTCGCCGCGAGCGCCGCAGCCTGATTTTGAGTGTGCAAATAGACGGGCTTCACGAACCTGCGATGGGCGTTAAGAAGGTCCTCGCCCTCGGCAAGGGTCACATGCCTCCCGCGTACTCCCGAAGTCAACAGCAAAGCCGCAAAGCTGCCGTCGGCGAGATAGGAGTGCATGTCTTTCTGGGAAAGCTCGGGATAGTTGATGTTAACGACCACGCATCCTAGCATGGCCTGGTTGGCCTGTACCACACGCGCTACTTGCGCATTGCCCCGTTTGAAATCGCAGGAATTACCGATGGTCGAGGATATAATCGATCGATCGACCCCGTATTTCTGCATGCTGCGCAATAGGTTCTGATCGGTGAACGGAATTCCCCAGAGCGGAGTGGTGCCTATTTCGGCATGAACATCGATGATCGCCACGTCAGATACCTCCCAACAGTCGTTTGATGTTGCCGGAGAATATCGCGGCTTTCGCATCGTCGCTGATCTCCGCGTCGTTCACATAGCCCAGCGCCGCGGCGAGCGAGCTCCTCAAGCACCCCGAGCCGAAGATCACGCGATCGGAGCCGACCTGGTCAACGAGAAACCTCAGCGCTCCGGGAACACGCAGTTCGCGGGTTTCGCACATGACGTTGGGGTGCTTTCGCATTACCGACACAGCCTCCGCCATGTTCTCGAAAGATATTCCTTCGAGAATGAATGTGCTGCTGTGCCCCTCGAGGACGCGGGCGAGATCGCTCGGATTGCCCGTATCGCGCGCCTGGATCATAACCGGCACGCTCAGCGATGCAAGCTCATCGAGGATATCGCAGAACGCCGCGTGATCGGGCGCCCATTCCTGCAGTATAGGGAAGAACCGAAACATCCGAAAGCCCTGCTCTATCAGCTTCGAAAGCATCCCCGCAGGCCCAAAATAGCCACGCGGATCGATCGTGGCTACGGGGATCAACATATCCTGCTCCGCGCACAGTCTCAGCGTCTCCGCGTTGCCGTCCGCCGCATTGTGAAGCGCGCCCACAGTAGAGAGCGCAAGCGACTTCGTTACGCCGTGATTTTTCAGAGCCGTAACGAGCCGATCTATGGACATATCCGCCCGGACCATCGGCCACGGGCCAAATACTGTATTAGCATCTATGATTTCAAAGGCCAATCGGGTTACCTCTTTTTTAGCTATCAGGCTGGCAGTTGGAAGCTGTCAGCTATCAATGATTTCATTGGTAGTAAGTACCGTTATACTTTTGAATCGTGGATGCCGCGGATAGGGACGGATGGGTGTATATATGTGTGAGTCTATTCTCGTACTTTCAAATCCCGTAATACCGTGGCTCCGCTTTCCAGTTTCCGCTATTTCTCTTGCTGGTTAAGATTCCATTTCACCATTCTGGATTCCCGCCTTCGCGAGAATGACAGAATAGAGCAGGCATGACAGTATATGCTGGAATGACAGTATTGGTAGCAATGATAATAAGTGCTACCTCAAATATCACTGAATAGCTGACAGCTTTCAGCTGTCAGCTATTCAGCCCATTTATGCCCATTCCTTCTCCGCTGCTTTAGTTAACCTTGCCGTGCAGCGCTGTTTGCCTATTACTTCTATCAGCTCGAAGAGGCCGGGGCCCCAGGTTCGACCTGTGATGGCCATTCTCGTGGGATGGATCACATCACCCGCCTTAAGCCCACGCTCCTCGGCGACGGTGCGAACAGCGGCTTCTATCGATTCGATGTTCCATATCTCAATGTCAGCCAGCTTACCGCTTATCGCCTTCAATAGTTCGGGCGCAGTATCCTTCGCAAGATATTTGCGAACCCCCTTATCTTCGTACTCAAAATCATCGAAATAGAAGAACGATGCCGCATCTACGGCGTCTTTAAGCAGGACTATCCTGTTCTGGATTAAAGCTGTCACTTTAAGCAGGTAATCCATTTCCTCATCGGACGGCGAACTGCTCACGTATCCGGCGCTCCGCAGCCAGGGCAGGATCTTCCCGGCGAGCTCATCGACGCTCATCATGCGAATATATTCGCCGTTAAGGTCGTTAAGCTTCGCGATGTCAAAAATCGCCGGATGATTCACTATACCCTCTAAGGTAAACTTCTCGATCAATTCCTCGCGGGTGAAGAGCTTTTTATCCTCACCGGAACTCCAGCCCATTGTGGCAAGGAAGTTGAGCATGGCGTCGGGCAGGTAGCCCTCTTCGACATAAGCCATAAACCTGGTCTGCGTATCGCTGCGCTTGGCGAGTTTCTTTCCGCGCTCGTCGAGTATCAGCGATGGATGCACCCATTTCGGCTGCGGCCATCCGAACGCTTCATACTCCTGGACATGCTTCGGAGTGCTGGAGAGCCATTCGTCACCGCGAACCACATGAGTTATCTCCATCTCATGATCATCGACTACCGACGCGAAGTGGTAGGTCGGGTATCCGTCGGCTTTGATCGCGATGAAGTCGTCCTGCAGCTCGTTTTGGAACGATATGTGCCCGCGAACGACGTCGTCAAACTCCGTCACCCCTTCCTCCTTCATCTTGAAGCGGATGACCGGGAACGGGTTCTCCCTGGCAAGCTCGGTGCGCTGCTCCTCGGTAAGATCACGACAGCGGCGGTCGTAGCGCGTGGGAAGCCCGGCTTTCTCCTGGGCTTTGCGCATGTCTTCGAGCCGCTCTTTGGTGCAGTAGCAATAGTAAGCTTTACCCTCGTCAACGAGCTGCTTCGCGTATTTATGATATGTATCCAGCCTCTCTGACTGGAAATAAGGACCGAATGCGCCATCGACTTCAGGGCCCTCATCCCACTGCATTCCCAGCCACCGGAGAGCTTTCATCATCTCTTCGAGCGAGCCCTCGACAAAGCGATTGCGATCGGTATCTTCGATGCGTAATATGAAAGTGCCGCCGGTATGCCTTGCATAAAGATAATCGAACACGGCGGTTCGTATATTACCGATGTGCGGAGAGCCCGTAGGACTCGGCGCCATACGAAGTCTGGGTTTGTTCATTTAATGCCTCTCAATGATCCAGCTCGCAGATGCGGCTGCGATAGTATAGATAATTTTCAAAACTAACATCAGATGGGACACCGTGGTCGCAGGTCGGAATGTAACGACCTCGGGCAACCATCACGGGCATTATATGCCGCAGGCGCGCATCGATCGCATCCTTACCCCCGGCAAGCACGCGCTTATCAATCCCGCCGGACATGATCAGATCAGGATATTGCCGGCCGATCTCGACGACATCGCAGCCGTTCGCGACCTCGAACGGTGACATCATATCCATTCCCGCCTTAAGGTAGGGCGAAATAGCGGGCATGCACCTGGCGTCAGTGTCTACCTGATAATAAATGCGCCTGCGCTGGCGGCTGCGAGCGTTGCTTACCAACTGCTGGTAATATGGCAGTAAAAATTCCTCGAACATCACAGGCGATATGAGCATACCAGCGTTATAGCAGATATCTTCAGCCATAGAGAGCTCATCGAGTTCTATTTTTGATAATCGGGCATGAAACCGTGCCTGCGGCCAGTGAATACTTCCAGCCACCGGCCCGCGATATCCTGAATGATCTCGTAATCACCCTGGCTCTCGATTATCTTTTGCTCGTAAAAGGGCACGAACGGGGGCGCGCACCAGCCCAGGTCCCACCCGGTGCTGATTTTACCCGGCGGATCGAAATTAAAGAGATTGCGCTGCTCCCAGTCCTCCGGCAGCCCCTGCTCTTTCCAATCATCCAGCGCTTCTTCCCAGATGTAAAACTCCTGCCTGGGAATGTGGTCGACTGATGTGCCCGAATATATGGCTCGGCAACGCTGTCCAGGTGTCATCGCTATTCCCCATACTTCGTGTTTATCCCAAGGGTTCAGGATATCCCATCGTCACGTTATGTCAATTGTCCTGGTATTTGAATCCAACCGCTTGCATCCCTTTCATGCAAACATTTTTCTGTGACTATCGCATGACATTTATGCAGGGACACCTCATATAACAAAGGTGGCGACCCGAAGACCGCCACCTCTTAGGCTGACAGCTGAAAGCTGATAGCTAGTCTTTCTTGATATACTTCCTCTTGGTCTTATTGAATCCCTGGCTCTTCTTCTTCTCATCGAACTGCCACAAGCCGGATTTTCCTCGGGTATGGAAGCAGTGATAGGAGCTCAGGATCGATGCGATAACAAGGCGAGAAGTGCGCTTGACTATGTTTACCTCGTTCACGAGCTGCGCGAAGGTCATACCCTGGCGGTGCTGCTCTAGAATGTCGGTTATAACATCGAAGAGCGGCATGTCCTGGCTTTCGAAGCGCGCACGGATCTCGAGAAGCTCGAGGCTGCGATCGGTATCGACGTGCAGGTTATCGTCGGTCTCATCATCGTAGCGATAGCGGAATTCATCCGGCCTGGATGTCTTCTCGATATGGAAGACCGCGCCGGAAACCTCGGTAATATCCTTGAAGAAGTCCTTAAGACCGTAGATCAAGCGAGTGGTGTTGTTTACATAAGCCTGTTTACGCTTACCCTCTTCCACAAGCGTGACCGGAATGATCTCGGGCTCGAGGCCGAAAAAGTCCGGATTGATCTGGCAGAGCGGGAATGTGCCCTCTATCTTGTGATGGTATTTGAGCACGCATCGCTGAGAATCGCCATTGGGCTGATACATCGTAAGCGCGGGATCTTCATCGGTCACATCCTCGACCAGCGGATCGTAGATAGCGGACTTCAGGTCACCCTCGAAGCCTTCGATCTCGAGTTCCTGATCGTAAACGTCGCCTTCAGGGGTTTCGAACGGCGAAGTAGGCGGCACCACGAGCGATGGCGGGATCTCTTTAACCTCGTCCGGGAAGGTGACAACCTTGCTCCAGCGGGTCCCACCGACCCACATAATCCGCTCATCACCGGTCAGAGCTTCGGTGAGGTTCTGGAGGGTGCCGGGGAATGCTGATTCTTCGGGGCTGATCTCAAGCACCGATTCGATAAGTTCCTCGGCGGTCGCGCTGCCCTTGTCCATAATAATATTGATCATCTCTTCACGGTCTGTTTCGGTGATCTCGACCGGACCCTCAGCCTCTTCCTCTTCAGCTTCCATCGGAAGCGCTTCGAGTTCTTCGGCGATCTTACGGAGGGTAGAGATAAAATCGTTGGCGACAGCCGCGGGATAACCGCTCTGGTTGGAGAGAATGAGAACCTTGTCGCTCGCGATGATCTGGGAGTAGAAATCGACCGGATCGAAATCCTCGCCAATGCTGCGCCACGCGAGAAGCGCAAGAATCTTTATCGGCACCGGTTTCTTGCACTTGCCAAGCACTTCGACCGCTGTATCAGCGATTTTCTCCGAATCCCACTCGATAGCCGGGCAGATTTCGGAAAACTCATCGACCTGATCCTGTGAAAGGAAGCTATCGAAAATGACGTCGGCTTCCTCATCGGCAGTCGTGATCAAAAGCCACGAAGCCAGACCATAGCCGAGATCGCCTGCCCGGAAGAACTTATCGGTATCGGCGAGGATTCTCGGGAGCGCCTGCTCATAATATTCAGCGGCGCGTCCGTAGACCTGCGCGAGTTCCTGCGCGAGCGGTTCAAGGGTAACCGGCACTCCCGCGGAGCGCAGAACATCCATCAGAACACGCTCGAACGGCTTGCGGGTGTCGCCGTAGCGGACAGCAGGCGCCCAGCGGCGATCGACTGTCTCGAAACGCTCGCTCTCCGACATGACACTCCGCATCAGCCGCGTGGTCACACCATCAATGCCTACCGCTTTCACAACCTGCCGCAGTTTCGCGGGTTGGCTCTTTCCAAGCAGAGCCAGATATGCCCGGTCGGCGAGATAGAGTTTCGCGGTGTCTCGCGCGATATCTTCTTCAGTCAGCCTGGTTGCTGAATCGTTCACTATATTAGTTCCTCCGTTTTTTGAGTCTAAAGTCGAAAGCGGCGCACTACCGATTTGAGCGGCATGCCGCGGTAAAATCAATATTGACAGCGTAAACGCATTGTATCAATACGCCATGCTTATTCTGAGTTTCAGGTAGTGTAGTGACAACATGGCAGAAGGCTTCGCACACAATCTGAACTGCCAGTACGTCACATTGCTATATGAAACTTATTAGGTCGTATTCGGTTGCGGCGGTGATCTTTATTTCGATCATATCGCCGGGACGGGCTGCGATATCTCCTTTTATGTATACGAGTCCATCGATTTCGGGCGCATCGCGATAGGTCCGGCCGAATAATCCGTCTTCGGCGGCGCCTTCGATCAGAACTTCCATTGTCTTTCCGATAAACGAGCGGTTCTTCTCCAGCGATATCTTCTGCTGGAGCCGCATCAGTTTATCGTAGCGCGTTTTGGCAATTTTACGCGGCACGCGTTTATTGAAGTTCGACGCCGGGGTACCCTCCTCTCGGGAGTAGGTGAAGACCCCCACTCTGTCGAACCTTATTCTTTCTACGAACGCGACCAGATTCGCGAATGCTTCCTCGGTCTCGCCCGGAAAGCCTACAATGAACGACGTGCGCAGCGCAATTTCGGGACACTTTTCGCGCAGCGCGTCGATCACCCGCAGATATTCCTCCGAACTGCCGCGGCGATTCATAGCCTTAAGGATACCATTATCACCGTGCTGAAGCGGCAGATCGAGATACTTTACCACTTTTTCGCACGAAGCGACCACATTGATAAGTTCCGGCGTTACTTTCGTCGGATAACAATACATAAGCCGGATCCAGCGAAGCTTGTCGATCTCGTTAAGCTTTTGCACAAGACCCGGAAGCGAATTCGGTTTGCCGATATCCTCGCCGTATTGCGTCGGGTCCTGACCGACGAGGACGATCTCCTTAACGCCGGCATCAGCCAGGCGCTTTGCTTCGTCGATAATCAAATCCTCGGGCCGGCTGCGATATGATCCACGAATATCAGGAATCGCACAATACGCGCAGCGATTAGAGCAGCCGTCCGATATCTTAACATAAGCGGTCCACGGCGGCGTCGCCTGGATTCTTGCCGCGGGCTCGGTCCACTCGCGCGGAGCCTGCTCATTATCCACGATGCGCTTGCCCTCGAGAGCGCGATCGATCGCATCTGAAAGCTTGCCCGCATGACCGACACCAAGAATGACATCGACATCCGGCAGCTCACGCATGAGGTCGTTCCCGAAACGCTGCGAAAGGCAGCCGATAACCACGACCGCCTTACACCTGCCATTTTGCTTTTGCTCCAGCGCCTCGCAAATCGCTTCTATCGATTCCTGCCTGGCGCTTTCTATGAACCCGCACGTATTGACTATTATCACATCGGCACGGGATTGATCCGTTGTTATTTCATGCCCCGCCGCGGCGATTTCGCCGAGCGCTCCCTCGGAATCGACCAGATTCTTCGGGCAGCCGAGGCTTATTAGACTTATTTTGGCCAAAGAACTTCCTTAGTTAAATTCAGAATTACTGAGTTTCAGGTAATGTAGTGGCAACCTGTCAGGAGGCTTTGTGCTTGATCCGGCCCGCCAGTATGTCACATCATTATGCGAAACTCATTAGGAATTAGCTTTTTAATAGCAATCAGCTGACAGCTAATTACTATTCCTCTCCCTCTTCTTCATCATACGGCTTGATCTCTTCAGCCGGAGGGACGTAGTCGTCTTCGTCATCCATCGGAAGACTAAGTTTACCTCCGAAGACTGACTCCAAATCCTCCTTCGAGATCAGAACCTGGCGCGGCTTTGCGCCATCGAGCGCGCCGACTATTCCAGCCTGCTCCATCGCGTCCACGATTCGAGCCGCGCGGGTGTAACCTATCTTAAATTTACGCTGCAGCATAGAGGTCGAGCAGTAACCGGTGCCTACGACGAACCTTACCGAAGGCTCGTAGAACTCATCTGCGAATGCGTCGTCGAATCCATCTCCTCCGCTGCCGCCACCCGGAACCATACCTGGCTGTATCGTATAAACAGGCTTTCTCTGGTCCTTGAGAAATTCGCAGAGCTCCTCGATTTCGTTTTCGGACACATAGCAACCCTGTATTCTCGTCGGTTTGCTGGCGTCGATGGGCAGGAACAGCATATCCCCCCGCCCGATCAGCCTCTCGGCGCCCTTCTGATCGAGGATCGTGCGGCTATCCACCTGCGCGGAAACCGCGAACGCGATCCTGGACGATATATTCGCCTTGATAACACCGGTGATAACGTCCACCGACGGGCGCTGCGTCGCTATTACGACATGTATGCCGACCGCTCTCGCAAGCTGGGTGATACGCTGGATCGACGCTTCGACTTCAGCCGCCGCCTGCATCATAAGATCGCAGAGCTCATCCACGACCACCACCATATAAGGCATCTTCTCTTCCGGCGGGACTTTGTCATTGTACCCATCGATATTACGCGCATGGACCCTCGTCAGGAGCTCATAGCGCTTGTCCATCTCCTGGACCACCGCTCTAAATACGCTAGCGGCCTGCTTCGCATCGCGAACCACGGGACACGCGAGGTGCGGGATCCCATCGAACAGGCTCAATTCTACCCGTTTAGGGTCAATGAGCACCAGTTTGAGCTCATCGGGAGTCGCCCTGAAAAGCAGGCTGGCGATCAGTGAATTCAGCCCGATGCTCTTGCCCGCGTTGGTCGCGCCTCCCACAAGCATGTGCGGCATTTTCGCAAGATCGGCTACGATACACTTGCCCGAAACATCCTTACCAAGCGCGAATGTCAGCTTCGAGGTCGCCTCGCAGAAAGCCTTGCTCTCCACAATCTCGCGAAGGACCACGATACCGCGGTTCTTATTCGGCACCTCGACGCCTATCGCGGCTTTGCCCGGTATCGGAGCTTCCACTCTTACGTCGATCGCCGCGAGCCGCATCGCAAGATTATCAGCCAGGCCCACGATCTTATTAACCTTGATTCCCGGCGCAAGCTGAATCTCGTAGCGCGCCACCGTCGGCCCGCATGCGATCTCGACAACGTTCGCGGTCACCTTAAACTCTTCGAGGGTGCGCTCGATGATCTCGATATTATCCTGAAGTTCGTTCTCCATCCGCAAAGGCGGCGGAGGCGGTTCGACTAAAATGCTTGTCGGCGGAAGTTGGAACTCTCCGTGCTCTACCGGATCATTAATATCGGTATCCGAATGATCGGAACCGCCGTTTTTAGGCGGCCTTTCCGGTTTAAGAGGAGTCGGCATCGTGATTTTAACAGGCGCCTTAACTTCCTGAATGACGGCGGCTTTCTCGGTTATTTCTTCCGGGTTCTCTTCAACACTCTTTCCGAATATACTCGCGAGAGTCCGCTTCCGGCTCTCGTTTGCTTCGGGCTCGTCTTTAACCTTAGCCGGTTTTTCTTTCGCTGCCCTGGCGCGTTTTGCGTCGCGTTCAGATGCGCGCTCGACGGCGGCGGCAGAGATATCATCCCAGGCATAGCGCAAGCGATCGATCATATTCGCCAGTGGTATATCTATTATTATAATCGCCGCGATAATTGTAACGGCGGTCAGTATGATATAGCCTACCACATCCGGACCGAGCTTGCGCAGGATCGCAGCAAGCACGTTGCCGAGATAACCACCACCAACAGCAGGTGTATCCCACCTTATATCAGTCGCAAGTGATGCCCAACCGGTTACCACCAGAAATAGCATCACGCTCCCTATGCCAATGTTGCGTTTTATGATTCCCAGCGGGCCGACTATGCAGAACCCGCCGAAGAGTATGGAAAGCAGCGAAAGCATGCACGCGCCAAATCCGCCGACCAGATCGCGCATAGCCGGAGCGATAGTCTCGCCGACCACTCCGCACGGTTTTTGGGCGAACAGGGTGATGAGCGTGATCAGCCCGAACACGATGAAAGCAATACCCAGAATGTCGAGAACCGGTAACGGATTACTCTTCTTCCTCGTATTTTTCCTGGTTGTGCGCCGTTTCGTCGTAGTTGAACGGGTCTTCCTCACCTTAGAGCTCACCTTCCCATGGTCATCCGCGCCATTAATTCGCCGCTTAAAGCCCAACGTATTATACTTAATTCACCCGCCCGCGGTCAAACGAGAGGGCGGAGATGCGGGAAGGGAGAATGCCCAAT
>Ga0123519_10002486_pt1 | contig 31092 bp, 30 predicted proteins | sample YelNatPaOPRAMG02_FD_87396 | JGI IMG/M metagenome (GOLD analysis project Ga0123519, IMG submission 87396) | Hot spring microbial communities from Yellowstone National Park - Yellowstone National Park OP-RAMG-02 (version 2) | ecosystem: Environmental > Aquatic > Thermal springs > Hot (42-90C) ... | reverse complement strand
CAACATGGAGGCGCAGAAGCACTACTTCGGGGTTCTTACGAACGGCGAGCTGGTAGCAAGGGGTATAGAGATGAGGCGCCATGATACTCCAAGGTTCATAATGGAGTTTCAACGCAAGCTGATACTGACCCTCTTCGATATTGAGAACTCTGAGCAGGTTAGGACAGAGGGATACGGGAGGGCAAGGGAACTCGTCATCGAATCGGTAAGGAAGGTAATGGAGGGCAAGGTCCAGGTAAGGGATCTGGCGGTCTCCAAGGTCCTCAGGAGGCCCCTCTCAACATATGCTAGGGCGATCGCTCACGTCTCTGCCGCGAAAAGACTGGCTGAAAAAGGGAAGGAGGTCAAGGAGGGGGATGTGGTGGAGTTTGTCCACATCGATTCGAAGAATCGCAACCCACTGTGTCGAGTATCTCCCATTGAAACACACGATGGGAGGAAATACGACAAGGAGAAGTACAGGGAGCTTCTCATGAACGCTACAGAGACCATCCTCTCTACTTTGGGTTTTTCGAGGCGTGAGTTTGGAATAAAAACAAGGAAGGCTGCTCACCTCGATCTGGCGATGAAGGAGGATCCGCCTGAGAAGGAGATCAAATCGATCGGGATCTAGCTATTCGCTATATTCTTCCAGACAAAAGAAAATAAAGCCTTAGAACCTAATTATTCAACCTTATAGGTGCTCTATGGATAAGCCCTTTGAAGATAGTACACAGTAAGCATAATGTTGTGGAAGATGAAGGGAGAGGCTAAGTGATACAACAACAAGTCATCGTGTGTCACCTGCAATAACTTCTTGACATCATAGAACCAAATTCAGATTATGGGAAAACTTAACAATGTTGACCCCGAACATGAAAAATATATTTCTTGGTACGATTTTCTTTATAAAAGCGATCATGTCTGTTTTATCCAATACGCTATTATTATAGAAAAATTATTATCCAAAAATGAATAAAAGGAATATGAGTATAGCTTTTTTTGAAAAAGGGAAAAAACTTAATTTTAAGTCAAGTCAAATGTTTAGAGCACCATGAGGATTTCGTTAACTGGGAGAAGTGCCCTAGTAATAGTGGATGTTCAAAACGATTTTCTTCCAGGAGGTGCCTTGGCAGTTCCTAAGGGAGACTTGATCCTAGAGCCTTTGAACAAATATATCCTGCTTTTTTCAGGGAGAGGCTTATCGATTTTCGCGACTAGAGACTGGCACAATGAGAGTCATGTAAGCTTTAGTGAAAGAGGAGGACCATGGCCCACACATTGTGTTCAAAACACTTGGGGTGCACAAATATCGAGTAGGCTAAGCTTACCGGCAGACGCTAGAATTATCGACAAAGCCTTCTCCTCAGAGAGAGACGCATATTCAGGTTTTCAAGAAACAGTTTTGGATCTGGAGTTACATAGACTTGGTGTAAAGAGGCTTTTCATTGGAGGGCTGGCTACGGATTACTGTGTAAAGATGACTGTTCTAGACTCGATCGACCTTGGTTTTGAAACAGCATTGCTGCTCGACGCTATTAAGGGTGTCGACTTGAATCCTGGAGACAGTGAAAAAGCCATTGAGGAAATGATTTCGAAAGGCGCGATAGGCATTATGCTGAGCGACTTGCTGCTCTAGAATCAAGTAAGCCCCTATGGAAGCAGCTTCCTCATTAGTTGTCTGCCTAAATCCATTACCTTATCGCTTACCTCCACGGGATAGGCCTCCGGGTTTCTTATCCTCCTGTATTTCTCTGGGAGCTTCTCCAGCTCTTTCTTAGCCTTCTCCCTTATCTCGTCTAGCTTTGGAAGCTTGTAAACTAGCCTGCCATCCTTAAATATCTGGATAAGTTTTCTTTCCCCATTCAGGTTCTCATCGGTAAGCCCTAGAATATCCTTAACATACTTCCCATCCTCCTCAACCCTAAAAATCTGTTTTGCCCCGGGCAGGGTTGCCTTCTCCCCCTCGGCGATCTTCATCCTAGGTACGAGCCTACCGTTCTCCTCGCTTTCAGCCAGCTTATACACCATGTCCGTCTTTGGAGCGTCATCTGAGGTTACAAGTGAGGAGCCCACTCCAAAAACATCGATCTGCGCACCCTTGCTTAAGTATTCATCTATCACATATTCGTCGAGTCCGCTGCTTACAAATATCTTTGTAGAGTTAAACCCTGCTTCATCTAAAAACCTCCTAACCTCTTTACTTAAGCTCAACATGTCTCCGGAGTCCATTCTAACACCCTTCAACTCCTTTCTCCCTGTCAACTCCTCGACAGCCTCAATAGCGTTCTTAACACCACGTAGAGTGTCATAGGTATCTATGAGTAGAACTGTATCAATCCCCTCTGTTCTCAACCAGGCTTTGAACGCCTCCCTCTCGCTCGAGAATGCTTCAATGTAGGAATGTGCCATTGTTCCGAAAATAGGAATGCCGTATAGTTTCCCAGCTAGGACGTTGGAGGTTCCTATGCAACCACCAATATAGCTCGCCCTCGCAGCCTTTAGGCCAGCATCTACACCATGCGCCCTTCTCGAACCAAAATCTATGATCGGCCTGCCTTTAGCAGAGTTGACGATCCTAGAGGCCTTAGTTGTGATTAGTGTTTGAAAGTTGATAGCATTTATAATGAAGGTTTCGAAAAACTGTGCCTCTATTATCGGGGCTGTGATCCTTATTATTGGCTCGTTTTGAAAAACCAGCTCACCTTCAGGCAGTGCCCACATGTCCCCGGTAAATCTAACTCTCGAAAGGAATTTCAGAAAGTTTTTTTCGAAGCCCTTCTCCTCCAAGAATTCCAAATCATTTTTATCAAACCTAAAGTTTAACAGATAGTTGCAAACATCCTCCAACCCGGCTGCGATCAAATATCCACGATTGGACGGAAGCCTTCTGACGAACAGCTCGAAGGTAGCCATTATGTTTCCCATTTTAAAGTATGATTGTGCCATAGTCACCTCATAAAGGTCGGTGAAGAGTGCCATACTTTTCTCCATTGCTTCCGGAATTGAAAAAGCTCCAGATAAGTTTTAATCTGAATACATGTACCTCTCATTTTCCTAAATCATCTTTCCCCTTACCATAGTCCAGCTGTGGCCAAGATAGATGGCAGGAAGATCCGTTCGTCCGCTATGATCTGAGTAATGGTAGATGGTGGATAGCCTATATGGACGATGCTTCTAAGCTGATTATGGCACACAGCGTATTTCGAGAGGAGATGGTACAGAATGTAACGCAGGCCCTGAGGAGGGCTATAGAGAAATATGCCTTTACTAGGGAGCCTGACCGATCGCTGAAGCCAATTCTACACAGGAATCTATTCTTATGAATAAAGAGAATGCATTTTATTCAGAGCTTCATCCCCTTGCATAGGAGGATTGCAACATAGCCGATGATGCACTTTTCGAGTATCGGAACTACCGCTAAGGTCAGCTATCCCACTTGACGAAGATACTTTATGTTGGTAAGCCCAATCTCGATAGGCTTTTCCAGAGGTGCCCATAACCATTACAGTCAGCCCACTTTACCCCTACGTCAGATGCACCTTTGAAAGGAGTGTTTTCGCTAACTATCGTGTGGAACACATCGTATCGATTCCTCAAAATTATCTCCTGCTCTTCAATAGATTCTTCATGAGTTTATCGCAGTTCGAGAAGGTGTTTTCGGCTTTTGCTAGAGCCTGAGGCGCATAGTCCTTGAAGTATTCTGCAGTTATTCCCTGCTCAAATCCATATCCTGCCAGCCCCCTTTGATCTGAAAGCTCAGATATAGACTCAGCCATGGTCTCAAGCTGCTCCTTGAACCAAACTGGAATGCCTTCCTTTTCCACAAGCTGTAGTATTGCATCGCTAACGTCGTGTTCTTTTGGATAATCTATGCCGAAGAAAATGAGAATCGCCTTCAAAGCTTGCTCAGCAGCCATCTCGGCGTTGTAGACAACATCATCCCACCTTCCGTCCTCATATGCCCTCCTAGCTCCTTGGAGCCACCTCGAAGCTCTACCTATGCCAAGAGCTGCAAGCTCATTAGTATTCAAATTTCTAAACCTTCGATGGGAATGTTATTACACAGGACCCAGTGGTGACCTTTTCCTGGGCGGTAGATCCTGCGAGCACCCAGTTGCTCCAATCTATCGCGAACTCTTTGTAGAACTTCGCTGAGAAACTTCTCCCTTTCGTATAGAATCACCGACTCAATACAAGCGTCGATGTATATCCTATTCGTTCTCTTGGCCTCATTCGTGTCTAGGAGGTAATGCTGTATCGCCGGTATGTAACCCCTTGAGATAAGTATACGATATTCCTCACTACCCCTAAGCTTGGCCCTGAGCTTCTGCATTTCTCTAGACCTTTCCCATGAAGGTTTTTCCCAACTATCAACGACGATTAATAGGTCTATGTCGCTATTTTTTCCCCAATTCCCACGTGCAACCGAACCGAATAAAAGAATACCTGCAAGCCTTTTCCCAAAGTGATCGATGATTATATCACGATACCTTTTAAGTATGGGTGCAAACGCATAGGGTAATCGATCGATCTCCCCACTTTGGTCCGATTTCCCGAGAGTCGAGAGTAGATCATCGATCTTTCTCGAAACATCTCTTCCCTTGTCCGTTATAGTATACTCCTTTTTTCTTTTTTCCACAAGATCGAGGAGAGAGAGCATGTCAAGCTTTCTCTTAAGCGTCCTTGGATTTTCTATAGCGTCCTTAAGATCGCTGAATCTAGCACTACCCTTCTGAGCTAGGAGGAGAAGCAGTTTACTTGAGTACTCGTCTATCACAGAGTTCTACATCTATACCAAAGTATATTTAATTTTATACTGATGTATAGTAATTATTCCTCAATTTGCCTATTTTTCATTTTATTGTTTTTCCCAAATCAGCAATAAAGCGTAATACTCTGAGAGTCTGGTTGTATCATCCAATTTTGAGGAGAAAAATTCTAGAAGAACTTGTATTGGTTTCTAAATTAAATATTGGTCAAAAATTTAAGGCAAAAACTTTATTTTGCCACATTGTAAACCATATTGGACCATAGATTGAGCTACGATTGCATGAGCACCGAGGATTTCATAAACGAGTTCAACATTCTCATATCAGCAATGATGGGGTTGGCACAGCAGAGCCAAAAGCTGCATGAGCTAACCCTAAACAAGCAGTTCGGGGAGATAGTTCGAAGCGACATATTTCGCCAACTTAGAAATAGAGCCACATTCATGGAAAGGAAGAAAGCGGAGATGCTTTCAACGGTCAAGGATTCATTGGCAGAACTTGAGCTTGAAAAAATTGCGATCGGAAAATATGTCGAGTTGCTGACTCGTTGGCACAGAAGGGCATTAGCTAGACTTGGCGAGGTTGAGCTCTTGGAGAAAAAACTGAAAGCCCTAATCATAACTTCCCAAGAGTGCTCAACGCAGCTCGGCGAGCAGCTCCTCACCATCGGGGAAGGCACAGAGCATGCTCCTCCAGAGAAGCCCGAGCAGCTCATGGGATCGCTTCTGCAAAGGCTTTCGGAATTCGTTGAGAAGGAAAAGCTCCATGAGATGAGCCGTAAACCGGAGCTAGATTTTTAGCGTACTTGACATAGCTTCGCTCTGTGATGTGTGGATTGGCTGTTACCGTTGCGACTAGGCACATAAAGCTGAATACTCGAAAGGAGGGCGAAATCATAGATATCACAGAAGATGTAGAAGAAGCTTTAAGATCGACAAAATTGAGAAATGGCACCGTCACAATATTCGTCCAAGGATCAACTGGCGCCATCACAACGATGGAGTACGAACCTGGTCTTCTTCGAGATTTGCCAACGATGCTTGAAAGGGTAGCTCCGAGGGAGGCAGATTATGAGCACGAGAAGCGGTGGCACGACGGGAACGGTCACTCACATGTCAGGGCAGCTCTCTTAGGACCAAGCATTACGATCCCATTTGTAGAAGGAAGGTTAACACTTGGCACTTGGCAGCAAGTCGTTTTTGTCGAGCTCGATATTCGTGGCAGGTCGAGAGATTTGGTAGTGCAGGCTGTTGGGGAATAGGATAGCGTGCTGTTTAGAAACTCTTCTTTTTGGCTCTTTTTATGCAGTCACAAATGAATGATCGCGATGGCGTTGACCATTAATCCTAAGATGTTTACATAATGCATCAAGCTGAGATCTAGGTAAACTAGGGGCCGTCATGGATACTAGGACATCGAGATATTGTATCCTGCGAATTTATTCTCGATTTTACCTAAGGAGCAGACTTGATTTAGCGATTAGCGCTTTTGCAGAAGAGCCATTCAAATTCCAAGTCTATGGCTACGAAGATCGGATTTCTCGCAGAGAATCAGATGCATTGCGCCCATTACAAAGCCATTTCTAACTGCCAAGCATACCTCCTATCTCGTTAAATTCCTCCAGATAGCGAGTTGGCAGCGGTTTATGCGGATGTGGCTGTGCTAAAGACCAATATGTTGCCTGCATACTGAAGTCATCTTGCTCTTTCCATTCCATTTTAAACATAATGTTTTGCTTGCGTTTATTATTTAGCTGATTTTTGGAATTCCAGCTCTAAATTGTTAGATTATGGATGCTACTGCAGGATTTCAATAATGGTTGATGCCCGATCTTCACAAATCCCAAATCGTACTTTAAATCAAATTCGTTGCATACCAGTTAATTGTCTAAGTATGGCCAAGCAACCTTCAGTTCAAATAGATCGTTATGGAAGACCTTATCTAGGTTCTACCACCTTATATTGCTAGAAGATTGGAAAGTGTAGGGGCAGTACTGTTAACTATCCAAGAAAGGCTGAGCCTGATAGTAATAAAGCTCCAGGAGTATACCTGCTCCTCCGACTCCGAACATCTTGCCGGTACTGGCGAAGACCTGATAGTTTTGGCTGACCAGGTCTATGATCAACTTGTTGAAGCTAGACACCGAGTACTATCCCACACCCTAAGAGAAGCGGGCCTAGGGCTATGGGCTAGGGCTACGGAGATCGGCCAAAGGGATTTCTGTGAAGCTGACAGAACGTACTTCACCGAGGTACACGACGTACTGACACATTTGTGTGAGAAGATCGAGAGTGGCGAATATTACAGCGAACTTGCAAAGTTGGAAGCGATTCGGACGAAGGGAGTGGCATAGGGAAAATTTTGAAAAACACATAGGAATTCTAGGGTAGTTTCGGCATTTTTAACAATTGGTTGCGTTAGGTTCTACCTTGAAATAAATTAAGAGACAAAAGCATTTCGAGCGAAGCATTGCAGAAAGACTAAAGTGTACCCAAACAAAAAGGAAGGCCCGCGGAGATAGCGAAAGAACGTGTGCCCCAGGGTCAGGGGGTCATGGCCGCGAGGCTTGGTTAACGCGCAGGGCTTAGAACCCTGTCCCGAAGGGGATCGTGGGTCCGAGAGAGATTTGAGCTTCTGAAATCCCACTCTCCGCATTCTTGCCTTATTTTTCTTTTTTGAACTCATTTTTTCAATAATTAGCATAATCTACCAAATAATTCTACTTTATCTTTTGAGTTCGTACAATATCTTTTCCATTCCAAGCTTCCACTAGTGCTTTCGCATGCTTCTCTATCTCGTACAGCTTGCCGTATGGCCTCAGATTATTCTTGCTGAACGATGCAACAAGTACAGGCCTATCTTTCATCAGCTGTATCTTGACCTTAAATTTCTCTTCTACATGCCTTACTACTTGCTCTACAAGCTCAGGGCTTGAGATTGTCTTCACATCTTCAGCTCACTGGTTAGCGATTCTCTTGCTTTTCCTCCCCGATCTTGATTTTATCAGCCTGTACCCCTCAATGTGCTTAGCATCGATCGTATCATGGGCTTTGGTGTTTCTGTTCTGTACTCTTGTGGAATGATTGGCTACGAGGATGTAGAGCACACCGTCGTGCTCTCATTGTTTGCATGCACCTATTTCGGCGGGTTCAGTTTCTTCGCCATCCTCTGGATCTATGAGTGCCTCGTGGTCCCTCTTGCCATTCTCCTTCATTTATTTGTGATCAGACGATCGGATCTTGCACGCTACAGGAGAATCATGGCAGAGATGAGAGCAGCCAGAAGAGATGTATTGGTCTACGCGTTGGCCTCAGCGCTGTTTGCATTGTCCATCTTTCTCGGTTACTAACGCATCGAAATACCACACAGTTTCGAAAAGGACTCAGAAGCAGAAGCTGTATTTTAACCCTCTAGCAGAAGCCTCAGCCTCCAGTCGTTCCTTAAGGGATTGGTAAAACTGTGCCTTCCCAAAAAATATGTCTGCATACTTCTGAAGTAGCTCAGGGTAGTTTGCCCTTAAAAACTCCGAAACTGAAGACCAGACGCCAGGCCTAATGTTAAGCCTGTCGAAAAGCACCTCCCCAACATTCAGAGATTTCGCAACATCTAGAATCTCTTTCAGATTGTTGTCTGTCAGGTAAGGCAGTATTGGCCCAACAAAGATCCATGTTTCCAGCCCAGCCGAAATAGCTCTCGATAGGACTTCAACCCTCCTATCAGGATTCGGGGCCCCTGGTTCGATCTGCCCTGCTAATTCCTTATCGAGCGTTGTGATCGTAACGCCCACGCTTACATCATAACTGTGTTTCACCAGTAATTCGATGTCTCTCAGGACAAGGTCGGACTTCGTCTGTATCGCCACGCGGAAGCCGTTTTCCAAAAGGAGTCTGAGGCACCTCCTTGAAAGGCAACGGGTCGCCTCGATCGGCTGGTAAGCATCTGTGAGTGTACTGATACCTACAACACCTCTCCTCAAGTTCTTTCTAACTTCGTTCGCCAAAACCTCTGCAACGTTTCGTTTCACATCGACGTAACTTCCCCACCTCTCGGTCCTTCCACGCCTAAGAGAGTAGCTTCTGGCATAGCAGTATATGCAAGCGTGGCCACACCCCACATATGGATTGAGGCAGTAGTCGTATCCTGGAAGCCTGCTTTCGCCAAGAGCTGTCCTGCACAAAACGTCCCTAACTACGGGAGAGGGAACCATACCTGTGCTCAATCTTAACTGCTATTCCTATGTTTAACTAGTTGATAAAAGATTCTAATCGGAGTTTAACGGTGATTACGGCGCTCTTTGTCGCCTAAACCTTCCACTGTACCTCGCCTTTCCTCGAACAGACTCGAGGACGAGCTGGCAGATCCTTGTGCCAGGATAGAGAGCTATCGGAAAAGGTGACATATTGCTCACTTCAAGGACTTGCTTGTTCCTAGTACCAGGTTGCACTAGGCCCGCCGACATATGTATCATGAGACCCATTCTAGCATAGCTTGAACGCCCCTCTATCCATCCCGCAATGTCGTCTGGAAGTTCGACAAGCTCCTTTGTGATACCATGCACGAGTTCACCTGGCATAAGAAGAATGTGTCCACCATCTCTCACAGTTTTTAGCCTCGTGAACTTGTTGGCGCTAATGTCCCCTCTGATATGCACTATTCCATCAATCTTCTTGAAGACCCTGAACCGGTTCCCAAGCGTTAGGTCGATACTTCCTGGACCTACTTGCTTCTCCTCAAACGGCTTTATTTTTAACCTTCCCTCTTCGATCAGCCTGAGAATCTCAGGTCGAGATAGAATCGTGATAAGCTTTCCCTCGCGCACAGCGATGTGAAAAACATGCTGAAAAGTCTTCTCCAGAAGGAAATGTGCATTGAGCTTGGCAATCTTCGCATTTTTTCCTAAAAGGAATCGTTAAGTAAAGCTTTTTTCCCACAAGACCATCCTTTTTGAGGCGCAGTGCGGAGCGATTTGAAAACTTCCGGAATTAGAATAATCGGTGTCAAGGGTATCAAAATGGTCGAAAAGGGGGACGATCTAGTGTCCTTGGTAATAGAGGCGGCAAAAAAGCAGGGAACGCCGATAAGGAATGGAGACATAATTGTCATAACCAGCAAGGCCGTTTCGAAGTCGGAAGGTCGAGTTTACAGGTTGAGGAACATTAAGAACTCCATTGCAGCATCGCTAATAGCGGAAGAGACTGGAAAGGCTCCTGAGCATGTACAGGCGATTCTACGCGAGGCGAAGAGAATAATCAGGCTTGTGGGCCACCACCTGATAACTGAAACACACAACGGATTCATAGTTGCAAATTCAGGCGTAGATCTCTCAAATGTCGATGGAGGAGAGTCGGTCGTAGCCTTGCCAAAAGATCCGGACGCATCGGCCAGAAGGTTTCGAGCTTGCTTCAGGAAACGGGGCCTCAAGGTCGGTGTCATACTTTCGGACACTCATGGCAGACCCTTTCGGCGCGGAGATATCAACATCGCAATAGGTTCTGCTGGTATTGCACCAATCGCGGACCTAAGAGGTAAAAAAGATCTATACGGCTACAAGCTAAAAGTCAAGCAGATCGCTGTTATTGACGAGATCGCCAGCGCAGCCGAGCTTGCAACGGGAAGCGCAAACGAAGCCGTGCCAGTAGCCATAATCAGGGGTTACAAATACAGGGTATCATCCAAAGGGGCCAAGATTTTAATAAGACCTATGAAGCAAAATCTTTTTATTTGATATAAAAGCTATACATACGAGTATCTACAGATGAATCAAACTTAAAATCGGAATGCCACAATACGTTCAAATGTAACTGTTATTCTGCTGGGCATAAGCAAACGTAATCAGCAATCCAAATGTAAATCATTAGGAGTCATTTATGCAAGACTGGAAATGGGTTCCGAGCCAAGGAGAATGAATGCAGGAAGGAAAAGATATTTCCCATCAAATTGGTATGTTTTCCCCACCGCACTTTTTTTGCTCTTAGCAATATTTATAGGTTCAAATTTACAATTCCATGAAGAGAAAACCCTAGGTGAAGACTTCACCGTAAAAACCCTATCAGGAAGTACTTTTTCAATTGTAGAGAATAGGGGAAAGGTAATTTTGGTAAACTTCATGGAAACTTCCTGTAGTTACTGCAGGGCGCAGGTTGTAGAACTGAAGAAGATTTGGGATAAGTACGGAGACAAGATTGTTTTGGTTTCAATTAGCGGTTCACCGTTTGTAGACACGGAGGAAACCCTTCGGTACTTTGCCGAAACCAATGGCGCAAACTGGACTTGGGCAAGGGATGTTGTGGGCGCTGCCTCAAAGTATCGAGTTACTGGATTTCCTACGACATTCATAATCGATCAACGCGGATACGTAAAGTATAAGCTGGTTGGAGTTGCTTATGCCCAAAACATCGAAAGTTACTTAGATGAGATTTTGGGCAATGGTTAGCCTTTCTAGGTGGGAAGCTGCTTCTAAGATAAAGGGATTCAGGAAATATAACTTCGAACCGACAACCTATCGCGTTATATTCAGCAATTCCGTCATTAGACCCTATGCTGTTATTCTTGCCTTCCTTTGAATTAAGGTAAAATTATTATTTCCCTTATATGCGTAGCAGGTTCGGGCTATCGGTGATCGCGATTATATTGGCAGGGGGGTATGCGACCCGCCTTTACCCAATGACCAAGGACATCAGCAAACCGCTCCTGCCCGTAAAAGGAAAACCGATAATCGAATACATAGTTGAGAAGCTCGAGAAGATAGGAGAGATTGAGCAAATCGTTGTTGCTACAAACCAAAGGTTCGAGGCTCAGTTCATTGAGTGGCTTTCGAAAAAACCCCGAAAGAACATCAGGATAAGAGCAGAACGTAGCCGAAAGGAGGAGGAGAAGTTGGGCGCACTTAAAGCTTTAGCAGAATTGATAGATGAGATTGAGGGCGATGAGTACCTCGTAATAGCTGGTGACAACCTGTTCACATCAAGCTTATGTGGTTTTGTCAAACAATACAAAGATAGGAAGCGGCCCGTTGTGGCGGTATATGATGTCGGCGATACCAAAGCTGTGAAAAAGTTCTCTGCCGCGGTTGTTGATTCTGACGGTGCATTAGTAGGTTTCGAGGAGAAGCCAGAAAAGCCAAAAACGACCCTTATTGGGACTTGCATCTACTTGTTACCAAGGAGTAGCATAAGGAGTATACATGAATATCTGAAGCAGGGAAATAATGCTGATAGCCCAGGCCACTTCATAGAGTGGCTTTGCAAGAAAGAAAAAATCTACGCGTACACATTGGGAGGGGAGTGGTGGGACATCGGAACGCCGGAATCATATGAGAAGGCCAATCAAGCAAAATCTCTGGACTCGCAATGTTCCAGTTAGGCATGATACTTGCAGCATAGAGAATCTCTCTCAAGCCTTCGAGTGGGTGCTTGTGAGCTGCCTCACCCTAGATGCGTTTGAGCCTAAAAATGTCCTTGTAGATACTTTTCCTGTAACAAGCTGCGATGCACTTTCCGCAGACCTCGTGCTCAAGGCCAAGAGACTCGATGAATCTCCTGCAGTTTTCCCTGTAATTTTTCAGTTTGTCTTTGTTTTTCAATATCGAGCAGGCATCAAGGCATGCGCTGCAATGGCCGCACTTGGATTTCATTTTATTCCCATTTTGAAACTTGGTATCCATCACAATGGATGCGAACCTTAAGGCGCACCCATACCTCTCGTTCACTACAAGTTCGTTCTTTCCTCTCCATCCTAGGCCAGCGCACTCGGCCACGATTCTGTGAGAGATCGTGAGCGCATAGTATTCCTCGACATTACTTACCTTTCCCACAAGTCCTCCTATAGTTGCTGCTATCGGCGTTCCTCCGAAGCTATCAGCTATCTTTCCAGCGATCTCGTCAAGACTCTGATTGATCTTTTCGTATTCCCTTCCATATTCGTTCCACCTTTTCTTGTCAATGGCATCATTGACAACTACATTGATAGAGTCTATGGCATTCTCCGAATGTGAGATCCCAATGGATACGATCGAACCGCCACTGAGCATGTCCTGAAAGCTTCTGCCACAGAGCTCCTTCAGCTTGTTCCTTTGGACGGGCATCAGTTCACCAAAAACGTCTGCAAAGCTAGCCACTCCTAACACTCCATCGCGCCCAACCTTTCCCAGCTCCCTCCAAAAGTATGAAAAGAGCCTCTCCGTATTCGCCTTCCTTTCTTCCGACATCTTCCACAACACCCGATCCATTACTTCATTAACCCAATCACTTGATAGATCCTGAGGCAGAGTACGCCATCCATTCGATAAAGTTTCCCTATTGCTTTGAAGCTTGCATCCTTTCTCAATATAGATCTTGGTCCGTTGTAATCTTCAGATTGTAGGCGTGCGCGCCACTTCCCATCAACCCAAACTACAGCTTCACCTTTCAGGATTTTCTCAACGGACACTTCGTGCTCATCTCCCTTGCACGCCTTCGGGATGGCAACAGCCCCAATTTCGGGAGCGAACACCCTATGTTCTTTTAGCAGCTTTTTGAGCGCTGCTTCTGTCAGAGCTCTTGAGTATCCTTCCACTTCCAGGTCTGACAGTAGGCTTTCAACTTCTGCTTTTCCGCCATGCTCCAAAAGCTTCATGTAGAGCGCCTTGCAGGCCCTGTCGACATCCTTGGACATCGCCCTCTTGGCTTCCTTTTCCGCTTCCTCGATCTTCACTGGGAAGGCAACCTCGGCCTCCAAGACAGGAGCTCGAGACTTTCTTTCCAAAATCGCTAGCTCCTCAGGAGTCAAAGGATCCGTGGGTGGCCTTGGCCTGATGGGCTTTGTTGAGAGCGTTCTGCTCAGTTTCTCCATCATGCTCCTCATCTTCTCCAAGCGCTTCATACTCGCCCTCAAGTAAGCCATATCGAGGGTGTTTTTGGCCGCGAGCACTATCACTTTTCCCGGAGCCCTTCTCCCTGTCCTACCGCGCCTCTGGATGTACCTTATCTCGCTCGGAATTGGCTCATAGAACACAACAAGGTCCACCTCAGGAATGTCCAAACCTTCTTCAGCGATGCTTGTGCAAACAAGAACATTGATCGCGCCATCTCGAAGCTCATTCAGTACTTGCATTTGCTCCTTCTGGCTCATGCCCCTCCCGCCAAACTTCGAAGCTTGCCCAACGAAACGCGAGACCGAAACGCCCTCTACTTTTTCCATAACGCTCACAAGATGATCGACTGTATCTCTGTACTGCGAGAATACCAAAATTCTACCCTTTCCATTTTCTCTAAGGTGCTCCTTAACGATCTTCACCAAATGCAGTACTTTAGGATGAAGTGTCCTTTTTAGCGCCTCAAGTTTCTCAAGGATTCCCATCGATTTCATCTCAGCCAAGATGATGCCATAGCTTCTCTTCTCCTTCCTCTCTCTTTCCATCTTCTCAATGAAGGAGGACAAGGTCTGTGGTCCTTGACTGAGTAGAAGTTCTATCATGTGGAATATCGTAAGGGCCATCGATTGTTGCAAAATCGCCCGCATCCACCTCTCCCTTTCCTCCTCTACGCTAACCTCCAGGCGGAAGCGAAGCAGGTCACCAAGCTCAACAAGCTCCCTCCTCCCCACGAATCTTGGGTCTTTTTCTAGAAGGCCCTGCGTGGAAAGTCGCTGCAGTTTTTCCATCAGCATGCTTCTCAATGCTTTTTCAAATGGAGCGTAATCTTCCGGAAGGTCTATTCGCCTCCAATCGACATCTATAGCATGGATGTAAGGTCTTACGTCTTCATCTTCCTCAGTCCTGTAAAAAATCTGTTCAATTGAGAGATTTACGCAAACATCTTGGATCCTCTCAAGACTCGATCCGGGCGAGGCTGTCATGGCAAGAACGAGCGAGCTCTCAGCTTGTTGTCGATAGAAACTTGCGATATCTGTGTAAGCGTACTCCTTGACAGCCCTGTGACACTCGTCGAATATCAGGAGGCCAAAGCTTTCCAGCGTCAACCGCCCATCTAAAATGTCGTTCCTAACGACTTGGGGCGTTGCCAGCAAAACTCTAGCAGAGCTTTTCCAAACAACCTCTCGCATCTCTGGCGGTGTATGGCCTGTGAGCATGACAACATCCTCTTCGCCAATTTTCAGTATGCGTAGAAAACTTTCTCTATGTTGCGCAACGAGGGGTCTGGTAGGCGCCATCACGAGGATCCTAGCATGCCTGTAGGAGTACAAGATACTTGCAGCAACAAGCGCTGATATGATTGTCTTGCCAAGTGCCGTGGGTAGAACTACTAACGTATTCCCTTTTGAAGCAGCTTCAGCTATTCTGGCTTGGTAAGCCCTGTACTCGACCGCACCATCCCTCACCAATGGATGTTCGTAAAAAGTCCTCCTTTCAGGGGATTTTGAGAGCAATTAAATCTCCAAGACATCTTCTCCGGGTTTTACAAACTTCTTCTTCTCGATGGGGTTTGCAGTTTCTACGCTCTTAACCAAAGGCTCTAGCTTGTCCGTCTGAAAGAGCTGCTTGTACTGCGAAAGTTCATCAAAGTTCCTCAATATCAATCCTCTCCTCCTCGTCGGATTCCCAGAATCGTCGACCGGATTGAGCTCAACTGCAAGGCGCGCAGGACTGCCGCGAAATGGCGGAAGCTTCAAAACGAAAACACCTGGAACGCTTGTTTTAAGTCTAGCCCAATCCGATCCAGTTTTCAAGAAGGACTTCAATTTTTCCTCCAAAGGATTCAGTTCTCCACGCATCAGTGTTCTGAGTTCACCGATTTAAGACTTTATCATCGCCTCTTGGAAAACTGGTGCTGGGAGGCTCTAAAGCAATCCATTGCATGAGCTGAATCAACCTAAGAACCTCTCTATCTCCAGCTCGGCGTTGTCCGCCTTCACAAAGATCGGAACATTCTCTATTCCGGTCGCCACATAACTTGAAAGCAACCACTCCCCTGGAGCAAACTCGAGCGTCTTCTCAAGTATACCTTGGTCTATGGTGAAGGTGTTGCTGACGAGGCTTCTATCATATGGTCTTGGCATGGGGCCGATGAAGTAGGTGTGCAGTTGCTGCAGCGCGTTTGTGTTCAGGTAAGCTATCCTCTGCGTCGCAATGCACCCTCCTAGTCCATACTTCCTTCCCTGCCTCAGAAGAGTCTCGACCTGCACCGTGCACTCCTTCTCTATACCCCTTGCCCTGTCATGCGATGGGATAAATTCTTGGGCCTCATCGAATATGAAAAGGATCGAAGGCTCGACTTTGAATTCTCTTTTTCTTTCCAAAAGTACCATTTTTGAGAGATCGATGGCAAGGTTTTTTATAATGTTTGGATCAACAATAGAAAGACAGATGAGTCTAGTTTCTGATTCGATCATCTCCGAAATGTCTTTCGTGGTGTAACTTTCACCTTTCTCTTCCGTGCCCTCGAGCCCGATCCTTTCCTTTAGAGTGCTCCTAGTCATAGCCCAGGCGTATAGGCTTCCGCTTTTCCATATTTTGTACTTGTCAAATATCGTAATGGCTTCTTCGCTCAGAAAATCGACGAACCTTTCGTCTATGACTCTTCCGCGCTCAAGCTTTTTCTCTTTCATATACCCCAATACAGCTCTTTTTAGAGTGTCGATCGCTTCAAGGTTTGTGGCCTTGTTTTCATTTTCCTGCCTAAGCATTTCAAATTGGCGTAGAATATCTTCATACGTGACCGAGGCCGAGGTGGACTCGGCAAAGTAACCAAGCTTCCCCTGCCTCATGATCGCTTCGAAAGAACGCTTTGCCCTATCATCCTTCTCGAATCCCCTCGGTTTCACAACAACTTTGTAGAATTGCTCAACATCCTCGACAGGTGTCTCCAATATGACCTTTGAAGAAATTTTGGGATCGGCCAAGACATCCTGCAGTAGAAAAGGGTACTCCATAGAAATATCAAATACGACAACCTTTGTATCCCTCGAGTGGTAGATGAGTCTTCTCAGTATGTTCGACATTAGGTTTGACTTTCCTGAGCCCGTGAATCCGAAAATACCAAAGTGGTACCTCACGAGCCTCTCGAAATCAACGTAGATTGGGATACTCTCCCCCTCCCCCTCAAACATCTTGATAGTTCCAAGCCTGCAGTCTTCTCTTGCCAGATGGGTCGTCTCGATCTTTTTCCAATTTCTTCCCATTCTTTCCAAGACTGGCCTGTTGTACATCTGGTGTATGGTATCTTTATTGAGTATGCGAACTTCCTCAGCTATTATGGGATAGGTAAATCCCTTTACGTACTTGCATTCGCCATTATCGTCTATTACCAGGTCGTAGTTCAGGGGGATCGCATTCATCTGAATCATCATGATCGCCTTGTCATCGGTTCCCCAGTCATCGACTGTCTGCTCTATCACTTCGAACTGGTACGGGTAATAACTTGAGTCGGAGAGCCCCTTCAGACCATAGTGCTCCGGCCCTATTCTCGATGCCTCAAGAAGTGTGTACCTTCCCCCACCACTGGTTCTTGTCGACTTGAAGTTCCTGACAGCGAGCAGCATCCCTTCCTCGAGAAGCCCCATCAGTTCCTTCTGGTACTCAACCTTTATCCTGCACTGATACTTCGCCGAAACACCTGTCGTTTCAGAAGGTACCGTTGCTATACCGCTTGTAGCGTGTACAGAACTGAGGCGCGCTCTGAATCTTCCACCAAAATCGGTGAAGTACTTTCTATCCGCCTCTTGCATGCTCTACTTCCGCCCTTCTCTCTCTGAATGTGTTCATATAAAAGCAGAATCGCCTGAGCCTGGAGCTGTTCATAAGCCAGTGTCCAGTCGCATCCAGCATTCCGACCACGCTCCTCCTCTGGGCCTTCGCAATCTTGTCTGCAACGAATAGCGGCCTATTGTGGCCAAATGCTTCAGGAATGCTCCCGCCTCCCATACTTCTAAGGATAGTCACCACTAAGTTCTGTATCTCGTTCTTCGTTTCCTTGTCCTTGTAGAAGATAACCTCTACCGGCTCTACCGCTCCATCATACTCGTGATTAAATTTTAAGCGGGGAGTATCGAACTGGGGATATGCAAGCCTGTCGATGAAAAGTACGTTGCTCCTGAACTGTGGATCTCTCTTTGACTGTCCAAGTTGTATATACGATTTTACGAATGTCCTCTCGGCACTTATCCTATTCCTCCTCGCACCACTCACATATCCGGCCCTCTTTTTAAAGTCGGGCACGATCGTTTGGAAAGACGTATCATACTCGATAAGGCTCCAAGGTACTGGAATATCTTCATAGTTATTCATGCTGATCGATTGAAGGAACATCCTGTCTGTAGTAGGTATATCCATAAGCCTTTGCTCATCTACCTTCCATATCCCCAAATTTCCGCAAACTGGAACAACGTGCGACTTGAAATCCCGTGCCGTCGTGTCCTTCGTGATCCCAACTAGGAGAACATTTCTCTTCCAGCACTCCTCAATGAGCATATATAGGCAGTAGAGAGTCAAGAAAGCCATGTCCTGCGTTGTAAGCCACCTGAACTTATCTCCTCTTTTGATACGCATCGGGTTACCCTTCCTCGCCTCAAAAAGCTGCTGACCGATCATCTCAACCAGCTTCCTCAATCTCCCCCAGCTTCTCTCATAGCGTGGATTCGAAATGTACTTTCCTTCCTGCTCTATTAAGTACCCTTCAGCGACGGCCTTCTTCAGATACTTTCTGACCCTCTCCTTCCGGTCATGCTCATTTACGCCAAGAGCTTCGCAAACATCCTCAAGGCTCATCGGCACTCCTTTTTCTTGCACGAGGTAGATGACAGAATATCTGATCGAATCTCCCCGAGCAGAAGGTATCTTCAGTTCTTGGTTAATATAGTGGTACCTTCCATATCCCATTTCATTCCTGTCGATCGGCAAGCCTTCTACATCGAAGCCACAGATGGTACATTCGCTCTCCCACCTGCCCCTCCTCGAAGTATCGTAGATCAGACTCGTCTGGGTGTTTGACAGGCTGCGATCAAGCAGCACGATCTTTATGCCTTCATCTATCACCATACGATATGCAAGGTAAAGTTCAGAGAATATCATGATCCAACCCGCAATGCTCGAGTTGTCCACAACCGCCTGCTCGGTAAGTGGCACAGTCAATGTTGCTTCCCCAGATTCGGAGAGCTTCAAGATCTTTTGGTCCACCTCGACAACCCGATCAACATAGATGGGAACACAACTTGAAACACCTTGTCCCCTCTTTACGAACCCAGTTTCATATGAAACTTTTGGCAATGAACCTTTCCTGAACTCCACAATGCCCGTCGAAGCGCATGCTCCGCCCCAAAATACAGCCAATCCCGCAACCAACCTCTGGTCTTCAGATCCATCTATGGCTGCAAACTTCACGCTTGTCGATCCAAAAAGCTTCTCCGCAGTTCGCGTGGCCTCATCTTGGTCGAAGCTTGACACTATCACATTTGATACAAAATCCCTGTAAAGTTGGGCAGCGGATTCAAGCCGGGTCTTCGTTTCATCGACCTCCTCCTCCGCTCCCTCTCGAAGGAGCGTCCCAAGCCTCTTCAGCTGCGAACCCATTTCAGAGGACATTTGAAACCTACTCCCATGCTCCTTTGCTGGCAGCTTCTAAGAATATCGAAGTCTTTTCCAATTTTAAGGGCTCCTTCAGCTCTTGCACACTCCATTCTGGAATGCTCCACAATCACTTTTGAACGTTGCGTCTCTGGGGCGTCCAAAAGCGCCTACGTAGGTTACGCAACTGTTATCAGCCCTATCGGTCGTATTGCGTTACGCATAAAAGTTGAGAACAGAGTCGATGCTTCGTATTCTTAACGAAGCCGAGATGGACGGTATTCATGAACTTTCCTTACAGATACTTGAAAAGATCGGTGTGCGCATAACTCATTCAAGAGCAATTGGTCTTCTCAAAGATGGGGGGTGCTCCTTTGACGAGAGTAAAAGCAGGTTGAAGATCCCCCGAAGCCTTTCCGAGGACATAATCAGGAAAAGCACTGGAAGGGATCTGAAGCTCTACTACCAGGACCGTAAGCAGTACATCAAGATGGGTGAAAGCATCTTCTTCTCCCTTGGCCCAATCCTTTTGCAGGAGATGATAACTGGAACAGTAAATGATTACGTCTTCGACCTCGAGAGGCTGGAACGACGCTACGCAACCAAAGACGACGTAGCCAGAGCTGGAATCCTTGCAGACTCCCTCGATAACATAAAGATCGTTGGAGTGCCAATTACCCCCCACGAAGCTCCAGCAAAGACGAGGGGCCTCCACGCCCTCGCGATCCTCGCCCAAACTACATCGAAGCCAATCGCGTGGATCCACATAATAGACCTTGAGATGGCTAGGATCGCGGTAGAGGTGGAAAAGGTTTTGGCTGGTGGGATGGAAGAGCTCAGGAAAAGGCCAAGGCACACAGCCCTTTTAGAGGCGATCTCGCCTCTCATGTACGACGACCGAGTAATCGACCTCCTCCTCTACTACTCGGAACTTGGTTTGCCAGCTTTTTCCATCGGTTCCATGCCACAGCCAGGTGTAACGGCACCAATGTCGATTCCAGCTGCGATTGCTCAGAACGTGGCCGAGATAGTTCCTGGCCTGTACCTGACTGAGCTCGCGAATCCAGATCTGGTGCCGGCTCCATCTTGGTGTCTCGGGGTATGCTTAAAGCACTGCTGGGCTCTCGACGTGATGCTCTCCGACCCACGCAACCTCCGCCACCTATATGCCGCTCCCGAGACAGCTTTGGTTGGTCTGGCAGAGTCCCAGTTCATCAGGGAGTACTACGGAATCCCGGTTTGGGGCACACGCGCACTTCGCACCGATGCAAAGATGCCCGGAATCCAGGCTGCAATCGAAAAGACTTTGACAGCCACATTGGCTGTTCTTGCTGGAGCTACAACTTTGGGCCCAGCCGGGCAAGTCGATTCAGATCAGATCTTTTGCTTCGAACAACTTGTGATAGACAACGAGATCGTTGAGTTGTTGAAGAGGTTGCAACGAGGCATTCCTTCTGAACAGATCGATTTTGAACTGCAAATCGTGGAACGTGGGATTTCGAAGGGCAACTACCTCTCCGACTCCTTGACGCTGCGAAGAAACAGGGAGATGGTATACATCTCAAAACTACTCGACAGGCAGAGGTACGAGGCCTGGGCGAAAGCTGGAAAGGAGGATGTTCTTCCTAGGGCCAAGCGGGAAGTCGATAGAATATTGAAGGAGCATCAACCTGTGCCACAGATCGATCAGGCAACAGCAAGACAGATCGAGAACATACTTGCCGATGCTGATAAAAGAATTGCAGGAAAATGATTTCATTCTAAGCAATTTAGTAAGCTTTGAACTGAACATTATACTACCATCCCACCTTTACCTTTCATTAAACTCTTAAAAAGCACCAAGTTTCATCAAAATCAGATCTCGGCGATCAGCATGAAAATCCCCAGAAGGTATATAGAATGAAAACAAATCATGATGGTCAACTTCCAAGGTTCATCGATTCTGAATCCATTCTCGAAGATATCTTATCAAGACCTTCAAGAGAGTCCATCGATATATTATCGAAAATTCGAGGAGACATTCTAATACTTGGGGTTGGTGGAAAGATCGGCCCAAGCTTGGCAAAGTTGGTGCGAAACGCAATTGAGGAATCTGGCGTCAAAAAGAGGGTTTTTGCTGTTTCACGATTCTCGAGAGCTGAAGTAAAAGATGAACTGGCCAATTTGGGCATCGTAACTATCAAGTGCGACCTTCTGGAAGAAAACAGCATAGATACGATTCCAGAAATACCTAATGTCATCTACATGGTTGGAATGAAGTTTGGAACCGAGGAAAACGAACCTCTAACTTGGGCAACGAACGCCTACATTCCAGGAGTCGTGGCCCAAAAGTTTAAGCATTCTAGAATAGTTATCTTCTCTACTGGAAACGTCTATCCACTTGTTCCCATAACATCTGGAGGTGCTTTGGAATCGCATCCTCCAGAACCAATTGGAGAATATGCTCAATCCTGTCTTGGAAGGGAGAGGGTTTTCGAATATTTTTGCCGAAAATTTGGCACGAAAGCCCTGTTTATGAGATTAAATTATGCGATCGACCTTAGGTATGGGGTCATCTTGGACGTAGCACTAAAGGTATTCCATGGAATACCGATCGATTTGAGAATGGGCTACGTCAATGTAATCTGGCAAGGAGATGTGAACAACGCCGCGATCTTGGGACTTGCCCATTGCACAAATCCTCCAAAAGTACTGAATGTTACAGGACCAGAGACCATTTCAGTAAGGTGGCTTGCAAAGAGATTCGGCGTTTTGTTCGGTAGAGAGCCTACCTTCGAGAACTCGGAGTCTGAAACAGCTCTCCTGAGCAATGCATCCGAATACCACCGTTTGTCTAGGTCACCAAAGGTTTCACTAGAAACAATGATCAGCTGGATAGCGCATTGGGTCCAGATCGGAGGTCCAACTTTGAACAAACCTACGCACTTCGACATAAGGGATGGAAGGTTTTGATGTTATTGGATGCACAGAATCGATGGCTTTTGAAAAGGCAATTTGAATTTCGATTTGAATCTAAATTTACTTTCTCCCGAACCTTCGAAGGTATAAATGTCCAATTCCATTGAGGTGTTTTGCATAGCTATCTTGGTTCCTCTTGCAGTTATCCAAATCACAACTGTAAAAAGTATTACCCAATTCAAGCATTTCTCTATTTTGTTACCACCCAGTTCAGTAATGTCTTATGATCGATGGTCCCATCGTAGGACCTGAATTTGTCTTCAGCCAAGAGGACCCTATAGATACTCCTGACCCATTCAGCATCAAAACCAACTCCGGTGTTGTGAACTAGAAGCTTCCTTGGAGCGTTAAGGGAAGCGGCGGTTTTCAATCCACCTGCTTTCATTATCCCCGGTATATACAGGCGCTTAAGCCAGCTTTCCTCAGAGTTGTCTTCAAACCTGTTTAAGTCTGCTACTACCGATTCCAATTTTCCAACCACGCTTGAGGCCAGAAGGCACCAAACTCCAGCGTCTTCGAAGCCAACAAGGCTCACTTTTCTGCATGATTTCCTCAGGAAAGACAGGGCGGTCAGAATGTCTTGAATCCTCAGCACCGAATCTGTTCTGTTGTAAGTCTCGTAATAGTTCACATAACAGGAAGATATGTCCCTTCTTGATTCGACCGGTGCCGCATACTCCCCTTTGAGGAAACAATCGATCGATAGGACATCGCATCCAGCCGATAGCAATCCTGAGGCAAAGGCATTCAAACTCCTTCCTTCGAAAAGGCCGGACTTGCCCCCCTCACAGACGACGAGCACGCCATATCCGGTCCTTCTGAAAGGCTGCATCCATATTCCGGGTATCTCCTCGCCAGAATTTCTCCTTCCCAAAAGAATCTTTGCCAACCTGGCTTTTGGCTCAACGGTCGTCCTCCTCATGATTTTAGCATCAACATCGGGAGATGCATCAACCGACAAATATTCCATCATGATCTCTCCCATGTTCTTCCTGAAGTCGTGTACTTTTTCAATATTTTTTGGCCTAATTTCTTCCAATAAACTTCTAGAAGATGCCACGAGGTAAGACAGAAGACCTTGAGTGTCTAGGTAGTTTTTTGGTCTCTCCCTTCCATCGAAAACGAGCAGGTCCTCTTTTTTGTCCGGAATGCAGGTCCTTTCGCTAAATTCTTCAGGGAAGGGTTTCCCAAGCAACCATTTTGCAAACCATCTGTATACCGCTTCTCTGCTCTCCTTGTTGTAATTGTGTGGCGCATTGACCTGAACACATTCGACCTTGTCTGCAGCTCCAAAGAAACCATATATCTTTTTAATAAAAGGATACTCGACCCAGGGGTTTCTGCGCGTCCAATCACCTGTGGCCGAAACGAGCATTAAGGGTCTGGGAGCTGTAAGAGCCGCTATTTCCACATTGTTCGTTTCCAGCCTCAGGCTTGGGGCGTTCTCGCAAATGCATCCTCCTTGGAAGTGGGCTGAGACCATACACACCGGAGCACTAACCTTGATCCTCGTGTCGATGGCCGAGACCATGAAAGTCTGGGTTCCACCGCCAGATTCACCTGTGCACCCGATCCTCTCAGCGTCCACATCGTTCAGGGACTGAAGGAAGTCGATTGCCCTGATGCTATTCCAAAGCTGTAGCCCCATGAGGTTGATTCCCCAAAGGCTCTCCCTGGCTCCGCCAAAATCATGGCTCACCTGCTTGCTGTCTTTGTAACCGATCATGTCATAGAGGAACGAAACATACCCCTGCCTTGCAAAGCTTATGCACCTTGCCTGGACGTCATCTGCAAACCTTCCCTCGCTCCAGTGTCCATGGGGACAAAGGACACCCGGATGTTTTCCGCTATCCAAAGGTCTGTAAAGGTTCCCGGTCACGTAGAACCCAGGATGGCTCTCGAAAAAGACCTTCTCAACAACGTAGTCCTCATGCTCCCTTGCTCCAAATATTACAGCATTAAGTGGATTCTTACGAGGTTCGGGTAGAAGACCACATACAGCTAGGATGTGCTTTCTTATTTTCTCCTTTCTCTTCATCCACTCACGCTTGCTGTACTTTTTCAATTCGAGGAACATATCCAGTCTCCTGACTTCCTCGAACCTCCTGTCTTTGGGTATGACCCCTTCTGGTAAAACCTTCCAGGCGATTTCCATGCGATAGGATGTAAATTTTTTCGTAATAAGCTTAGCGCATGAAGGCATTGTCGTAAAACTTCTTTCAGAACCTAAGAAGGCTCATGGCGCTTGTCGGGCAGAGAGAGACGCAGAGGTTGCAGTTGTCGCAAGCCTTCCAGTCTATTACAACACCTTTACTGACAATTGTGATAGCATCGTATGGGCAGATTTTCTCGCAAATCCCGCACCTCGTACACTTTCCATCGTTCACGGTTACGCGGTAGACTTTTGACCTCTCCAGTTTCTCGAGCGGGACTATGCCTTTTAAGGACATGCCAACCGCCTCTTTCAAGCTGCCAAACCCATTTTTCTCCAGCCAACCCTCAATCCCTTTTTCGATATCCTCGATGACGCCGTAACCTTTCGTCATTATTGATGTGCAAAGTTGTATCGCAGAGGCGCCTGCAAGTATGAAGCTCAGGGCATCTTGCCATTTAGATATCCCTCCAGAGCCTATGATCGGCTTTCCTAGTCCCTCCATCGCGATGTGCGCTGTCCAAGCAACGCTTATGGGAACTTGCCAAGGTCCCCCATATCCACCAAAGCCAGGCCAAAGTACAGGTTTTCCGCTTTCGGTATCGATCAAGAGGCCTTGAAACCTAGCGGTCGATACAACTGCATCAATGCCTGAAGAGGCCATCGTCCTTGCCAGCAGAACAGGATTTGCGCCCTGGGGGGTCAGCTTCCCGATCACAGGGATAGAGGCAGAACCTTTAACAGCCTTTGCTACATTGGACACAATTTCAGCATCGTAGGAGGCAGCCTTTCCCATAAGCCCCCCTTCATCTATGTGCGGACAGGAGAGATTAAGCTCTAGCATGTCCGCTCCAGCTCCTTGCATCAAGGCAGCAAGTTTCTCCCACTCACCATAAGTTCTTCCAGCAATACTCGCTATCAGGACCCCATCGTTTCCAACTTCCTTTTTCGCTTTAGCCAATTCCTTTACCCAAGCCTCAGGCTCAAGCTCAGACATCAAGTCCACTGAGTAGAAAGAGTAGAACCTTCCAGCCAGAGCATCCTTCGGATTCACAACATGCATTCTTGGTTTTGGCTGAATTCTCTGCGTTGGATCGTAAGTTATCGTCTTAGTAACAACACCTCCAGCTCCGCTCCTTATACACTTCACGATGTGCTTGGATGATCGCGCTGCGGGCGAGGATGCAACAATAACAGGATTCCTGAAAGAGATCCCAGCTATTTCTACAGAAGGGTCCACCAATCTTTCTACCTTAAATCATCCGCAAACTCTTTAGGGTCGTTCTTATGCGTTCCTCTTCGTTTTTCGTTATCTGCAAAAGTGGCGGCCTCACAAATGCCTCATCGATGATGCCCATGATCTTCAGCGCCACTTTCAATCTAGCCCTGTAATCTCTAACAGGTGGTGAAAAAATCGTTTCCTCCAAAGGTAGCAGTTCTTTCCAGATCTCGCCAGACTCCTTGAACCTGCCTTCGGATGCAAGTCGAAACATCTCGACCTGCATTTCCACAGCAATGGTTCCAAATCCAAGTAGCCCTCCTTCGGCGCCCATAACAAGGGATTCATAAATGAAGTTATCATTTCCTGTCAATATCGTTATCTTCCTTGGTGCTTTTTCCAGAATTCTTACCGTTTCTGTGAATTTCTTTGCATCAAAAGAAGCTTCCTTTATCGCAACTACGTTCTCTATTTCAACAAGCCTATTCAGAACTTCCTTTCCAAACTCAATTCCTCCGAGAACTGGCTGCAGCTGGAAAAGTACGATGGGTAAACCAACTTTCTCTGCAATCTCCTTGTGATACGCGTAAACAACCTCTTCAGCTTTCTCCCCCATGAATGCCGGGTGTGGGAAGACCAAAAGTCCATCGGCGCCAGAATCCTTTGCCTCTTTGCCAAGCTTTACAGCCTCCTCGGTGTTCCTCGCATGCAGCCCTGCCACTATTGGAAATCTTCTACCAACTTTTCTAGCATAAGTTTTGATTATAGAAGCACGTTCCTCAGAATTCAGGTGTGGCCCTTCGCTGGTATCAACGTTTACCGCCACTCCCCCTAACTTGAACTTTGAAATCCAATCGATATATTTCTCAAGTTGGTCGTAGTCGACTTGGTAATTTTCGTCCATCGGCGTTATCGTTGCAGGTATTAGGCCATATCTGATGGATGGGATGGAAACGTTTCCCATGGCGACCAAATCTCGGAAACTGAGTCTTAATAAGTTTTCACAACCTCTTTCCATATGAATAACTCTTCTGCCAAGCAATTGCAGGTTAACCTGGCATACCCTTTAGGTAATGATGGCTGTAAGGGCTGGAAATTTAGTTCATTCAATTAAGCAACGATGCATGCTTCTCACAAATGTCCAGTTTTGCCCCCCCAATTTGAGTTTTCTACCAATTCTGGGGAATGACGATACTTCATCTCGGCCCAGTTCAGTTCCAGAGACGGCATATCTTCTGGTGTCAATGAGACAAGGCTCTTGAAATGGGCAGATTGCCCAGAATTAGGGTTGGCATAGTGTTCAAACTTCGAAAAACTTAAGTCTGAAAGAAGCGCACCATTAGACGGGGCGAGATATTGAGAAAAAACATCTTCTTGGTAGGTGTCATATTCCTAGTGCTTGGGGTGGTTCTGCTTGGATATGGCCTATACACGAGGAGCCAGCTTGAAGGTGCAATCGGAATGCACGATTGGGCAATCACTTGGTACGAGATGAACGACCAACTTGGTGGATATGGCGACGTTTTAGGCACCTCAACAGCTCCCCTCAGGTTCGACATGACGACTGTAAGTTTCCAAGGACATAGCGAGCATGTGGGTTTCATGGCGACTACGACGATAGATTTGGCGGAGGACAGCACAGTCTGGTTCCAAATCGGAAGCGATGATGGTTCGCAGCTTTACGTGGATGGCAAGGCGCTGATCAACAACTGGTTGCTCCAGGCCTATACCACAAGGTCGGCTGAGGTACAGCTGACGAGAGGAACGCATACGCTGGAGATGTGGTTCTACCAGTGGGAAGGAGGTGCTCGCGTGTCGTTCGACTGCAGTCTACCAGGATTGCAGGAAGCTATCAATGTCGCTGTCGGGGGTGGCTTCTTATTTGCAATAGGAGTTCTATTGGCTCTAATTGGATTCCGCCTCAAGCCAAAGGTTGGCAAAAGCACATAGAAAATCCATGTCCACTTCACCTGCTCCTAGAAAGGTGAAGCTCCTAGTCATGATAATGGAAGAATCCCTTGACTGCAGGCTCTATCATCGCTAGCCTCATGAATGCGGAAATTTTAGATTTGTGGTAAATGTGGCGTCACGCGTTCCTCGAGCAGCATCCTCAACCTTGGGTCGTTCCTAAAGTAGTTATCAGGAATTCCAAGGATGATGACCTTCTGACTGGCTTCAGGATTCAAAGCTTTGACATATTCCGCTTGTTCAGACTCCATAACGAAGATTTTATCAGCCCAATCGATGAGCTCCCGAGTTAATTGCGTCCTTCCTGCAACAGCAGCGATCCCTGCAGACATGACCTCCAATCCCGACCTCTTCTTGAACATCTCTTCAGCTGTAGGGCTTCTGTCAACATTACCATAGCACACAAACAGGACTTTCACTCTTTTCATTACACCTATCCAACCTAGATGGTATGATATAAGACTCTGCTAAGCTTTTACGAATATTATCGCTTGGGCTGTAGAATCGGAAGAAAAAAGTTATTTGTGCAGGCTTGAACAAGCATCTCGCAAGGAGCCTTTGCAATAAAAATTACATTCATAGATATGTGGATCAATAGCTTATAAAAAGTAAGGAAGGGACAGCTGATAGAACTTAACTTTTCTTGAGATAAGGCATAAATGCTAGAATATTCGGCCATCTACCAGAGCATGCTCACAGCATTGATCTGTTTTACAAGACCATTAATGGACCACTATGAGCTCCCTCGTCACCTACAGACTCAAATGGTTGAATACCGCAATCGGCACATTAAGCTCTTGGCTTTTATCGCCGCAACAACCTTAGTGGTACAAATCTCGGTAGTGCGCCCTCAACAGGAGATGAGCATCGCTGGAGTTGTTACAGATGCTCTAACTGGTAAACCTATTGGTGGCGCGACCATACATATATGGGGCTGGAGCTATGTGGGTAACCAATTACAGAATCGGTACGATTCATCCATCTACACAAACGAAACAGGGCATTACAGTGTAAAACTAAACATAGGTCATTACTCGATGGCAGTCATGGTTGACTATCCTGAAACTCCTGGCAAAGACTACATCATAGGGTTCCTGCAACTTGACTTGACGCAGCCTGGTTCAGCTTTTAAAAACACAGTCGCCAATTTTCAACTTTACCCTGGTGCTTCGGTCTTTTTCACAGGATCGGTAGAATTTGTCGAATTGGGCAGAGTTCCAGAAGATTTGCGCTTTGGCTTCATAGAAGGATATTATGGTGCTCCATTATTGAACCAAACCCTAACGAACTTTGATCCCGAAATTTCCAAGGTACTCGGTCTAGAGCCCGGACTCGTAGTAGTACCTTCCGACATGCCGATACTTTTGTACTGCGAATCGTCGGGGAGCAGGTTCATCATTGACGATGATGGAAACTTCTTCAAATTTCCCAAAGGAAGCGTCACAACGGTCGATTTAAGCTGGGCGGTAATGAACAGGAATGTTGACCTTGTCAGAAATGGATTGGCCTCAACATGGTTAAAGGCCAAGGAAATGGGCCTCAATGGAATCGTCGTCACGCCCGAAATAGGAGATTTAGAAACGGCATTCAGCTATCTAGATTTGGCAAGACTGGCGCTACGTAAGCGTTTCTACTCAAATTGTTTCATCAATCTGAGGGCTGCTTACATTATGGATATGGATGTTCGAAACAGGTTGGAAAGCATCTTGTCTGATGCAACTTTCTCCCCAATCCCCCTCTCATTCCTCCTCATGCTCTCTGGCTTCGGCTTAGCGAGTATCTTCGTCGAGAAGGAAGGATCAAGAATAGGGGCAGGACTGCTGATCAGCCTTTCCTTCCTCGCATTCTATTACTACGTGTCGCCAGGCTTAAGATTAACCGATCCAATTTTTCTTGCAATGTCGAACGCAGCAGCTGCAGCACTAGCCATCGGTTTAGTTCTTTTGTTACCACGCGTTGGAAAGGATGTCGTTACACAATCAGGCATTGCCTTAGCATCAAGCTTGATGTCCACGTTCTCGCTTGCAACGCGAAATTTGAAGAGGAGGAAGATGAGATCGTCGCTGATGCTAGCATCGATCTTGACATTTGTCTTTGGATTCATGATTTTCACTTCATTTCGAATACAGGCGGACGTGGCTTTTGGACGCCCAGCTTCGCCTTATCCTAAATCAAACCCGCCAACGGGTCTTATGGTCGTTCCTCCGCCAGGCCGAACAACTCCCAATCCGCTTTCGATGTCTCTCGTTGAGGCCCTGAGGGCGAATCCCTTGGTGGTCTCAGTCGCACCAAAGACAGAAACAAGCCCCTACTACTTAGAGGCCCAGCTGATTGGCGAGGATGGCCAAAAAGTTACGATCAGGGGTGCGATCGGAGTCTCTGGCGATGAAGCGAATATCAACAATCTCGACGCTGCTGTCATCGAGGGGCACTACTTTACCGAGGATGAGAATGCAATTCTAATATCAAAACGTGCTGCGAACCAGCTAGGCATCGTTGCTGGTGGAAAAGTGAAGTTTGCTTGGGTTTCGGGGACTGGAACAATCGTGACCGAGTACATGGTCGCGGGCATCTTGGATGACCAGATGCTCGAGGGGATCGTTGATTTTGACGGCCAACCGATAAGGCCCTATATTTTCATGGAGAGGGAAAAGGTCTACCTCAGTCCAGAAAACGTGGTCGTATTCAACTGGCAGGAACTCATCAAGCTCAAGCTCGGTGAACTGACAAGGATAGATGTCAAGACAATTAGTGCTAATGACATAACGCCTCTTGCTACTGATCTGGCCCGCAAGTGGCGTTACTTCGTCTATGCATCAGCAGGCGAAGGAGTCAAACTTTTCCATTACAGGAAAGATCTGTTTCTTCTGGGTGGCACCACCTTGCCTATGGTGTTGGCTCTTGTGGGGCTAAACGTTTTGGCGTGCACACTTAATGCGGTCTACGAAAGGAAGAGGGAAATTGCAACTCTTTCTTTAGTAGGCCTCAATCCTTCGCAGATAAGTTACATGTTTCTTGCCGAGTCAGGGTTAGTGGCTTTCATAGGAGGCATAATCGGATATCTTTTCGGTGTTGGCGTGCCGAGGTTTCTGCTTAGCGTTGGGGGTCCAGGTTTCCTTACCGAGAAGGTCTCTTGGACATGGAGCATTGTTATCATAGTAATGGCTGTTACGATAGCCATTTCAGCATCCGTTCTGCCAGCTATGAAAGCATCGACAATAGCGACCCCGAAGCTCCCCCTGAAGTGGAAGCTCGATTACATTCCGGCTGCGAAGGATATGTGGCTTCTCCACGTTCCCCAACTTGTTTCGCAAATAGAGCTAAGGCGCTTCTTCAGGTTTGTACAAGAAAAATTCGAGGAGATGCAAATGATGCGCACGATACCTGAGAAGATGGAGTTCAAGGAGATAGTTGAGGATTCTGACCAGGAGAAGGAGGTGAAGAAACTGATTTTCTCGCACAGCTTCGCACAGGAAGGATCGAGGGCATTTAGGACCGAGAATGAATTGGCTCTGACGAGAAGCAGGGGCTCTTCCACGTACTCGAT
>Ga0123519_10002485_pt1 | contig 31102 bp, 22 predicted proteins | sample YelNatPaOPRAMG02_FD_87396 | JGI IMG/M metagenome (GOLD analysis project Ga0123519, IMG submission 87396) | Hot spring microbial communities from Yellowstone National Park - Yellowstone National Park OP-RAMG-02 (version 2) | ecosystem: Environmental > Aquatic > Thermal springs > Hot (42-90C) ... | reverse complement strand
GCTGGTTGAGGGGTGCATCGCGGCGGGGCGGGACAGGGGCTATCTCTACATTGACTGGAACGGCCAGGTGATGCCGTGCGTTTTCTTTCCTTACGCGGCCGCCAACATCCACCAGGTCTACGCCCAGGGCGGCACGCTGGACGACATCTGGGCCGCGCCGCTTTTCGCCGCCATCCGCGCCTGGCAGCGGGAGCACGGCTACGGTAGGCGTGAACTCACAGCGGAGCACAACTGGCTTCGCCCGTGTCCTTTTCGCGATTACCACGCCCAGTTGCGCAAGTGGGTGGCCCAGTACGGCCCGCAACCTGCTGACAAGACCGCCGCCACCGTGCTGAGCGACGAGAGTTACTGCGAGCAGATGATCGCCTACGGAGAGCAGCAGAGAGCCTGCACGCAGCCGCTCTGGGAACAGGAGTACCTCCATCCATCGTAACGGCCTACGTTCCGGGTCCGTGCTCCGGCCAGGTCTGACCGGGCAAACGTAGCTCTGTCCCAGCGGCGGGGTACTGTCTCGCCTCGGGCTGTACCGATCTGCTGCTCCCTCTCCTCTACATCATCTTCCCGCAGGCCTTAGTGGGGACATGTGTGGTCCGCTCCGCTGAGGCCGCTCATCCGGGTGTGCCTGGGGCCATAAGCAGGTGGCCTGGGGAACGCCACCGCAGGCGCTTTTCCAGAACAGCCGCACAACCAGCGGAGAGGCGCTGGGGACGCGGTGGAGGACCCGGCGGTCGTGGCCAGCCTGGGGCAGGCCTTCGCGCACCGTCGGGCAGCGGCCTGCCTGCAGGCGGAATACCGGCCTATGCCCGGCATCGGCTGGGAAGAGCTAAAGGACCTCGTCCCTCTTTTTTCCCCGGCCACGTCCAGGAATGCCTTAGCTCGCTGATCACGCCCGCCGGTTGGCGGAACGCCCGGAGCGGGTTTCCGGCTCGGCCAACGGAGGAGGCCGACTGCGCCACCCGGGCAGGGAGAACCTCCGACGCTTGTGGGTGGTCGCCCGTTTCTTGGCAGGCGAGCATAGTCCTGTTGCCTGTCCCCTGATGTGAAAGCGCGTTTTCATCCGATAGTTCCGTCAAGGTGCTAGGAATCAACCTACCGGAGAACGGCGCCTATCGGAGATCGCGGACTTGACAACCCTCTATGGCTATGCTATCTTTCATTTTAGGAGAGAATCTTTCCACCCAAGCTGCCCGGAAACGCCCTATCTGGATCCTCAACGGCCAGGCCTTGATTGGAAAAGGGGGAACACCTGTTCTTCGCGATGGGCCCACGGCTTGCCCGTAGAAAGGAGGTGAGAGCCGAAGCGTTTTGTTGCCTCTCGGAACAAGCGGTTGTCCCAAGGAGGTTGCCATGAACTGGCGACGCTATGGAAGGTTCGTGAGCGTGCCGGTCCTTTTCCTCCTTGTCCTCACTGCTCTCCCCGTCGCAGTTGCTCAAAACCCGGAAGGTACCGACAAGATCGAATCCGCACTGCTCGACCGTTTCGCCACAGACGGCAGCTCCGATTTCATCGTGCGTTTTGCTGAGCAGGCGGACCTTTCGCCAGCAAGCCGAATGGACTGGACAGCGCGCGGCGAATTCGTATACCGTGCGCTGACCGCCGTTGCCGCCCGCTCACAGGCTCGCGCGAAACAGTTGCTCGACCGTCAGGGCCTGAGCTACCACACGTTTATCGCCGGCAACGAATTGTACGTGTGGAAGGGGAACCGGGCGGCCGCCGACGCCCTGGCGGCTCTGCCGGAGGTGGCTTCCATTCGTGCTCCTCGAATCTACCATATCGATCCCCCCGTGAGGAGCGATTCGCCGCCCGCGTCCAAAGCGCTCGACTGGGGCATCATCGACACCGGAGCCGACCAGTTCTGGAGCGCTTTCGGTATGCAGGGCGACGGCATCGTGGTCGCGAACATCGATACCGGGGTGCAGTGGGACCACCCCGCCCTGGACCAGGCCTACAGGTGCCCCTCGAACCCCACCGATCCCGCCTGCTGGTACGACCCGTCCAACATTTGCGGCGGCACGGTCTGCGATAACGTTGGGCACGGCACGCATACGATGGGCACCATGGTGGGCGACGACGATCCTGCCCTTCCCTACCAGGTGGGGATGGCCCCGAACGCTCAGTGGATCGCCTGTAAGGGGTGCGAATACAACTCCTGTTCCGAATTCGCCCTGAACGCCTGCGCCGACTGGATCCTCGCCCCAGGCGGTGACCCAAACAACCGCCCGCACGTGGTGAACAACTCCTGGGGTGGCGGTGGATGCGACCCGTGGTACCTCCCCAAGGTGCAGGCCTGGCGCGCAGCTGGGATCTTCCCGGCCTTTTCGGCGGGCAACTCTGGCCCGAGTTGCAACAGCCTGGGCAGCCCAAGCGACTATCAGGAGTCGTTCGGTAGCGCGGCGCACGATTCCTCGCGCACGATTGCCTGGTTCTCCAGCCGGGGGCCCTCTTGTTTCGGCCATGACCCCTATACCAAACCAAACATCTCTGCTCCGGGCGTGGATGTCTGCTCGAGCGTCCCCGGAGGCGGCTTTGAGTGCGCTGGCTGGTCGGGCACCTCGATGGCCTCGCCGCACTCGGCCGGCGCCGTCGCGCTCCTGTGGTCGTGCAACCCAAGCCTCATCGGTCAGATCGACCAGACGTTCGAGATCCTGCAGGACAACGCCGACCCACCTCCACCGGGTGACTGCGGAGCGCCTCCGGACGGCGAGGGGAACTATACCTACGGCTATGGCTACTTGAACGTCTACAACGCCGGCCTGCTCTGGTGTGGAGAGACGGGCTATCTGCACGGACACGTCACCGATGCCAACACGAGCGCACCCCTTGGGGGTGTACGGATCGTGGCCGAACGTGTGGGGGGAGGCGCGCCTTCTGCCTATACCGACCTTACCGGGTACTACAGCATGACCCTGATGGTTGGCACCTATACGGTCACCGCCAGCCTGTACGGCTATTTCCCGCAGACAGTCTACGGCGTGGAGGTGATCACCGACCAGGTCACCACTCAGGATTTCGCGCTCGTCCCGGCGCCCTCCTACGTCGTCTCGGGCACGGTCACCGACGCCCTGACAGGCTGGCCGCTCTATGCCCGCATCGACATCGACGGCTACCCGTACGGTCCGGTGTGGACGGACCCGGTCTCCGGTTTTTACGCAGTGACCCTGGTGGGTGGCCAGGCCTACACCTTCCACGTGCAGGCCTGGGTATCTGGCTACGTCCCCGAGACACGGGAGATCGGCGTGCTGACCGGGGACCGTACGGAGAGCTTTGCCCTCGAGGCCGACCTGGACTCCTGTTCGGCTCCCGGCTACCAGCCATCCTGTTTCTACTTCGAGGACTTTGAAGGGGACGATGGCGGCTTTACCGCTGTGGGCACGACTTCCTGGGAGTGGGGCGTCCCCACGAGTGGCCCTGGACAGGCCCATTCGGGGAACAATGTCTGGGCAACGAACCTGGAGGGGAACTATAACAACAACGAGGACGGTTACGCCCAGTCTCCCGATATCGACCTGAGCACCCTTGCCGGTCAAGGCATCCTCGTCTCCTGGTGGCAGTGGCTACAGACAGAGTACGGTTTTGACTACGCCAGCGTCGAGGTGAGCAACGACGGCGGAGCCACCTGGACGCGCGTCTACGGTGAGGTGAGCGGGAACGTCGACCTGCAATGGACCCGCCACCAGGCCGTTCTCGACCCCTCCTATGCGGTGAGCAACTTCCGCATCCGCTTCCGGCTGCGCACCGACTCTTCCGTCGTCTACCCCGGTTACTACATCGACGACCTTTGCATCGTCCCCTCGCCGCCGCCGATGACCGCTTTCTTCGACGACTTTGAATCCGGCTACGCTAACTGGGCCATGACCGGCCTGTGGAACCCCGAATCGCAGAGCGATACCTGTGGTTCCCAGGTGGCTCCGTTCCCGAGCCCGACGCACGATGCCTACTATGGGATCGACGGGGTCTGCACGTACAACAACGGGTCGACGAACTCCGGCACCCTGGCGATGGTTTCCGACGTCGACTTAAGTGCCGCGGGAGGAGCTGCGCTGTACTTCTGGAGCTACGAATCCACAGAGTGCGGCGGGGGCAACTGTGGCTTCGACCTGCGGTACGTGGATGTGTCGACCAACGGTGGTGCGTCCTGGACTACGGTATGGGGATCGATGGGGCCGGAGGGCTCCTGGTATCCGGCATCCGCGGACCTATCGTCCTATGTGGGCGGGCCGCTGCGCGTGCGGTTCCGCTTCGATACGGTGGATGCGCTGTTCAACGACTACTTCGGCTGGATGGTCGACAACGTCGCGATCGTGACCACGACCGGGGCAGCGGTCATCCCGTGTTTGCCGCAGCCGGGCGGGCTCGTCGTGGGGAACGTCTATGACGAGAACACGGGCCAGGCACTGACGGGCGCCCGGGTGGCCAACGACAGCGGCCGTGCAGCGATTGCCCTAGCGACCGAGGACCCGGATGTGGACGACGCCTTTTACGTCCTCTTCTCGCCTCCTGGCGATCACGTCTTCACGGCCACGATGGGGGGAGGATACGGCCCGGATGTCGTCGTTGTGACGGTCGTGCAGAGCGATACCGTAGGGCAAGATTTCTTCTTGCCGGCCGGCTGGCTCTCCTACGACCCGCCTGCCTTGCAGGTTGCCCTCGATATGGGGGATAGCACGACCGAGCTCCTCACCCTCTCCAACGAAGGCGCGCTCCCGGCCTCCTTCGAGCTGAAGGAACTGGACCGCGGCTTCCTGCCCGGCATAATTTCCATTCCACCAAGCGACGGCAACTTCCCACGCGGCACTGCCCCGGCCTCGATCGGGCGTGCGCCCGTCCTACCCTCCGCGACCTCGGGTGGGGAGGCCTTGGCGCTCCAGGGAGCCCCTGCCTTTGCGGTGGACATCTACCCGGGCGAGAACCTGGTCCACTTCTATTCCGACAACCCCGGCTCCTGGACGGTGGTGGCGCCGCTTCCGGGCAATGCCTACTTTGCTGGCGACTTTATCGGCGGCGACTTTAGCAAGCTCTACGTGATTGACTACTACCTGCAGCAACTGCACGCCGTAGATACCACCACGGGTGCAGTCACCGTGATCGGCCCGGCGATCCCCTACGGCGGCGAGGCCTGGACCGGGATGGCCGGCGCGCCCGACGGGACGATGTACGCCTCCTCCACCAACCTCAGCCGCTCCACGCTCTACACCGTCGATCTGAGCACCGGCGCGACGACGGTGATCGGCCAGATCACGAACGCTCCGTGCATCATCGATATCGCCGTCAACGCGGCCGGGGAGATGTACGGCGTGGACATCTGCAGCGATGTCCTGGTGCGCATTGACCCGGAGACGGGTGCCGGCACCGTGGTCGGTTCGCTGGGCTTCGACGCGAACTATGCTCAGGGGATGGACTTTGAGGAAGAGTCCGACGTCCTCTACCTGGCCGCTTTCAACAACGGCACCTTCCAGGGTGAACTGCGGATCGCCGACACGAATACCGGAAACACCGTCCTGGTTGGACCCTTCCCAGGCGGGGCTGAGGTGGATAGCCTGGGGTTCGCGACCGGTGGTGTGGCCGACGTCCCGTGGCTCTCCGAAAGCCCGATCACGGGCACGATCCCGGCGGGCGAGGGCCAGGAGATCCAGGTCACCTTCGATGCCAGCGTGGTCGGGCAACCCGGGACGTATCTGGCCACCCTCAAGGTGGATAACGACACTCCCTATGCAGCCCCGCGGATCCCGGTGACCATGACCGTCATTGCTCCAGCCACCTACGGCAAGCTGCAGGGAACGGTCACCGGCCTGGGTTACTGCGATGTCCACCCGGTACCGCTGGAGGATGCCACGGTCCGCATCGAAGGCCAACTCCAGACCTTCACGGTGACCACGAACGCCAGCGGATACTACCAGTGGTGGCTAGATGAGGCGAACAGCCCGCTCACCGTGACCGCGAGCTTCCCGGGTTACCAGAGCGGGGTGGCGACCGGGGTGATCATCGTCGGGCAGCAGACGACCACGGTCGATTTTGACCTGCGCCTGCTTGCGCCGTGCGCTTCCGCATCGCCGTTGTCCATCTCGGTCGAGGTGGTTGCGGGCGAATCGGTGACCGAGGAGCTGACGCTGGCCAACTCGGGCCTGGTCGCCTACACGTTCGAGATGACCGAGACCTGCACCCCGGGGGCGGCCGCTTGCCCGCTGGTGCCGCTGGCGGTAGGAGCCCAGAGCCTGGAGCTGCCGGCTGGAATGGTGCAGCCGGATCGGGCAGCGAAAGGTTCGGAGCGTTCGGGGCTCGAGCGTGAAGCGCGGCGGATTCTCGTCCCGGCCCGAGCGGTGCCGCAGACGACCTACGACGTGCTGCTCGTGTCGCCGGATAGCTCGATGGGCAATATCTCCGACCTGCTAGCTGCGCTGGCGCTGTGGCCCGATCTGAACGTGACCGTCTGGAACAACGCCATGGGCAACCCCGGCTTGGCGGATCTCCTGCCCTACGACGTGGTCATCATCGGCAACGATTACACCTGGGAGTCGGCCGGCTTGAACAAGACGATCATTGGCAACAACCTGGCCGACTATATCGATGCCGGTGGCAAGGTGATCGAGAGCCTCTATGTGCAGAGCTGCTTCGACCAATGGGGCTTTGGCGGGCGGTACATGACGGATGGCTACAGCCCGTTCACCTGCGCGACCATGGATAACTGGAACCCGGACACGATGGCCATCCTCCAGCCCACGCATCCGGTGATGCAGGGGGTAAGCGCGATCCAGGACTTCTGGGGCCATCAGAACCCGGGGCTGCGCGCTGGAGCGCAGCTACTGGCGCGATGGAATGCGACCAGCTTTAACGCCGTCGCGGTCAACGAGAATGTGGTCGCCCTCAACCAGCTGATCTTCCACAATGCCGATTGGGCTGGGGATATGCCGGTGCTGCTGCACAACGCCATCGTCTGGCTGGCGGCGGCCCGCACCGTGGATGTCCCCTGGGTGGCCGAACAGCCTGCCGCCGGCACCGTGGAGCCCGAGAGCACCTTCCCGGTTTCGGTGATCTTTACGGCGGATGCCGCGATGGAGCCCGGCGTCTACACGGCCACGTTGCTCGTGCGAACGAGCGATGCTGGGGCAGCCGAGATTCCCGTCCCGGTGACGATGACGGTTGTCGCGGCCGCGCCCCACGACGCCGAGTTTACCTGGATTCCGGCGACGCCCACGGTGGGCCAGGTGGTCACCTTTACCGGAAGCGCCCTGGGAACTCCACCGATCGCCTTCCAGTGGGCGTTTGGCGATGGGGAGGTCGGGGCAGGGGCCACGGTCACTCACATCTACGGAGCCGCGGGAACTTACACCGTCGTCATGACCGCGACGAACGCCTGGGGCTTCGATACCGTATCCCACCCGGTCACTGTGCTTCCTGCGCGGTGGGTGATCTACCTGCCGCTGGTTTACAAAGCGGCTGTCCCGTAAGTGAAGGACCGGCAAGAAACCCCGTGCCGGCCCGTCGGCCGGCACGGGGTTCTTTATTAGAGCCATCCTTCCTGCCGGAGCATCCGCGCGATTCGTTCGAGCACATCCTCCAGGAAAGCCCAACAACTCGGCTGGATGGCCGAAGCGATCTCCTCGATGAGGGCGGCGGCCTCCGGAAGCTCGATCGCATCCACACCGTGCTTCATCCGGACCTGGCGCTGGTAGCGTTCCGCGAGGACCACCGGGCTTGCCTCCTCCAGGGCGAGGAACGGAAGCATGGCCGGAAGGCTGCGCAGCAGGGCTTCGCCATCGCATTCATAGAAGCGGCCCAGGTATGGCCCCAATTCGGAAAAGAGCGAGGGTTCGAGGAATGCCGCGCGAAGCCGTTTCCCTAACCCCGGATGCTGCTGCACGATCAGCCATTCTACGGCCATTTCGACAAAGTTGTGGGCCTTCCACAGGCCCATATCGGAGGGCAGATGGCAGATGCGCGCCACGCGTGCGGCATAGGGCTCGGCCTGCTGGAAGGCGTACCCGCGTTTCCCCGTGTTGTACCGCTCGTCCGTGTAGTAATCCAGGCCTTGGGGGAGGCAGCCATGGCTGATCACTCCCACGGCGAAGGGGAGGCCGGCCGGAAATTGGGCCTCGAGAAAGGCGTGCAGCTCGGCTCCAGAGCAGTGTGTCCGGGCCCAGGGGAGGCCGTTCGTGAGCACCGCATCAGGGAAGACCCCTCCCAACCGGTGGAGGGGCCCTGCGCTGGGGATCAGTCGTTCGATCACATAGACATGGGTCACCGGGAACACGGGCTTACCCTTCCGGACAACGTTCGCAGACCAGCTCTACCACGCGATCGGCATGCCCCTGCTCCTCGAGATCGTACTCTTCCGCGTCCAGGATCAGAAACGGCATGCTCGCCGAGGCACGGGCCACCCAGTCCTCGTAGGCCTCGTGGAGCCCTCGGAGGTAGTCCAGGGTGATCCCCCGCTCAAAGGCGCGTCCGCGGGCACGGATGCGTTTCAGGAGGAACTCCGGCGAAGCCCGACGATAGATCACCAGGTCAGGGGTGGGCAGGAAGCGGATCATGGTCTCGAACAGAGCACGGTAGTTCGCATAGTCGCGGTCGTCGAGATACCCCTGGCGGTTTAACGTTCGAGCAAAGATCTCGAGGTCCTCGTAGATCGTGCGATCCTGGATGCAGGAACAGGGCTGAGCCATCATGTCCTGGAACATCCGAAAACGGTGGGTGAAGAAATAGACCTGGAGGCTGAAGCTCCAGCGCCGCATATCGGCATAAAAGTCCACGAGATAGGGGTTGTCCCGCACCTGCTCGTAATAGGTCTTCCACCCCAGCCGTTCCCCGAGCAGCCGGGTCAGGGTGGTTTTGCCCACGCCGATGTTTCCGGCAACGCTGACCAAGTAGCGGGGCATACTCACCCCCTTGGCCCGATCGTGGCCATGTAGACGGTCGTCTCCTCCCTCCCATCGATGTCGAGTACCGTGTTGACCTCGTCGTCGAAGAAGGCGCCCACGGCGCAGCAACCCAGCCCGAGGGCGGTCGCTGCCAGGTAGAGGTTCTGCCCGACGTGGCCCGCGTCCAGGTAGATGTAGCGGTAGGCCCGTTCCCCGTACTTGCGCACCGAGCGTGCCAGGACAGCCGTCCAAACAAACACGACGGCGGCGCGCGCACAGATCGTCTGGCCCAGCGCAGCGCGGGCCAGGCTCTGGCCAATGAACTCGTCCTCGCGCAGGAAGGCGAGCCGGTGGTTTCGTACCTCGTAGTGGTAAAGCCCGGGGGCAAGGCCCTGCACCCGGTTCACCCCCAGATACGTCTCGATGGGGTACAGCGCACCGGCCGAGGGGGCCGTGCGGAATTGCCACTCCCCTCCTTCACGAGTAATCCCCTGGCTTGCCCACAGGAGCTGCGAAACCTCCTCCAGAGTTAGCGGATCCGGAGCGTAATCGCGGATCGAGCTGCGCTCGCGCAGCACCGTCCAGATCCCGCGCCCCCCCTCGATCACCGGGGGCGGCAATTCGATGCGCGCCAGCGGGTTCGGATAGACTTTGTACGTACCGATGCGACGGGGGGCCGAGGCGCGTGGAGGTACTCGGATCCGTCCTTCCTCCGCATTCGTGTCGGAAGTCATGCTTGCCCTCCTTTTCCGGCCGGGCGGTCCTCTGTCGGGCGACGTTTGGCCACGGCTGCCGGCATTGTACTACATCCGTCGGAGCGACGCAAGAGCCTCCGATGGACAAAATGGGCCTGTGTGTGTATACTCTTGGGGCGAACAAAACGCGTCGCAGGTGATCGGATGGTCAGCGATTCGGCGATTCGGGTGCATATCCGTGGCATCGTGCAGGGCGTCGGTTTCCGACCCTTCGTATACAACCTGGCTACGCAATTGGGCCTTGCGGGCTGGGTGCGCAACAGCTCCTCGGGGGTCGAGATCGAGGCGGTTGGCCCCGAGTCGATCCTTCGAACCTTCCTCCAGCGCCTGCGGGAGGAAGCGCCCCCGTTGGCGCGGATCGATACCTTCCAGGTAACGGCGATCCCAAGGCCCGCCCAACGGCCATCCGGTTTTGCTATCTACCATTCCGAAGGGCGGCCAGGCGAGTTCCTTCCCATTGCTCCCGATGTCGCGATCTGCGATGCTTGCCTTCGCGAACTCTTCGACCCAGGCGACCGTCGCTATCGCTACCCGTTCATCAACTGCACGAACTGCGGCCCGCGTTTCACGATCATCCGCGACATCCCCTACGACCGGCCGAATACGACCATGGCCCCGTTCCGCATGTGTCCGGATTGCCAGGCGGAGTACGACAACCCGGCGGACCGGCGTTTCCACGCCCAACCGAACGCCTGCCCGGTCTGCGGTCCTCACGTCTGGCTACGGGAGGGGCCGGGAGGGGAGAACACCTCCGGGGAGGCGGCGATCCAGCGTGTGCGCTCCCTTCTGGCCGGGGGACAGATCGTGGCCATCAAAGGGTTGGGAGGCTTCCATCTGGCCTGCGATGCTACGGACGACGCCGCCGTGGCGCACCTGCGCGAACGCAAAGGACGTGTGGACAAGCCGTTTGCCCTGATGGCCTTTGACCTGGAGACGGTGCGCCAGTTCTGCCACGTGGGTGCGGAGGAGGAAGCGCTGCTGACCTCGCGTGAGCGGCCCATCGTCCTTCTGCGCCGGCGTGCTGGCGGCCCCATCTCGGCCCTCGTAGCACCCGGGAACCCGTACCTCGGCGTCATGCTGCCTTACACGCCCCTGCATTACCTCCTTCTCGAGCCGGCGCCGGGTTTCCCACCCGCGCTGGTCATGACCTCGGGCAACTACTCCGAAGAGCCGATCGTCACCGACAACGCGGAGGCGCTCAGCCGACTTGCCCCGCTTGCGGATGCGTTTCTCTTGCACGATCGGGCGATCCACGCACGATGCGACGATAGCGTGGTGCGCATTTTCCAAGGACGCGAGCTTCCCATTCGTCGCTCCCGCGGATATGCTCCTTTCCCGGTGCGGCTGCCCTTTGCGTGCGAGCCTGTTCTGGCCGTGGGCGCAGAACTGAAGAACACCTTCTGTCTGACCCGCGAGGAGTATGCCTTTTTGAGCCAACATATCGGCGACATGGAGAACTATGAGACGCTCACCTTTTTCCGTGAGATGGTCGAGCAGTTGACGCGCACGTTCCGCATCCGCCCCACACGGATTGCTTGCGATATGCACCCGGGCTACCTGGCCACCCGCTACGCCCGCGAGCGCGCAGCCTCCGAGGGCATCCCCCTGCAGTTGGTACAGCACCATCACGCCCACGTAGCTGCGGCCATGGCGGAAAACGGCCTGCCGGAAGACGCGGCCGTCATCGGCGTTGCCCTGGACGGGACCGGCTTCGGGTTGGACGGCGCGATCTGGGGGGGTGAGTTCCTTCTGGCTGGCTATCGATCCTTTCGTCGCTTGGCCCATATGCGCTATTTCCCGCTGCCCGGGGGCGACGCGGCCGTCCGACGGCCCTACCGGGTCGCGCTGGCCTGCCTCTGGGCAGCCGGGATCGCCTGGGAAGAAGATCTTGCCCCAGTGCAGGCTGCTTCGAAGGAGGAACGGTCGGTGCTGCTTCGACAGCTGGAGCGGAGTCTGGGTACCGTCGCTACATCCAGCATGGGTCGCCTCTTCGATGCCGTTTCCGCGCTGGCCGGGGTGCGCCAGGAGGTGACCTACGAGGCCCAGGCGGCCATGGAGCTGGAGGGGATGGTGGATCCTGGCGAGGAGGAGGGGTATCCTTTTCGCGTGGACGATCGCAGCGATGGGCCCTGGCTCGTGGATCCCTGGCCGGCCATCCGCGCTGTGGTGGCGGATGTCCGGGCGGGTGTGCCTGCCGGCCGGATCGCCGCCCGCTTCCACAACGGGGTGGCCCATATGATCGCCGAGGTTTGTCTGCGGGCCCACCGGGCCACCGGCGTGGATCAGGTCGTGCTTTCGGGCGGGGTTTTCCAGAATGTGACTTTACTGGGGCTTGTGGTTCCGCTCCTTTCTCGGGGCGGCCTGACCGTTTGGACGCACCATCGCGTGCCACCCAACGACGGCGGCATTTCCCTGGGACAGGCCGTTGTGGCTGCCGCTCGAGCGGTGGGAAACTGATGGGCTCGGGAAAGACCATGTCGTCCCCGGAGCTGTTGGAACGCTTTCGCGACCCCGACCTTGCCCGACGGCTGGTCGCGGCCATCCGGGCGCGCTCGCGCCGGCGGGTGAGCCTGATGGAGTTCTGCGGGGGGCATACGCACGCCATCCTGCGCTACGGCCTTCCTTCCCTCCTCCCAGAGACGATCGACCTCCGCTCGGGGCCTGGATGCCCGGTCTGCGTGACCTCGACCGCAGAGCTCGACCGGGCAATCGCCCTGGCCCGGCTGCCCGACGTGATCCTGTGCACCTTCGGCGATATGATGCGTGTCCCAGGCAGTCGGTCGTCCCTAGCGCAGGCGAAAGCGCAGGGCGCGGACGTGCGGGTCGTGTACTCCCCGCTCGATGCCTTGCGGATCGCGCAGGAGAACCCCCGCCGGCCGGTGGTCTTTCTCGGGGTGGGGTTCGAAACCACCGCGCCGATGGTGGCCGCGGCGGTGTTGGCCGCTGAAGCCGGTGGGGTAGATCACTTTTTCGTCTATAGTGCCCACAAGTTGACTCCCCCCGCAACTCGGGCCATCCTCGATGCTGGAGAGGTAGCCCTGGACGGCATCATCGGGCCCGGACACGTGACCACCGTGATCGGTACCGAGGCGTGGCAGTTCCTGCCCCAGGAGTACGGGGTGCCGTGCGCCATAGCCGGCTTTGAGCCGGTGGACCTCCTGCAGGCGATCCTGGCGCTGGTGGAGATGATCGAGGAGGGTCGGCCGGCAGTGGCCAATGCTTATGGCCGGAGCGTCCAGCCTAGGGGGAATGCGCCGGCTCAGCAGGCGATCGCGCGGGTGTTCGAGGTTGGCGCCTCGGAGTGGCGCGGCTTGGGCACGATCCCCCAAAGCGGCCTGGTTTTCCGGGAAGAGTACGCGCGCTTCGATGCCACGGTAGCCTTTGCTGTTCCATCTTTGCCTCAGCGGGATCCCCCCGGATGCCGCTGCGGCGACGTGCTGCGCGGGGTGCTTCGCCCACCGGAGTGCCCCCTCTTTGCGCGGGCATGTACTCCCGAGCACCCCGTGGGGCCCTGTATGGTCAGCGCGGAAGGGGCCTGCGCCGCCTACTTTGCCTACACGGTGGAGGGCCGCATCCACGCGGGACAGGGTTCCTGAAGGGTTGTCCCCCGGAGCTCGGGTGAGGGTTCGCGGACCACGGGAGATGCCTTTGCCGACCGCCCCAGGAGCGATCCCCATGGAGAAGACGATCCGGATGTCCCACGGCGCAGGTGGCCGGATGATGGCGGACCTCATCGCCGAGGTGTTTGTGCCCACGCTGGATAACCGTTACCTCCGAGAGATGGCCGACGCCGCCCGGGTGGAGGCGTCGGGTGGAGGACGGCTGGCCGTAACCACCGATGCTTTCGTGGTACAGCCCTTGGTCTTTCCGGGCGGGGATATCGGTTCGCTTTCGGTGCACGGCACGGTGACCGACCTGGCGATGGTGGGAGCGCGGCCGCTCTGGCTTACCGCCGCCTTTATCCTGGAAGAGGGACTGGAGATCGATCTTCTTCGCCAGATCGTGCGTTCGATGGCAGAAGCTGCGCGTGGTGCCGGGGTCGCGATAGTCGCAGGGGACACCAAGGTGGTGGAGCGAGGCCGCGGGGACGGCCTCTACATCACGACCACGGGGGTGGGCGTGGTCCCGCCGGGAATCGAGGTAGGCCCCGACCGAGGCAGCCCGGGCGATGTGGTGTTGCTCAGCGGGAGCGTGGGCGATCACGGAATCGCAGTGCTCTCGCGACGCGAGGGGCTCGCTTTTGAGACCGAGCTGCGTTCCGACAGTGCTCCCCTCCATGGGCTCGTGGAAACGCTGCTGGCTGCCGCTCCGCACACCCACGCCTTGCGCGACCCGACCCGAGGTGGGTTGGCCGCGGCCCTGAACGAGCTGGCGCTCTCTTCTGGAGTGGGCGTGGAGATCGATGAGGCGAAGGTGCCTGTGCGGCCGGCCGTCCGGGCGGCCTGCGAGATGCTGGGCTTCGATCCGCTGACGGTGGCTAACGAGGGGAAACTCGTGGCCTTTGTGCCGGCTGAGGAGGCCGACGCCGCCTTGGCGGCGCTCCGTGCCCATCCCCTGGGGCAGGAGGCGGCCGCGATCGGCTTTGTGACCGCGGATCACCCGGGGATGGTGCTCGCCCGCACGCCGATCGGCGGCCGCCGGATCGTGGACATGCCGCTCGGGGAGCTCCTCCCGCGCATCTGCTAGCGGAAACGCCGACACGAGGGGCATCCCTCGGATGCCCCTCGTGTCTTTCTGCCTAGACCCGCTCCAGGCGTACCGCGCAGACCTTGTACTCGGGGATCTTGGCGACCGGGTCCAACGCAGCGATGGTGAGCCGGTTGGCATTGGCCTGGGGGAAGTGGAAGGTAGCAAACACCGTCCCCGGGGGTACGCGCCCGGTGACCCATGCATCGGCTTCCACCTCCCCGCGCCGCGAGATGATACGCACGCGCTGGCCGTCCTCGATCCCCAGGCGGGCGGCATCGTCCGGGTTGACCTCGATCCGCGGCCGGTCGTAGATCGCAAGCAGCCCCTTCGCGCGGCGGGTCATCTCGCCCCCGTGCCAGTGGTAGAGCACGCGGCCGGTCGTCAGGATGAACGGATACTCGTCGTCGGGAAGTTCGGCCGGCGGCACATGCTCGATCGGAGCGAAAAGGCCCTTCCCGCGGGCAAACTGGCCCACGTGGAGGATCGGCGTCCCGGGATGGGAGGGATCCTTCACCGGCCATTGCAAGCGTTCCCCTCGCTCGAGCCGAGTCACACTGACGCCCGCATAGCTCGGGGTCAGGGCGGCGATCTCCTCGAGGATTTCGGCCGGGTGGCGATAGTCCCACCCAGCGTGCGTTCCGCCTTGGGGACGCCGGGGGCCGGCCTCCAGGATACGGCGGGCGAGCGCAGCGATGATCTGCCAGTCCTCGCGCGCTTCTCCGGGCGGTTCGATCGCCTTGCGCACGAGCTGGATGCGCCGCTCGGTATTCGTGAAGGTGCCACTTTTTTCGGCAAAGCAGGCTCCCGGGAGGAGCACATCGGCATAGGCCGAAGTCTCGCTAGGAAAGATCTCCTGTAGGACGATGAAGGCACACCGGTCCAAGCAGGCGCGCACGTGGTTGCTGTCCGGGTCGGTCATCACCGGGTTCTCGCCCAGGATATAGAGGGCCCGAATGCGCCCCTCGCCGGCCGCGGGAATCATCTCCGTGACCGTGTAGCCTGGCCTTTCCGAAAGCGCCACGCCCCAGGCTGCCTCGAACTTGCGCCGGGCTTCCGGGTTTGCAACCTTCTGGTACCCCGGGTAGTAGTCCGGGAGGCCGCCCACGTCACAAGCGCCCTGCACGTTGTTTTGGCCTCGAAGGGGATTGACCCCGCCGCCGGGGATTCCCATGTTCCCCAGGAGCATCTGGAGGTTGGCCAGGCTCATCACGTTGCGCACGCCCACGGTATGCTGGGTGATCCCCATGGCCCAGACGACCGCCATAGGTTTGTGCTGTGCCAGAATCTCCGCTGCCTGGTACAGCTGATCCGCCGGTACCCCGGTGAGGGCGGCGACCTTGGCCGGCGTGTATCCTTCGATCACTTCCCGGAACTCGGCAAATCCCTCGGTGCGTTGCTCGATGAACGCGCGATCTTCCCAGCCCTTTTCCAGGATGATGTACATAAGCCCGTTGAGCAAGGCTACGTCCGTCCCCGGCTTGTGGCGCAGGTGTAAGGTGGCAAACTCTACCAGGTCGATCCTCCGCGGGTCGGCGACCACGAGCTTCATGCCTCGCCGGGTGACCGCCTGGCGGATACGAATGCCGAAGACGGGGTGCTGCTCGGTGGTATTCGAGCCGATCAGGAGCATGGCCGCTGCTTGCTCGGCCACATCGTCCATCGAGTTGGACATGGCCCCGGAGCCAAAGGAGGTGGCCAGACCGGCCACCGTGCTGGAGTGTCAAAGTCTGGCGCAGTTGTCGATATTGTTCGTACCGATCACCTGACGGGCCAGCTTGTTCATGAGGTAGTTTTCTTCGTTTGTACACTTGGAGGAACTCAGGAGGCCGACCGCATCCGGGCCCCAGGTGTCACGCGCTTCGCACAGTTTGCGTGCCGTGATCTCCAAAGCCGTCTCCCAGTCGACCTCCACCCATTCCCCGCGGTCGGAAGGCCGCGCGGTTCCCTCGAGGAGGTAGCGCCGCACCCTTGGGCGGGTCAATCGGTCCGGGTGGTGGATAAAGTCGTAGCCGTAGCGCCCTTTGACGCAAAGGGCCATCCCGTTGACCGGTGCGTTCGGGTTCGACGTTACCCCGATCACGCGACCGTCGCGCACGTTGAGGTCGAAAGAGCAGCCCACGCCGCAATAGGGACACACCGTGGTGACCTTTCGCACCTGGTGAGCGCGCCCCAGTCCGTGGCGCATCCGGTCGCTCAGGGCCCCCGTCGGGCAATAGGCGGCACAGTTTCCGCACGACTCGCAACGCGCTTCCAGCATCGAGGTGCCGGCGCCGGCGACCACCTGTTCCTCGAAGCCGCGGTAAGCGATGCCCCACACGTTCCGTCCCTGGATTTCTGCGCACGCAAGTACACAGCGGCGGCAGAGGATGCACTTGTTGAAATCGACCCGGACAAAGGGATTGGGATCGCTGTCGACCGGGAAGCGTGCCCCTTTCCTGCCCCAAACCGGCGGCTCGACCTGGTACTCGTAGGCCAGGTCCTGGAGTTCACAGGAGCCCGAAGCATCGCACAGCAGGCAATCCTGGGGATGGTTGGCCAGCATCAGCTCCAGGGTACGGCGTCGGGAACGGATGACACGCTCGCTGTGGGTGTGCACGACCATCCCGTCGGCCACCGGAAAGACACACGCGGCCTGCAGGAAGCGCTGCTTTTCCACCTCAACCACGCAGATGCGACAGTTGCCGGTGGGCGTGAGGTCTCGATGATAGCAAAGGGTGGGGATGTGGATCCCCGCCGCGCGGGCGGCTTCCAGGATGGTCTGTCCTTCCTCTGCGGGAATGGACCTGCCGTCGATCGTGATGCGGATTGCCTTTCCCATGGCTGTACCCCTTACGGCATTCGGCACACCCCGGCCGGGCAGATGCCGTGGGCGTGCGCCTCGAATTCCGGGCCGAACAGACGCAGGGCCGATAGGACCGCAGTCGATGCGGTCTGGCCCAGGCCGCAGAAGGAGCTATCGGCCATGTGCTCGCCCCAAGCGCGCAACTCGTTCAAGTGCTCAGGGGTTCCCTGGCCTGCCGTCAGCTCGTTGAGCAACTGGAGCTGCCGTTCCGTGCCCACGCGGCACGGCGTGCACTTGCCGCAGGATTCGGCGCGGAAGAAGGCGGCAACAGCACGGACATAATCGACCATACAGCTCTGCTCATCGAGGATGACGACGTCGCCCGCGCCTAGCATAGCCCCTGCCTGCGCGCAAGAGGCAAAGTCCAGGGGCACATCGAGGAACTCCGGCCCGACGATGGCGCCTGCAGCGCCGCCCAGATGGCAGGCTTTGAAGGGCGCGTTATCCCGCATGCCGCCGGTCGGCCCTTCGATCAGGCGGCGCAGGGTCCACTGGCCCAAGGGAGCCTCCAGGCAGCCCTGCCGCCGCACGTGCCCGGAGATTGGGTAGAGTTTTGTCCCAGGACAGGCTTCTGTTCCTGCCTGGCGGTACCATTCCCATCCTTGAGCGACGATCAGCGGGAGGTTGCAAAGCGTTTCCACGTTGTTCACCAACGTCGGCTGGCCCGCAAGCCCGTTCGTGGTCGGGTAGGGCGGGCGCAGGCGGGGCTCGCCGCGTTTCCCTTCCAGGCTTTCCAGCAGAGCGGTTTCCTCGCCGCAGATATAGGCCCCGGCCCCCCGGTGTAGGTGGATGTGGAAGGAGAAGGCCGTGCCCAGGATGTTTGCCCCCAGGTACCCGGCCCGCTCAGCTTCCTGGATCGCGTGCTCCAGGAGGTCGGCCTGGAGGGCGTACTCCCCGCGGATGTAAATGTAGCCTTCCTGTGCACCGACGGCGTAGCCGGCCAGCGCGATTCCTTCCAGGAGCTGGTGGGGATCCCCCTCGATCAGCAGGCGGTCCTTGAAGGTTCCCGGCTCGGACTCGTCCGCGTTACAGATGACGTAGGCGATTCCCTGCTTGGCTCTTGCCGCGGCGGTGAAACGCATCTTGAGCCCACACGGGAAAGCGGCTCCCCCACGGCCCTGCAGGCCGGAGCGCACGACTTCCTCCACGACCGCTTCCGGTGTCATCGTTGTCAGCGCCCGGTGCAAGGCCCGGTAGGCCCCGGCGGCAAGCGCTTCTTCCAGCGATTCGGGAGCGATGCGGCCGACGTTTCGAAGGAGTGCCCGCTCGGGCTCCTCCACGGCGATGCCCAGGATGTCCGCCGTAACGGCAGGCGCGCTCCAATCGCCTCGCTGTAAGATACCCGGGGCATTGTGGGGGGTCAACCTGCGGTAGATCCTGCCCCAATACGAGGCCACGGGGCCGCCTGCGCAGTGGCCGATGCAGCTTGTCCGACGTACGGGGATTCCGGCATCCTCGAGCGCCCGGCGCACGCCGGGAGCACCTTGCGCGTGGCAAGGGCCGTCCTCGCAGAGATGGACAGGAACGGTCGGCCTGTCCCCCACGTGCCAGAGCGCGTAGAAGGTGGCGATACCGAACACTTCCGATATCGGCCGGCCGAAGTGCTGAGCGGCCGCCTCGATCGCCGGTGGGGGCAGGGAACCCAGCGCGTAATTTAGACGATCCAATGCGAGTGGCAACTCCTCCGGCCGGGGCGCAAACTCCTCCAGGACCTGCCGGATCACGGGGTCGGGAATGCGCTCGAAAGTGTCCATCGAGGCCTCCTGTTGGCTGGGCTGCAAGTCCTGCCGAGAAGAAGCTACCGCACGAGTCCTCTCCGAGCGTACTTCCCCACATCCCGTGCCACCCCACCCGTGCGTCGCGCTCCTGAGGGGATATGCTCGCTTTACGAAGCGCCCTGGATTATAGCACGCGGGCCCCCGTGCGTCAAAGCGCGCGAGAGCCATTTTGGGGCCCCCGCGCGGCCGGTCCGTTTCCCGCTCTACGGGATGATCTTGAAGTACACAATCGACTGATGGTGCGTGCTCGTCCCTTCAAAGACCCAGAAGTAAAGCCCGGGTCCCAGATCCAGTTCGCTCGGCGTGAAGAAAAGGTCGTCCGCGCGTCCCTGCGGGCCGATATCGTACGTCTGATAGGTGCCTCCAACCACCCCAGCCGGGCCGTTGAGCCAAAAGCCGATGCGCTCGTGCGCGGCAAACCCCCAGATATCGATATAGAAGGTCGTGTTGGCGCGCCCACACTTGGGCGTGATCGAGCCGTCCACGTCGGCTGGGATGCCCGCACACGGGTCCGATGGTTGCGTCGGGGCGGGACGCTGGGTGGGTGCAGCGGGTTTCTTGGTCGGCTCCGGAGTGGGCTGCGGCGTATAGGTGGGAAGCGGGGTGTAGGTAGGGAGTGGCGTGTACGTGGGCATCGGCGAGGGTGTGGGCGAGGGGGGTGGGGTGAAGGTCGGGAACGGGGTATAGGTGGGCAATGGCGTGTAGGTCGGTACCGGGGTCACGGTTGGCGCCGGTTGCAATATCCCGACTCCACAACCGGCCAGCACACAGACAAGGCATACCGTCCAGGGCAGCAATCGGTACAGGTGTGCTCTCATTTCGACCTCCTCCTGGCCATCCCGGCGAAACGTGCCCCCGGCCGGTCTGACCTGTCTTCTGTGCTCGACTACCCCCAAAGGCTCCCGTTTCACCTCCTGTTCGAGTGCCGATGGTCCGTGTAACGCATTCTACCGGGATCGCCGTAAGGAAGAGATCTGCGGGGTCGTTTCCAGCAGTCAGAGGAGAAGGCGCCGCACCACCTCGTCCCAGGTGATCCTCGCAACCCGGAGGCTGCCCGCCTCGCCCAGCCGCCGGGCGAGTCCTTCGTCGGAAGCGAGCCGGTCCAGGTTGGCTGCGATCTCCTCCGGGCTGGGGGCCGACACCAGCCCAGTCACGCCGTGTTCCACGAATTCCAACACGCCCCCGGCATCGGCTGTGGTCACGACCGGTTTGGCTGCGTGAAACGCTTCGATCGTGGCAAAGCCATAGTCTTCGTCCACGGGGGCATAGTAGACCGCGCGGGCCCCGGCATAGAGCGAGACCAGTTCCGCCTCCTCGACATAGCCGGCAAACGTCACCCGGCCGGCAACGCCCAGCCGATGGGCCAGCGTTTCCAGGTCCTTCCGCTCCGGCCCATAGCCGGCGATCACGCAGCGCAGCCGGGCAGTCACATACGGCAACGCTTCCAGGAGCAGGTCCACCCGCTTGGCCCGGTCCAGCCGCCCCATATAGAGCACATAGTCACCGTACGGGCCCGGGTGTAACCGGTCCCGGTAAAGCGAAGGGGGGTATAACGGCGTACTGCGAAGCCCGTTGTAGTGAGCAAGCCGACGGGAAACGTTTTGGGAAATCGTGAAGATCCGGCGTGCTTCCCCCAGACAACGGCGGTCGATGCGCTGGATGATCTGCCGCACCTCGCGGTCTTCTTCCCGGTAGGTAAAGTCGCTATAGGAGGTGCCGTACCAGTCGTAGGCCTGGCGATGCTGGTGCACCAGCCAGACCACCTTGCGCGGATGACGGACAACGTAGGATGGGAACTTGGTGCAGATCACCTGGTCGACAGCCGACCCGTTGATGCGGGTGATCTCCAGGAGCCGCCAGGCCAGGCAACCCTTGATGATCTCGCGTTTGTCCGGGCCCCAGGTGAAGGGAAGCCGCACGACCTCGGCCAGGTGTCCGTGCTCCTGGAGCGCCCTAACCAGCCCGTCGACCAGCAACTCGGCCCCGCCGCGGGTGAACGGGACCTGTACAGCGCACACGAGCACCCGCTTAGGGGGCATGGTTGCTGCCCTCCTGCCCGATCCTTTCCTCCAGGGCTTGGATCTGACGGCGCAAGGAGGAAACTTCGTCCTGAAGACGGCTGTGGGCCGTGACCAGCAGGTGGAGGGTGCGTTCGGTCGCTGCGTTGAAGGCATTCTGCTGATCCACGATAGGATTGATGTACCAGCGAAGCAGGAGGCGCAGCAACCGCTGCAGAAAGGCGAACAGGGCCTGAGCGGGCGTCCTCCAGACGATCGGCCAGTGGGCGCTCACCCCCTGGTGTGCCCGCACCTCTTCCAGGCTGCGCGCCAGTTCCAGCCGGTCCCCCGCCTCCTCCTTGTCTGCGCCGGCTTCGGGCTGTGCGGAACGGCGTAGCCGAATCTGACGGCGAATCTCCTCTACGGTGGCCAGGATGTCTGCCTTTTCTGGGCCGGTGAGGCAATCCGACATAGGGCCTCCCGGGGAAGCTGTTCGAGGGGCCAACCATCTTAAGAGCCTGGCTGAATTATAGCGTAGGCGTCGAGAAAACTCAAACGGTCAATTTGCGGTAGAGCGCCTCCATCTGCGGAGCCACCACCGGAGCGGACAGGCGTTCCTCGGCCAACCGGCGTGCTCCCGCGCCTAGCCTGCGCCGCTCCTCCGGTGCTCTCAGAAGGGCGACGAGCCGCGCAGCGAACGGTTCCGCGGCCGGTTCCACCAGTGCACCGTTCACGCCGTCGGTCAAGATCTCCGATGTGCCGCCGGTGGCCATGGCAAGGATCGGTGTACCGCAAGCGCACGCCTCGAGGAGGACGCGGCTCAGGGGCTCTTCCCAGCGCGAGGGAAAGAGGAGCAGTTCCGCACGCCGAAGCAGGCGCAGGACCTGGTCGTGATCCGCCCAGCGCAGGAAACGCGCCGGCCACCCGATGGCCGCGAGCCTGTTTTCCAGCGGTTCGCGAAGCGATCCGTCGCCTGCAATGTAGAGGGGAGCTCGCTCGAAGGGGAGCAGAAGCTGGCTCGCCTGTTCGAGGGCCAAGAGGAGCTCCCACGCCCCCTTGTTTGGCTCCAGTTTGCCCACGAAGAGCAGGAAGGGTGTGTCCACCTGGGGCTCTGGTGCGGCGGTCACACGGTCCACTTCCTCCAGGTCCACCAAATTTGGGATCACGTGCAGCCGCGAGGCCGGGACAATCGCGGCGAGTCGCTCGGCCACAAACCGGCTCACCGCGATCACTGCATCGGCCTGGGCGAGCGTCCGCGCCTTGCGTCGCACGTTACTGCGGATGTACGGATAGGCCAGGAGTGCTCCTCCTGTCCCAAGGCAGCGAACCGCCGCAGCCGGGTTGCAGTGCGTGCACCTTTCCCCGGTGGGGGAAAGGGCGACTGCGCGGTAGCATAGCGGCCAGTAGTCGCGCACCGTAGCGACGACCGGGATGCCCAGCTTTCGTCCCGCGCGGACGGCCGCGGGGACGGTCTGGCTGTGCTGGGCGTGCAGGATCTGGAAGGCCCCGGCCCGAACCTCGTTCTCCAGCCAACTTCCCAGCCGGTTCCAGAGGAGTTCGTTGCGGAACCAGTTGCGCACAAGAGGAACCCGAGGCGCCCAATAGGGGAACTCGTGGACCTCGATGCCCTGATAGCTGCTGGCCGTGGGCCGGCCGGCCCCTTCCTTGAGCACAACGACCTGCACCGTATGGCCGCGTTGCGCAAGGGCCCGTGCCAGGTGGTAGCTGCTCCAGCCTGCACCGCCACATCGCGGCGGAAATACATCGGCAGCCAGGAGGATACGCACGCCGAACCCTCGGGATCAGATCTCCACGTACTCCTTCTTGACCAGCGCGTCCTCCGGGATGCGAAAGAGCGCCAGCAGCTCGCCGATCAGGCGTACCTTGTTTTCCGCGTCGGCCCGCGACCAGGTACGGCTCTTGATCTCCAGAAACGACCCGAGCGGCGGTTGCACCAGTGTATCCAGATTCAGGGCAAAGTGCTGCCCTTTGAAGCTGATGTGAACGCGCCGGCGCCGCTTCTCGATCTCGCGCACCTCGTCCGGCCGGAAGTATTCCCGGTAGAAGCGGAGGGAACGATCGGCGACCGCGGTATAGCGGGCCCGGGAAAGGATCGCCGCATTCGGGTACTCCTCGCGCCGCGTGGGTGAGGTCAAGGTCAGCGTATAGGTCGGGTGCATCCGGCCGCTTTCGTCCAGGAGGTTGTCCTCACGATAGCGCAGGCGTCCCTTACGCTCGTCGTGAAAGAGGAAATAGGTGTCGTACTGCACCCGCTCGCTCCGCCGTCGCTCCGTCAGCTGGGGAACGGCCAGGAGCTGTTCCAGGGTCAGATACTCGGGGACGCGCGCTTTGACCTGCACCTCAAAGATTTCTTCCTGCTCGACGCCCCCGATCGCAAGGATTTTGTCCAGCAGGTTCTCCTCGCGCGCGACTACAAAGCCCCCGATCTCATCGGCCATCGCCTGAGCCCGGTTGGCAACCTCTTCGAAGGAGATGGTGGTTAGCTCCCCGTTATACAGAAGGGCCCGGCCATCCACGAACACGTGCCGCACATCTGCCGGGCAAGCGGTATACACCAGTTGCGAGTAGATGTTTTCCTCGGCGATCCGGTAGCGCGGAGTGCTGTGTGGCTGGCGCAGGTCGATCACAGCGATGTCGGCACGCTTTCCGGGCTCCAACGAACCGATCTCCTGCTCTAGCCCCAGCGCTCTTGCCCCATCGATGGTAGCCATCGCTAGGGCTTGGCGCGCCGGGAGGGCGGTAGGGTCGCCAGAGGTCACCTTGGCAAGGAAAGAGGCCAGGCGCATTTCCTCGAACATGTCCAGGTCGTTGTTGCTGGCGCAGCCGTCTGTCCCCAGACCCACAGCAAGACCAGCCCGGAGAAGACGCCCGTACGGGGCGATCCCGCTCGCCAGCTTCAGGTTGCTGCTCGGGTTGGAAATGACTCCCACGCCTGCGTCCTGGAGGATGGCGATGTCCCCCTCATCCACGTGCACGCAATGGGCGGCCACGACCCGCGGGGCAGAGAACAGCCCCACAGCACGGCACCAAGCGACTGGGGAGAGTCCCATTTCCTCCAGCGATTCCCCCACCTCGTGGGCGGTCTCCGCGAGGTGGATCAGCACCGGGACCTGATACTCCTCGGCCAGCGCGCGCACCTCGGCCAAGATCTCCGGCGTGGTCGTATAGGGGGCGTGCGGGCCCAGGGCAGGGACGATCCGGGAGTGACCCTTCCAGCGCTCGATGAACCGTCGCGCATAGGCCAGGCTTTCGTCGTAACTGTTCGCATCGGGGGTTGGCAACTTGATGATCGTTTCCGCGCAGACAGCGCGCATCCCCACCTGATCCACGACCGCGGCGACGGCATCTTCGAAGTAGTACATATCCACGAAGGTCGTTGTGCCGCTACAGATCATTTCGGCACAAGCGAGGAGGGTTCCCCACCGCACAAAAGCCTCGTTGACGAAGCGGCTTTCCACGGGGAGCATGTAGCCGAAAAGCCATACGTCCAGCGGCAAGTCGTCGCGCAGCCCGCGCATGAGGGCCATGGGCGCATGGCCGTGGCCGTTCACTAGCCCGGGGATGACTGCCATGCCGCTCGCGTCCAGGGTTTCCGCAGCCCGAAAGCGGGCCACGATCTCCTCTTGGGGTCCCACCGCCACGATACGCTCGCCATCGATGGCTACCGCGCCCGGATCGTAGACGTGCCCCTGGGCGTCCATCGTGACGACGATTCCCCCGATGATGAGCCGATCGATCGTTTCCGATGCCGTCATTGAACCTCCGACGCTGCCCCGCCGTCCTTTCCTGCCCCGCAGACGTACTGAGCCCTGTTAGGCATTCTCCTCCAGGCCCTGGGAAAGCTTGCACGTATTATAGCCACACCCCAGTTGAAAGGCAAACCGCTTTTGACGTCGTTATGGCCTGTGCTATAATGGTATCATCAGCCGTTGCAGGAGGGTATCGATGCCGGTCTACGAGTATCGTTGCCCACGTTGTCGGGGCCGGTTCAGCGTACTGGTCCTGCACATTGGTCAGCAAGTAGAGCCCCGATGCCCCCGCTGCCAGACGACGGAGGTCCAACGGCTTTTCTCGCGCTTTGCCAGTCCCCGCTCCGAGGAAGAACAGCTCGAGTCGCTGGCTGACCCATCCATGCTCGCCGACGTCGACGAAAACGACCCACGGAGCATTGCCCGCTGGGCACGCCGCATGCAGTGCACCCTCGGCGAAGAAGTGGGAGAAGAGTTTGACGAGATGATCGAGGAGCTGGAATCCGGCCGCTGGCCAGAAGAGGAAGGCGAGGAGGAGGGACGCAGCGAGGCCGCGGACGAGGATCTGGGATGGGCGTGACGCGCGGGCATTGGAACGTCTGGAGCTAAAGTTGCGCATGGGAATGGGCAAGCACGCGGCAGACGAGTCCCGTGGACCCGCTGAGTTGGAGCAAGGGTTGGAACGGACGCGCCAGGGCTTCTTCGGTCGCCTGGCGCAGCTCTTTCGCCGCAGTGGCCTGGACGAGGAAACCTGGGAGGAGCTTGAGGCGCTGCTCATCCAGGCGGACGTCGGTGTCAAAACCACGGAGACGCTGCTGGGGCGCCTCCGGGAGCGAGCACGCCTGGAGAAAATCGCGGATGGGATGGCCCTCCGGAAAGCGCTCGCGGAGGAGATGCGCGCCATCCTGCGCCAGGTGGAACGGCCTGTTCCGCCTCCCGAGCCGGGCACGCCTTACGTGATCCTTGTGGTTGGGGTCAATGGCGTCGGCAAAACGACTACCATCGCCAAGTTGGCCTACTTTCATCGGCGGCAAGGGCGTTCGGTGCTCCTGGCGGCTGCCGATACCTTTCGTGCCGCGGCGATCGAGCAGCTGCAGGCCTGGGGCGAGCGAGCTGGCGTGCCTGTGTTGGCCCACCGACCGGGGGGAGATCCTGCCGCGGTGGCCCACGATGCCGTGTCCGCTGCCCTAGCCCGTGGCATCGACGTCGTGATCGTGGACACCGCGGGCCGATTACACACCAAGCACAACCTGATGGAGGAGCTCCGAAAAGTGCGCCGGGTCATCGAACGGCAACTTCCTGGCGCTCCTCAGCAGGTGCTCCTGGTGCTCGATGCCACCACTGGCCAGAACGGGCTCGTACAGGCGCGCGTCTTTACTGAAGCCGTGCGGGTGACCCACCTGGCGCTCGCCAAGCTGGACGGCACGGCGAAGGGCGGGATTGCCTTTGCGGTCGTACACGAGCTGGGCGTGCCGATCGCCTACGTGGGGACCGGCGAGCGGCTGGAGGATCTGGTGGTATTCGATGCGGACCGTTTTGTAGCGGCGTTGCTGGGATAAGGGTTGGCTGACCCGGAGGAGTTGGATGTCCCCGGCGCGACCGGGCGTAGTGTCACGCTGGAAAACGGTTTTGGGAGGCGCCGCGCTTCTGGTCATGCTGCTTGGCGCGGCCGGTTGCTTTTTGGCCTCGGGAGAGCGGGTCACTTTTCTGCCCGTTGACCTCGAGGGGAACGGGGAAGTGTCAGGACGCCTGGTGAGCGCGGACGGGAGGACCGTGCGCGAGATCGCGGTCGGCCAAGCGAACGCACCGATCGCGCTGGAGGTGAGGGCGGAGGTCGAGCGCGGCGAACTGACGGTTGAGATCCTTTCCCCCGATGGAGCCCCGGTGCTTGCGGCGACCGCCCGCTATGGCCGAGGGGGCCACGGCACCGGGGTCGTTCTGAGCGATGAGGCAGGGCGCCTGCGCTACCGCATCGTGGCCCGCGAAGCGGGCAACGGGGGCTATTCGATCCGCTTGCGAGTGACCCGCATTCCTGTCCCGACCCCTTCCCCGACGCCTTAGCTGGCTTGGAGCAGCCCCAGGAGGCGAGGCGGGGTGCTCACAGGGGAGTAGCGCGGGGAACGGAAAGTGTGTGTCACGATACGGGGGGGCCAAATCGGATGGAAGGGTGTGACTGCCCTTGCGTGGCTTCTTGAGGTATGATAAGATCGGTTCCACAAGACCATCCCTTGCCGAAAACACGATCTTCAGGAGGGTCCTATGACTACCATTGAGGAGATCACAGCGCGCGAGGTGCTGGACTCTAGGGGAAACCCTACCATCGAAGTGAGCGTTTACCTAGCCGGAGGGGCCGAAGGACACGCCATCGTCCCATCCGGCGCGTCGACAGGGACGCATGAGGCGCTCGAGCTGCGAGATGGGGATGCGCAGCGCTATGGAGGAAAGGGCGTCCTGAAAGCAGTGGAGCACGTGAATCGGGAGATCGCGGAGGAACTGCTCGGGTGGGACGCGTTGGATCAGGCCGGCCTGGACCAGTTCCTGATCGAACTGGACGGTACGCCGAACAAGTCGCGCCTGGGGGCAAACGCTATTCTTGGGGTCAGCCTGGCTGTAGCGCGGGCCGCAGCCAACGCCCTGGAGCTGCCCCTTTACCGTTATCTGGGAGGTGTGGGAGCACGGGTGCTGCCGGTACCGCTGATGAACATCCTAAACGGCGGCAAACATGCCGAGAACTCGACCGATCTGCAGGAGTTCATGATCGCGCCCATCGGCGCGCCCTCGTTTCGCGAAGCGCTTCGCTGGGGGGCGGAGGTATATCATACCCTGCGTAAGGTCTTGCGGGAGAAGGGGCAGAATACGAACGTGGGGGACGAGGGCGGCTTTGCTCCCTCGCTGGCCTCGAACGAAGAAGCCGTAACGGTCATTCTCGAATCCATCGAACGCGCCGGGTACCGTCCGGGGATCGATATCGTGCTTGCGCTCGATCCGGCGGCGAGCGAATTCTTCCAAGATGGGGTGTACGAACTGCGGCGTGAGGGGCGCCGGTTGGACAGCGCGGGTATGGTGGCCTTTTACACCGACTGGGTGACACGCTATCCGATCGCCTCTATCGAAGATGGACTCGCCGAGGACGACTGGGAGGGATGGCGGTTGCTGTACCGGGAGCTCGGGGATCGCTCGCAGATCGTGGGCGATGACCTGCTGGTGACGAACATCGAGCGCATTCGGCGGGCGATCCGAGAAAAGGCCTGCAACGCGCTGTTGTGTAAGGTGAACCAGATTGGCACCTTGACCGAGGCGATCGAGGCGGTAAACCTGGCGCGGAGCGCTGGCTGGCGGGTCATCATCTCGCACCGCTCCGGGGAAACGGAGGACGCATTGATCGCCGATCTGGCCGTCGCGCTGGGCACGGGCCAGATCAAGGCCGGTGCACCCTGCCGCACCGACCGGGTGGCCAAGTACAACCGCCTGCTGCGTATCGAGGAGGAGCTTGGGGAATCGGCGCGTTACGCCGGAAGTGCAGCACTGGGCGTGCCGGGGAGTTAGCCCGGTTGAGGCGTGGCCATTGCAGTGAGGTGAAAGGTATGATATACTAGGGGATGTCGGAGCTGTAGGGGGGACTATTTCAGGTTCGAAGGTGCCTGTCGGAAATGGCCGGCACACGGCTGAAGGTTCGCTACCCCGGAGCGTATCATGTCCTTCCACCGTGGACCCAACGATGGCGAGCAGGCACAGATGGTCCATTGGCTAAACCGGCGGGGTTTGGCGGGGCCAGCCTATTTGCTCCTACAAGGCGTTCGCCCGCTGAGCTTCCTGGGGAGCCAGGCGCTGCTCCTCGTTCAGCCGCTGCTCCCCTTCGAACCATGGCGGCGTCGGGTCGGTACCCTCGCTCGATGGCTTGAGGAACCGGAGGACCTGGAGGGGTTGCTGGGGGCGCTGGAAGGGGTACTCCAGCACGAGAGAGGCCGGCCGGGCAAGGAGGATACGGGATGCGCCTGAACTTCGGGGGAGCCACCTTGCCCGCGTTGTTGTTGCTGATGCTCCTTGTGGGGATGCTGCTTGGGCTCCCGCTGTTATGGGTACGCCGTGGGCGCCCACCCACCCTTCTACGTCGCTCGTTGCGCGCTCTGGATGCGCTGCGCGCTGCACTGCATCATACCGCAGAAATGGGGGAAACGCTTCACATCTCGCCTGGCATCGGGACATTTGTCCAGGGAGGGCGGGCTGCTGAAACGCTGGCCGGCCTGGAGGTGGCGAGCAGTGTCGCCGAGGAAGCCTTCTCCCTGGGTGTTCCGGCCATCGCCAGCACGAACGACGCGCTGGTACATATTGCGGCCCATCAGCTGTTGGAACGGGCCAAAGAGAGGGCGGGCGCGCCGGCGGAGCTGGAAGCGCGCGCTCTGTGGCTGGCCCAGCAGGAGCGGATGGCCTATGCCGCCGGAGCACTGGATCTGCTCTCGCGCCCCGACGTTCAGGCCAACGTGCTCGTTGGAGCCTTTGACGAAGAACTGTTGCTCCTGCTGGATGCAGGTGCCCGCGAGGTGCGCTATCAGCTCCTGGGGGCTGCTGCCCCTGCGGGAGTCCCATTTCTCCCCGTCTCCGGGGAGGAGTTCCTGCTTGGGGAGGAGATCTTTGTTGCGGGGGCATACCTCCGCCCTAGGCCAGGGCGACTTGCAGGGTTAGCTGCGCAGGACGTCATCCGTCTGGTGTTGTTGGGCCTGATCGTTGTGGGGGTGGTGCTGGTCAGCCTAGGAGGACCGGGGCGGCTACTCCAACCGCTCTTCTGGATGCCTGCCCCATAGAGGAGGCTAACCGGTGGTCCGGCGGATCGCTTCGGTGATTCTCCCTTGGATCCTGGGCTCCGTGGTCGGATTCCTTGTCCTCATCCACTTCTTTGTCGATATCCCGGAATTAGGGCCGGTACTGAATGGCCTGGTGGAATGGGCGACGATCATTGCCGCATTTGCCGTCCTGGTAGGGTTGATCAACCTGGTATGCCACCACGGGAAGCGCGTGCTCGACCGTGAGCCGGGTTGGGGATACAGCCTGGCGTTGCTGGGGGCTATGATCGCAGTCCTCGCACTGGGGTTTCGCCCAGGCTCATATGGACCTGGCGATCCGCTGGTACAGTGGGTGTTCCGTTACATCCTGGAGCCTTTGGCAACGGCCTTTTTTTCCTTGCTTGCCTTTTCCTTGGCCACGGGAATCGTACGGGCGTTACGGCTGCGGAACCTGCAGACGATCCTGGTGACGGTGGCTGCTGTGGTGGTGCTCCTGGGCCAGGTGCCCATTACTTCTGGCTGGGCCTTCCTGAGGCCGATTGCCCGGATCCAGGAATGGGTGCTCCGTGTGCCCGCGGCTGCGGGGATGCGTGTGATTCTGATCGGAGCTGCGATCGGGGCGATAACGACTGGGATGCGCGTTCTGCTGGGCATGGAAAAGCCCTACAGTGAGTGATCTGGCCCGGGTTGCAGCTTCCGACGGGAGGACGTAGGCGGTGGTCGTCTGTCCGAACTGTCGTGCGCTGAACCCGGACAACTTTGTCTTCTGCGGGCGGTGCGGCAAACCACTGAGGGAAGAGAAGGAGCCGGAAGAGCAGCCGGAAGAGATCCCCTCGTGGCTGAGGGAGCTCGGGGAAGGACTGGCTGCGGGTCCGGGCCCGGCACTCCGGCCCGGCGTAGATCGAGAGCCACTGCCTTGGCAACCGGAGGAGACGTCGCTATCGGCGGGGCTTCCGCCATGGCTGGAGGAAGAGGTAGGGCCGGTGGAGGAGGGGCCGGCGGAGGTGCTGCCGGCGGAGCTTCCGCCGTGGCTGGAGGAAGAGGCGAGGCCGGCGGAGGAGGCCGCGGTGGGGCTTCCGCCGTGGCTGGGCGAGGAGGTACCGGCGGAGGAGGAGCCGGCGGAGGTGCCGCCGTGGCTGGAGGAAGAGGTAGGGCCGGTGGAGGAGGGGCCGGCGGAGGTGCTGCCGGCGGAGGTGCCGCCGTGGCTGGAGGAAGAGGCGAGGCCGGCGGAGGAGGCCGCGGTGGGGCTTCCGCCGTGGCTGGGCGAGGAGGTACCGGCGCAGGAAGAGCCGGCGGAGGAGGAGCTGGCGGAGGAGGCCGCGGTGGGGCTTCCGCCGTGGCTGGGCGAGGAGGTACCGGCGGCGGAGGAGCCGGCGGAGGTGCCGCCGTGGCTGGAGGAAGAGGCGAGGCCGGTGGAGGAGGCCGCGGTGGGGCTTCCGCCGTGGCTGGGCGAGGAGGTACCGGCGGAGGAGGAGCCGGCGGAGGAGGCCGCGGTGGGGCTTCCGCCGTGGCTGGGCGAGGAGGTACCGGCGGAGGAGGTGCCGGAGGAGGTGCCGGCGGAGGTGCCGCCGTGGCTGGAGGAAGAGGCGAGGCCGGCGGAGGAGGCCGCGGTGGGGCTTCCGCCGTGGCTGGGC
>Ga0123519_10002484_pt1 | contig 31115 bp, 55 predicted proteins | sample YelNatPaOPRAMG02_FD_87396 | JGI IMG/M metagenome (GOLD analysis project Ga0123519, IMG submission 87396) | Hot spring microbial communities from Yellowstone National Park - Yellowstone National Park OP-RAMG-02 (version 2) | ecosystem: Environmental > Aquatic > Thermal springs > Hot (42-90C) ... | reverse complement strand
TTTTATTTGCCTTATCCAGCTAATAAAATCAAGCGGATAAAGCTCTGGATTTCCTCTTTAGGATAACCCAGAAACTCGGCAATAGAGGTAAGTCTATTAAAGGTGTAATCGTATGATAGCAACCCCATATCATAGAGGCGCAAAATCGTGTTGTAAAGGTCGTGAGTGCTCATCTAGCTCGCACTGAGATTCTAGGCTTCACCCCAGATATAACTCACACCGTTTTTAGGCTTCACGCATCGAATAGTTCACACCCCTTCGTGAGGCTTCATCCTAATCCTAGCTCGCACGCCTATAGTAGGCTTCACCCTTTTGTTAGCTCGCACCCGCACTCCTGCAATAGACTTCACCATAGTTGATAGCTCGCATAGGGAGTGTAGGCTTCACATATTTGTTAGCTTCCTTTGCATCTTCTCGATTATGGGCTGGCTGACTTCTGGTTCAGTATCGGTAATGTCCTCATAGGTGATATGTCCCTTTATCTTCTTGAATTTCGGTGGTCTTCCTCTTCCCCGCTCTGCTGGCATACCTAGCTGTATCTCCTCAATGCTGGCTACCCGCTCACTACCACCTATCGTCTGACGGTAAACTTGGATAGGATACAGATGTTCAAAGTCAATACGGTCAACTTCAGGAAGCATCCCACAGCAAGGGCAGCGTACCCTAAGTATCTCTTTCATAGTACCCTCTTAATCCTTTCCTTGAGTTCGCGGCTTTTAAGGCTCGCATATATCAAGGTTGTCTGGATATTCTTATGGCCAAGCAGTTCTTTCAAATCCTCAAGGCTCTGGCCACGGAGCCTTCTTAACGCGGCGGCGGTATGCCGGAGTATGTGGGGGTGCAAACGGTCTCCCAGTCCTGAGAGTTCGCCTAGCTCTTTCAGCCATCGCCAAATATCACGGTACTTATACGGGAATATCTTGCTTTTCTTGCCTTTGATTTTCTTCCAGGCGATATACTCCTGGAGAGCGGATAGAGCCTTTTCCCCTATCGGTATCCATCCGTGCATTCCGGTCTTTTCCCGGTGCGCGAAGATGAAGCCTTCCTTCCAGTCAATATCCTCTAGCGTTAATTTGAGGAGTTCGTCTATCCTCAGCCCGGTGTCCACCAGCACGGAAATAAGCGCTGTCTCCAGTGGCGTCCGGGTTTTCTTGAGTAACTTATCCAACTCCTCCTCAGTCAAGTAATCGGGTAGCTGCCTTTCGGGTGTTGGCAGTAATAGCTTATTGTCCAGCCCCAGCCATTCGAGATACCGGCGCAGAGCATACCCGTGCCTGGTTATGGTTGCCTTACGGTGCTTGTTCATCAGGGACATAATGAATTCCTGCGCCAGTTCCTTAGAGGGCTTCCTGCCATTGAGAAACCGGCTGAAAAGAATAAGGGTATTACGATAGGCCCGGAGCGTGTTCTGGCTTACCCGGGTAAGACTACCCCGGCGGTGTAGTTGCTCTAGAAACTGATTAATGTCTTTTGAATTCATACCCATAACCATATGCCTATAAATATTAAGGTGTCAAGAACAGCAGTACCGGCATATGCCCAATCTTTAAGCTCGGGTCGCCAACCACCACTTTGGGCTATTCGGACTATTGCATCAAGTCCAAAGGTTACAAGTAGGATTACCTTAAACCAACTCACTCCTTCCTCCTGCTCATCTCAGTATTCTCCTTGCCAGGTCTATGTAAGCACTAGCTACCCCCGACAATCCTCTCCGCTTCAGCAATAGCCCTGTATTTCTCGTGCCACCACTCCGGGGTGCTGAAACTACCAACCTTTGGCTTGGCTCTTTTCAAGACGTCAATGAGTATCTGTGGAGACTTGCCTAAGAGTATGCCTATGTCCAGCCAGGTGCCACAGATACTCTGTATATCCTCCTTCTGCTCAATACTCAACCCCATCGCTTCAGTAACATCAAGAAGCATTTTGTTCAATGTTCCATAGAAGACTCCGAAGGCTAGTCTCTCTGAAGGTTTATCCAGACTCCATCTGTGGATTTCTTTACTGACTTCGTTCATAGTTTCTTCTAGTCTATCAACGATTAGCGGTAGTTCCATTTGTTTCCTCCTCTCTAGCAAACTTTGGCTCCCTAGTGGCCAGAAAAACCCCAGCAGGGACCTTGGCATTGGTATCACTAAGGTCAAAAACTACCGTATCCGGCTTTTCTCCCGTTTCCTCTTGCCATTTCTCTAGCCAATATTGAGGGATTTTAATTTTCCCATTTCTTATCTGGCAGTATACTCTCATCTCTCCTCCAAAAAGGGTCAATCGACTCTCCTCTCCTCTCGACCGTAATGCCCTTAAAAGCAAAAAAGTAATTATTGGCAGCGCTGTTATCCAAAGTAGAGGCTCGTATTTCAAAAACTTCTTTCGGTCTGGCTAGAATAACATAGGGGTTTTCCTGCCAGGGGACTAGTCTAGCTATTATAGTTCCCCTCATTATCAGTTGGACTTGAATAAAGGAGCTTGCCGAGATACCGGTGATGCCGAGGACACGGTAGTCCTTAACGGTAAAAGTCTCATAGCCTAGCCATTCCCAACTGAATCTACCAATATCTGTTGGCAGAATAGCGCGGGAAACTAACTCGGCATTGCCAAATATTCTCTCATATTGGGACTTCAGTAAACGAGACGAATCACGAGTATTTCCAATCCATTCTTTCATTGTTCCCTCCTCTTGACAATTGCTTAAACATCGGCTAGAATATAACTAGTATTATCTTACCACAGCCAGACTGACTTGTCAAGAGGAAGGAGGAGCTATATGCTACCAATTGGGTTTACGGAATGCCCGATATGCCATTCCAAAAACACTGTAGCCAGGGTTGCCTGCGCGGATGAGACTTCAATCCCCCCAAATGCCTTTGTCTCGCTGGAACACGTGGTAACTCCGATTGAAACGCCAGCTAAATACTTGGGTTATGTCAAGGTAATCGTTTGCCACTATGATGTCTGCGCTACTTGCGGGCATCGCTACTGCACTCTGGCGGAAAAGACCAGCTTGCCAGCATCGACAGTATTTGCTAAGGGGAAAATACAATGACTCTCAGACTTACTCGCCGGGAATTAGTAGAGCTGATAAACTCAATGGAGGCTAACGACCGGGATACGGCACATCTCAGGGCCGTACTGGCTTCACTGCCTCCAGAGCGGGCGTCACAAAGACTATCGCCATTCAAGGATGAGGAAATGTCTACCGCTGATTACCTCGATCTGAAGGTAGGCGACCTTTTCCCCAACAGGGTTGACGATGAAGTGCTGGCGCGGTTGATTGAGATTGATGGACAGTACACCCTCGGTGAATTAAGAGCAATGTGTAAACAGGCTGGTTTAAGCACCAGTGGAGATAAGAAAATACTGGCTGCCAAATTGTTGGCTGGAGGATTTATAAAGGAGGAGAAGATGGTTTCTACTGTTGACTTGAGTAAGCAAAGGGAATGGCAGGGAGAACCGGGTAAGCTGAATATCCCGGACGAATACTTGAAGCCTCTCTGCTATGAGGTTGTAGTTTTTGCCAGAAAAGAGAGGGGAGGCAATGACTTTACCTTCCAGTGTCGGGATTATAATACTGCCAAAGGAGCTTGGGTATTCACTCACGTGGTTATTAACACGTCAATAAAGAACGCCAAGGGAGAGGTTGAGATTTTCAGGCTTACTTATCATCCAGAAATTGTGCTGGTTAACATAGGCTTTATGGTTATGCCTCTCCCCGAAGGCGTCGTGACACCTCAGCGTTGAAAGCCTGGACCCGGGCTGTGCCTCTCAACCGGGTACTTCTCATTTCTTGAGCTACCTGTCTAGCTACTTGAGTAAATCTTTCTCGTTGCGCCTTTTGTTTTGAAGTTGGGGGCACTCCAATAGGTGTTTCCCTAAGAATGAGTTTCAGTTCCTTGCTCACTTTTCTTAACGAAGACATAACCTAGCCTCAACATAGACTCTTTGCTAAATGAGTCAGCAAAAAGCTCCCGCTGAACAAAGGTGTATCCGGGGCTTTTCTCATATAATTCCTTTATTGCGCCAGTAAACGGATATTTCAAGTGAAGGAGATGATGGGCGAATTCGTGCAATACAATGTTGGCTAGTGATGGCTTGTCTTTTTCAAAGGCTAGAGGATACAGGATGATTTGTCCATCTTTGTACTCGCCACCTTGCTTATTCTTCTGCTCAGGGGATTTGATTACAGGCGGGCTCGGTATATTGTAATGGTGGGAAAGCGCCTCTATTGCTTTGTCGATACCCGTAGAAAGTAAATTCCAGAAACAATCTAATACCGCATAAGGTGGAACAGCCTTTGCCCCTAGCCCTTGGTATTTGTTAACATTGGCTACCCACTCTCTTTCGCTTATGCCATATTTTTTCGCCCAGAATTCCTTTTCCATAGCTTTTCAAGTGAAAAAGGGGGAGGTTTAGGCTCCCCCTTTTTCTGCGTGCTGCGCTTAGGCTACTTCCGGCGTTTGCGCAATCTACTTATACACGAGTTCATTGCGAGAACCCGGGCCGCTCCTGACTTGTCAGCTGTCTCGCGGGCGCAGGTTGCGGGGTCGCCACCCTTCTCAAAGAGATAGCTCAGCAGATGAGCAGGCACTGCTCCCTTCGGGAAGGACTCTGTCTTCAGGGACACGAGGCGGTGTGACCAGGGAACGGCGTTGTACAGGATTGCCTTGCCGGCATTGGTAAGCAAAATTCCAGCCACGACTTCCTCCTTTAAGAGTATTACCCGTTTATAGGGTTGTCGTCGACCTCGACAATTCTATTTTGATACAGGGTTAGATTTTTGTCAAGTCGCTTATAGCTTTTCAAGTCGTTCTAGCATTGTTGTGGACACGCGGCGGATAGCCTGAAGGTTATCGTTGAGTATTTTCTTGTCCTGCGCCCACAGTGCCACGTATGGGAATGACCGCACACCGGTATCAAAGCCGTAGTGAGCACCGACTACATAGGCGGCGCTTTCAGCAATCGTTTCGGCGTCTCTCCGGGGGATATGGAATACACCTTCTGAAAAGTAGTGGGCTACCTCATGAAGCAGGGTCTTTAGCTGCTGTGCTCTTGGCTCATCCGGTTTAACCCAGATTGATTTGCCGAAAAATTGTCCTTTGACGGACGGGTCCTCTTGTGGCCTTGGCTCAAAAGTGACGGTAAGGCCCTCAGACTTGGCCAGTGCTAATACTTTGGCAAATAGCTCCTCGTTTGCCTCCCCGGTTAGTACTGGTACCTCAAATTCGGGAAGTGGTTTACCTTCCGTCTGGCTGATGTCGAAGACGTAGACAACCTTGAAATAGGCGGGTTCAACTTCTACTTCCTCAATTTCGGTTGGTTCGCCGCATTGTGGGCAGTATCTTGCCCCCTTGGGTATTTTGGCACCACATTTGGGGCAAGTCGGTCTCGGTGGCAGCACCGGTGCCAGAATAGAAATACCCTTCTCACCAGCTTTAACCCATCTTCCCAAGTCCTTCCAAGTATTAAACCCTGCAACGTGGGTAGCATTGGGCTTTTGTATCATGATGAGTATTTGATTACCGAGACTGTAATCGTGGAACTTGGACATAGTAGTTAGGAACAGGCGAAATTGAGAGCTATCTTGGATACCCTCGACGCCGGCTTTAAGCTGCTTCATGACGACATCAATCTTTCGTTCGCCCGGCGCCGGTTCAACCGCCAAAACAGCCTGTAGGCTGTAATCCACTGGTGCAGTCATCAGGCTGAAATCAGGTAACGGTTCATCAACAAACCTGATAAGGTCGCGGTACTGGCGTGACACCGGCTCCCCGCCTTCAACGGTTACCTGCGGCACTCTCTCCAGTTTACCTTTAGGGCTGTGTGGGTAAAGCGGTTCTTTTCTTCGTGGTACGTGTGGAAATAGTGGTTGCTTAGACATAGCTACCTCCTACTCAGGCAATTTTTTCCCCCATAGACCGGGGTGCTTTTCTTTGTAGTGCTGACGCAGAGCGGCTATGCGGTCTAAGAATCGCCCTTCTCCAAGGAGTTCTGGTGGAGCGCACCAATCCCCAAAGCGACAGCAGAACTTGGTTACCCTACCCTTGGGGTCGGTTTCTGTCTTGGCATGAAACTCAACCATAGCTTGGGCAGTCTGTGTCAATGCTGCTTCAATCCTTTCCAACTTCTCCGGCTTGACCCATACCAGTTCCTGGCGAGAGGGGATGAAGATATTTACCCGGTCTCCGATTTGCTCGGATACCCTGACTCTTTCACTTTGATATAGGACAACTTCACCAGGCTTGAACTTAATTACTCCCTTGTTCGTTGCTACTGTATGTGGAAATAACGGCTCCTTCTTCTTCGGAACATGGGGGAACAAAACCTTCTTTGACATTTTCTACCTCCTACTCAGAATGGCGATACCTCAATACCCCGACCTAGGTCTTTCGCTATAATTGGCTTTGAGCACTTCACCTCAAAAGTCCCGATGACAAATCCCGACCTGATTTCAGCTTCGGGACATTGCTCCAGAATACGCCTTCTTACCTCTGACATTCTCTCCCTGACATACCGCCTGCCGGCTGATGTAGAAGCCTGTTTGTAGCTTACTGGTATCCGTACCATATACTCATATACTGCTTTTGCCGTAGCTATTCTGCTTTTCGGTATGTGCGGGAAAAGCACCTCTTTTTTTCTGGGTATATGTGGATATAATAGTTCTCTTGACACACGCTCACCAGACTACGTCTTTAAGGTACGGGTCGTACTCTTTTTCGGCCACCCTTCTGAAAATGCCTGCTGCGACGAAGGTCATAGCGTCGCTATGTGCTGGCTGCAAGTCTTCCATTTGAATGCGACTTTGCGTTTGTATATAGGCTACATGATGCCCCAGCTCATGGACAAGAACATCAATAGTATTCCTGAAACGTTCCAGCCTGTCTAAGGCTATATAAATACGGTTTGTCTCTAATTCATACATTCCCTGAGTTCTGGCTCTATCTGAGGCTGGAGGAATGATAGCCGCCTTAATCTCTGGAGGGTCAATAGTGACGAAGCTCTTAGTGATTATACGCGCCAATGTCAAATGAGCAAGAGCTCGCGGCGTCAGGTCATTGTCGGGGACTATTTTCACCCCTTTCAACGACTCCTGTGATTTGGCGACAAGCATTTCGTCGTCGTCAATTACTCCCTTCAAAGCGTTTCTTACCCCATAGTAAAGATTAACTGAAGTATAGCCGATATGCTTTACCATCGAATCCCATCTGTCCGTAGTCCTCATGACGACATTACTACCAACGGCATTCTGCCATGCCTTACGCCAGAACTGGGCGTTCTCCAGCATTATTTCGTTGTAATGCTTCCCATATAGCGGTTCCCTTCCCATATAGTCCATCGATACACGATGGCTTTCGTATGTTCTGTGGATGGGAGGGTCAGTCACCATCCTCAAGAAGGACTCTAGCAAGGTGACATCTTTAACACCAGCCCAGACACGGCCTATATCCGTGTGCATCTGTGACTCGTCCTTCGGGCCGTGACGGTCCGGAGCAAGCTCAAAGCCCCACAAGTTGTACGAAAAGGGACTATTTATATCCATCAAGTATATGTCTCTTGAATAGATGACACCACCCTGAGGAGAAGCAGCCATGCTATCTACACCCCTGATAAGTTGGTTATAGCGGATTTTCGGCCCTTTTAATGGACTGGGTACCTCAGCCAGAATGATAGAGCGGGGCAGGTTGACGGCAAAGTAGCGCTCAAATGCCGGGCCAGAATACCCGATAATATGGAATTCTGTTCCTCTCCGCCGGGTGCTGGAACGCCACAATGCAGCCAGTGTATCAACCTTGCCGCTATCCACCTTCTGTGCTAGGAAGACAATCCATAGCTCACGTCCTACCGTTTTGATATGCACAGAATAGCCCTGTCGCAGGAGAGCGAGGGCACCAATCTTCATCCCCTCGCCAAACTTGCCCCTTGCCCAGTCTGGTTTTAACTTCGGCGGCCCGAGAAGGAAATCTGCTACGGCTATCCCTCTCCCATTGTCCATAATCCACAGACCTTCTTTATCGTAGCCGTAGCTGTAGGATTCCGCCTCGTCAAGAGCGTTCTGAACGATGTCTCTAATCGCCTCCCATTCTCCCCAGTCCTGGCGCCATGTAGATGTGGGGCCGATGATGATAAGATGCCAGCCCTGAGGCTTCCAGCTTTGCTCATACTCCTCCATGGTGAGGAGTCTTGGATATGTTGTAGCTACTGCCATCAGCGTTGTCCTTTCACTCTGGCAATCGCTTCCTGAAAAACAGAGGCCAACTTGTCACGGTACCCGGTCGCTTCCATTGTTTGTGCCAGCACCTCAGCGCTATCTGGCAAAAACCTCAAGCCTTTTTCAACCGGTTTGGAAACCAACGGGTAACCTTTTTTGTCAAAGCTGGGGTAAGTTTTGATAACCCTGCCCTTCGGTATGTGGGGGTACAGTGGTTGCTTGCTCACTTTTCACCTCCTTTAGTCCTTCTTCTTACTAATGAAGAAGCCTCTTCCAGTAGGATTAGGGGGCATACCTACTGCATTTCTATGCACAAAGAAACTCATTAAACCGGCGGCGTCTACGGCTCTCCATAAGGCGCTTTCAAAGTTTTCAGATTCTACTTCTGCAACAGCCTGTCTCAGCAAAGTATAAGCCTCCTCCTTTCTACGGGCAATTTCAGCCGCCCAAGCAGAAGGAGGGGCTCCTCCTTCATAGATATTGTTGGGCATCTTGCTCTTTGGTACATGCGGATACAATACTTTTTTAGCCATTGTCTTCCTCCTTGTCGAGTGCTTTCAAAAACGGGCTATCACGTTTCTCAAGGTAATCAACTAGCTCGGTGATAGCCCCGGCCATCTCTTCTTTTGCCTTCCCCTTTGCCTGCTCGGCCGCCTGAATCATAGCCTTTAACCAGTCCACCGGCTCGGTCTGTTCATTTTCCAAGCACTTACCGATTAGCTCACAGCCATTACCCGCTTCTTCCTTGTTGGTAGCGCAGATGTCGGCAATCTTGGCAGCGGCTACAGCTACGTGGCACTCAGGGCACTGGTCATAGAGTTCCTCATCAGTCTTTGCTTGAGCCGTTTGAGTGGGAGATGGAGTTGTCGGTGCTTTCTCCGACGTCAAATATTCCTCAAGTCCTTCAAGACTGGTATCGTCCAGAGGCAGGCTGACTGTCTCCTGAACCTTATTTCTCACCATCTTGATTGCCTCCTCACAGACCTTCTTATTGTCCTTATTAGCCAGACAGGTCCGCGCTGCTTCCTCTATCCATGCATGGTGCTTTTCCAACCCCTTGGCCTCACTGAGGTAGAGAGCACGTTTCAACTGCTTGCTGTCAAGAGCCTTGGCTATCTCATCTATTCGTCTCGTAATCCCGCCCTTCATGAGTATAACCTCTCTGCGAATAACAGTATACTTTTGAGCTCCTCAAGACTAAACCCGGGCATCAGCTCCTCTTTACCCTTTTCCCTCTCCTGAATGGCACGCTTGATGATGTCTTTACGGCGGTAGAATTCATCAGGAGCCTGCCTGTAGACTCTCTCCAGGCCGTCTTTGATTTTCCTTACCTTATCAACGTAGAGGTCAGTTTGTGGAAAGGCGGTTATACCGTATAGCTCCTCAAGTCCACATTCATCCAGTTCGTCATCCATGATTACCTCCTCGTTTTCTTCTGGTACCGCTCCGGTATCGGCTGTCCTAACTCTTTCATTTTAGCACGCCAGACATCATCATGACCATGCCCCGGAGTTAAAATATGGGCATACTCATGCCATAGTATTCGTGATGGCTTGGTAATTACCTTCCCCTCAACCTCACCAATTCGCTTGATGCTCCGGACGCATATCCAGCCGAAATGTTTGTCTGTCTTCCTGTTATGAGCATGAGCTCTGGCCCGGAAAGAACTACCTACACCTCTCTCAACACAACCACCAACAAAGACACCTTTGACTTCAGGCCAGCTAGGAACCTTGTAGATAGCCTCAGCAGGCTTCTTGTAATACGGCTCCATCACCGCCACAACTTCAGGCACTCCAGCCGCATAAAGCCTAGCGCATAACTGCTTTTTATCTCCGACTGGAGACAGTAAATTCTCACGACACATTTCCCGGAGATCCTTGAGAAGAAAGGCCTTATCGCAGGCTATGAGTGCTTCGCTGTACTCTTCTGGCGGTTCTGACTCTATCTGCCAATGAACTTTAGCCATCAATTTAGCGAGTTCAGTGTTGATATAAGGAGTCAGTCCGTAAACCTGTAGCTCAAAAATTAGCCTGACCAGCTCATTATATTCTTCGCGGGATAGCTGCTCCTCGGCAGCGGTCAGTATTGCCAGTATCTTTTGGCCACCAAGTTTAACTGCCACTTGTTTTCTCCGCTATGATTTCAGCTTTCTGTGAACCTAATTTCCCGAACCTTCCCTTGTACCACTGACGGTTTAGTTTTACGTAATAACTTCTGGCGTCGGCGGCTACCTGTTCCAAGTCCTCTAAACTCTGCACGTTTTCCAGCCGGTGGCGTAGGCGCCTGCTTTGCGAAAGTGCCTCATTAGCTATTGTCTTTTCCCACTCTGGAAGGCCCTGGATCTTTTCCGGTGTCAAATCCTCTCTTTCTAGTGAATTTTGTTCTTCCAAAGCAATAGCTATTCTATCGAGGATTTCGTTGCTGGTTATACCCTCATTCTTAAATCTTAGAGCCTCTTTAAGAATCCCAGAACTTGTACTGAAGTGGCTGACCGCGCAAGGCAGGCAACCCGTAGCAATATCCGAAACACCTTTCGGAGTCGGTCCTGAGGTCGCCGGTTTTTCTTTAGGCTGGTAGTATATCTCTGCCAGTTTGCTTTCCAGTTCCGATACGCTAGGCAGCTTCACGTCAATATCGGGCTTCGAACGCATTAAGTCTTTAACAAATCCAATGCCTTCGTCAGTAATTTTACCCATAATCGTCGGCGCAGGGGACTGTCGCCTTCAGGCGGCAGAGGAATGCGCCAAACCTCCTTACTTCTACTTTAATATCTTATGACATTCTTGTCAATTGCTTCTCTTTATGTTATTGTATAAGAGAGGTTAAATCTTTTAAGAGAAATTAAAAGAGCGGTGAAAAGAGCAATGAAAAGAGCAAAAAATAAGAGCGATAAAAGAGAAGAGACAAGAGAGAAGGCAGGCTCTTACAGTTGCAAGTGCGGCTTTAAGACGCAGAGTCTAGCTGACTTCCGCCGCCACTTAACTCTCTCGATAAAAGAGAAGGGAAAGCATAAGAGCTTGGGCACAAAGCCAAAAGCCCCTGTTGACGTTGTACCGCCAAGTAGGAAAGCTAAGACAACAAGCAAAGACGGTAATATACCCCGCACCTTCACCGATACTACAATAAAGCCAGAAAAGCCGGAGTTACCTCCTGAAGTTCCCGAGGTGTCAGAGGAAGAGACGCCGCAGACTACGCCACCTCCATTACTGCCCTCGCAATCTCTGCCACCCCCACCACACATAACGATTGAAAAGGGAGGAAACGGATACCGTGCTTTGATTCCGCAAGAGGTAATGGGTAAAGGCATACCCTTCGAGGTTACGCTTTCTGTCAAGACAGTAGCTTACTATCAGATTGCCTCAACAATAGACCCTGACTTAACTATGGGTGACTTTATAGACCATTGTGTTGAAGATACATTTGTCGGCAGAGGACTCACTCTAGGACTGGTAAAAATAGGAGGTTAATGTGGCAGAAGACAAGAAATGGATGCTCACTATAGGACAAAGGCGTGAGGCTTCACCCTTACCATTCCCTGACAAGAACCCCGTAAAAGAAATTAAGGAGGGTATGGAGGTGATACAGGAAACCAAGCGAGTCGCCGAGGAGATTGCCGGAGCGGGGAAGCTGAAAGAAGAGTTAGACAAAACAAGGGAGGAATTGGAAAGGCAAAGACAGGAAGAGTACAAAAGAGAACTGGCCGAAATAAGGGAGATGCTTAGAAAGGCAGTCGAGCGGGATGATACCCCGGCGATAAAAGAGCTTCAAGCCAAGCTAGAAGAGGTCAAGGACCAGTACCACCGGGAGCAGTTGGAGAGTTTACGCCAGGAGATTATAAAACTGCAGGAATCAAGAGAAAGAGGCGTGGATATCTCGCAGGAGATTAAGAGAATAAAGGAAGTAGGTCAGGAGCTTGGGCTTACTACCGGAGTGCCGACAGTACCGGCGGATATTCAGATTCAACTAAAGAAGATGGACATCGAACTGCAGTTACAGCTTGCCAAGATGAATGAGGAAAGAGATCGGCGTGATAAAGAGTGGCAGCTTGCCTTGAAGAAATGGGAAGAGGAAAGAGCGCTTCGAGAGCAGGAAATCAGACAGAAATACGAAGTTGAAAAGGACAGAATGGATACTTTGAAGTCGACCTTTGAACGAGGCGCCAAGATTATCGGCCGGGCCATCACTGAGTCAGAAGAAGGTGAAAAAGCAGGTTCTATTGCCACCGCATACCACGTTGAGGCGGCTGAGGGAGAGATGGGAGAGTTTGCCTGTCCCAAGTGCTCCAGCCCGGTAGCCGTGGCCCCGGACGCAGCGAGGGCAATATGCGCTAATTGTGGTTTCACCACAAACGTAAGGAGAATTAAAGTTGAGCCTCAAAAACAAGCTACTTGATGCCATTGTGAATGAATTTGCCCCTGACGTCTTCAAAAACGCCCTCAACCAGTTTTTGAGCAACAAGACAAAAGAAGAAGTCTATGCGTTTCTCACTCAGCACGAGGCTGACGACTGGTATGATCTCATACCGGAGAAGGGTAAGTGGGCGATAAGAAAGCTCAAGCCTACCGATTTGAGCTGGTGCAATCTGGAATGGGCAGTAGAGGCAGTAAGGGAAACTAATCCCGCGGTTGCTTCTCTTATTCTAGGCTCACCGCGGTTGCAATCTATCCTGAATAACAAACTGGAAGGCCTGAAAAGGAGAATTCATGAAACTGAACTTCAACATCAGCCTCGAAACGACACCGAAGCCTGAGCTTAACCTCTCAATTGACATACCGGATAAATATGGTAAAATTGGCTTAGAGTCAGTGCATCTGGTGACGGCGATTAAAAATGCCGTCAGTAAGATTAAGGAGGCACTTGATGAACAGGACAAGCACGCAAATTAACTGTCCGAGCTGTGGGTTTCCCATAAGTCAGTCGCTCATTTCTTTTCAATGTCCCTTTTGCGGTAAAATTTCAACTATGGAGGCAGCTATGAGAGGCAGAACTCAAATCGCCAGTGATGAAATCAGCGGTGCTATCCAGGGGCCGGGTTTCAGCACAACCCTTCTTACCGTGCTTATCAGTTTTGGTGTCGGTACTCTTATCGGCCCGCGCCTGATTGCCACCACAAAGGAAGGCGCCGAGACATTGCTTAACATCGCTGAGGAAAAGCTAAAAGAAAAGAGGCGCTAGATGACCAGCCTGAGCGATGCAATTATAATCGACAATCAGCCTATTGGTGGAGCCAATGGAGCCACACTCTTGCACGAGGGGCGCTGGCTCACCGAGTGGGTAACTCCTCAAAATCTGGAAGTCCAGAGCGAATACGAACGTCTAACTCAAGGGCTGACTTCAAGCTGGGACAAGGTTATGGCCTGCTTTAACCGGGTGCTGGAAATCCCCTACACTCAGGCCGTCAGAGTTAGAGTAAGTGTTGACGGTAAGACCTATGTGCAGGATGATGCCTGGTTGGACCCGGGGCAGGCATTAAAAGCCCCAAAGCTAAACTGCGCCAATAGAGCTTTCCTTTTAGCCACTCTACTCCGGCAAGAATTTCCCCCGGATAAAGTCTGGGTGGTGCTGGGGAATTTGAATGTAGACGGGCAGGGCGGTCATGCCTGGGTACTTCTACACAACTCCGAGGACTACATTCTGGAGACTACCAGCCCGAACATCAGCAAACCTATCCGTCATAGTGAGGCTCACGAGGGGATTGTCTACTTCAACGATCAGCAGGTGAGAATGGTACCGGACCTAAAGATAAGGGAGCCGTTTACCAAGTGCTGGTGTGTGCCATTTTTGGCTGATTACTTGAAAAAGGGTGAGTGCTGGAATCTGTGAGAGGGAAAATTAGCCAAGAAGCACCTTCTGGGGCAGGATTGGAGTTTAATTTGCTGTCTGTTATTCTGGCAGTCTTTTCTATCGTCCTCGCTATTGATACCGGGCAGAAAATCAAGCTCCTCGTTAAAGGAGGCGAGAGTGCGAGGTATAAGTACTAGGTTAGCCGCCGAATGGACTGAGGTCGCCAGAGGGACAAACATCTGGGACTTAAAGTCAACCGTCGGAGAAATGCATCTCTCCAAAGGTAGTCGTATCAAGGTAGTTATGGACTTAAAGCTACCTTTAGGTTGGGCTTTTGACGCCGCTGGTGCCGAACAGATATTCAAGCCTTTTGCTCCGGACGGCACGAGCGTGGTCGATGTCTATGGAGAAGGTAGTCAAGGAATAGTCGAGTTGGAGGCGGACCCCGTATGGTTGGTGGCTCTGTTAGCTTTCATTGAAGCGCACTGGGTAGAAATCTTGATAGCCGGGTTTGTCCTGACGGCAATCATAATGTCCATCATAGTACTGGTAAAGATAGCGGTGGCGCCGTCGCTGCCGGTTGCCGCCATCGCCATTATCGGTGCACTGACATTAGGTGGTATAATGCTGGTAAGGAGGAAGAGGGAAACATGAGAGGATTAAATTCAGTCCCCAAAATCTACGAGGACGCTTTCCAGATTGGTGCCCTGCTCAACCCACGTGCAACTATCGACAAGGTTGAGCCTCTGAGTTTCAAGCCGGGCGATAGGGTTGACTTAGCTGTTTACTACACCCCGGCTAACGATGAGGAATCAGCCTGGCAGACGATGGTCGTGATTAAAGACGGAGCAAATGTCCTGGTTCAGGAAAGACAGAAACACATCAGCAAAAGCCCAGGACAGACACGAGCTGACTGCGATACTGGCAAAGCAATGCCCTCGACCTCGTGGAATCTCACCGTAGAGGTATGGGGACATCCAGACTACTGGGAAACCAGCACCCCATACTAGAGGAGTTCAATGCCTACTGCAATCGCCGGGTTTTATACCGATATTGTCAAGGTAGAAGCACCTGACAGCGCTTCAGCCGGGCAAACAGTAACGATAAAAGTCAGCGTAAAGAACAAGGCCACCACCATTGACCAGTATATCCTCGTCATGGGCACTTACGATTCTACTGAGCTTTACGCCAGCCCTGAATATGCCCTTGTGTCTCCCCAAGCTAAGCAGGTATTTACTCTATCTTTTATTATGCCTGACCATGGAATTGTCTTTGGCATATGGAGCTATATCTGGGTGGAGTATCCCGACCAGCCCGGCTACTGGTACAATGATGAATATCAGAGCGTCAGTATCAGCCTGGCAGCAGCCCCAGCGATATGGCAGAAGTTAGCCACTAAGACGATTACCCTTACCCCGATAACCGCACCGCCAGCGGTGTGGCAGAAGTTAGCAGCCAAAACAATCACCATAACCCCGGTGCTTGCGGGTTGGCAAAAATTAGCCAGTAAGGTAGTCACTATAACTCCCCCTGGAGTAAAGCCACCGCCAACAGAAGAAAAAGCGTTTCCCTGGACTTGGGTGGCTCTTGGCGGTGCCGGGCTGGTTGCTTTAGCAGCGCTAGTACCGAAAGAAAAACCAAAAACAAAAAGAGGCACTTGACAATTGCACTGAAGTAGTGCATATTTAAAACAGACAATCTATTTTATTTTAAAAGCGGGGGCGATAACTTGAACCAAAAGGTTCGGGTTCGCCCTCGCTCCTTTTTGGTAGAGTTATCGCCCTCCAAGAAGAAAGGAGGGTAGAATGGCTATCAAACTTGTTCCCGATGTAGCAGTACCAGCAGGAGTCTTTGTCGCTGACTGGGCAACCTCTGCCTACGACGAGAAGGCAACCGGAATGAAGCTGAATCGCCCCGTAGGCATCGGGCTGGCCATCTTGGGCTACGCTGGCGCCATGCTCGGCTGGGGCGGTGATGCTGTAAAGAACATCGGCATCGCCTCCTTCGACTGGGCAGCTAACTCCGTGGTCAGCTACATCAAGGAGCGGGGTGGGACAAAAGCTCAAGCTACCAGCCGGATGGAGCGAATACCCGTCCATGCGCGGTTTGGCGAAAGCAGGACTGTCTATCCCACTCCGGGCGAAGAAGTACAGGTCACCGTAACCTAGCCATAGGCTGAATACGGACAATTCTACTACTTTTAGGAGGATAAAATGGCAAACTATAACATGATGAGCATGCTGGCTCAGAACGGAGGGCCAGTAGAAATCCTGTCTATCCTTTGCCCCCAGATACCGGGGATAAAGGACGAGGTAATCGAGGCCGTCAGAAACGCTACCATTGTAGCCGCGGTGAATAAAGCTGCGGAGAAGTGGCCGGGGCAGAAACTGACTGTCCGCGACCTCAACGCCTCGGACATGTCCTATACCAACAACATCTTCACCGAGACATCGAATGCCACTGCCAACGCCTGGAACGCCATGGCATTCGGTAGCTTTACCGTAGCTACCGGAACAGTCTTGGGCATCTTCGGGCTCGGCCTGTCCGTGGTGCACGACGGCACTATCGACTACTTCCCCATCACCGGTGTCAGGATTGAGGTCGGTGGTGCCAGAGTGGCGCAGTGGCATGTCCAGTCACTGGCCTCAATTTGCAGCGGCGCAACCACAGCTCAGCAAAAGGTGCACTTCGGTATCACCAAGTCACCGATAATTGTGCAGGAAGACCTGACAGTTACCATCTACGAGTACACCAGAACTGCCAGCACCGTCTATGAGCCCTGCTGGCTGGGCGTAACCGTAGAGAAACTGGGTATCACGCTCCGAGCTTAGTGCTAATACTGACTTCTAAAAGGAGGTAAGAGATGCCCGGTATTCCGTCACAATTTGAGGTAGGACGGTTAAGGTTCCACGGTAGCTGGTGCATCCCAGTCACCCTGTCCTCGATTACTGGTGCGGGCGATGTGGTAACTGAGTTCACCCCCGGTTTTGCTGGTGCCATCAAGAAATGGTACTGGATTCAGGGAGTGCCAGTCACGACAGCAGCTAAGGCAGCAACCCTGAACTTGGAAGTCAATGCTGTCGACGTCAAAGCCAGCCCGGGAACAAACAGCACCATCTCCCTGACCAGTGCTGCCTGCACCCCATTGGGGAAGGTAATCGCTGGAAGTGCCATCGGGCTGGAGAACACCTTTGATAAGAATGACACCATCTCCGTGGAAGCGACCAGCGTCACTGCCTTTACCGAAGGCACTGGCGTAATCGTCATTGAGTACGAAGGGAAAGTGCTCTAAACGACTCTATCAGGACTAGAGGGAGTAAGTTTGAGCCCAATAGAGGAGGTTAACTATGAGCGACAGGATACCTGTATCCGGTTACAACGATGAGGCGCTGACCGTTCCCGCAACCGATATGCGGGAGATAATCAGCGGCGAGGACTTTGACGGTGAAGGCGTAGTCTTCTGGCTACGCGGTATGGCTATCGGCAACGAGCACGCCACAGAGACAGCGGTTGTGGAGCTTGCCGACCAAGACGAAGGCGCTCTGACTGCTGCCAATCAAAGGGGTGTCTTCATCTGCCCGGCCAATGCCACCACCGTCTTTGACTTCCCGGCGCCCGGCATCAAGTTCAAGACGAACATCACCGCCGCCACCACCGGCGGGACGATAGGAGCTTATGGAGTCGTGGCGTGGGGGTACAAGTCTGAGGAGTAAAAGATGGGTAAGTTTGTCTCTAATGTAGCTGAATTACTCGATGTCGTGGCCACGAAGTCAAGCGTAGGCACCGGCCAGTCCGATGTTGAGATTTTTGAGTGGACGGCACCGCAGGCATTGATATTAGCTGAGGTGCAGGTCTACTGCACCGCCACCGCGGCTACAGCTTCAGTTGATGTCAAAGAAGCTGGAACTACAGTGCTCAGTGCAGCGGCTACTCCAGTAGCTGGTAGCGTGGTCAAGCCAACAATCTCAGACGCGGCTATTGCCAGTGGCGCCGCCGTTACCGTCCACGTTACTACCAATGCAACCGGTACTATCACTGACCTAACAGTAACTTTAAGATTTAAGACAACCTGAGATTAGCTAAAAGCTATCTCAGCGACGACGATGCAAAGGAGGTAGCAAATGTCACAAGTCTTTAATTCCGAGTTCAATCCGATACTCTTGCCTAATGAGACCGCGACCCTCTTTGGTGCTGAGTTCCCCAAAGATGGCCAGCCAGTGAGGTGCCGCGCTGTTGGCGCTCTCCCTGAGTATGTCGCCGACTTCGGCGCACAGACTGCTGGTACGTGGGACCGGGACAACGAGGACAGCAACCTAGAAATGGCGAGCCTAGAGCTGGCCCAGTACCGGATGAGAGTGCTGGACAATATGAGAGTCCAGCTCAGGCATCCATCAGCCGTCCAGCAATGGCGCACGAACAACACCAACTTTTATTTGAGGCAGTTCCCTAACGGTGGGGGCTGGGACCCGCTCAAGGATTTCCTCTTCCGCGCTTCTGAGTTCTTTGTCTTTGAGGATACGGTTACACCGCGGTTTGACATTTATCCCTACGTCACCCTCACTGCCTCAAGGATATGGTTCGGCGGCTGGCGGTTCAAGCTGGAGCTCATCACCGCGGCGGAGTTGACCTCGAAACAGGTCATTGATGTGAACTCATGGCCATCATCTAAGTGAGGAGGTAGACAATGCCTGAAAGAAGAAGGGCAGCCGCCGCTGGTATCCTTGGCGCCGGAGCCGGGCTGGCTGCTGGCTTAGCACTGGCGGGGGGTAAGGCTAAAGCGGCAACAAAGACGCCAGAGGAAGGCTACGAGGCTATCTTAGCCGATACCTATTATATCAAGACAGCCATTGAGAAGCTGGCAGACAAGATTGATAGTCTGGTTGAGGTGTTGACTCCGGCACCACCAAAGCATCCCGATTTGCCCGGCTATAATGTCTACACGTTCTACCTAGATGAGGAGCATACTCAGGCGAATGCCGTAGAGGTCAACATCCCCGGCGACAGCATGACCTTCTATACCAACGGCACGTATGAGGGCATTAACATCCGCTTCGACAGTAAGATGAACGATGCCGTGCCTATTGCTGAATTCGGTAACCCCTATACCTATCCTCATCACGGCGGCTGGGAGAAGTTCTACATTGAGAATACCGCGCAGAGCGGGAAGTACCTGAGAATACACATCGGACGAGAAGCCGGCGCTGAAGCCGCCGTCCAGATAACCGCTGCGGCGCCGAAGGTGGTATTCTACGATATTGCCAGCGATAAGGACACGCACTTCACCGGCGCTTTGAACCAGTATGCCAAGGAAGATGAGAATCTCACGAACTTATTGGGTAATAAAATCCGCATTACTGGCATTACCATTGAAGCTGACCAGGCTCTTGACTTCTGGGTGATGTTCTGGAACAGTGACAGCTTCGACAATACCGACCTTGACCTCAGCACCTTTATCGGTATGGTTGAGCTTGATTTGTCAACATACGGGCAGCAGGTAGGAGGTTCGGGACAGTATTATTTATCTCTGGAAAAGGTGGATTTGGATTACGAGGATGACGATGGCACACAAGAATTACACTGCTCATTATACAATGCTTCTGCAACAGCCAAAAATGCAGGAGCTACCGGAGAGGTCAAACTCACCTTCCGTTATCAGTTAATGGGGTAAAGATGGTAGTAAAAAAAGTTGATAATACCAAATTAAGTGAATTATATAATTCAGGGCTTTCACTAGAAGAAATTGCTCGTAGCCTAGGGGTGTGTAAAACGAGTGTTTTTGTAAACCTAAGAAAGATTGGCGCACCTCTTAGGAAGGTTTATCAATACAAGCTAGATGTAGAAGATATTCGCAATCAATACATCGCAGGATATAGTTATGCAGATATCGCGAAAAAGCTAAATGTATCCGTATCAGTTATTGCCAAAAGACTCAAAGAGATAAATTGCCCAGTAAGAAGTCCTTCGGAGAGAGCAAAACTTGCTGCCAAAAAAGCACAGCGGCAACCAAGAGCTTGCCATCCTATTCAAAACAGCGCCGGGTATCTCTTGGTTTACTCTCCTAATCACCCACGAGCCCAAAAAATAGGTTACGTAATGGAACACATTCTTGTTTGGGAAAAGACCCATAACAGGCCCTTGCCAAAAGGTTGGGTTATACACCATTTGAATGGGATAAAATCTGACAATCGCCCCCAGAATTTGCTGGCCCTCCCGGGTAAGAAACACAAAGAATTACTAAAGCATTTTACACAGCGCATTCGTGAACTAGAAGCTGAAAACAAGTTACTGCAACGAGCACTAGACCAAAGCCAAATGATATTTTACATTAATGAGAACTGAGAGAAAGTCAAATGGAAAGTCCAATCAAACAACCGGTATCGCTCATAGTCAGAGAGCAGAAAATCAGGTCGGCGGAGAATATCCTTGACTTCATTGAGTCTGACCAGACCGACCCTGCCGGCAGGTCACGAATCAGGGCTAACAATAATACAGTCTACTTTGAGAAAGCCACTGCTGCCAATTGGGCAAGCTACGACTCTGCCCTGCTCATGGGTTCTCTGGGAGCTACCTGCTATGTAGTTGCCTCAGACGCCAAGACTGAGGTTAAAAACTTTGCTAAGTTGCTTCAAGACTTGGGTTACCCCGTCTGGGTCTGCGATGGCGTAGCCGACAATGTAGAAATACAGGCAGCGATTGATGCTTTGACAACGGGGAGGACATGGATTGAGACTGTTAAGCTGATTGGTAGTTTTTCTATTTCATCTACTATTATTATGCCATCTTACACAAGGATAGACCTGACAGAGTCCAAACTAACGCTTGCCAATAATTCCAATGTTAACATGATAACAAACTCTGACACTACTGGAGGGAATACTCGTTTAGAGATTGTTGGCGGGATACTGGATGGCAATAAAGCCAACCAAACATCAGGTATAGTAATTCTCTGGACAAAGGTAACTTTCAGTAAAATAATAAACGTTGAAGTAACCAGTGGATATACTAGAAATATTGACCTAAATAATTCCGATGATAATGAAATAATCGGAGTTTATTCCCATGATTCCAGCACAGGAGATGGTGCACAGGGTCTTTATCTTCATGCGGGTTCAGATAGAAACCAGATAATTGGCGGTATTTATAGTGCTAATGGCGATGGTATTCAAGTTGGCAATACTGCTGAAGACTGCTATGACAATCAGATAATTGATGTCCAAGTGAAGGACAATGCCAATTATGAGGGTCTGGAAATATTTTATGGACACCGCACTAAAGTAATAGGTGGAATCTTTGTCGGGAACACACGAAATGGTATAGATGTCGCTCAAAGCAATGATGTCATTATTCAGTCACCATACTGCCGAGCTAATGGCTACAATGGAATTCTCATAGAGTTGAGTTCGCACAGAGCTAGAATATACTCACCACAATGCATCAGCAATACAATGGGAGGGATGGTTATTGAAGGATTAGATGATGCTACAGTAATAGGGGGTTGTGCCTACTTAAACCAGCAACACGGGCTAAGAATAGGAACTGCAGTTAACAGAATCAGAGTAATTGGTTTCCATGCTCAGGATAATGATGAAGCGAATGTGGACTACTATGATGGCATTATTTTGGATGGTGATGCCAATGATTGCGAGATTTTGGGCTGCACTGTATATAATACCAGAACACAGAGGTTTGGGATTAGAATTGCAGGTGCCACCGGCGACAATAACAGAATAATAGATTGCAATGTTACTTCGGGAGGTACTGTTGCAAACCTACAAGATTCCGGAACAAGTACTATCAAGAGAAACAACAAGGGCTATGTTACCGAGAACTCAGGCACAGCCACTATCACAGCGGGGCAAACTTCAGTGGATGTTACTCACGGGTTGGCTACTACACCAACAAGGGTAATTCTGACTCCCACGACAGACACAGCAGGCAGACGTTACTGGGTAAGTGCTAAAGGAGCTACTACTTTTACCATTACGATAGATAGCACGCATACGGCTGATTTGAGTTGGGATTGGCACGCACAAATCGGCGAGGGATAAGCAAATGACAGTAGCAATTAAAGGCTATATCTACGAGGGTTTGAGCACCGATACCAAGCCAACAACCAATGTGCCGACCAATACTCGTTTCTTCGAGACTGATACGGGTAAGGAATATTTATATAACGGCACAAGCTGGGATTTGGTCAAACTTGGATTTACCAAAGGCTGGACAGCCGATAAGCTCCTCAAGGGTGCTGGGATTGGCGCTGACCCGACGGAGATAGATGCCGCTTTCGGCTTATCCATCTATGGTGATGGTAGTGATGGTGATGTAACCATTACCACTGATACTACCCTCACCAGAGATATGTTCTATAACAACCTGACCATTAACTCCGGTGTTACTCTTAACCCTAGTGGCTACAGGATATTTGTCAAAGGAACACTCACAAATAACGGCACAATCGCCAGGAATGGGAATGCAGGGACTGCTGGAGGAGTTGGAGGTACTGGCGGTGCGGCTGGTGGTGCAGGAGGCCCTGGCGGGAGTGCTTTGGCAGCCGGTAACTTGGGTGGGAATGTTGCTGGAGCAAGCGGTGGAGCTGGAGGTACTGGTGGCCCGGCAGGTAGCAATGGAAGTCCTGGAACTGCTGGTTCAGGCGGTGGAGCTGCTACTGCACTGGCAAGTGCTGTTGCAGGTGTAGCTGGTGGTAAAGGCGGAGCGACTGGTGGAGGCGCGGGAGGGGGAGGCGGTGCCGCTGGGACTTTGACGTCTGATACGAGATTTGTAAGGTCAATTTACGGAACAACAATAACTGCTATCGCAAGGCCAGGCAATGGCGGTAGCGGAGGTGGTGGAGGAGGTGGTGGAGGTAGCAGTACTTATGGCGGTAGTGGGGGTGGGGGAGGTGGTTCCGGTAGTTCAGGCGGAACGATATTTATTGCAGCCAAAACCATCGCTAACAACGGTGCTATACAATCGAATGGTGGGGCAGGAGGCAACGGTGGAGCCGGTGGCAGTGCCTCTGAATCTAACGCTGGAGGTGGAGGAGGTGGAGGAGGTGGAGCAGGGGGCAACGGCGGTCTTATGTTTATTATCTACAACTCTCTAGCAAACTCCGGCACTATAACAGCTAACGGCGGTGCTGGGGGAGCTGCTGGAAGTGGTGGCTATGGCGCTAACTACCCAGGAAGTGCTGGACAAAGCGGTCCTTCTGGGCAGGCCGGTATTATAGTTTACCTGCAAAACTAAGAGGAAAATATGGACATCAAGTTGAACATACGGCACCTTGGGCGGGCAATAAAGCATCTTGTAATACTCCTGTTGGTACTATTGCTGTTTGCTATCCCTATCGTGGCAGCCATCCTTATCGAAAAGCAGCAACCGTACGACCTGGAAATAGTACCCGGGCCAACATCTCTCATTTTCCTTACGGCAGATAACATTTCTCTTGATGGCCCAATACATTTCGGGCAGGTAGCGAGGGGCACCAGCGTATCGGCACAGTTTTATGTAAAAAATAATGGCACGGAAACGATATCCAGCATCAACGCCACGCTCTCACCTGCCAGCGTTTCCTGGGGCACGGTTACGATAAGCCCGGCATCGGTAGGCACTTTAGCACCAGGGCAATCTAAGTTGCTAACCCTGACACTTAATATTTCGTCCTCGGCCACACCTGGCAAATATTTGGATGGGAAAGTCATCGTGACGGGGAATGGGCCGTGATTAAAGAAGGTTTTCACTGCCGGCCGCGGTCTCGAGCGGGTTTAACAAGACGGGAAATCGAAGTATTAAAAGAGCTTGCTGATGGCAAAGTGCTGGGCGAGATTGGCAACCGCCATACTGTGAAAAATCTCATATACAATATTCGTTTAAAAATGAATGCCAGAACGTCGATACAGGCGGTTGTGATGGCATTGAAAGCGGGGTGGATAGATGGAAATTAAGAAGACGCTAGACATAGAACTGGAAATCGACCCAAAAGTCTACTGGCTCGATGGGCATGTTACCTGTGGCGGGCAGCCCGTAGCTGGCTGCATCATATCCTTCCACCGCTCGGACGGGGTTGACGCCAATGACGTAACCACCGATGTGGCTGGCTATTACCGTACGCAGTTTTTACCTGGCGAGTGGACGGCTACGGTACAACCACCGGAAGGATATAAGCCGAAGACAATTAACTTTACTATGCCTTAGAGCGGAGGTTTAAGATGTGCTGGCTGAATGGTAAACAAAAAACGGTGGAGGAGATAGTCGCCGAGAAGTCGGCAGGTATGACCGACCAGCAGAAAGCGGAATACTGGTGGGAGTTAACTCAAAGCCTCTTCGCCTTGCTAGGCAAGGTTGATGTGCCTGTTTTTTACTTTACCCCAGCCGACTGGCAGAGAGTAGTCCAGACTCAATATCCTACACTTACTGATGTCAAGATAGCCGATAGTAAATTCTTTAGCACCAGCCTTCAAGGACTCCAAGAAATCCTAAGCCGTGACTGGACTAATCTTGTGCCATACTTAGCCGAAATAGGTGATTGCGATAAATTTGCTACACGCCTCTACAACCACCTCTGCGACTTTTACAAAATCAACGCCGTAGTGCCGGTTTGGGGAGACACCGATGCCGGCTATCACGGCTTCAACTTGGCCGTTATCCAGGATGGGGCTAGCCTTTCAGCCTGCCTGATTGAGCCCCAGTCAGATGCCATATTTGCGAATGTCGGCCCACTTGGTAGATATGTACCGAGAGTAACCGCCATAGAACTTGGTATCAAGAGGAGGTAAGTATATGGAAGGCTGGATACAGCAATACGTAGCACTTGTGAACGGGGTGAAGCTAACGCTCCTTATGTCGCTTATCGGCGCCAACTTCCTGACGGGATTGGCAGTGAGCATCAAGACAGCTACCTTCAGGCTAAAAGAACTCGGCTTGATGCTCAGGGACAGGATACTACCCTACCTTCTGGGCTATCTGGCAGTAGGCGTGGTGGGGCTCGTGGATGAGACGTGGCGAGTTGCCATACCTGTGACCTGGGGTATTATCCTGCTTACACTCGTAGGCGCTATCATTCAGAACCTCAAGGAACTTGGCATAAACCTTCCAGATAGCTTAGGTGGAGGTAACCAATGATATTGACGTGGGCTATCATAATTGAGATTTTGGGAATTACCGCGACTGCCACAGCCATCGGCCTAGAGCTGGCAGTTGGGGGTGAAATTTACCTTGTTGTAGCTACCTTTGGTAGCCTGCTGATAGCCATCGGCGGCGTGCTGTTTGGCAAATTCTTTAAGATGCGGAGATAGCATATGGAAAAGAACAAGAAAGCCGCTTTAGTTGTGGGCGGACTGGTCACTGGATTAGCTGTTGTCCTAGCCAAAACAGCCGCGGCCAAGAGGGCGCCGACGGCACCAGAGGTTCCCGCACCAGAGATACCTTCAACTCCTCCGAATTTCCTCAGTCTCAGGTATGCCAATCCTAAATTATCAAGCTCCACCCACGCTATGTTCGTGGTGACGGACTTGGCGACTTGGACCCGCACACCTGAATACACACGAGAGCCAATAGGCACCGTGAGGCAGTTCCCAGCGATTACCGGAAAAAGCATCTTACTGGAATGTAGCGAAGCTCGCAATATATCCTTCGATGAGTGGTGGTACGGTCCAATCGCTTTTGAGCTTCCTCAAATTGGCGATTACACCTTCGATGCTAAAAATGAAAGACTGGATGGCATTCAGGGGTTAAATCTCACTACCGGCAACAACAGGTGCACGTTCACTGGAACTGTAACAGGTTACAGTGAGACCGACGATAAGCATTACATTATTATCGAGAAGGCGGAGGACATCGCGGGATATGTAAACTCCGGTAAGTATTTTATTGGCCGGACTATGCTGGTGAAACTTCCCGCATGGTTCTTTGTTGGAGATAAGGTTATCGGAACATTGAGTGTGGTTAAAGTCGCGCTTGGACCTGAAACTTCCCCGGGGTCCGGCATAGGGCAGTATGGCTACACGTATGGCTTTGATATTTTGGATGCTGTGCTGGCATCTGTGTATGATTGGCCATCAGGGGCCTATTCATTCACCGGGCAAAAATGGGCTGTTGAGGATGTCGTCAGGACTTACGATTCGGCCGGAAATGTGGTAAACGGTTTCTTAGCTACAACGTCTGTACACTGGCGGATTAATAGCCAATATGGCTTGAGCCGCTTTTCAGCCGTAATACGGCTGACTGACCCTAACGGCGAGAAGTATTTTCAGCAGTTCAACAACTACATCAACGGTACAGAGAAGAGGTTTGCCTACTGGCCCCTATATGGGCCGGGGGGAGCTACAGAATCCGGCTGGCCAACAGGTCCTGTTTATGAACCATACTGGCCGGTTGCGCTATGGGCCAATCCTGATCCAGGTGCGGCGTTCTACAACGAGTCTATAGCGCCGCATAGGGGCTGGGTTAGAGTAGTCTGAAACTATCAAGATGGCTTGAGAAGGCGTCAGTGCCGAGATTTAATTGCCTTCTCTCTCTTTTTCTCTTTTTCATCATGGAAATATTTTCCAAGGAGAACACCAAAGTCCTTCACCGTGCCACATTTGCGGCACTGCCCAATATTTTGGCTATCTATTACCCACCAGTGCGGCGGACAGGGGTTCTTCGGTCGTGGCGCAAACTTACCGGTACACTTGTCGCGGAACCTTGTACCACCTTTTTGCCCAACCTTGGGATCAAAAACAACATTTCGTTCTGACATACTTCCTTCCAGTAACCTACCTCGGCTAACCGTTTTTGCATTTCTTGCAAGGCACTGATAGCTTCATCCAGCGCGATGATGGCCAGCACCAGATCAAGTTGCGCCTTAGCGTGGAGATTGAGAACAGCCTGCCAATCGGGGTTTGAACTCTCCAATCTACTGTCCTATTGAATCATGTGTGGTTAGCCACATGCTGATCAAGAAACTCCGCAACTAACCAAGTCCCGCGTGCTGGCTTAAAGACGACATAGTGATTGCGCCGCGAATCAAGTGACTGGAGCTTCTTTAACTCGGAGAGAATAGTGGCGCCACCGATAGTTGTATTTTTCACGCTATAGATAGCAAACTCACTGGTTAGATCCGGTGCTGGTTGAAAGGAATGGCCAGTCCGCTTAACCGACTTCCCTAGTTTGTGCATGACTTCCAACTCGCCACGCTTGCCTTTGTCTCGACTGTATTTACCCATTTCGCCTCAAGCGGTACTCAATTGCGTCTATCTGAATAATCTTGCCAAAAGTCGCTCGGAGTAGCCGGCTGCCGATGCGGTGCTCCGTGTCCCCGGGGAGATTGTCCAGCGATTTGTTAGTAGTAACCACCAACGGTAAGGCATTGACGTACCGATAGTCAACTATCTGCATCAGCCTTTCCATCGCCCATTCAGTAGGCTTCTGCGTGCCTAAGTCGTCCAGCACGAGAAGAGGCACCTTCAAAAGAAACTCTAGGCGCCGGTCATACTCTCCCTCAAACTGATAGCCAGCCCGGAGCTCCTCCAGCATAAGTGGCACCAGCACATACCTGGCTGGTTTACCCCGGGCCAGCCAGCGCCGGCAGATTGCCACCGCCAGATGACTTTTGCCAGTATCTACCGGACCTACCAGTGTCAGCCACTTTATGCCGCGCTCTTCAGCCAACTCCAGTGCTGCCTCATATGCCTCCCGTAGCGGTCCGCTGTAATCGAAATTCTCAAAAGTCCAACTCTCGGTCCCCGCTGGAAGCTGGCAGAGTTTAAGTATATGCTCATACCGCTCTCTAAGCATCCGCTCTTGTGAACATACGCACGGTACAACCTCTCCATAGCGAGGTTTGCCATCCTCGCCAAGCGGATGCACTACCCCGCCGCCGCCGCATATCCGGCATTCAGCGGAGGGGTTTGTCTGGAGTCCAGTCTCCAAGATTTCCGGTGGCTGGCCGGAGTGGCTTGTTAGCCCAGTTTTCAAGTTTAGGCGGTTCAGTATGTCTTTTATCGGCTCCACTGGTCTCCTCTGTGAATTCATCTTCCCAGCCTTTAGCATTAAGCCAAGTTGCGGGATAAGGGATAAATTGACCGTTATCCTTCAGCCACTGCGCCGATTTCTTGGCCCGCTCAATCGCGGTCAATATCACTGCCATGAGCTGCTCGTCGGGCGCAGCCTTCTTAAAGGCTTTCTCAGCTTGTCCCTTATTGCGCTTCTTGGGATACGCCTGCCAGAAGATTTCAAACTGTTTTTGAATGTCTTTTGCTTTTCCCCCCAGACCCCCCTTATTAGCACTAGACTTAGTATTAGGATTAGTACCAGTACCAGTATCCGAGTCGAGTATGGGTACAGTATCCATACTGTATTCATATGGTATGGATATACTATACTTTTTCAAGTTGTATTCTAGGAGTTCTTTGACAGCACCATTGTTATTTATATCTTTCAAGCGGCTGGCTGCTGCAATTAAGAATTTTGGCGACTTGTATTGATGCTTAATGAAATTTTTAACCCAGATGAGGTCTTGCTCTGGATACCATTTTACCTTCGGTTCCAGTAACTTAAGCAGGTCGGGTATTTTCTCTACTGGCAATTTAGTCTCAAAGGCAATGACGTCTGGGGTAATCTGATATAAACCCGCTTGATTACAGCGTTGATTAGTCCAGAGGTAAATATAAAGGTACTCAGCCTCCGCCGTCAGTTTGCGGACGAAGGGGTCAGTCCAAAACTCTGTATTAAAACCTCTCTCAGGCATTTAAGCCTCTTTTTACTACCAATCTCTAGAATCCGGGTTTTTAATCCAATTCCAGCATATTCCACAAAAATAGTGCAAGTAAATTTGTCAACTATCCCCTCAGCTTGTATATCTCCAGGCATTTTAGAAAAATTTGCCACTCAGTCTCCAGACTGGTGCACATCACCTCCTCAAATAATTTGTTTAAGACTCAGTTGCTCAGCCACAGGTAAAGCCTCCACTGGATTAAATATTTATTTGGAGCTTTAGGCACGTCGGGCATATTCTCTTCTCCTCTGGCAGATACCAGTCTCTAAAAGTCCGGCCACAAACACGGCACTTATATCTCCGGAGTTTTCTTTTTTCCTTCCAGCTTGGATATTCGGGGTAGCCCATTATGGTAACCTCCCAGTCAATCTAATAGGCGGATATTTTCATTAGCGCTAGGTTCGGATAGGGATGCTTGCGCCTGTTGACATCGCAGTCTAAGAGTAGGATTTTCATAACTACTCCCACGCCGCAATCAGGTAGTATTTGCCATTTCTTTCGCCAATCACCAGCGGGTCGCCCTTTCTTCCCCATAGAGGAAACGAAGGTAGAAATGGCTTTGGGTAGAATACTTGGATAGACATACCGAAGGTAGGTACAGCTTCAGCGATAGCCTTTTGCACCCTCTTCGGCATCGCCGGCGGCCACCTTTTAGCTTTCTTGCCTATCAAGGGACAGAAGCCGACTGTGTTGGCCGGGAGATTATGCACTTCTGGGTAAGCTATTTCAGTTTGAACCTCTTTTTCTAAAATGGCTACTGGCATAAATCCTCCTTGACAAAAATAGGGGCCTCCAGCTAAAGCTGGACAGCCCCTATGGAATTGGCGGCGGGGCGGCGATTTGCTGGGAGGCAACTACAACCCCGCTTGGCAATACGGCTCGGAGGCCGGTACTACCCCAAATTAAAATAATCGCCTGGTTCATTTGTTGCCTCCCTTTGCTTGGATAATAAGCCTTGAAGATTCTTTTGTCAAGTCCTGACGGCGGCTATCTTTCTGTAGCACTCGCTTGGCAATTCGGTTATATCTGTCTGAGTCTTATACCCTAGTTCCTTTAACACGTCTTTTGGCTGGAGTTTGAAGTCCTCGTGACATACACGGTACAGTTCTGCAATCGTCTTTATTGTCTCCGGGTCTCGCTTTGGTTTAGGCGGAGCCACCGCGCCGGTCGGCTCCTCATCCTTATGAGCTTCCCCCGGGGCGGCACCGGTTTGGTCCTCTGGGAATAAGTCTTCAGCCGTCTCCGCAGTTGATTGCTGTGAGGCGAGTCTGGCTGCTTGCTGTGCTCTTTCAGCAAGTTTGGCAGCTAGGGTGGTTATGGCTTGGTTAAGTGTCTTCCCCTGCGCAACCCAATCTTTCATGGACGCCACGCCTAGCATCTCGTGGATGTCACTATCTTTTAATCCCATTGCGTGTACTTGGCTCCAGAAGGCGGTGAAGTCCGGTTGCTTGCGCCCTCCCTGAAATAGTTTCCTGAGTGCGCTGCCGACACCTGGAAGGCTTTGAGCAGCATCCACATCCGCACGCTTGGCTGCCATCTTGGCCACAGTATTCACCAACTCACCATACTCGGGGTTTTCAATGCGGTACTCAATTTCTCCCTTTTTACCCCTAGTTTTGAGAGTTTTGATTTGCTCTGATGAGTAGCCGTAATTTTCTGGGTCTGTTACCCATCGGTATTTGTACTTAGTTTCGCGCGTTGAGCAGGCCCCAATCCCACTACCGACAATCTCATGGCTCTCACGATTGATAATGTGGCATAATATCGTGTAAGAGATGAGGCCCTCCTCCTCAATGTGGTGGAGGACCGTATAATCGGGATATGAGTTCCAGGCATTGATTATCTTTGATGCCCCAGGGTCCCAGAGTCCATCTTGAGGAGTGCCGGGCAAGCGGCCATAGTCTACATCCTTATCTAGGACGGTCATCACCAGCTTTTCTGCCATTGTCATGTTATGCTGGATGGTCTCGATACCCACCTCGGTGAGACGGATTGGTACTTTGGCCTCCGGCTTCACAAGTTCATTGACTTCTCTTGTCGCTAAATCTTTAGTCATCTCTATCCCTCCTAATTCTCGTTGATAACAAACTTTTCCTCTGTCTTTACCGTCTCCAATTAGCGTGGTTACTTGAATATAAATACCTCTGCCATTCTAGGTTGTCACGCTCTTTTCTTGATAACGGCAATCCTTCGATAAGATACTTGAAAAAATAAACCCAGACCCAGGGATTAGAGTCCCAATCATAAGGGGGTTTGTTGATGGAATTCCAAAGATGCTTAAATTGCGGTAAGGAGACTAGAGGAACACCAGTAGTAAAATATAACTGTTTAATACCTTCTGCCTCAATATCCTGTGGAGTTATCTCCTGCAATCTT
>Ga0123519_10002482_pt1 | contig 31131 bp, 33 predicted proteins | sample YelNatPaOPRAMG02_FD_87396 | JGI IMG/M metagenome (GOLD analysis project Ga0123519, IMG submission 87396) | Hot spring microbial communities from Yellowstone National Park - Yellowstone National Park OP-RAMG-02 (version 2) | ecosystem: Environmental > Aquatic > Thermal springs > Hot (42-90C) ... | reverse complement strand
GCGGAGAGCGAAACGGTCAACCTGACAGCCGGGACAACGACCTACGGAGCAGCCTACCAGCGCCTCGAATCCGGCAACACGGTCACCCTGGAGCCGCTCACCGATGTGACCTTTGCGGCGGCGCAAACGGGCGGAGCCAGCGGTACCGCCGATTCCACCGGCATTACGCTCACGTTCGACCAGCCGGTGACGGGGCTTTCGGGCAGCGACATCACCATCACAAACGGTACCGGCTCGGCAACGGCAGGGGGCCTTTCCGGCTCCGGCGCGACATGGACGCTTGCCCTGACCGGCGTGACCGGCGAAGGGACTGTAACCGTTGCCGTCAGGAATTTCGGAAGCTACCATGTCACAACGGCGCCCCAGGTGGTGACGGTATACAAGGCTGTAGCGACCACTCCATCGGCGCCCCAGAGCCTGACTGCCACGCCCGGCGACGGGCAGGTCACACTGAGCTGGGCGGCTCCGGCGAGCGACGGCGGCGCAGCGATCACTGGATACCAGGTATCGCAGGACGACGGCGCGAGCTGGGTGGACGCGGCCAGCGACACGGGCCACACCTTTACCGGCCTGACCAACGGTCAGAGCTACAGCTTCAGGGTGCGGGCGGTCAATAGTGTGGGGGCGGGCGCCGAAGCCACCGTGAGCGCCATGCCGACGCCGACCGGGGCGCCCGGCATGGCCAGTATCCTGGTGCGCATTTGGGATGACGCCAACGGCAACGCCCGGCAGGATGAAGGGGAAAGCCCGGTTGTCGGCGCGACCGTCGAGCTCTATGCGGAGGAGCAGGGCGCGGTTCCGCTCGAGACCCACATCACCGATGCCAACGGCGAGTGCGCCTTCCGGAACCTGGAGCCTGGCCGCTATGCCGTCGTGGCCGACAACTTGGGCCGGTCAGCGACGGCGCGGGTGTGGGCTCTCGCCAACGAAGAGGCCTGCGTACTCTTTGCCTGGCGGCCCGACGGCACCTTGTGCGCCATCCATGGAGTGATCCTGCCCGTCGTGCTGGCCCGTCCGCTGGAATAGGGCGATGGGGCGGGCGGTTGCAGAGCCGGCGGCCTTCTTGCTTTGGGGGGTGTGACAGAGGTTCCTCCAGATTCGGAACTTGGCCAGAACTTCCTCCGCTTGGGCGTAACTCGTCGCATTGAATACCGCCCGTACCAACTGCGCCAGCTCGCGGCGTAACGCTTACCGTTGGCCCCGCACGACCTCCCCTTCGCCGGGGATCGCCTGCCTGGCCGTCTTGCGAAACAACTCAGCCAAACCACGCCAGAGATGCCACACACAGCGCTGCTGGTTGACCCACCGCAGAGCCCCCTTCACATAGCTCAAGAGCGCCGAATTGCCATCACTGGTCAACCCACGCACCGTCGCCAGGTTCAACCCGGCTCGCTTGGCGCGCATGAACAGATGAGCCCAGGCAGACTCCTGATCCTCGCTCTGTACCACGACCGGTGGCCAGACGACGCCACTCACATAGTCGGCCAACGCCAGCACGACACGTCGCCCCCCGTCTGTAGACTGCCAAGCAAATCCCCCACATGAGGGCACCCGGTGCCAAGTAATTCCCCCACCCTTGGGCATGCGGCGACACCCGTGATACCATGGCTCCATCTTGCCCTGGAGGGAGTGGAGCCATGGTCAGAAGGAGCTTCGCCGTGCGCGACATCGCCGAGATCCTCATTCACTGGCAGGGGGGCCGTCCCCTGCGCCAGATCGCTCGCAGTCTGGGGGTGGACCGCAAGACCGTCCGCAAGTACGTTGCCCTCGCCGTCAGGTTGGGCTACCGTCCGGGCGAGGCCCACTTGTCGTTGCCGGAATGGGCGGTGATCGTAGCTCAACATGCCCCGGAGCTTGCCGATCCCACCAAGCGTTCGGTGGTCTTTGCCGAAATCGGCCGCTACCACGATGCCATCGTCACCGGACTGGAGACCAACACCATCACCACTGTCTGGCAGCGCCTCCATGACGAGCAGGGCCTACAGGCCTCCCTGCGCAGCTTCCACCGCTACGTCGAGCACTACCTGCCCGAGCGGAGCAAGCAGGCCCAGCCCACGGTGCTTCGCGATGATCCCCCGCCTGGCCAAGAGGCGCAGATCGACTTTGGCTACCTCGGCCTCTGGCACGATCCCCAACTGGGCAAGGCACGCAAGCTCTGGGCCTTCTCCATGGTCCTGAGCTACAGTACAGCCGCCACATGTTCATCTGCGTCGTCACCCGTATGGACCAGCAGGCCTGGATCCGGGCCCACGTCGCTGCCTTTGCTTTCTTCGGGGGCGCTCCGGCCATCTTGGTGATCGACAACCTCACCCCTGGCGTGCTGCGCCCTGAGCTCTACGACCCCAAGATCAACCGCGGCTATGCCGAGTTAGCCACCCATTACGGCGTGCTCGTCGACCCCTGCCGGGTGCGCTCCCCCAAGGACAAGCCCCGTGTCGAGCGCCCCATGCGCTACATCCGCGACAGCTTCTACGCCGGTCGCACCTTCACCAGCTTGGAGGAGATGAACCAGGCGGCTGCCAAGTGGTGCCTCTCCGTCGCCGGCGAGCGCATCCACGGCACCACCCGCCAGCAACCGTTGGGCCTCTTCTTGCGTGCGGAGGCCCCCGTCCTGCTACCTCTGCCCTCACAACCGTTTGCAGTCGTGACCTGGACCCAGGGCAAAGTCGCCCACGACTGCCACGTGCAGGTCGGCCATGTCCTGTACTCCGTGCCCTACCGCTACATTGGCCGGACCCTGGCGGTGCGCGTGGCGGAGCGCACGGTCGAGTTCTACCTGGACCAGGACTTGGTGAAAACCCATCCGCGACCCTACGATGGCCGCCGCCAAACCGACTGGAACGACTACCCGCCCGAGAAGGCCCAGTTCTACCAGAGGAACCCCGATTGGTGCCGCGCCCAGGCGCGCCTGTTAGGCCCAGCCGTCGCCCAGGTGGACGAGGCACTCCTGGCCCAACACGCCTTGCACCACCTGCGGCAGTGCCAGGGCATCATCCGTCTGGCGGAAAGGTATGGCGCTGAACGTGCAAACGCCGCCTGCCAGTTGGCCCTCACCCACGGCGACCCGGCCTACCAGACCGTCCGCAATATCCTCCACAAAGCCCTCGAAGGGCAGCAACCCCTGCCCTTCCCGGATGGCAGCGCCGCGGCCGCCGCTGCCGGGGCCTATCTGCATGGCCCAGAACAACTCTTTGCGGCTGACACACAGCCCCAGAAGGAGGCCACGAATGGTTAACGCTCACCACCTACAGACCAAGCTCAAGACACTGCGCCTGGGCGGCATGCTGGACACCCTCCAGGTCCGCCTGGACCAGGCGCAACAGCAGCAACTCGGCTACCTGGAGTTCCTCGAGCTCATGCTCGAAGACGAGATCACCCGTCGCGAGCAGAAAGGCCTTGCCTACCGCATCGCGCAAGCCCACTTCGAGGAGGTCAAGACCCTGGAGGAGTTCGATTTCGGCTTTAACCCCAAGATCCCTGCCCAGAAGATCCGCGACTTGGCGACCTGCCACTTCGTGGAGGCGGGGGAGTCGGTGATCGTCTGCGGGCCGGTGGGCACTGGGAAGAGCCACATCCTGCAAGGCATCGGTCACTGTGCCTGCCGCCAGGGGCACAAGGTGCTCTATACACGGGGCAACCGCATGCTCGCCCACCTGGGTGGCGGCCATGCCGATGACACCTGGGATGGCCGCTTCCGCACCTACCTGCACCCGGACCTCCTGATCATCGACGACTTTTGCTTGCGCGAGCTGACCCCGCAGCAGGCCGAGGACATTTTCGAGCTCATCGGCGAGCGGCACCGTAACCTGTCCACGATGATCGCCTCCAACCGGGCGCCGCAGGACTGGTACCCGCTGTTCCCCAACCCGGTGCTGGCTGAGGCAACACTGGACCGGCTGATCAACCGCTCGCACCATCTACTGCTCGACGGTCGCAGCTACCGCCCCCTGCTGAGACCCGATCGTGCGCCGTCACTTGCCAAGGAGAACGAGCCAGAGTAAGATCAATCAGACCCGCACGCCAAGGGTGGGTGAATTCCTTGGCAGAGGGGTGGGGGAATAACGTGGCAGGCGACACCAGCCGACAACGAGGACGGCAACGAGAATGACAACAAGCCCTGAGAGGAGCGCCCTGCGCCTGGTCTTTGGGGAAACCTGGACTTGAGAGTACTGCTCCCCTTGGGCAGTTGGAGAGAAATCAAGACGATAGCCAACGCCACGTACGCTAACGAGTTGGCAGGAGTGCCCCGAGGCTTTCGCCAGTTTCTGTCGCAGGCGCGTGATCGTGCTGCGCACCTGAGCCAGCGAGCCGCCTTGATCGAGGGAGCTCCCCCAGACAGCCTGCAAGAGCGAATCGTGAGACACGGTCTGTCCGACTCGTTGTTTCAGGTAGGCGAGCACGGCGAATTCCGTCGTGCTCAAGTCTAGCCGCTGGCCCTCCCAGAACGCTGCGCGTCCGACCTCATCGAGGATCAGGGACTCTTCTAACGGTGCCGCCGCCCCCTGCGCCTGGTTCTGTGGAGGTGGAGTTCTGAAGGTGTTCGACGAATCCATCTCCTCTCCCTCGCTTGTCTGGGCTCAAATCCTCAGGTCGCGTACATCTGCCATGCGGGCTGCACAGGCTGTATTGTAAGTTTCTCTGCGATTCAATACAAAGCGTTCCCGCTTGTTCTCGTGACGCCGGCCTCGGGCGGCTGCGGATTGGGCAGAATCGAGTAGCCATCATGGTAGAGTAATCAGGGAAGGCTCTTCTATTCTATGACGCCGTGAAGGCGTCAAGAGTTGCATCTCCGGTGGGCCGGGATAGCGGCGATCAGCCCATGTCGGGCACGGCCTTCGGCCGACAGATGGCCGAGCGGGGCGTGACCAAGACCAGGGATCGCACCGGCCTGCGCTACCAGGGCCTCGCCCTGCCCGGGCGTTCCGTGTAGGGTATGTAGGGTTGTGTAGGGTTTCACGGCATCTCACCCCAGACAGACCCGGTGCGCAAGTTGCCCGGAACTCTGCGTCGCCCTACACAGCCCCGCGTGGCCAGACTCTGCAGCGATCTTCTCCGCCCGCATCGGCTCCACGTTCTTCCTGTCGCGCGACAGGCCCACTTCCAGCCGCGCGATGGGGTTCGCCACCTGCGCGTGCCAAAAGCCCTTCTGCGACCTGGGAATGGCGGCCACGGCCAGGGCGCGGTCCTTCATGGGCTGCCGGTAGAGGCCCAAACGGTTCGGAGGAACAAAAAAAGGCGTGGCTTGTGCCACGCCTTTGGCGGAAGCGACGGGATTCGAACCCGCGATCTTCTCCTTGACAGGGAGATATGCTAGGCCGCTGCACCACGCCTCCGCGTTTGCAGGGTTATGATACCACAGGCGCCGCGGCTTGTCAAATAGGCCTGAGGATCGGCCTGCGTTGCTACTGGCCCCCAGCAGGCGTTGGCGTAACGCCGGTGCAGAGCGTCAACGATACATCATCCACATACATGGTCGTCAGGGCGCCGTCGCCGTTGTTGCGCACCCCAAAGCGGATGGTCACGCGCTGCCCGCGATAGGCGTCCAGTGAGAACTCGCGCCGCTGCCACCCCGGTGCATTGGTCTGCTGCCAGGCCAGGGTCTTGTAAGCGCCGGTCTCATCCAGCACCAGCACATACTGCAGGTCGCCCCGGGCAGCGGCCGAAACCAGATAGACCCAATACGACAGTCGCGCCGACGTCACATCGGCCGGGATCGTCACGGTCTGCTCGGCGGAGGAGTAGCTGAACGTGTCTTCCCCCTGTGCGATGCCGAGGCGCAGCGCCTGGGCGCCGCCATGCACAACCTGAGATTGCACGGCCGCCCCAACGTAGCCGGCTTTGTAGGCTGTGCTCAGGATGGTCCAGCCTTTGCCGGTTTCTAGCCCCGGGTCCTGCAGCGCCTCGACGCACGGGCTTGGCGGCGTTGCCGTCGGGGTAGCGGTTGCGGTGGCCGACGGCCGCGCCGTGGGCGTTGGTGAAGCCGTCGGGGTTGAGGTCGGCCAGGGCGTCGGCGTCTGAGTAGCTGTGGGCTTTGGCGTGGGCGACGGGACCAGCGCGGCCAGCAACGGCCGGCTGACCCGAGAAAACAGAAGCACGCCCAGCAGCAGGGCGAGTGTGAGCACGATGAGGGCCAGAACGGTCAGCACCCGGAATTGAGTCTCCGAAAGCCTCACCGGTGCGCCCCCTGTTCTGCGACGAGGATCTGCATGTCGTTGGTGCGCATCTTCGTTCCTTGTCAATCAAGCAGGCAGCCTGTTACGCTCGAAAAGCAGCGCAACTCCAGTGAGCCCGTTAACGGGGGCGCGGGTAGCCAAAGATCTCGGGACCCAGCTTGTATCCGAATTGCTGGATGCGCTCGTAGAACCGCGGGCGCACGCCGGTCGGTTCCAGGTGGCCCAACAGCTTGCCGTCGCGCATACCGGTTTCCTTGAACGCAAAGATATCCTGTAACAGTATAGTATCACCTTCCATTCCTGTCACCTCAGACACCTGCACCACTTTGCGGGAGCCGTCGCGCAGGCGGGCCACGTGCACGATCAGGTTGATTGCCGAGGCAACCTGCTCGCGGATGGCGCGCAGGGGCAGGTCCATGCCGGCCATGAGCACCATCGTCTCCAGGCGGCGCAGGGTATCGCGCGCGCTGTTCGAATGGGCGGTGGTCAGCGAGCCGTCGTGACCGGTGTTCATGGCCTGCAGCATGTCGAGCGCCTCGCCGCCGCGCACTTCGCCGACAACGATGCGGTCGGGGCGCATGCGCAGGGCATTGATCACCAGCTGGCGGATGGTGATCTGCCCCCTGCCCTCCAGGTTGGGCGGCCGCGCCTCCAGCCGCACGACATGCTCCTGCCGCAGCTGCAGCTCGGCCGCGTCCTCAATGGTGATGATGCGTTCGTCGGCGGGCAGGAAAGAGGAGAGCACGTTCAGCAGGGTCGTTTTGCCAGCGCCGGTGCCGCCGGAAACCACGATGTTGAGACGCGCGCGGACGCAAGCCTCAACAAAGTCGAACAGCTCTTGTGTGCAACTGCCAAGGCGAACCAGGTCGGCTACGCTCAGCGGCACCCGTGCGAACTTGCGCACAGTGAGCACGGGCCCCACCAGGGAGAGCGGCGGGATGATCGCATTGATGCGCGAGCCGTCGGGCAGCCGCGCATCGACCATGGGCGATGCCTCGTCGATGCGCCGGCCCAGGGGGGCGACGATGCGGTCAATGATGCGCATCAGGTGCTCAGTGTTCTCAAAGGTATCGGGCGTGCGCTCGATCTTGCCATTGCGCTCGATGTAGATATTATCCGGCCCGTTCACCATGATCTCGGTGATCGTCTCATCGCGCAGGAAAGTGTCCAGGGGGCCATAGCCGAGGATCTCGGCCACGATGCGCTCGAAAAGGGTTTCCCGCTCGTTGCGCCCGAGCACAATGCCCGATTCGCGGACTACGTCGGCATAGACGTCACTGATCTGACGGCGGGTCGCATCCGGGTTCGACAGGTCGCGAAAGGAGCGCAGTTCGGCGACAACGCGATCCCGCACCTGGTTGACAAGCTCACGATGCCCGTCGGGCCGCAGCGTTGTGTTCACCATCGACGATTAGCCTCCGTGTAGCGCTATTTCGCAAAAATCCGCGCGCCCACGCATCGCATGGCTCATCAGGCGGCCAATCGCCAGAGCTATGCTTTTGCGCCAGGCGGGCGGGTTTCTGTGAAAAGCCGGTAGGGGCCGGCCCTGCCCTCACCGGGGCCCGGCCCATGGATTGGATCCTGCCGGATCTTCTGCCAGTCAACGCCGGCCTCAGCCGGCCGCCATGCGCGCCAGGAGCCAGACGACCGCAATCAGAATATAGAGGGCGAGGTTGGCGATGGCCAATGCGCGGACTGCAGGGACTTCCAGCAGCGCCTGGGGCTTGCGGCGGCTCGTGGCGGCCCAATTCTTTTCGGTTGAGAGGCGCAGCGCCAGCATCTGCTGTAGCCCCTGCACCTCGGCGGCATGAGGGTAGAGCTGCTGCAGAGAGGCGAGCAACTCGCCAGCCTGCGCCCAATCACCTGTCTGCATACAGTCGAGGGTCTGGATATACAAAGGATCTTGTTGGATCGGCCCCGGGCCTGCGGGTTCCCCGGGAAGCCGGGCGTTTTCTCGCACGGGCTATAACGCTCCTTCGCTTCGTTACTTGACGGCCTGCGACAACACTTCCATGAGTGCAGGCAAAGCGGGCCCAAGGATGACGGCCAGCGTGGCCGGCATGATGAAGAGGACCATCGGAAAGAGCATCTTAAAGGGCGCCGAGCGCGCCATCTCTTGCGCGCGCTGGCGCCGGCGCACGCGCAGCTGCCCGGCCTGGGCATGGAGCGTATCGCCGATGCTAAAGCCGAGCTGGTCCGCCTGCAGCAGGACCGCGACCAGGGACGATAGATCGGGCACATCGGTGCGGTAGGCCAGGTTGCGCATCGCCTCGCGCCAGCTCATACCGACGCCCATCTCCTGCACCACGCGCTTGAACTCACGGGCCAGGGCATGGTCCCAGGTCTGCCCCACTTTCATAAAGGCCGCCTCCATGCCCAGGCCGGCGTCGATGCAGATGGTGATCATGTCCAGCGCATCGGCCAGCGCCAACTGGATCTGCCTTTGCCGGCGTTTCATCTGCTGGCGCAGCCAGAGGAGTGGAAGCTCGAAGCAGCCGATCGCGCAGAGGGGGAGCAGCAGCAGACGCTGCAACGCCGGGGCGTGCGATGAGAGCAGCAGGGCAGCGGCCAGCAGCGTGCCCACAGTCGCGAGGAGCAGGCGCACGCCGACGAAATCCAGCGGGGTCAGGCCGTAGGGCGAGCCGGCGATGAGCAGGTCCTGGCGCAGCCTTTCGATATTGCGGCCCGGCGACAGCGCGCCGATGCGCCGCAGAATGCGCCGGAAGAGAGGCTGCAGCACCCGCTCCGCAAAGGGCGCTTCCAGCTCTGGGGCGAAGGCAGCTGTCTGGCTCGCAACCGTCTGCTCGATGCGCGCCGCCGAGAGGCGGTTCCGTTGCGCCAGGTCCAGCGCCACCCAAAAGAATGCCACGGCAAGGGCTATCAGGCCACCGAATAAGAGTGTAGAGGTTGTCACCCCGCAATCCTCTCAAGTGTGAGCCCCGGGCGGCGCCGGGCTACCCGGCGCCCGCCTGGCAGATGATCAGACCTCGATGCGCACCACCCGGCGTGTGATAAAGTACCCAATGAGCTCCGAGATGATGGCTGCGATGGGAATGAAAATCCACTGTGGCTGGAACATCCTCATAATGTAGGCCGGGCTGAGGATGGCCATGGCCGTGCCCAGGAAAAACGGCATCACCAGCAGCAGGTAACTGGTGAGGCGCTGCTGGGTCGTGAGCACGCGGATCTCGCCGTGCAGCTGGATGCGCTCACGCAGGGTCTCGGCGATCTGCTCCAACACGGTGGACAGGTTCCCGCCTGCCTCATGGCTGATATTGATGGCCGTCACCATCAGCTGCAGGTCGCTGCTCTCCATGCGTTGCAAGAGGTGATCGAGCGCAACGGGCTGCGAAATGCCAAAGCCAACCTCCTGCACCACCCGCCCAAACTCCTGTGACGCCGGTGGATTCAGCTCTTTGCTGACCAGCTCCAGTGCATTGAGCAGGCCGTGGCCGCTGCGCAGCGAGCCGACAAGCAGGACCAGCACGTCGATCAGCTGGTCATGAAAGAGTTTGATGCGCTTCTGCCGGCGCTGCTCCAGCCAGAACCAGGGCAGAAAGAAGGCCAGGGCGGCGGCGCCGATGGCCGAGGCGAGCTGGCGCTGCAGCAGGTAGCCCAGCAGGGCGCTCACGATCACCAGCGCCAAGAGCAGGGTAATGAACTCGGTCACCGTCAGCTTGAGGTCGGCCTGGGCCAACCGCGTGGCCAGGCGCTCCGTGAGTGCACGGCCATGGAACAGGCTGTCAAGCATGCGGGCGAGGGGCGTGAGCGACTTGCGGCGCTCAGCCTCCCGCTGGGCCAGGCGGCGCCTCTCCAGCAGGTCATAGTTCTCCAGCCGGTCTCGCACGTCGCTGGGCCGTTCCACGATGACATAGATACCCGCAAAGGCAGCGACGACGGCCAGGGTTATGAGCAAACCGACAACCAGCGTGATAGTGCTCAAGGGGCTCCCTCCGGCATGACGGCTCGCGATGGCGTGGTCACTGCCCGCGGGCCGCCTGCACAAGGCTCTTGGCCAGCGCCGCAATGTGGCGGGCCGGCTTGCTGTGAGCGTGGCTGAGCATGATGGGCACGCCGCGATTGGTGCTGTAGGTCACGAGCTTGGCGTCATCGGGGATGATCTCCTGCAGCGGCAGGCCCAGCGATTGCTCGATGGCGCTGCGCTCCAGCCCACCCGGCTGTGGAAAGCGGTTCAGGATGGGCATGATGCGCTCCCGTGGCAGCCCGAGCCGCCTGGCGCGGTTCAGAAAGAGCCGCGCTCCGCGCAGGGCCGTGATCTCGGGGGTGACGACCAGAAGCGCGCGGTCCGCCAGCTCCAGCACCGCCGGCGTCAGCTCATCCATCTGCCCCGGCACGTCGACGACGACCCAATCACGCAGCCGGCGCAGCGCGAGCAGCGCTTTGCGCATCTCCTCGGCCGGAAGCGGCCCAGGGCCGTGCTCCTGCAGCAACATGGCCTGCACGCCGCTGGAATGCGATGCCAGGAGCAATTCCAGGTCCTTATCTTCCAGGTCATCCAGCCGCGCCAACGCCTGGGCCAGGGTGCGGCTGGCCTGCAGGTTCAACAGAACGTCCTGCACGCCCGACTCCCCGGCCCCATCTACCAGCACGACGCTGCCCCGCGTCTCCTGGCGCAGCGCGATGGCCAGGTTGGCCGCCAGCGTGCTCGCGCCGGCGCCACCTCTGGCCCCGATCACGGCAATGACGAACCCCGCCTTGTCCTGGCGCAGGTCCAGGGCCGCGCGCAGGCGCGCAACCAGGTCCTGGGCATCGGGCGGCTTGATCAGATAGTCGCTGGCGCCGGCGCGCAGGCTGGCCACCCGCTCGGCGATGCCCGGGTTGGCGCTGAGGACCACGATGGGCGTGGCGGCCGTCTCGGTGCGCTGGCGCAGGGCCCGGCACAGGTCGGGACCGGCCATGTCGGGCAACTCCAGCTCCGTCAGGATGGCATCAGGGCCCTCCTCGCGCGCCTTTCGCAGCGCCTCGGCGCCGGTGCCGACGCTGAGCACTTCCCAATCCAGAACGTGCAGGATGTTGCTCACCAGCGCTACGGCGGCCGGGTCCGGGTCGACCACCAGGACCCGGGTGCGGTACCCCGGCCGGCTGCCGCTTTTGACCAGGCGCACGTCAGGCTTGTTGGGCTCGCTCATCTCTGGTTGTTTCATTTGCTGCTTGATTGCCATTGAATGCCGTACCGTTTGAATACATAGTCCCCGTTCACCGGCGTCACATCAAAGGGGCCCCTGTCGGCGGCGGGGCTGCGCAGGGCCAGCGCTTCAATACCACCCATGTCGCGGAAGTATTTGAGCGTCAGGGCGTCCTGGGGGTCCAGGGCCAGCAGCAACGCCGTCACCGGCCCTGTGCTCTGCCCTTCCTTGGGAGCGCCGCGGATGACCGCAGCTACCCGCACATCCTGCAGCACATCGAGGGTGGCCGTGTCGGCCGTGGCGCCCGCTTTGACTTTGCTGAAATCCTGCGTGTACATGATATCGACCCGGTCGCCGGGGCGGACGATATTGAGGCTGGGCAAGAGGCTGCTGGCCTCAAAGGCCACGATCACCTGCTTGGGGTCCATCACCATAGCGGCGTTAGGCCCCACATAATCCGGCGCGATCAGGCGCCGAGCCAGGATGATCTCACCCTGCGCGATATCGGCGGTGGTCAGCTTGCCCAGGGCCTCCTTGGGGTCGGTCACACCATCTGCGGGCACCAGCTGCTTCGGCACCGTGGAGAGCTGAAAATCGCCCGGCGCCAGCACCGTATGCAGCGGGATATCGCGGGTGGCGATGAGCACAGCCTGCGTCGGCACCTCCACGGGCTTGCTGGCGGAGTTGACCGCACGCTGCAACGAGGTCATTGCGATGCCGCCCGCCAAAAGCGCCAGCAGCAGGCCGGCGGCAAACCAGAGTGCTCCTCTGCGAAGACTCAACGTTGTCCCTTCCCTTCTGTCGCCCTGGCAACGCTTCCTGACAAACGCCGGGCAAAGATGCCCCAGCAGGCCGGGGATCCCGGCAGGCGCCCGGGCCATTCCAGATCAGACATCATGCCCGCTTGGGCGCAATGCACGATGAAAGTGCGTTTTGGTTTCCGGGCATCATGCTCCGCATGTGGCCGGAACAGGCCCTTTGTCGGGTGTCGTGGGTTAGCGCCGCCGCAGGCGGCGCTAACCCACGACACCCCCTGCGGATCAGGGTCGGGCTTGCGCGGGGCATGGCAACCGGCAACCGCCCGGAAGCCCTCTGGGAATAAGGCCGGGTTTTGGCGGAGCATGTCAGCCGGCGTTCACCCGACAGGCCAGCAAGGGCTATTTGCGTATTATCAGCGCTGCAAGTAGACCACATGCACGCCGGTGTCAACGGTGCCGCAGCAGGAAGTGGCTTCGATCGTGTACGCGAAATGGCCGAAGACGTATTTGTCATTGCCCTTAGAGACGAACCCATCCACCACGAAGGCGGCAAAGCTGACGATGTGGAAACCATCATCGTCGTTCTGCCCCTTCCCCTTGACCCACGTATCGTAGATGGGGACGTAGACCGTGTCACCCTTGCGGACCTCGAACTCGGTAATGGCGGGCACCTTGACGCCCGACTTGCCGTTGATCCATTGGCCCACTGACACCGTGCCATCGTAGCCGTTGTCGATCCAGTTTTCTATGGTGCTGGTCCCGCAATTCTTCACACCGAAGTACAGCCAGCCCCGCATGCCGTCGTAGACATCATAGGTGCCGGCCGGCGTCTTTTCGTTGATCTGGTCGCTATCCCAGATGCGGACGGTGCCTCCACCCTTGCTGTTGTTATAGGCATCCAGGCTGAGGGCGATCGGCATCAGGTTACCCAATTCCCGTGGCGGGCCGTATATGGCCTGGGCGGCAGCCTGCACATTGGCCCTCGGTATGCCGATGGCCCCGGCGAAAAAGGTCGGGAACTCTTTGGAGGCAACGACCGTCACGGTGCCGCTGATTGCACCGGCGGCAGCGCTGTAATTGACTGAGACCAGCGCCGCGCCATTGCCCGAGACGTAACTGCTCACGGCGGCCGAGGCGTCGGCCGCCGACCCGCCGTTGGCCAGAATGCGCGCGCCGGCCAGCGCGCCCGCGTCGGCCGCGTTCTGCGTCTGCCGGCGCTGCGCATAGACGTTGCCCGCGTCGATGACCAGCACCAGCATGGAAACGAAGAGGATGATCATCACGGCCACGATGACCATCGTCTGCCCGCGCTCACCGGCCAGGCGCCGGGCCCAGCTTTTCAGGCCGCCGAAGCCGTCCGTGCTCATGGCTCCTTTATTTCCTTCCTCATCACCGCCCGGCCGGTCAGCACGATCTGCGGCGCGCCCGAGCTGGCATCCGCAAACTGGCCGATCAGCCCCGAGGCGGGGTGGAACACATACTTCACCTTGACCTCGACCGACCCCGGAGCATTGGGATCGCCGCCGGGTGTGGGCGTCAACGGGATGACCTGCGGCGTCACTGCGTCGAGGGGGATGCCGACGATCTGCGCTTTGGCGGCGGCGATCGGGTCGCCGCAACCGGGCACCGAGGCGCAGCGGGCGCCCTCGCGCGCGGCGTTGCTCAACATGTTCTGGATCCAGATGGCGCGGCCGAGATCCACAATGCCGAAGATGATCAGCACGAGCACTAACAGGGTCACCGCGAACTCGGCCATCGACTGCCCCGCCTCGCCCGCGCCGGGCCTTTTCCAGATTGCGCGCCTGCCCGTCATTCAGCTGCCTCCTCCGGTCGGGGCGTCATTCATCGTCACCATGGTGGCCTGCGCGCGCATCGGCACCGCCGTATCGCCCAGGAAGGGGGTGGTCAGCGACACGCTGCCCGACGCGCTCACGGTGACCGAGCTGCCCGCGGCCGTCCCCGACCTGACAATGCCGATCGTCACCCCACTCATGCCGCCGGCCGTCACCTCGGCCTGCGCGGCGGCCGTGATGCCGGGCGTGTCGGCGGGGTGCATAGAGCCGTAGCGGGCGCCCTCGCGCGCAGCGTTGGTCAGCGTCACCCAGGACGCGAACATCCGCCCCAGGTCGATGCACCCCAACAGGATCAGCAGCAGCACCGGCAGCAGTAGCGCCAGCTCGGCTGCAGCCTGACCTCTTTCCTTGCGCGCTTTCATCACGTACCTCTTCTCCCCGCATGGCTTTGCCGGGATTGGCTGTCCTTACATCACCGGGCGCAGCAGGCAGGCTTCAGTTTCCTGCCTGCTGCGCTGGCCGGCGCTGGAGAAATGAGGCAGGCAGAAGCCTGCCTCGCCCATCTCAATGGACACCGTTTTGCGTGAACCCGGTGGTGATCCTATTGAAGACGTTATTGATCTGGTTCCCCAAGATGACGACGGCCGCGATGACGACGAGGGCGATCAGGGCGATCAAGAGAGCATACTCGGCCAGGTCCTGGCCCTCTTCCCGCTTGAGCGCCTGATGCAGGGCGGAGGCCCGCCAGCAAGCGACGAGATACTGGAACATGGTGTGTCTCCTTTTCCGCATGCCCTTGCATGCATGCCACGAAACCGATGTGATGGAGTACGGAGCCGGGTCGTTCGCAGGTCCGGACAACTGCCCGGCCACCCGGTGGGCCGGCGCTAAACTGCCAGTCTTGCCGGCAGGTTAACCGCATGAGCAGCGAGGGGCGCCGTCACCCGACGATATTGCCAAGCTCGTCCCCCAGTTGCGTCAAGACATCCCCGATGCCCTGCCCCAGCAGCGCAACGGCGCCAAGGACGATCAGGGCGATAAAGACAAGCAGCAGCGCGTACTCGGCCAGGTCCTGGCCCTCTTCCCGCTTGAGCATCCGATAGGGGACCGGAATGCGCAGGTGGGCGGCAAAGTATTGGAGCATCGGCAGGTCCCTCCCATTCCCCCACAAGCCTCTGGAGCCCGAACGGCTCTTCTATGCTTAATCTTAGCACTGTGAGGTTAAAGTAGCGTTAAAGCGGGGTGGCCATCGTGTGACAGATTGTTCAGGAGCATTGGAAGCAGGGCCAGAAATGTTAACTATGCGGCAGGGCCGGCGCCCACGGGCACGAACACCGTGGCCAGCTTATCCCGGTAGACCGCCCGCCAGCGCCCGCTCTCGGCCAACACCACCGCCAGGGGGGAGCCCGTCTCGATCAGGACGGTATCCACATGGTAGCGCTGCAGGGGCGCTTCCCAATCCGCCTGCACGTGAGCTGTCTGCAGATACTCCGTCAGGATCTTGTCGCCATAGAGCTCGGCGCGGCCATCCACGAACACCGGGAACCCCTGCCAGATCAGGTAGCCGCCCCATTGGTAGGTGTTAAAGATGCGTTCGCCAAGCCCGTGCGCGCGCAGGTAGGCCACGGCCGCAACCGGGTAGGTCTCTTCCTGCGCCTGGGTGTTGCCGGCCACCGTGCGGAACAGGCGCACATCCAGCAGCGCCACCAGCCCCACCAGGACCACGATCAGGCCCCGCCGCATGAGCGGCGAGAGCGGGCGCCGGCGGGCCGGGCCCGCAAAGAGGTCCTCGGCCTGCCGCGCCAGCAGCGGCGCGCCGGCCAGCGCGAGAAAGGGCGCATGTCGCGCCGAATAGAGCGCTGCCGCCCCTGTGCCGGCGAGGAGCAAGGCCTCGGTCGCGCTCAGCCGCCGGCGCGACAGGCCGAGCGTGGCCAAGAGCGCAAGCAGGAAGGCCAGGAGCGGCCAGGCCATGGGCTGGTGAAAGTTGGGCGAGAACCACTCCTGGATATTGGCCTGGATCAGCCCATTGCTCAGTGTGCCAAAGGCGAACAGCGCCCCCGCAAGGCCGTTCGGCGTGACCAGCGCGCAGAGCGCGCACAGCGCCCCCGTGAGCGCCAGGCGCACCGCCTGCGGCGCGAGCCACGGCCCCTGCCCGGCGCGCCGCCCCAGCCAGCTCAGCTCCTGCCCCACGGCATAAGCCGCGATGAGCGCCAGCCCGGCCGTAAAGCCGCTGTGCAGGTTGGCCCAGAGGAGGGTCAGGGGCGGCAGCGCCCAGAGCCAGGCCCGGCGGCCGCCCGCGGCATAGCCATCCAGAATGTAAAGGTACAGGCTCGCAAAGAGCAGCGTGAGCATCTGGGGCCGCACGTTCCACGTCAGCGATGAAGCCAGCGCCGCCAACAGTACACAGAGGGCGGCCAGCAGCGGCCGGGTGTGACAGCGGCGGTAGACCAGCGCAAAGGCGGCGGTGATCAGGAGGGCGAAGAGGAGGATCAGCCCGGGAAACCCCGCCAGCCGGTAGACGCCGTAGAGCAGGACTTCGGTCAGCCACTCATGGGTCACCCAGTGGCGCCCCTGCGCCGTAAACGAAAAGATATCCGCCGCCGGGATGCGGTGCTGGGTTACAATATAGCGACCTGTCGCCAGGTGCCACCAAAGATCCGGGTCTGTAGCCGGGCGGATAGCCTGGATCAGGATCGCCATCAAGGCTGCCAGGGCTGGCAAGGCCTCCCAGAGGCCTTCCCTCGCCGCCGGCTTGAGCGACGCCGGCGCCTGCCGCTCGATCGTTTCCGTCTCTGCTATCAGATTCAGCCCCCAGGGTACAAAGACTGTGTGTGCTCTGCCCCGGCCGATGATTCGGCGCGGGGCCGCAGGTTCCTCCCTAACCCTGCTTGTCAGTATAGGGCGCAAACGTAAGGATGGCGTAAATGCAGGGTTACGTTTTTGTTAGAGCGCGTCGTGGAGAACGAAGCATCCCGCCTCTCGATGAACCTGGCTGCCCGGGAGGAGCGCCGCCACTAGCGCAGGCCGCAGCCTGTCGCGCTGCCAGGCGGCCTGGGCCGGCGCGGGCCGCTGGCGCCCCATGTGCGAAAAGTACGGTTGTAGCACTTGCGGGTGATCAATCACCCGGCAAGAGATCACCCCCCACCATCACTCCTGCGGGTGATTACGCCGCACCCCGCTTGCGCTATAATGATCTCAGAGCGGAACGATGAAACAAGGGCTCTGCCAGACAGGAGTGAGCGGTATGAGCGAGAACGTGATCGAGGTGCGGGATTTTAGAAAGGCCTACGGCAGCCACCTGGCCGTGGCGGGGATCAGCTTTGCGGTGCAGCGGGGCGAGATCTTTGGCCTGCTGGGCCCCAACGGCGCGGGCAAGACGAGCACATTGGAGTGCCTGGAGGGGTTGCGCCGGCCCGACGGGGGCGCCCTGCGCATCCTGGGTGTGGACCCGGCGCGCGACACGCGGCGGCTGTGGGGCTTGATCGGGGTGCAGCTGCAGACCTTGGGCCTGCCGGTGAATTGGCTGGCCTTTGTGGGGCTGGCCTATGGCGCCCAAGTGCCGGGTGGGGCGCTGCTGCCGGTGCTGGTGCTGCTGGCGGGGGGGGTGTCAGCCTTTGCCCTGGCCATCGCCCTCTTCCGTTGGGATAGCCGCAACGTGACGCGGCGCCTGCCCTCGGCGTGCGCGCTGCTGGCCCTGGTGCCGTATGTGGTGGGTATGGTGCTGTTGGGGTGAGGCGAAATAAGTAAACCGTAATAAGTAAGGCCGCCATGGCGTGTACCCGCTGCTCATCGAAGGTTTTCGGCTCGTGTAGCGCCGAGCAACACATACCTCACCATGGCAACCTTACTTATTACGGTTTACTTATTACATGAGTTGGACAACAATGATGGAAACACAGGGTCTTCAGCGGCCACGCCTGCTCGAGCGCCTCGATGCGGGGTGGGAGTATCCCCTCACCCTGGTCTGTGCGCCGGCCGGTTACGGCAAGACCACGCTCCTGCGGCAGTGGCAGCGCCGCAGCGGGCAGCGGGTGGCCTGGCTGACGCTGGAAGAGGTCGATGGCCACCAACAGCGCTTTCTGGCGCGCCTGGCCCGGGCGCTCGGCATGGCGCCGGAGGGAGCGGGCGGTGGGCTGGCTGGCCTGCTCAACGCGGTGGCGCGACGACCGGCCCCGCTGGCGCTGGTGCTGGATGACTATCACCGGGTCGAGGATAGCGCCCCCGCGCAGGCGCTGGCGCAGGTGATCGGCTTTTTGCCGCCGGCGTTGCGCCTTCTCATCGCCAGCCGGCATGAGCCGCCCCTGCCCCTGCCGCGGCTGCGCGTGCGCGGCGAGCTCCTGGAGCTGCGGGCGGCAGACCTCGCCCTGGCCCCGGAAGAGGCGGCGGCCTGGGGGCTGCCTCTGACGCCCCGTGAGCTGGCAGCGCTGGTGGAGGGCACAGAGGGCTGGGCCATGGGCATGGCGCTGGGCGCGCCGGACCTGGATAGGGGCTACCCGGCCATTGCCCACTACCTGGAGCGCGAGGTGTGGGCCCCGCAGCCGGCGCCACTGCAGCGCTTTCTGCTGGCGGCCGGGCGGCTCGAGCGTCTGAGCCTGCCCGGGTGCCGCGCGCTGACCGGCGGCAGCGATGGGCAGGCGCTTTTGCTGGAGGCCGAGCGCCGTAACCTCTTCCTCTTCCCCATGGGCGGCGAGCGGCGCGAATACCGCTGGCACCCTCTCTTCCGCCGCTTTCTGAGCGGGCTCAGGCCCCGAGCAAAGCAGACCCGGTGACACCGCTTTGATGCCACTGTTTGACAAGTAAAACAGTTGGGAGTAGAGTAGAGGCGCTCTGGTGAGCACGGTGTTGGGTTGTTCGGTTCATGAAGGAGTCGGGCCGTGCCTGCAGACTACCTGCCGATCCTCATTCTGATTGTGCTGGCAGTAGCGATGTCTGCGATCGCAATTGCCCTTTCCGCCTTCCTGGGGCCACGCAAAGCCAACCGCGAGAAATCAGCTCCGTATGAGTCCGGCATGGCGCCGATAGGGGATGCTCGCCTCCGCTTTTCCATCAAGTACTTTGTGGTCGCGATCCTCTTTATCCTCTTCGATGTAGAGACCATCTTCCTCTATCCTTGGGCCGTCTACATGCGCCAACTGAGGCTCTTTGGCCTGGCTGAGATGGTGGTTTTCCTGGCCATCTTGTTCGTGGGTTATCTCTACGCGTGGCGGAAGGGAGGGCTGGAATGGGACTAGAGAGCCGCCTTCCAGACAATGTGTTGACTGCCAGGTTGGAAGCGCTGATCGACTGGGCGCGGAGTAATAGCGTCTACCCGCTGACATACGGGCTGGCGTGCTGCGCCATCGAGATGATGGGCGCCGGCGGCCCACGCTTCGATATTTCCCGCTTTGGCTCAGAGGTCTTCCGCAACTCGCCGCGCCAGGCTGATGTGATGATCGTGTCTGGGCGCGTGAGCAAAAAGATGGCCCCGGTCCTGAGGCGCCTCTACGATCAGATGCCCGAGCCCAAGTGGGTCATCGCGCTGGGGGATTGCGCCAGCTCTGGCGGCATGTTCAACAACTATGCCGTTGTGCAGGGCGCCGACCAGCTGGTCCCGGTCGATGTGTACATTCCTGGCTGCCCGCCGCGGCCGGAGGCGTTGCTCTATGGCTTGATGCAGCTGCAGGAAAAGATCAAGCATGAGAAGCTGAGCGAGCGCCGGTAAGTCTCTCAGCGGGCATAGTGCGCACATCAATGTGCGCCCCCGACGAGATGCTTTTGTGAGGTTGGGCCATGACTGACGCAAACCCCGTTATCGAGGCCATCCGCCAGGCCTTTCCCGAGGCCGTCCTCGATGTACAATTCTTCCGCGATGAAGCGACTCTCGTTTTGTCTCCTCTGCACCTGGTCCGTGTGGCACGCTTTCTGCATGATGAGCCGACCCTGGCCTTCAACCTGTTGAAGGATATCACTGCCGTCGACTATATGCCGCAGGGCCAGTCGCCGCGCTTTGCCGTGGTCTATCACATCTACTCTTTCCCCTATGGCTACACCCTGCGTCTAGTCGTGCGCGTGGGCGAGGGGGAGGCAGTGCCCTCGGTCGTGCCGATATGGCCCGGCGCCAACTGGTACGAGCGCGAGGTCTATGATATGTTCGGCATCCGTTTTGCCGGGCATCCGGACCTGCGCCGCATTCTGATGCCGGAGGATACTGCAGGCTATCCGCTGCGCAAAGATTTCCCGCTGGGTGACACCCCGGTTGATCACGGTGTGGAGCCGCGCCATTGATGTGAATGGACAGGATTAACAGGATGGCGCGCGCCTTTCTGCGCGGATTAGCCACTCCTGTGAATCTGTCAACAGGTACAGGATAGGTTCGCACATGAGCCAGACTGAAACAATGATCCTGAATATGGGGCCCCAGCATCCCAGCACGCACGGGGTGTTGCGCCTGGTCCTGGAGCTGGATGGCGAGCGAGTGGTTGATGTCCGCCCCGACATCGGCTTTTTGCACTCTGGCATCGAAAAGACCGGCGAGAACCGCACATACCGGCAAGTGCTGCCCTACACCGACCGTATGGATTATGTGTCGGCGCACACGCACAATCTGGGCTATGTGCTGGCCGTGGAAAAGCTCCTGGGAATCGAGGCGCCGGCGCGGGCGCAGTATATCCGCGTGATCATGGCCGAACTGAGCCGCCTGGCAGCCCATCTGATCTATTGGGGCACCTCTGCCCTGGACCTGGCTGGAGTCTCGGGTGTTGTGCTCATGTACTGTTTTAACGAACGCGAGAAGATCCTGAACCTGTTCGAGGCTTCGGCCGGCTCGCGCATGACGCCGAGCTATTTCCGCATCGGCGGTCTGGCGGCCGATCTGCCCGAGGGTTGGGTGGAGGAGGCGCGCGGTTTTATCCGCCAGCTCCCACGAGAGCTCGATCGCATGGAGCGCATTCTGACGCGCAACCCGGTTTTTATGGACCGCACGGTCGGCATCGGCAAGCTTTCGGCGGCGGACGCATTGGCCTATGGCATCACCGGCCCCAGCCTGCGCGCTACAGGCGTGCGCTATGATGTGCGCAAGGTCATGCCCTATTCCGGGTACGATCAGTTCGATTTCGAGGTGCCGACGCAGACGGCGGGCGACGTCTATGCGCGCTATCTGGTGCGCGTGGCCGAGATGCGGCAGAGCATCCGCATCATCGAGCAAGCGCTCAGCCGGCTCCCCGGCGGCCCCATCAACGTGGGCGACCGCAAGATTGTGTTGCCGCCCCGCGCCGAGCTCGACACCAGCATGGAGGCGCTCATCCACCAGTTCAAGCTGATCACGGAGGGTTTCCATCCGCCGGTCGGTCAGGTATGGCAGACGGTCGAGGCGAGCAAGGGCGAGTTGGGCTATTACCTGGTGAGCGACGGCGGGCCGCGACCCTACCGCTTTCGGGTGCGCGCGCCCTCTTTTGCTGCCGTACAGGTGCTGCCCCTCCTCTGCCGGGGCCACATGCTCGCCGATGTCGTCGCCATTATTGGCAGCCTGGACCTGGTGATGGGCGAAGTTGACCGTTGAGCTATCAGCTATCAGCTATCAGCCTGTGTCGGCTCTGAAGGGCTCTTGAGCCCAAACAGTGGAGCAGTGCGGCGAGGCGCGATAGTTGTGGACGAAAGCTGATAGCTGAAAACTGATAGCTGATAGCTAATCCGGAGGAACTATGGCATTCTCTCAAGCCGCCCAACGCGAGCTGCAGGAGATTATCAGCCGCTATCCCGACAAGAATTCGGCGCTGCTGCCGGCATTGGCGATTGCGCAGCGTGAGCAGGGCTACCTGACGCCGGAAGCGTATCAATGGGTGGCGGAGGCGTTGGATACTTCGCCGGCATGGGTGGCCAGCGTGGCCTCGTTCTACACGATGCTGAACAAGACGCCGGTGGGGAAATACCTGATCCAGGTGTGCAGCAACCTGAGCTGCTCGCTGCTGGGCGCGCAGTCGTTGCTCGACTATTTGCAGGAGCGGCTGGGGATTGCGGTGGGCGAGACAACCCCCGACGGTCTGTTCACGCTGATGAAGGTCGAGTGCCTGGGTTCCTGCGCGACGGCGCCCGTGATGCAGGTCAACGATCGCTATTATGAGCGGCTGACGCGCGAGCGCATCGATGAGATCCTGACGGCGCTGCGGCGCGAGGCGAATGCCGGTGGAGAGGGACGGTAGAGGCGCATGGGCACCAACTTTTTGTTGCGCAATGTCGGCCTGGCCGATTCGCACCGCATCGAGACCTACCTGGCCAACGGCGGCTACCAATCGTGGGAGCGCGTGCTGCGCGAACTAAAGCCGGCGGAGCTGATCGACCTGGTCAAGCGTTCAGGACTGCGCGGCCGCGGCGGCGCGGGCTTTCCGGCGGGCATGAAATGGAGCTTTGTGCCCAAGGATCTCTACCCGCGTTACCTGGTCTGCAACGCCGATGAGGGTGAGCCGGGCACCTGCAAGGACCGTGTGTTGATGGAGCAGGACCCGCATGCGGTGGTGGAGGGCGTGGCCATTGCCTCTTATGCTATCGAGGCCCATCACGCTTTCATCTATGTGCGCGGCGAGTTCTGCCTCTCTGCCGAACGGCTGGAGGCGGCCATCGCCGAGGCGCGGGCGCATGGCTACCTGGGAAAGGACATCCGGGGCTCCGGCTATGACCTGGAGATCATCGTGCACCGGGGAGCGGGGGCCTATATCTGCGGCGAAGAGACGGCGTTGCTCAATTCGCTGCAGGGTGAGCGCGGCAACCCTCGACTCAAGCCGCCTTTCCCGGCCGTAGAGGGCCTCTACCGCAAGCCGACGGTGATCAACAATGTGGAAACGCTGGCCAACCTGCCGCTGATCATCGAAAAGGGGCCGGAGTGGTACACCAGCATGGGCACCGAAAAGAGCCCTGGCATCAAGCTCTTCGCCCTCAGCGGGCAGGTCAAGCGGCCGGGCATCTATGAGCTGCCGCTGGGCACGCCCTTGCGTACCCTGATCGAGGAGTATGGCGGCGGCACGTTGGGTGACCGGCCGATCAAGGCGATCATCCCCGGCGGTTCCTCCTCGCCGATGCTGACCCCGGCGCAGCTCGATGTGACGCTGGATTATGAGGCGGTGGCGGCGGCGGGCTCGATGCTCGGTTCCGGCGCCGTGATTGTGATGACCGAGGGAACGTGCATCGTTTCGGTCGTGCGGCGGCTGACGCAATTCTATGCCCACGAGGACTGCGGCCAGTGTGTGCCTGGCCGTGAGGGCATCGCCTGGATGGCGCGCATTCTGGAGCGTATCGAGGCGGGCGGAGGCCACGAGGAGGATATCGACCTGCTGCTCGATATCTGCACCGGCCTGAGTGGGCGCAGCCTGTGCCCGCTGGGCGACGCCGCAGTGGGGCCGGTGCGCTCGAGTATCAAGCATTTCCGCGCCGAGTATCTGGCGCATATTCGGACCGGACGATGCAGCGAGCCGCTTGCTGTGACGATCGCCCGCTGAGTGGGCCATGGCCCGCGGGCCATGCAGACCGTGGATGACGCCCGCAGACGTCATGAGCAGGTCTGGGCAGGGAAGGACGTTATGGACCAATCCGTAACCTTGAAGATCAATGGGCAGGATGTGACGGCCCCCGCGGGCAGCACTGTCCTCGCAGCTGCTGAGTTGGCAGGCATCGAGATTCCGCACCTCTGCCAGCATGAAAAGCTGTTGCCGGCCGGCCTCTGCCGCCTATGTTTGGTCGAGATCGAAAAGATGCGCGGGCTGCAGCCCGCTTGCGCGACGGTGGTGCGCGAGGGGATGGTGGTGTATACCGACACGCCCGCGGCCATCCACAACCGGCGCATGGTGCTGGAGCTTCTCTGCACCAATCATCCTCTGGATTGCCCTGTGTGCGACGCCGCGGGCGATTGCCGCCTGCAGGATTACGTCTTTCGCTATGGGCGGGGCGAGTCTCGCTTTGTGGAGGAAAAGCGGCACAAGGGCAAGGCCATCCGCCTGGGCCCGGCGGTGATGCTGGATCAGGAGCGTTGCGTGCTCTGCCAGCGCTGCGTGCGCTTTTGTGAAGAGGTGCTGGACGACCGGCAGCTTGGTGTGTTCCAGCGCGGCGCGCAGTCGCGCATCAGCACCTTCCCGGGGCGTGAGTTCGATTCGATCTTTTCTGGCAATGTGGCAGACCTGTGCCCGGTGGGCGCGATGACCAGCCGCACGGCCCGTTTCCAGGGGCGCAACTGGGAGTATCAGAGCGCGCCCAGCACCTGTGCCCTCTGCCCCATCGGCTGCGCGCTGACGGCTGACGTGCGCGAGGGCCGGCTCAAGCGCCTGCGGGGGCGCGAGGCCCCGGCGGTGAACGATGGCTGGCTCTGCGACCTTGGCCGCACTGGCCACGGCTTTACGGATCATCCCGACCGGCTGCGGCAGCCATTGCTGCGCCGCGCGGGCAAGTTTGAGCCGACCACCTGGGCCGAGGCGCTCGAGGCGGCGGCAAGTGGGCTCAAACGCGCCGTGCAGGCGGGCGGGCCGCAGGCGGTGGCGGCGCTGGGCTCGGGGCGGCTGACCAATGAGGCCGCCTATCTGCTCGGTAAGCTGGCGCGCGCGGCGCTCGGCTCCCATAACGTCGACAGCCGGCTGGGCTCGGCCGTTCCGGCGCCGGCGCAGGCCAGTTTCGCCGATCTGCGCCGGGCCGATCTGATCGTGCTCTTCCTGGGCGATCCGAGCGCCGAGGCGCCCATTCTGGAGCTGTGGATCAAGGAGGCCGTGCGCCGGGGCGGCAAGCTCGTCATCGTACACCCGCGTGGGCTCAGCCTTGAGCGGTATGCAGCCATGGTGCTGCAGCCGCGCCCGGGCAGCGAGACGGCATTCCTGGCGGGCGTGCTGGCGGCGGTGAACCCCGCCTCCTCCCTCCCTCTTACCCCCCCTGCGGGGGGCACGGTGGGGGGCGCCGGGCTGGCAGGGCTTGAGCCGCAGGCGGTGGATGAGCTGGCCAAGGCCCTGCTGGGCGCCCAGCGCGCGGTGCTGGCGTATGGCGCCGGCGTGCGCGACGAGGCGACAGTAGCCTGGTTAGCGGCCCTGGCCCGGGCGACGGGGGCAAAGCTCCTGGGCTGGTCGAGATCGCCCAATGCGCGCGGTGTGGCTGATGTGGGCTTGCGCCCCGACCGGTTGCCTGGCCATGCGCCCCTGGATGACGCAGATGCGCGTGAGCGTTGTCGGGCAGCCTGGGGTGTGGAGCCGCCCGCTCCTACCGCAGCTCCCCACCATCCCCACGACGGGGGGGATGAAAAGGGGGTCCGCGCCTGGCTGTTGGCAGCGAGCGATCCGGTGGGCGAAGGCCCCGACCCGCGCGGCGCTGCGCAGGCGCTGGAGGCGGCGGATTTTGTGGTGGCTATCGAGAGCTTCCTCACTCCCTCGGCAGAGCTGGCGGATGTGGTGTTGCCGGCGGCCGTCTGGGGCGAGGAGGAGGGCTCCTTCACCAACCTGGCCGGCTTTGTGGGCTGGCAGCGGGCCGTCATGGCGCCCCTGAGCGAGGCGCGCCCCACCTGGCAGATCCTGGCCGCCCTGGCGCAATTGCTGGGGGGCCCGGCCGTGGGGCAGTGGCAGTACGCTTCTGCCTCCGAAGTGCTGGCCGAGATCGCCCGGGTAGCGCCGGCCTATGCGGGCGCGGCTGTGGTGCAGCAGGGCGTAAGCTTCGACGCGCGCTTTGACTATGCGACTGGCGACCTGGCTGCGCCGGGCGAGAGGCAGCTCGTGGGCTCGGGCGAGCTCACGCTCTTGACTGGGGCCGTGCTCTTTGACCGCGGCATTCTGACAGGCCATGCGGAGGCGGTTGCCGAGCGGGCGCCTGCGCCCTTTGTGACGCTCAACCCGGCTGACGCGGCGCGCCTGGGGATCGTTGCCGGCGCCCTCGTGGAGGTGTGTGGCGTGGGCGGCGCCCTGCGCCGCAGGGCGCAGATCAGCGCGGATTGCCCGGCAGGATGCGTTTTTGTGCCTGAACGCCTCGATACAGAGAACGTGAACCTGCTGGGCTCACGCCCGGGTGTGGTGGCGATGGTGGACGTCAAACTGGCCGGGTGAGCCCCGGGCTGTGCTGAGGCTGGAGAAGAGCTATGAGTGTGGATTGGGTACAACTGCTCATCGATTGTCTCAAGGCGCTGATCATTGCCTTTGGGCTCCTGTTCGGCTTTGCCTATATGACCTGGTTCGAGCGCCGCGTGGTCGGGCGCTTCCAGATGCGCCTGGGCCCGAACCGGGTGGGGCCTTTTGGCCTGTTACAGCCCGTGGCCGACGCCTTGAAGATGTTCTTCAAAGAGGATGTGGTGCCGGCGCAGAGCGACAAACTGCTCTTTTTGGCGGCGCCGGGCATCGCCATGTCAGCGGCGCTGGTTTCCTTTGCTGTCGTGCCGGTTGGGCCATCCTTCACCCTCTTTGGGCGCACGATCACGCTCTACCTGGCCGATGTGAACACTGGCATGCTGGTGGTGATGGCGGTGCTGGGCCTGGGAGTGTACGGCATCATTCTGGGCGGCTGGGCATCGAACAACAAGTATTCTCTTCTGGGCTCCATGCGCGCGGCGGCGCAGGTCATCAGCTACGAGCTGCCCTATGGGCTCTCGCTGGTTGGCGTGTTCATGCTGGCCGGCTCGCTGAGCCTGCAAAAGATCGTCCAGTACCAGGCACGGGTGCCGTTGGCCCTGCTGCAGCCGCTGGGAGCGCTGGTCTTCGTCATCGCCGCCTGTGCCGAGAGCAACCGCTCGCCCTTTGACCTGTCGGAGGCGGAGAACGAGCTGGTCGCAGGGTACAACACTGAGTACTCGAGTATCAAGTTCGCCCTCTATTTCATGGCCGAGTATATCTCGATGATCGTGTCCAGCGCCCTGATCGTGACCCTTTTCCTGGGCGGCTGGGAGGGGCCCTTCCTGCCGGGCATCTGGTGGTTCTTTGGTAAGCTTGTTGTGATGCTCTATGTGTTCGTATGGATCCGGGGCACCTTCCCGCGCCTGCGTTACGACCGTCTGATGGCGCTGTGCTGGCGAGTGCTCACGCCGTTGGCTGTGGTGAACCTGCTCGTGACGGCGGCGGTGCTGGTGATGCGTAATGCGTGATTCGTAATCCGTAAAGGTGCTACGAGTGATGAGGCGCTGCTCTGAGGAGCGCTGGCGCTCGGGAGCAGAGGGGCTACGGATTACGCTCCAGGAGAGTCCGGATGGAAGCAATATTCCACTTGATCGATGGCCTCTGGGTGACGTTTCGCCGGTTTCTAGACAAGCCGGTGACGGTGCAATACCCGGAGGAGCGCCCAGACTTACGGCCTCGCTTCCGCGCCCGGCATGTGTTGGGCCGGCATGAGGACGGCCTGGAAAAGTGCGTGGGGTGCGGACTCTGCGCGGCGGCGTGCCCTACGGGGGCGATCTACGTCGAGGCCGCCGAGAATACCGATGAGGACCGGCATTCACCGGGTGAGCGCTATGCGCGCGTGTATCGGGTGAACATGGTGCGCTGCATTTTCTGCGGTTTCTGCCAGGAGGCCTGCCCTACCGGGGCGCTGACCCTGGGGCACGATTTTGAATTGGCGGCCTACACCCGGGCGGACGAGATCTTCGACAAAGAGCGCCTCCTGGTCCCCTATCCGCCGGAGGGCAAGCGGCAATGCGATGAAGGAGGCCGGGGCGCATGATTGAATGGATCTTTTTCGCCCTCATTGCCCTTGTGGCTGTGGCGGCGGCAGTGGGTGTGGTGGCCCAACGCAATGTGATCTATAGTGGGCTCTTGCTGGTGGGGAATTTCCTCTGCCTGGCGGCACTGTACATTCTCATGAATGCCCAGTTCGTCGGCGTGGTGCAGATCATTGTCTATGCCGGGGCGCTGATGGTGCTGTTTCTGTTTGCCGTGATGCTTCTGGCCGGGCAGCGCACGAGTCTGGGCGACAGCGGTTTGGCCGGGCAGCGGAGCGCTGCCGTGCTCCTGGCGCTGGTATTGGGGGCTGAGCTTGCTTTGCTCATCACACGCGGGTCGCTGGCGGCCGCGCAGGCCGGCACGCCCCTGGATGTGGCGCTGGGCGGGAATGTGCAGGCTGTTGCGCAGGTGCTCTTTACTCGTTACCTCTGGGCTTTTGAGGCGACAGGCCTGCTGCTGCTGGTGGCCGTGGTGGGCGTGGTGTACCTGATCAAGGGCCGGCCTGGCGCAGGCGCGGAGCGATAAGGGAAATCCCGCGGCGGGTTTCCACAGGGGGAAGGCAAGAAATGGCGGTACCCACCCTATACTACGTCCTTCTGAGCGCTGTCCTCTTCCTGATCGGTGCGATCGGGGTCCTGGTGCGGCGCAACGTGCTGGTCATCTTTATGTGCATCGAGCTGATGCTGAACGCGGCGAACCTGGCGCTGGTGGCCTTTGGCGCCGGGCAGCGGTCAATGGATGGCCAGGTGTTGGCGCTTCTGGTGATGGCGGTGGCCGCTGCGGAAGTGGCTGTGGGTCTGGCGCTGATCGTGGCCATCTTCCGCCGGCCGGAGGCCAAGTCGGTCGACGTCGATGATGTGAACATGCTGAAGGGCTGAGTGAGACATGGCCCGCAGGCCATGTTAAACTGCGGGTGACGTCCGGAGACGTCACGAGCAGCGGCGCGGCCGGCCAACGCCGGACTCGTCGGGTTCTTGCGCGGAGGTCCGCATGCTCGATTACGTGTGGTTGATTGTCCTTTTTCCCCTGTTGGGGCTGCTGATCAATGCTTTCTTTGGCTATCGCCTGGGCCGGCGCCTGAGCGGGGCGATGGCCACGGTGGCGGTGACACTGTCATTCGCCGTGGCGGCCGCCGTGTTTGCGGCGCTCCTGGGCCTGCCGGCGGATCAGCGCTCGGTGACCCAGACGCTGTGGCAGTGGATCGCTGCCGGCGATTTTCATGTCGAGATCGGTTTCCTGGTGGACCCGCTTTCGGCCGTGATGATGCTGGTCGTTACCGGGGTAGGCGCTCTGATCCACCTCTACTCCAACGGCTATATGCAGGAAGACAGCGATTATGCCCGCTATTTCACCTATCTGAACCTCTTTATCGTGGGCATGCTCTTCCTGGTACTGGCCGGCAACTTTTTGCTGCTCTACCTGGGCTGGGAGGCAGTGGGCCTTTGCTCGTACCTGCTGATTGGCTTCTGGTATCAGCGCAAGTCGGCGGCGGATGCGGGCAAGAAGGCTTTCATTGTCAACCGCGTGGGTGATTTCGGCTTTGCCCTGGGCGTCATGCTCATCTTTGTCACCTTCAAGACGCTGGATTTCAACGCCGTTTTCAGTGCGGCCCACTCTATCGGGGTGACTGCCTCGGCCGGGGCTCCTGCCATCACGGCCATCACCCTGCTGCTCTTCATGGGCGCCGTGGGCAAATCGGCCCAGTTTCCGCTGCACGTCTGGCTGCCCGATGCCATGGAGGGCCCCACGCCCGTCAGCGCGCTGATCCATGCGGCGACTATGGTAACGGCGGGCGTCTATATGATTGCGCGCGCGCACACCCTCTTTGCGGCGGCGCCGCTGACCCTGACGGTGGTGGCCGTGATCGGCGCCGGCACGGCCTTTTTCGCCGCGACCATTGCCCTGGTGCAGACCGACATCAAAAAGGTGCTCGCCTATTCCACCATCAGCCAGCTCGGCTATATGTTCATGGCGGTGGGTGTAGGCGCCTATGGAGCGGGCATCTTCCACCTGACGACTCATGCCTTTTTCAAGGCCTTGCTCTTCCTGGGCGCCGGCGCGGTGATCCATGCGTTGGGGGGCGAGCAGGATATGCGCCGCATGGGCGGCCTCGGGGGCAAGCTCCCCTGGGTGGCGGGCACCTTTATCGTGGCCTGGCTGGCTATCGCCGGCATCCCGCCCCTGAGTGGGTTCTTCAGCAAGGATGAGATTCTCTCGGCGACCTACTACGCAGGGCACCCGATTCTGTGGCTGTTGGGCCTGGCCACGGCCGCGCTGACTGCTTTCTACATGTCGCGGGCCGTCTTCCTGACCTTCTTCGGCCGCTCTCACGTGAGCGCCGAGGTGGAGCACCACCTGCACAAGCCGCCCCTGAACATGACGCTGACGCTGGTGGCGCTGGCTGTGCTGGCCGCCGTTGCCGGGGCGCTCCTGGGATCCTGGACGGGCGGTTTTGAGAGGTTCCTGCAGCCAGTCTTTGCCGATACGCCGCTGCAGACGGCGTCGGCTGCGCACTTGCCCGAGGCGGTGCTGGTGAGCCTTTCGGTGCTGGCGGGCCTGATCGGCATCGTGGTGGCCTGGCTGACCTATATCAAGGGCGTCGTCTCGGCGGAGAAGGTGGCGCAAGATCTGGCGCCGCTCAACCGCCTGCTGTACAACGGCTACTACGTGGACCGGTTCTACAGTGCGGTCTTTGTGCGGCCCCTCGTGTCGCTGGCCGGCTGGCTGGCTGAGAGCGTGGACCGTGGCGTCATCGACGGCGCCGTGAACGGGGTAGCGCTCGTTCTGGGTGGTCTGGGGCGGCGCCTGCGCTCGTGGCAGTCGGGCTATGTGCGCCGGTATGCCCTGACGGTATTGATTGGTGTCGTGGTCGTCACGACAGTGGCCATCGTGATGATCCGTGTGGCCTAGAGCAGAATAAGGAGCCACGCCGCATGACTAGTGCATACGCCCCGATCCTGTCTGTACTGCTGGCAGTTCCCCTGATGGGCGCCCTGCTGCTCGTCCTGATCAATGGACGCCGGGAGGGTCTGCTCAAAGGGGTCGCGCTGGCGACGGCGGGGGTCAACCTGGCGATTTCCATCCCCCTGTTCTTCCTGTTCCAGCCGGGGAGCGCCGGCCCCCAGTTTGTGGAGCAGCGGCCCTGGATCCCCGCGCTCGGCGCTTCCTACAGCCTGGGCATCGACGGGCTAAGCCTGCTGTTGGTGCTCCTGACGACGTTGCTTACCACGCTGGCTATTCTGGGCTCGTGGAATGCCGTCGGCAAGCATCTCAAGGGGTTCCTGATCGCCATGCTCGTGCTCGAGTCGGGGATCATCGGGGTTTTTTGCTCACTGGATCTGTTGCTCTTTTACGTCTTTTGGGAGATCACCCTCATCCCGGTGTTTGTGCTGATCGGCGTTTGGGGCACCGAGCGGCGCATCTATGCCACGGTCAAGCTGTTCCTTTACGCCATGGCCGGCAGTGTGCTGATGCTGGTGGCCATCCTGGCGCTCTACTCTATGAATGCGCAGGCTACCGGCACGGCGACCTTTAGCCTGGCCGCCCTGGCCCAGTATGCGCGTTTGTTGCCGCGGGCGACGCAGTTCTGGCTGTTCATGGCCTTTTTTGTGGCCTTTGCCATCAAG
>Ga0123519_10002480_pt1 | contig 31143 bp, 25 predicted proteins | sample YelNatPaOPRAMG02_FD_87396 | JGI IMG/M metagenome (GOLD analysis project Ga0123519, IMG submission 87396) | Hot spring microbial communities from Yellowstone National Park - Yellowstone National Park OP-RAMG-02 (version 2) | ecosystem: Environmental > Aquatic > Thermal springs > Hot (42-90C) ... | reverse complement strand
TAAAGCGCATAAGTCCAAGTTTACCTGGCACTATCCCGCCTGTATCGATCCTGACGGGCATACACTCGCTGGCAGGCTTCACGATTTTGGCCTCACCCGGCACATCTGGCCATATTTCGCGGTCTATTTTTGCCTGGTCAATGCGGTCCTTGAGGAGCTGTTCTGGCGCGGCAGCCTTGGCTGTGATCAACGGGGCATTCATCCAAATGACCTCTTTTCGCCGGCTACCACTCCGTTGTCCTCATCGCTTTCGCAAATTCGATCTGGGCGCTGCCGATGTTCGCCGCCTGCGCTTTTGGCGCCTGGCTGTGGCGGATGCTGCGCCAGGTCAGCGGGAGCCTGATGATTCCGGTCCTGGCGCATATCGCAGCCGATATCAGCATTGTAACCGCGGTTTATCTCCGGCTGTTTACACGGTAGCCCCGATCTCGCGATGAAAACGAAAGCTATAAATGCAAAATGCCTCCATGCATGGCATGAAGGCATCGATTGGTGGGCCCACTCGGATTCGAACCAAGAACCCAGCGGTTATGAGCCGCTTGCTCTGCCGTTGAGCTATGGGCCCACGCAACTGCACGTATATTACCACTTTCCGGGCTTGTTTTGCAAGTCAATTTACACCACCAACGCTCAATTCAACACACACTAATTTGACTGCCTGCTCCAATTCCAGTTATAATTCCTTAAGTCGGGTTGGCGTGTTGCAGCAGACTGAGGATTATGGGTAAAGTTCCAGCTGGTTCGCAGAAAGAGGCTTATGTTGAGGGCCTCTTTTCTTCTATTGCGGATAAATATGACCTGCTTAATACCGTGCTCAGCTTGTCACGGCACAAGGCATGGCGGCGTTATGCAGTTTCAAAGGCCGGTCTGGGCATGGGCGGGTCGGCTCTGGATGTCTGCTGCGGAACAGGCGACTTTGCTTTCGACCTTGCCGACAGGGCAGGAGAGAGCGGCTGTGTTGTGGGAGTAGATTTTTCCGCGCCCATGATCGAATTAGCCAGGGCGAAAGCCGCTCGGCGAAGTCGTGAATGGGTAACTTTCTTCGTCGCTAATGCATGCAGGCTCCCGTTTCAGGATAATTCATTCGATTGCGTGACGGTGGGCTTCGGTCTCAGGAACCTGGCTGATATCGACGCGGGGCTCTCGGAGATGGTGAGAGTCACCAAACCGGGCGGAAAGATCGTTTGCCTTGAGATAAGCAAAGTGACCCTGCCGATCCTGAAGCCGCTGTGGAAGCTTTATTTCTATGCGCTGACGCCTTATACGGCGGTCTTTTTTCGTACTAAATGGGCAGCTTACGAGTATCTTCCGCAGTCGGTGAAAGAATTTATGTCGCGCGAAGAGCTTGCGGAAAGGTTTCGGCGAAGCGGTCTTATGGATGTGACTTTTTCTGACCTAATGTTCGGAGCTGTTTGTGTGCATGTGGGTATTAAGCCTCCAGGGGACACGATCCTGGGTGGAGTCGGTAGCAAATGAGCGTTTCATTTCCTTATAGCGGTCGCGAGGAAATCCGGCCCGATTGGGCTGTTCTTATAGCTTCTGAATTGGACCTGATAGAGGCGAAATTGGAGTCGGTCGTGGCTTCCAGTGTCTCACCGGCGTTCGACCTATCCGTTCATCTCCTTTCCGCCGGCGGCAAGCGCATCCGGCCGGCGCTTGTTGTTCTTTCGGCGCTTGCGAGCGGTGGATGTGAGGCAGGCAGGATCGTGAACCTTGCCGCGGTTGCGGAACTGATGCATATGGCTTCACTGGTTCATGATGATGTCGTCGATGAGACCACCGAGCGCCGGGGTGTCGATACCACTAATGAGAAGTGGGGCAATAAGATCAGCGTGCTCGGGGGCGATTATCTTCTGTCTAAGGCATTCTCTCTTCTTGCTGAGGAGGGCAGTTCCGATGTCCTTCGCGTGCTTGCCAATACAGCCGTGCGGATGACTGAAAGCGAAATATTGCAGGCGAGCGGCGAGGGCGATATATCTGTTTGGGAGCGGAACTACTGGCGTATTATCCGCGATAAGACGGCAGATTTTATGGGCGCGTGCTGTGAGTGTGGCGCTATTCTTGGCGGGGCTGATGCAGCCATGCGCAATGCTCTGCGGGAGTATGGGGTGCAGCTCGGTCTGGCATTCCAGGTAACCGATGATGTCCTCGATATTATCGGCGATCCCGAATTGACGGGAAAAGAAGTCGGGACCGACCTCATGCATGGAAAATTTACGCTTCCAGTGCTTCTGGCTTTGCCTAACCTCGATGAATCGTGCGCGGAAGAGATGCGGGAGATGCTTGGGAAGGGGGTGCTGACTCACCTCGAAGTGCGCCGCGCGGCTAAACTCATCATCGACAGCGGCGCGGTGGAGCTTGCCCGTCAGTCGGCGTCGGATTGTGCTGACAAGGCATGTGAATATCTAGCCCAAGTTCCTGCTTCCGAATACAGGCAGGCTCTTGAGTCATTGGCAGGCTTCGTGATCTATCGCGAAGCGTAGCGCTGATGACTATACGTGATTCAGCTTTTTCTTCAGCTTCGTCAGCGCCTCGCGGGCCAGGGTATAATCCGGGTTGATCTCCAGAGCGCGCTCGTATTCATACTCAGCTTCGCTCAGGATCTCGCTCGCTTCATAGGCCTGCGCGATGTTGTAGTGAATGCTCGCCACGCCGGGAGCGATCTGCTCCGCGGTTTTGAACGCGCCTATGGCTGCGTTGTAGCGATTCTTAGCGGCATAGGCCGCTCCGAGATAGCAGAAAGCCTTGTAGTTCTCGTGATTGAGCTGCGTAGCTGTCTCCAGCGCATCGATAGCCGTATCGATATCGCCGGTTTTGAATGCTTCGAGACCACGCTGGAATTGATCTACTCCATCCGCCATTTTGCATCACCCACGCACAGTATATCCGTGCATTTGCCCTATGTCAACGAGTGCCGGCTACATAAATTAATTCTTGTGAATATACGTAGTGACGGACAAGCATGGATGCTTATCCTGGCTTGATTTCGCGTGTTAAACTTACTATAATTCCCTAAGCAGGCTCGCCGCCTGCCTGGTATATTCAGGAAGATCGGGCATACATTGCCCTGGTAGCAAGTAATTCAGGCTTCACATTCAAATTAGGAGGCGCAAGTCAACATGAAGATAGGCGTGTTTACGGCTCTCTTCGGGCAGCAGTCACTCGAGCAGGCACTGGACTATATTGCCAAGTCCGGAGTAGAGATGGTCGAGCTTGGGACCGGGAATTACCCCGGCAGCCCGCACTGTGATCCCGACAAACTCCTTGGCAACGCAGCCGCGCAGAAAGAACTTCTCAAGGCTGTCGAATCTCGGGGGCTCGCGATCAGCGCGCTCTCCTGCCACGGTAATCCACTTCACCCGAATAAAGAATTTGCGAAGGCTAATCACGAGACTCACCGCAAGACCGTTCAGCTTGCGAAAGAACTGGGAATAGGGGTTGTTATAAATTTCTCAGGCTGCCCAGGCGATAGTCCGAACGCTACCAGGCCGAACTGGGTCACCTGCGCATGGCCGCCGGATTATTCCGAAATTCTGGAATGGCAGTGGAACGAGCGCGTGATTCCTTATTGGAAGGAAGAGGCTAAATTCGCCAAGGACCATGGGATCAAGATCGCTTTCGAGATGCACCCAGGTTTCTGCGTTTACAACGTTGATACGATGCTAAAGATCCGTGAGGCCTGCGGAGACGCGATCGGCTGCAACTTCGATCCGAGCCACCTGTTCTGGAACGGTGTCGATGCGTGCGCTGCTATCCGCAAGCTCAGTGACGCGATTTACCACGTGCACGCGAAGGACTGCAAGATCGATCCGTATAACACCGCCGTGAATGGCTGCAACGATGCGAAACCTTATGGTGATGAGATCAACAGGAGCTGGATATTCCGCACGGTCGGTTACGGGCACGATGCGCAGACATGGAAAGACATTGTAAGCAATCTCAAGCTTGTTGGCTATGACTTCGTTCTCTCCATTGAGCATGAAGATAGCCTGATGTCGGTGAACGAAGGCTTCCAAAAGGCAGTATCATTCTTGAAGGACGTCGTCATTACCGAGAAAGCCGGCGAAATGTGGTGGGCTTAGGCACTTTATACGCCGCTGAGTAGGGATTGCTCGGGTATTTGGCGAAGGGGCTGGTGAAGGAACCCAGCCCTTTTGCTCATGGGGCTGGTTTTTTGTGCCGCTCGAATGGGACTTCGGGGGGAACAATCTTGCTGGATGCGCCGCAGGGCATGCGGCGTGTGAGAGGAGGAACTCGTAGTGTATATCATCGGTGATGAAGAAGTTGATGCTGTTCGGCGAGTAATCGAATCGGGCCAGTTGTTCCGTTATCGAGGCGGTGAAGGCGGCGAGACGGATCTGTTCGAGGCTGCATGGTCCGAGAAGATCGGTGTGAAGCACGCTATTGCTGTAACGAGCGGTACTGCTGCTCTTACCTGTGGGCTTGTGGGTTTTGGTGTCGGTCCTGGTGACGAGGTCATCGTGCCGGGATACACGTTTATGGCGACGGCGGCTGCCGTGCTTGCCGTGGGGGCCGTTCCTATCATAGCTGAGATTGACGAGTCGCTCGGTCTCGACGCGGCTGATGTGGAGAAGAAGATCAATCCGCGCACTAAGGCAATCATACCGGTACACATGCGCGGTCTTCCCGCCAACATGGACGCGATTATGGCTGTTGCGAATAAGCATGGCGTGAAAGTCCTCGAGGATGCGTGCCAGGCGGATGGCGGGTCGTATAAGGGTAAGCGGCTTGGATCGATCGGCCACGCGGGCGGGTTCTCGTTCAATCACTTCAAGATTATAACCTGTGGAGAGGGCGGAGCGGTCGTTACCGACGATGAAGATACCTACTACCGCGCGCTCGTTCACCACGACAGCGGCTCGGTATTCCGCGATCATGCATCGGCGGTAAGGATTCCGTTCTTCGTCGGTTGGAACTTCCGCATGAACGAGATCCTCGCGGCGATTTTACGGGTCCAGGTTACGCGGCTGGATGGAATCCTTGCGAAGCTGCGCGCCGAGAAACGGCTGATGATGGAAGAGCTTGCGAACGAGACCGCGTTCCGGTTGAGCCCGGTTAATGATATCGAAGGGGATTGTGGGGTCACGCTTGGGATGCTCTTCGATACGGAAGCTGAGGCGAGGGGTTTCGGCTCGAGGCTTGAAGAACTCGGGGTGGGCTGCGGGTCTCCGTATGACAGCGGCATTCATGTATATTGGAACTGGGAGCCGATTATGAATCAGAGCGGCGCGCATCACCCCATGCGCGATGCTTACAAACTGACTGATGTTAAATATGAATACTCGACCGATATGTGCCCGAATACGAAAAATATTCTGGCGCGTACGATCTGTATCGATACGAGCTTGAACAGGTCGAAAGACGACCTGATGAGCGTTATTCGTCGCGTGAAGAAAGCCGCATCATCCGGCGCTCGCGCAATGGCAACGGCATAAATGAATTATGTGTTCGTGCGGCATACTGCGACAAATTGCTGTCTGCCGCACACGGATCAGACCTGTGCTGCTCTGTTTGAACACGTAGTTCGATTTATGTTATACTTTACTAACGGGAGCTAGTGTGAATGGACAAATGGGTTTTCCTCAACGGCGACTTCATTCCGAGTGAAGACGCGCACGTTTCTATCTACGACCACGGTTTCCTCTACGGCGATGGAGCATTCGAAGGCATTCGCGCTTATAACGGCAAAGTCTTCAGGCTCAAGGAGCACGTAGGCCGCCTTTACAATTCGTTGAAGGCGTTGTGGATAGAACTACCGTATGGACAGGAGCAGTTCACCGCGAACATTGAAAAACTTATTGAGAAGAACGGAGTGAAGGACGGGTATATCCGCGTGACTGTGTCTCGTGGAATTGCCCTGGGGCTGGATCCGAAGAATATTAAATCGGAGCCGACTGTGATTATTTCGACCGATAAGCTGTCGCTCTATCCTCAATCCATGTATGATAATGGATTAGAGGTAGTTACCGTAGCCACTCGGATCGCGAACCCGCAGGTTCTTGAACCCAGGATCAAATCGTTGGGGAAATACCTGTGCAACATCCAGGCCAAGATCGAGGCCAATCAGGTGGGCGCCGGCGAAGGCTTGATGCTCACCGAAGATGGCTACGTGGCTGAGTGTACGGGTGACAACATCTTCTTTATTAAGAATGGTGTAGTCTATACTCCGCCCGCGTTTTTGGGGATTCTGGAGGGGATTACCCGCCAGACCGTGATGGAAATAGCGAAGGAGATCGGGGTCGAGGTGGTGGAGAAAGTATTCACACGCTTCGATCTGTATACGGCTGACGAGGCGTTCCTGACTGGCACCGCCGCGGAAGTCATTCCGATGGTCAAGCTCGATGGCCGCACTATCGGTAACGGCAAGCCCGGCTCGGTTACAAAGCAGCTGATAGCCGCATTCCGCGCGTATATTGCGAGGCAGTGAAAAGATAGCTGTCTTTCGAGCTAACAGCTATCAGGCTATTACAGGTAGTCCTTATCATCACAGGCAGCAATTACTGTCATTTTGAATAGTGCTACTGTCATTCACGCTTTATCCTGTCATTCCCGCGAAGGCGGGAATGACAGATAATAAGGGGATGACCGGTTATGATGCTGCGGGTGGTAACAGGTGCGGGTTACAAACCCGCTCATACATGGTCCGGGATTGCAAATCCCAGACCATCAAACCATCTAACATTCCCGACTTTAGGACGCCAGGACTCTTAGACCCTAAGACTCCCGTCATCCGACGGCTGAAAGCTAATAATGATCCCTGAAAATGTCCTTTGTGAAATTTGTTCGAGCCGACCGGCGAAGCTAATTGTTGCTCGCCGGCGGCATGAAGATATGCAGCGAACGTTTGTTTGCTTGGAGTGCGCGAGCGAGCGAGCGCGGCTCTATGCGAGGACGGATCTCGATTTGAAACGCGTTCTCGATCGTATGGACAACCGTCAGGTCGATCAGTCCGCTGCTTATAGCTGCAGGTTCTGCGGCACGACGCTTGCGGATATTGTCGTTGATGGACGGCCGGGCTGCTGCTCGTGCTATTCCCGGTTCGCTCATGAGATAGAGAAGTCTGTGGAAACCGCGCAGGGACGCACTTACCACGTGGGCAAGGCGCCGAAGAAATGACACAAGGGGACCGAAATATACCTGAGTGGATCAGAGGTGACGGCCCAGACTCCGATGTTGTAGTCTCCACCCGCGCCAGGCTTGCAAGAAGTTTGACGGAGCTTCCGTTTCCGTCTCGCGCTTCCGGGGAAGATTTAACCATGGTAGTGCATGATGTGAGAAGCGCTTGCGCGAGCCTTACTGAGCGCTTTCCCGGCCTTGTGGCGCTTAATATGGAGAAACTGACTCGCGAAGAGAGAACGTTTCTCCTTGATGCGCATATTGCAAGTGTGGAACAGGCGGAAGGAAAAAAAGGGCAGGTTGTTATACTGGAGCCCAGCGCCGTTCTGTCCATAATGATCAATGAGGAAGATCATCTGCGGATACAGGTCCTGAAGTCGGGCCTGGTCCTTAGCGAAGCATGGGAACTCGCGGACTGGGTAGATGATCGGCTCTCTGAAAAACTAAATTTTGGTTACTCCGCGAGATATGGTTTTTTGACCGCCAGCGTCTCGAATGTTGGTACGGGCCTCAGGCTCTCCGCGATGATGCATCTGGCGGGTCTTGCCCTGAAGGGCAGACTTAACGCGCAGTTGAGAGCTGCGTATGATCTCGGTGTTTCGGTGAGAGGCATGTTTGGAGAGGGAACCAGATCGATGGGTGACCTTTTCCAGGTTTCGAACGAAATAACGCTTGGTGTAGACGAAAGAGATATTGTAGAAAGAGTATCATCTGTAGCACAATATCTTTTGAATGAAGAGCGCTCCGCACGGAAGGAACTATTGGGTGCGGAATGTAATCGAATGTTAGATATGGCACGAAAAGCGCTCGGGATCTTGCGGAATGCAAGGTCGATCGTGCCTCAGGAGGCCATTACGCTAATGTCGCCAATAAGATTGGCAGGAGCGTTGGGCTTGGTAGAGAATTACTCCTGTGGGTTGTTTAATGAGCTCCTTGTGGGGATGCGAGTGGGCGCCGGGCAGGAGGGGCGCGCGAATTTGGATCGCGCGACATTACTAAGGGAGAAGCTGGCTGATGTGCGTATAGCTCAGGGCTAGCTCGGGTATAAACGAATGAACTTGGTGCTCCTGAAGAGCGTCAAAGATAGTGAATGTAACCCCTGGCGCGCTGGGCGCGTGAGGGAGAAATTGACAGATCCTCTGGCAAGTCTATAAGCAAAGGGGGGAAACGAAATATGTGGCAGAGGTTCACAGAGCGTGCAAGACGAGTCGTATTCTTCGCACAGGAAGAGGCCGGGAGACTCGGTGAGAACTATGTTTCCACTGAGCACCTGCTGCTCGGACTGGTAAGGGAGAACGACAGCGTCGCCGCGAGGATCCTCGACCGTATGGGTGTAAGCCTCGGAAGAATACGTTCCGAGATCGAGCGCCAGGTCACCAGGGGTGACGGGCGTCTTGGGCAGGATATGCAGCTTACCCCCAGGGCGAAGAGGGTTATTGACCTCGCTTACGATGAAGCGAGGAATTTAAATAACAACTACATAGGTACGGAGCATCTGCTCCTGGGCCTGATCCGGGAGGGTGAGGGCCTCGCCGGCCGCGTACTGCAGAAACTTGGAGTCGACCTCGAACGAACACGCAGAGAGGTTATGAGCCTGCAGGACGGTGAGACGACGGCTATCACCTCGACTCGCACCCGGTCCAAGACTCCTACGCTCGATGAATTCGGTAGAGATTATACTGAACTCGCGCGCCAGGATAAGCTGGACCCGTGCATCGGCCGGGAAACTGAGATTGAGCGCGTCATGCAGATTCTTTCGCGCAGAACCAAGAACAACCCTTGTCTTATAGGTGAGCCGGGCGTTGGTAAAACAGCTATTGCTGAAGGTCTGGCGCAAAGGATCATAAGTGGCGATACGCCTGATATGCTCAAGGACAAGCGCATTGTTGCGCTCGATCTGGCGGGGCTGGTCGCGGGAACGAAATACCGCGGCGAGTTCGAAGAGAGAATGAAACGCGTCATGGAAGAGGTGCGCAAGGCCGCGGGTGAAGTGATTCTTTTCATTGATGAGCTCCACACGCTGGTTGGAGCCGGAGCAGCCGAAGGTGCCATCGACGCTTCCAATATTCTCAAGCCAGCGCTTGCGCGAGGCGAGTTGCAGTGCATCGGCGCTACCACGATGGACGAATACCGCAAGTATATCGAGCGGGATGCGGCCCTGGAGCGCAGATTCCAGCCAGTCCAGGTGCGGCAACCGAGCACCGAGGAGACCATACAGATTCTCAAGGGCCTCAGGGACCGCTATGAGAAACATCACAGCGTTACCATCGAGGACAGCGCACTTATATCGGCCGCAAGGCTTTCTGATCGATATATTACCGACAGGTCACTGCCGGATAAGGCGATCGACCTTATCGATGAAGCGGCTTCCAGGGTCCGGCTGCGGCTGGCTATGCCGCCGACGGAGTTGAGAACCGCGAAGCAGGAGCTTGCGAAGGTCCAGACTGAGCTCAATTCGGTGCCGGGAGGATCGAACTACGATCTTGCCGCGGAACTGAGGGCTCAGGAGCATGACCTGAGCGAGAGAGTGACGGATCTCGAGCGCAGTTGGCAGGAAGAACGTGCCAAGGAGCCGAGGGTTGTGGACGAGGACGAGATCGCTCACATTGTCTATTCATGGACTGGAATACCGGTCTCCAGGCTCGTAGAAGGCGAGTCCGCGAAACTGCTGCAGATGGAGGATGTGCTCCATGGCCGCATCATCGGTCAGCACGAAGCCATCGTGGCTGTTTCCAAGGCTGTGAGGCGCGCGAGATCGGGTATGAAGGACCCGAAGAGACCTATGGGGAGCTTTATCTTCCTTGGTCCGACTGGTGTTGGTAAGACCGAGCTCGCGAGAGCGCTTGCCGCGTTCCTGTTCGAGAGCGAAGACGCGCTTATCAGGATTGATATGTCCGAATATATGGAGCGCTTCGCTGTATCGAGACTGGTGGGAGCTCCGCCTGGATACGTCGGATACGATGAGGGCGGGCAGCTAACCGAAGCCGTCCGAAGAAGGCCGTATTCGGTCATTCTGCTCGATGAGATCGAAAAGGCGCATCCGGATGTGTTCAACATCCTTCTCCAGGTTATGGAGGACGGCCGCCTGACCGATTCACAGGGCAGGATCGTCGACTTCAAGAACACGGTCATCATTATGACCAGTAACATCGGCGCTCAGGCCATCCAGAGCGGGACCGGCATCGGTTTTCGCGGGATTGAGCAGGAGGAAGCGGACAAGAACTACGAGAGCATGAGGAACCGCGTCATGGATGAAATGAAGCGGATCTTCAGACCTGAGTTCATGAACCGCGTCGATGAGACTATCGTGTTCCATCAGTTGACGAAAGATGAGATCCTGCAGATCGTCGACCTGATGCTCGACAGAGTCCGCCAGCAGGTTGCGACTCAGGGTATGGACCTCGAGGTCGCCCAGGGAGTCCGCGAGCTGCTCGGCGCTGAAGGCTTCGATCCGCAGTTCGGCGCAAGACCGCTGAGAAGAGCGGTGCAGCGGTTGATCGAGGATCCGCTTTCCGAAGAAGTGCTGCTCGGAAGATTCACCTCCGGAGACACAATCCGGGTGGAGATCGAAGATGGCAGGATCTTCTTCATGAAAGCAGCCGATCTACCGGTGCCTGTGGAGACTTCTTAATCCAAACCACCCACCGCAAGGTGGGCTGTAAGGGAAAAAGCTGATAAAGTGATACATAAAGCGCCTCGCACAAGACCCGTGCGGGGCGCTTTTGATTGGTCATTGATTTTTAGCAGGGCCGTTTCTTCGCGTTAAGTTAAGGCATTGGCGGTGGTGCTCCTGGGTGTGCTCCTAAAGCATAATCTTCTCTTATCCAGTCTTTTATTTCACGTGGTAGTGGACGAGCCGGTGGTTTAACTAGTCGATGCGGCAGGGCCGGAGGCACATCAGTAACACCCGCTACTATATCGCCTTTGCTACTCTTATAGAAGGGACTTGGGCAGAAAGCTTGGATTACGGGTTTCCCGCCATTATCGCGGGAGTCCGGGCCAAGGCTGTAGAGGATGTAGCTTGATCCTCGCAGATGGTACTTAAAGGTTCCACTGATTGCGAATGGATCATTAGGGAGCTTATCAAGGTAATTTGGCATTAGCCCCTGCAGCGACTTCGGATAATTTCCGTGCTCTAGCTTCCACGCGCGCAGCGCAAGCGATGTCATCAGCAAGCCATTCATTGTACGAATATATTCCCACGAGAAACGCCCGGGATACCAGTCTTGAGGTGCTATTGTGTCCTTAAAATCGGAGTTGAATTGGAACTTGATACGGTCGAGTGGATACGGCTTCGATGCATTCAAAATATGCTCTTGAAACATCCGCTTGCGGAACTCGATCATTCTTCTCTTGCTTGCTGTAAAGCATAAGATTCGATTGCGGATGATCCTCTGTTCTCCTTGGCTGAATGTGCGCGCCCATTCGATACGCCAATCTTTTTGTTTAAGTTCATCTGCAAGCTCACTGATTTCATGGTAACTCTCTTCCTGAAGTATATCCGCGTAGGATGGAGCATTTTTTATAATTGCAGATAAACGTTTTACTGCCAAATGCGCAGTGGCTGCATCAACATGATTAACTGCAACCCATGCGTTTTGATTTGCAATCCGCTGCATTGTAATGCTTTTATCAGCATTCTCAATCCCGCCGCCATGCGCAGTATCAGATGCGATACGTATGCTGTCTATGTAGGATGATAAAGCGTCGTTCCAGTTCCCCAGCAGTTCTTTCGACTGCCCTTCTAGCACGAAAATATCTGAAAGCTGATCTATATTGTAGACATAGACGGTATCAGTGCCAGTATAACGTATGGATGGCACAAGGCATTCATAACGAAAGCCCAATCTAGCCTTTTTAAGAACATCCAGGTTATCTTTAAGCAGTGCCTGTTTCTCCGCAAGCGTAGCCAGAGCATAAGGATCGTAAATCGCCGTATCTGCTGGGATTTTTGGCTTGGTTCCTGGCCCTGGCATAGGTGGAGATCCTGGTCCAGGCATCCCAGGAGAGGCGCCTGGTCCTGGTGGTGGCATAGGCGTCGGCGCAGGTCTTGTTTCCGGATAGCGGCATATTGCCCATTGAAGCACGCTAAAATCATATTGTTTGATTTTCTTCGCCGCAACTATATAGTATTTGATCGCATTAGGCGACACCGTCCGCCGCTTTGGAATCTTGATCACCGGCGGGCGATTGATCGACCACCAGAACGTGATGCTGCCTAGGGTAAACATCATCCCCGCGCATAGCAGAATGATCAGCAGTTCGTGCTTTACTCGTACGTCACTCTTCATCATCACCCTCACCGCCCCCTTTATCATTGTGACAACCGAGCGCGGCTTATTGTTCCGGGAAATTCCGCATATCCTTTCTTGACTCCAATCCTCCCCACAACCGTCTTTGTGTCTATAATAGTCCGCTAATTATCGCATAACTGTCACTGTTGGTGTAAGTAAAAATGCCTGAATTCTTACCAGAGCCACTATAACGTTTTGACTGACATTTTCCGACAATTAATATAGACCGGTACAGCAATTGCCGGTTCTAATTTGACCTGTCTCCATTGAGCCACCGTATCGGGGGAACGGCGGCGCTGTGTAGTTCGGAGAGGTGAGGAATTGGTTGCACAAGAAGGGTTCGTGAGTGCGAATCCTAACCCCAAATCATTGATACAGCGCTTACGGATGTCGAAAGAGACATTGTGGCGGCGATTGTTGATCTGGGGTGCCCTGACAGTGACCACATCGGCGGGGGCTATGCTCCTCATGCCCAATGGCGCTTATGTGCCTGGCGCGGCTCTCGTGGCGGCGATTTCCGCTATAGCCGGATGTGCAGGTTTCGGCGCGTCTGTCTACTGCTTTGCAATTTTTATTCTCTCCCGACAAACCCGCTATCTCCTTGCAGCTATGGCTTTCTCCACCCTTGTGGGAGGAGCCGCACTGCAGGCGCTTGTCGATCTCCACACACCTGCACCAGCTTCTTATAGCTGGATTATGACATCATCCTGGCTGGTATCCGCTCTTCTCTTTGTTGGTGAGGCGCATTCTCACAGCAGATGGCGCTCCAGCCAGCGCACATACACCGTTATACAATTTCTCATCGCCGCAATAGCCGTGCTGGCATTCCCCCTAGCTGTGCTGCCTTATGCCCTGGATCCCAGTTTATTATCCAGTCTCGGCTCTACCCTCTCAGGCGCTCATATCGGCCATATAGTCGATAGCGCGATCAATTTTGCTGCTCTTGGCTTGCTGGCTTTCGCCCTGATCGGACATTACCGGAGATACCAATCCACAAACGACCACATGGCCATGCTCGTCTGCTATTTCCTCACGTCATGCACCCTCGGCTTGTTCTTTTGTGCAATATCTACCGAGCGCTTCGATCAGCTTCATATTGCGAGCCAGTTATGCACGTTGTGGGCGTGGGTGATGTTGATGGCGGGGAGCGGTATCGAGAACGCCTTCGAGCACAAAGACGCGAGCGAACGGCTCAAAGAATTTGAAGCCCTGCACGATATTTCATGGTCGCTTGTGGGCGCCGGCACTGTGCACGAGCTGCTGGACATGTTCGTCCGCACGCTGGTTGATAAACTTGGCGCGAGGATAGCGACGGTGTACCTTTCCGATAGTGAGGGTAGTCTCGAGGTTGCCTCGATCTGCGGGAGCGATGAATCGTCTGTCGGAAAACGTTACTCCCTCTCTCCAACCGGTTATGGCCCCGGTTTCCACTCCGGCCACACCGTAAAAGCGCTTGTAACCAAAGAGGTGCAGGTGGTGTGTGATGTGTTCGTCGATGTGGAGTTTGTGCCGTGGAGGGTAATCGCCGCTGATGATGGCTGCGCGGCTTCTATTCCGCTCACCGATCACGAAAACGCTATCGGTGTTCTAAATGTCTACTTCTCCGATCGCAGCCAGCTTACTCCCAGCCGCCTCAAACTGCTTACTACCGTCGCCGCAGCCGCCACTTCGGCTATCGAATTCGCTCTTGCGAAAAGCAGACCTGAACTCCCGGACGCCGAAGACGATATGCAGCTCGCCGCATAATTCTCGCAATAAAAAGAGGGAGCCTGATCGGCTCCCTCTTCGTCAACTCTATTCAATGCCGGATATCTCGCGGCCCGAATTTTCGAGAATCTAGCTCTCTTCAGCCTGCGGTGTGCCTTCGGCAGCAGCTTCAGGAGCTGCTTCATGATGGACATGCGGAGCAACACAGGTCGCAACCATTGTATCAGGATCGCTTAAAATCTCGATACTGCTCGGAACGGTTATATCAGTCACCCGCACATGCTCACCGATCCCCACGCCGCTGACGTCGACATCGATGTGCGGCGGAATCTCACCCGGCAGGCAGTTTACCTGCAGTTCGTCGAGCAACTGCTCCAGGATACCGCCTTCTTTCACTCCGGCAGCGTCACCGGTAAGCACAATCGGCACGCCGACATGGATCTTTTCCTTGAGATTCACGCGCTGGAACTGGAGATCGAGCACTTTACGGGTCAGGGGATCCTTGTAGAACTCCTTGATTATGACAGTTCCGTCGGCTTTCTTCGGCGCGCCCTTGATCTTAATGTCGATCAGCGACTTGGTTCCGGCCTCGGCATGCTTGATCTGGGCGGCGAGCTCGGCAATGTTCACTTCGATAGGAACAGGCTCGGAATCGTGTCCGAAAATACTCGCGGTAACGAAGCCGTTCTTGCGAAGCTCCTTGATGTGGCTCTTGCTCATATCCGTGCGATAATTCGCTTCAATCTTCAAAGTCTGCATTTTTGGAAATTCCTCCCGAAAGTCACCCAGCCAGTATAACGAAAAAGTCGTCCTTAAGTCAAGTATCGCTCGGTTTTCAGGCGAATTCCAGAATAAAGGTATTGAGCCGGCTTGGTATTACTATACTTCTATCTTTAGGGCTTTCGCGTCAAAGAAGACTATATGTGTTGATCAGCCTACCATTGTACGAGTATATAAAATTAAAATTCAAGAATAAGAATTCTCAATCCCTATCCGGCGAAGGCTGACTTTATATTCTGTAATCATGCGTTCAGTCACAGGGGAAATTTCACCCAAACACGGGTACTATATCTTCCGGAGGAATCGGAAATGCCTATATCAGCCACCACGATAGATGATCTGCTCATTAAACACCATGATTTCCTGAATTATCTCTGGGATTGGTTTCAATCTCTTAGAACTGTGTCTCTCCTCGAGCTCACTGATGGCGGAAGGCAACCTCGGAAACTCGGCATTCTGAGTGAAGACTTGATTAAGGGCTTCACGAGCGTGGGGCGTCTTTCCAGTCCGAGAGTGGCTGGAGTTTTACCGGCGGTTGTGGAGCTGTTTACCGCCGCGCATGAGATGGGAGTGCATGATTTCGTGTTTCCTTACGATTCACATCCGCCCGATTCACCCGAATTCGATGCCTACGGTCCGCACTGCGTAACCGGAACCGTCGAAACAGAGACCGTGGATGAACTCACTTCTTTGCCATTCGCGGATGAGTTTATTATGATGCCTAAACAGTCGTTAAATCCTGCCATTGGTACCGATCTGGAGGGATGGCTCGATGACCGGCCTGAGATTGAATCGATCATAGTAGTGGGGGATTGCACTGATTTATGCGTCTACCAGGCTGCGATGCATCTTAAAGTGCGGTCAAATGCAATGCATAGGCTGTTGCAGGTTATCGTGCCGGAGGATTGCGTGCAGACCTACGATATCGGTGTGGAAGATGCAAAGCAAATCGGCGCCACTCCGCACGACGGCGATCTCATGCACCTGATCTTCCTCTACCACATGATGCTTAACGACATCAAAATCGTGAGCCATGTCGTACAACAGTAGGGACCGGCCCGTTGGGCGTCCGGCCGGCCCCACCTGCTATTGGATGTGATGTGTCTACCAAATCTATGATACCCTGTCGGATGAGCTTCCAAACACAAAGATAAAATTTATCTATCGGTAGCGTGCCTTCTTGCGGTATCGGCAACCTCAATTGCGTTCATGATATCATCTTCACTCACAGGGCCTCTGAAGAACGTCAATTTGCCATCCACGAAGATCCCGTTGGACATTTTATTATCAGGCGCTGCCTGGATTTGGATGGAATCCTTTTTAGGGTCGACGATCTCCTCTGCTGCAGCTCTGCCGACCGCGCTTTCGACCGTCTCTCCAGTTCCATTTGCCACATAGCACTTCCTGCAATCAAGCACGTCTACACGCACTACAGCCTGCTCCTGGGGCAATTGAATGTATTCATGCAAATAAGGTGAAGACTTCAGGTTTTCAGTAGCAGCCACATAGAAAAGAGTGCCAGGCCCGCGCGAGCTTCCATCCGCTGATGGATTATGCTGCAGGAACACTTCCGGGAGAAAATCCCTGCTGCTTCGCTCGAGCTGCAAGCCTTCTATCGCCAGCTTCGGAGCGCCGTGCTCCCTGGCATCTGAAAGAGCCGTCTCGATCAGCATTCGCCCTACCGACTGCCCCTCATACTCCGGTTTCACGACAAGGCACTGCACCATATACACGCTCACCCCATGCGTATCCACCGGTCCTCTCTGTATTGGATAATATATAACGAAACCTGCCACCGTGCCGTCTTCATCGCGCGCAATTTGCCCCTTGAGCTGGTCACCCTCCAGCCAAGCCTGCACCTGGTCGTAAGCCTCATCGCTGTGCTTTCCATCCACCGCGCAGAAGACACCGTCTCTCAGGTTCGATGTATTCAGTCGTTCTAATTTCATAAACTGCCTCCATATATATTATACGCATTTGCATACCGAAATGCTCAAACTCGCATGCTTCACCCTATCTCTGGTAAAATAAAGCTCAGGCAATAATTATGGCGGATAAAATATCAGTCGACAACCTCTACGCCGGTTATAACGGCGCTGCAATACTTCAGGGCATCTCCTTGAGCCTTTGCGCGAGCGATTTCGTTGGGGTAATTGGGCCTAACGGGTGCGGCAAGACTACGCTCTTGCGAGCGATGTCGCGTGTGCTTGCTCCCAGGAGCGGCGTTGTCCTTCTCGATGGACGCGACATCCGTTCCATTCCCGCTCGCGATTTCGCCCGGCGAGTTGCTGTTGTTCCGCAAGATATGCTTGTTGCGTTCGATTTTACCGTGCTCGAGATAGTATTGATGGGTAGGTCGCCGAGGCTGGGGCGATTTGCGGTTGAAGGAGTTCATGATACCGAGATTGCCATAGAAGCCCTGAACCGCACCGGCACAGCCTACCTAAAAGACCGACCCATGAATGCTCTTTCCGGAGGTGAGCGCCAGCGGGTACTGGTGGCGAGAGCGCTTGCCCAGGAGCCTGAGGTGCTACTCCTCGATGAGCCTACTTCCGCGCTCGATATCAGCTTCCAGTTCGAGATAATGGACCTGGTCAGGTCGCTAAACAGGGAACGTGGGATCACCGTCCTTGCGGTTCTTCACGACCTCAACCTCGCCAGCCAGTATTGCGACAGGCTGATCCTCGTGGGGCAGGGGATAGTGCAGGCTGCGGGGCCGCCCGCCGAAGTAATCACATCTGAAAATATCCGCCGGGTCTATGGCGCTGAAGTCTGGGTCAGAAAACACCCCACGACCGCAAAGCCCTATGTGATCTCCGGCGTGAAACCGATGCCGAGAAAGCTTTCAGAGAGTTTCGATGCGCCGCCGCGCGTGCACGTAATCGGAGGAGGAGGGACCGCCGCGCCGATTCTCGCCAAGCTCACGCGCAGAGGGTATATAATTACCGTGGGAGTGCTTAATGAGGGCGATGCCGATCAGGAAGTCGCTGACGCGCTCGATATCCCGCACATTTCACAGCCGCTCTTCGCGCATATTACCCCCGAATCTCACGGCGCGCATCTCGATCTGATCAAGTCCGCCGATGTTGTCATTCTCACCGATGTCCCGGTCGGCTATGGAAACATCCTCAACATCGAAGCCGCTCTCGAAGCCGCAAGGCAGGGCAGGAATGTGATCGCGCTAAAGCCTGATCTCATATCAGAGCGAGATTTTACCGAAGGGAAAGCAGCTGAGCTCGTGAAAACGCTCCTTTCCACCGGCGCCGGTACCGCATCCAGCGTGGACGATCTGGTTCGGTTCGTCGAGAAGTTTAGGAAATAGCTGCCAGCAGGCGGCTGGCAGCTTATCACCTTATCCGCCCCAGACCCTTCTCCATGCTTCCACAATCGTCTTTCCGCTGAAGATTACGGTCTGCGGGGAAACTTTACGCACTCCCTCCCGCTCCCTGATGCCTTCGTACACATCGTTCCTGAAGTAGCGCACCTCGATCTCCACAGGCGATTCGATCTTATAAGGAGGTATCGACTTCAGCCTATCCATCGCGCGCGTAGCTTTTTCGCGAATTACATTGTGTACGGCTTGCATCGGCAGAAGTTTGGCGCAGTGGCGGCTGATGCCTTCCTTTACTACCGCCTGCTCGATAGCGGGATTGATCGCCGCTGCTTCCGCGCAGGCTTTATCGTCGCCGCTCACCATCACGAACGGCACATCGAAGACTCCCGCGGCAGCCGCTGATAATCCGATCTCACCCATCGTTACCCCGTTTACCTTCATCTCGACCCATGCTTCCGACGACATTGTATGCTCGAGGATCGCACCCGGGGTTCCCGCCATCGCATGCACTCCTATCTGAAACAAGCCGTCGAATGAAGAATCGATACCTTGAAGGTAATCGGTCCTCGGGATACCCTGGATGTATCTTGCTCCCTCATGCAGCATCTCGTAACGGAAATTACGCGCCTGATTGGTGCCATGGCTATCGAGGACCAGCACTTCCTTCGCGCCGCCTTCGATCGCTCCTTCAACCGCCGCGTTCACTTCCATCGTCAACCACTCGCGAGCTTTCTCGTATCCCGGCGCTCCATCGAATACCTGGCTCCGATTCAAGACTCCACCAACGCCTTCCAGATCAGTGAGAATATATATTTTCATCTTCCTAACCCTCCCGATGTAGCAAAAGGGAGAGCCCATCGCTCTGGGTTCTCCCTTTTTACAGCCACATTTGATAGAATAGTAGAAGCAATTCGCTAGACGGTCCTTGCGACCTTACCGGCTTTAAGGCACTTTGTGCAGACGCGAAGCCTCTTGGGCGTACCGTTGACGCTTGTCCGAACGGTTTGCAGGTTCGGCAGCCACCGGCGCTTGGTGCGCGGCGCGCGAAGGGCCCACGAACCAGAGTGGACGTGCCGGATATTCTGACCGAACTGCGGCCCTTTGCCGCAAACATCACAAACGTTAGACATATCTAAAAGGTCCTCCTGAATCAATAGCCGCGACAGACGCGATGAACATAATACCATAAATCAAAATATTTGGCAAGCAGTGCTGAGTTGCTCAGATGCGAGCCGGGAAGAAGCGGATTACTGTCCCAATATGGCGGATAAAAATATAACAGAACTTATAAGAATGGCTCCGATGCTCGATTCGCGCGATACGGTGCGTAGAGCCGCGGGCCTTATCCGGGCGTCCGAGAGCACGAGGCTATTAGTCGTAAGAGAAGGAATCATCTGCGGTACGGTAGACGAATCCTCGATTGCGGGTTACCTCGGCAGCATGCCCGATCCCGAGAGCGCGCTCGACGATACGATCGAGCCTCTTATCCAGGAATATCCCGTCCACCTGAACGCGTCAGCGACCTTGCGCGAAGCCGCGCAGGTTTTCAGCTCGAGCGGGGTCGATCTTCTGCCTGTAATTGATAGTTACGGCAATTTTAGCGGTGTTCTCTACCGCCGCGATGTAATCGGGCTTCTCACCAGAAACCTTCGCCCGCCTACGGTTGCGGGTATGGCGACTCCGCTCGGTGTCCACTTGACCACGACATCTCTGAGCGGAGGATCAGGGAGCCTCGGGCTTTACCTCACCGGCGCTGCTCTTGCGATAATGCTGATGCTCAGTAAACTTGCCGGTGATGGAGTTATGAGCTTTATCGGGATGGGGCTCAGGTTGAAAATGAGCGCGCTTCTTGCGTCGACTCCGCTCACCGCGGCGTTCAGCCCTTATGATATTCCTGCCATACTTTCCACCGTTCTCGGGATTGTCTTTTTCGCTGTCTTAATGAGGCTTTCTCCACTTGCCGGCTACCATGGTGCGGAGCACATGACCGTTCACGCGATCGAGGCTGGAGAAGAGCTATCACCGGAAAACGTAAGGCGTTTTCCGCGCGTGCATCCCAGGTGCGGTACCAACCTGCTTGTAGGCGCCTCGATATTCATATTGATTACCAGCAGGTTCGGTGGCCAGATATCATCTCTAATCGCTATACTGATCGTAGTTATCGGCTGGAGAACGGTGGGCGGATGGGTGCAATATGCAGTTACGACAAAGCGCCCTAATGACAGGCAGCTGGCGAGCGGTATCGCCGCCGGCAAGGAACTCCTTAAAAAGTATCAGGAGCGGCCTCACTACCACGCCAGCGGCTTTGGAAAGGCGTGGGAAATGGGATTTCTGCAGACCGCGGCCGGAATGGGCACCATATTCGCTCTGCTTACGTTATTGCAGACTCATTTCAAAATCCCAGTGCTATTTTAGCGACACCAGGACTGAAAATGATCGATATAACCAGGACAACCGTAATCGCCGACATTCTTCGGGAGCACCCGGAGTGCGTCGAGGTTTTCGACAGGCATGGCATGCCGTGCCTGACCTGCATGGGCGCTTCCACAGGCACCATTGAGGAAGGGGCGATGATGCACGACGTCGATCTCGAGAAGATTATTGACGAACTTCGCGAGTGCTGCCGTCGTACAGCTTCATCCCCCTAGCAGGGAACTTGACCCCATCTATATAACCGTAAATATGCTGGGGCTTGCTCCGTTTGGAGCCAGCACTGGAACCTGAGGCGGATGTCTGTCGTCGTAACGATAGCTCAAGGCGGCAGGCGTGCGCCGACACAAATCAGGGAGATTATGAGACACAACCGACCCTTGCTTCTACTCGCGCTAGTTCTTATGTTTTCCGCTGTCTGCTCGGTTCCGGGCATGGGCGCCGGGATCAAGTATAAGACTTCCGGCACTTTCGTAGACGGATCCGGCGGGCAGCATCCGTGGGGTATCAACGATGCCCACACTTTGCTTTGGGATTCCGAGCCTTACATTCCCGTAGGGGGTGTATTCGTAGCTCAGAGCCTCGCGCCCGGAGCCGGAGACGCCGCTTATCAGGCTGATGTGACAGCCCTTGAAAATCTTAAGGCGAAAGAAGTCACCGACATCATCCTGAAAGGTCCGGGACCTATCACATCCGCCGATCCCGCCTCCCTCCAGAAGATCATCTCTTACCTGGATACCAACGGCTTTACCTACGGGCTGGAGATGGACGATGGACCCAACGTTCCGCTGCAGGGTTACCTCGTCTCCCCTAATCGCTACAGGCTCGAAGGTCCCAGCGAAAAGACATCTCTGGTATGCAACTGGCCGGGCGTCGATTCCGCGATTTATGTTATCGTAGATAAATCCGACAATTCTATCGTATCCAACGGCGGCGCTCTGGTGAGAGACGGAAAGATCACTATTTCCCTGCCAGGCGGCCTCAAATCTACCGATATTCTGCTGGTCTACCCCCATAAAGTCCTGAGCACGAGCGCGGGAGCAGGGGACCTTTGGAGCGGATACGATGACTATCGCGACAGGGTGCTGGCATTCTTTAAGGGGATTAAGTTTGGCAAGGGAATGCGGTTCTTTTTGGAGCCGTTTACGAGTAAAATGGACTTCACCGGTGAAATGGCCGGTTTTCTCCCTGATTCGCCCGGTTTCAGGCTTGGCTTAGAGGCTTACCTCACGCGTAAATATAAGCACGAGGGCGGCTTGAACGCTCAATGGGGACTTAACGAGAACCTGGACAGCATTGAGCAGGCTGCGCGCCTGCTGCCGCTGTGGATGGCTGGGCGCGGCGTTCCCTACGCTTACGACAGGGCGAACGCTCACCTATATTCGATCAATCCGAGCTATTCCGCGCCGGTATGGCAGGATATCATCAGCTATCGCGATAGTTCCGCGCAGGAATGTATGAATACTATCGCGGACACTCTTAAGAAGCAGGTCGCTGATGTCCCCGTCATTTTCAAGACCGCATCCGGCTCGCGTATCTATGCGAACCCGTTCGGTATGGGCGGCTTTGATGGTATCGGCGCTCAGGTCTACGGGACAGGTGAATATCTGGTCGACAGCGTCGCGGGGCCTGCGTATGCCCTTGCGGAGGAATCCGGTAAATCGACATGGTATATCGTTGCATCCACTCAAGCTTCTGCTGACGCCAAGACGACTTATTCCGGTGAGAATGCGATGGTCGGCAGCCTAGATTCGCTCCGCGAGATCGGGTGCAAGGGGTTCTTTATTGACAATCTGACGAAAGATCCTCAGGAGATCGATTGGCTGAAGAGCTTCAAGGCGCGGCTTAATAAATCTTCGGCTGATTTCAAACCCGAAGTCATCTACTTCCCGGTCGAGCCCGCGACCGGTGCTTATGTGAAGAAGCTGGCATCTAATACCTGGTGGCTGCCCACTCTCAGGAGAGGCGCTGTCTCCTACATCGGCGATGGTCTTTCCATCTATACTATCCTGGGCGAGGGTAAATCCTACATATGGTCGGGAAATGGAAACTGGACCGTCACCCTGTCGACGGGTAACTCCGGCATGGTTTCCGTAGATTATCCCGCGGATATCAAGATCAATCCGGCGAAGAAAACCGGTATGTTCACGCTTCCGCTCACCTCATCGCCTATAGTTCTGCGCGGATTGGATATGTCTCAGGTATTTCCCAAAGAAACCGCGGACCAAGAGATAAACCGCCTCGCGCAACTGATCCCGGAAGCTGATAAGGCGGGTATCGATGTGAAGCAGGCTCGATTGGCGCTGGATCATGCGAAGATGGTCGAGCAGAACAGCCAGGCTGCAATTGCCTATGGCATTGCGCAGGAGGGCATAACACAGATCTTGACCGCAATGGGTGCCGACATCTGGCTGGAGGGAGAAAACTCACCGGCTTATAACTTCGGCATGCCCACCGCTGTTCCCGGCGCAAGCGCGGCGCTTGCGATGGTCCTCGATACCAACGAAGAAGCGCCCCTGGTACCTTACGCTATCTCATTCAGGTTCGATACTACGGCTAACTCCAGTTATGAGATATGGGTTGCCGGTACCCCTCCTGCCGAAGGTTCCGCTCTAAGCTACAGCATTGATGGTTCCGCATGGACTCCCGTAAGCCCGGCTGATGGCAAGGTGATATCTTATGCTCCCGGCCTTGCATGGTATAAGGTCGGTTCGATTAATTTCTTCCCTGGAAACCATAATCTGACGTTTCGCGCCGATTCCCGGCGAGCGCAGGACAACCGTTACTACTACGCGATGGACGCCGTAGTCCTGAGCCCGCGCGGATTTACGCCGAACGGTGTAATTAAGCCCTATTAATCATAAAACGCGATAAAGCTGATTTTTGAAGGCGCAATGAATAACGCAATTGAGGGGACAATATGGGATTACTGATCGCAGCCTGTATGCTGTCACTGCTTATGATGACTAACGCGCAAGCTTCGGGGCCTGCGGGGGCAGGGGACCAGGTCGTCGTGCGTCCATCCGACACGGGCGAGGCGCTTGTGAATCCCGATATGGGCTGGACTATGCACTTCTACTCCAATATCCCCACCAATTACGGCTCGCAGCTTGAACCATCCGATACCGTCGACGATTTCCCCGGCCTTTCGACAGTCTATCTGCGCCTTCCCTGGTCGATGATCGAGCCCCAGGAAGGCAAATTTAACTGGGCTATTCTCGATACCCCCGCTCAGCGCTGGATCGCCAAGGGAAAGCGAGTCGCGTTCAGGATCACCTGTTCTGAAAACTGGATCGCTTTTGGAACTCCTGAATGGGTGAAGAACGCCGGTGCTAAGGGAGTGTTTTATGAGTTCGGCAAAGGACCGACCGGTAAGGGGTGGACATGGGACCCGGATTTCGGCGACCCGATCTTCCTCCAGAAACTGGATCAGTTCCTGACCGCTATGTCGAAGCGCTATGATGGTAACCCGAACGTTGCGTTTATCGATATCGGCAGCTACGGGCTCTGGGGCGAGGGACACACATTTATGACCAGCCAGGTCCCTGATGATCGCGCCGATAAGATCGTCCGCCAGCACATCGACCTTTACGTGAAGCATTTCCCGCGGACGCTTCTCTGCATAAGCGACGATATCGTCGGTCACGATAAACCCGGCCGCCACTTCCCGCTTACCGATTATGCTATCTTCAAAGGGGTATCCCTTCGCGACGACAGCATTATGGTGCAGCCGCCGCCGCGCTCATGGTACCATTCGGAGATGGCGCAGGAGTTTTGGCCGAAGTTCCCTGTTATCCTGGAGCACGATCACTTTGGCGCCTCCAAGGATCGTGGAGTATGGGGCGATGGCTCGCTGCTCCTAAAGGCTGTCGAAGACTACCATGCAAGCTATATGTCCATCCACTGGTGGCCGAGAATCGAACTTTCCGAGAACCGCAAGCTTATCGACCGCATAAATCTGCGCATGGGCTATCGACTGCAGCTGCGCGAGATAAGCTGGCCCTTGCATGTTACCATCGGCGAACCGTTCAAGGTCGAATCGATGTGGGCAAATGCCGGCGTGGCTCCGTGCTATCCCGGCGGATTTATGGCGCTGACCATTAAAGATGAGAAGGGTGGAATCGTTTCGGTGCTTTCGGATGAAAGCCTCGATATGCGAAGCCTTGAGGTCGGTCCGCCCGATCAAGCTCCGGTAAAGGGGCATGAGAGCGAGTTCTGCATTGGCTTGATCGCTCCTACCACCCATCCCGGCAAATATGATGTATATGTCTCCGTAGGCAAGCGCGACGGCACTCCCGTCATCGCTTTGCCTCTGCCGGGTAATGACGGGAGCCGCCGGTATAAGATTGGCACGATCGAGATCGGGGAGAAGAAATAGGGATCATCTCAGCCGAATCGCTTCCACTTCCAGCCGCATCATCGCCACGTGCGCCATTCCGTCATGGTCGAGCGGATACCGGCTGAGATAGCAATCGACTGCTTCTAATACGAACTGTTCGCGCATATCTTCGGGGATGCGGTGAGTGTAGGGCATCCAAGTCGTGCGCATCCACCCCGCCAATCCCTCGGCGCCGTGCTGCGCCATGTCGCGCGGCAGCAGTTCGACTCGCAGAGGCGTTAGCCCCGCTTCCGTCAGCCATGGGATATACTCCTCCGGTCCGTAAAATCCGTAAGGAAACTGCATGCTGGTGAAGTATTGTCCCCAGTGCTCCTGAATCTCATCTGAAGTAAAGATCATCTCGATGAATTCTGCCGCGTTTCCTCTACCGCCCATTTGCAGCAGGCATCGGCCTCCGGGCCTAAGCGCATGTGCAATCCCGCGCAGCACCGGCTGATGATCTTTGATCCAGTGCAGAGTCGCATTCGAGAATACGGCATCGAATTCGGCATCAAATGCCAGTTCTTCGGCATCCATTACGGTGTATGAGAGATTCGGCCATATTACAGGAGGAAATGCCTCTTTTGCGAATGCGATCATCTCTTCTGACTTATCCACACCCGTCACTTTACCGCTCGTTACGAGCCGTGCGATCTGCGCGGTGATTTTTCCATCTCCGCACCCCACATCGAGCACTCGTTCATTTTCTTTCAGCTTCAGCTTATCGATAAGCTCACGCGCCCAGGCCTGCTGTGCTGCTGAGTGTCGATGATAGTCAGATGCATTCCACGTGACCATGAAGAATCCTCCCGAGGCATACGCTGTCCCTTAGTTATTTAACCTGGGGAAGAGAGGTTTGGTTCGAACGGCAGGGGAATAAGTCCTCTATACTTCCAAATATCTTGCCCGGAGCGTAGATGATGTGGATTGTGAGGTTTTATGCGATGTGGTAGTATTTTCTTCACGTGTATAACGTGCGCGCAGGCGCCTGTGAGCCCAGCTTTTTGAAGTAATCGGCTGTGGGGTTCTTCTTCTGCTGTTTATGCCTGCTGCAAGCTCCGGATCGATGCTGCACATGCGGAACTTATGCGACCAGCTCTCCTCGCTTTTTACCAGAGGCTTCATAATCCAGCTTACAAGGCAATACAGGATCACGGCAAGAGATGCGAATCCCAACCATTCCGCCGTCGGATCCGCGAACATATTGATCTGCGCCGGTTCCAGATAAGCGCTGACCAGCTCCGGATTGAATTTTACCGATGAAGGCGACAGATCACCCCGCACTGCCGGTTTTGCTGCCAGGGCATTTGCGATTGTCTCGATTGCGTTAACATACGCCCGGTTCTTTGTATTGAAAGTCTCTCCCGGTGCGGTTTCGATGAGATACGCCGCATAGCCCTGCATTGAATATTTTCGATGAAAGAGCCGTCCGTCGCTGTGCACGGTGCACTTTATCAGGGTGAGCCCCGACTCCGCCGCCATTCCCGCGGCCAGGCTCGCCATAGCCTGCTGCTGCCTCGTGGTCACGCATCTGGAGAGCTCAATCTCATTTGCTGGAACCGGAGAAGGACCTGTCCACTCGTGGATATCGATCATCGCCTGCGGCTGCCACGTTCTTATCAGCGAGTTTACAAACTGCGTCTCCCGTGTAATGCGATCGATCCAATCCCTGTTGAGATCCTGCCCATCCGCGTTGAACCGGTTCTTAGCCGCGATCCCATCCGGATTTACCATCGGTACTACTATCACCACGCATCTTTCAAGCAGATCCGGCAGCGTTCCGTCCGCAAGCTCCCGGCTGAATGAGAGGATCGATTTTACGGGGTTATATTCATCGCCATGCTGTCCCGCGCAGATCAAAACTCGCGCCTTACCGGTATTATTAGTGGAGAAGTTGGAAATTACGAACGCTGGGATCATTCGTCCGGTAGAAGTCTTGCCGAAGGGGAGCAGGCGAACATCGGCATAATTGGACAGGACTCGAACCTGCTTCATTGCTTCATCATACGGATTTTGCGGAGGTGCGCAATGTGCTTTTATCGCCAGCGCGGTAAGTATTAGCGCAAAAAGATGAATTCTACTTCTCCACGGAGCCTGGAGCCCCGCGCGCAAGGCAATTTCTTTCACTGCTGCTTGTCCATGAACATCGGGATATGATTATGCTTGCATGCCGGTCCATACGCGGCGTCGAGCTTTCTGCGTGCCGATGATTCACGTATTGCCCTGGCTGTTGCTTCTATTCGCTTTTTCAACAGAGCTTCGCATTCTATCTGGCATGCGAGAACATCCTGCGCCAGCGTGCGTGAATCTTCCTGAAGCGTGATAACCGACCTTGCGAGTTCTCCCAATTCGTCGTTGGCGCCCTGAGCGGATTCGATAGCTGTATCCACTATCGTTTCGATATCCGCTGCGCCCTGGCATGCGGCATCGAAGCGGGCGCAGTCCTGCGCTCGGCGCTCCAGCACATCGCTGATATCCGGCGAATCGTCGCTTTTAAGCCGTGAGCGTATCTCCATGCTTGTATGTGAGAGGCGCATCAATGCCTCGTTACGTGTAGTAAGCACCGATGTATATGCTCTCAGCGAAGCCACCATCTCATCTCTTGATGACGAGAACTCTGTCACGCCGCTTCCTCCTGGCTTTCGCGCTGGATGATTCTCTCAGCCTCGGCCCATGATTCTCGAAGATTAGCAAGTATAGAAATGGCTTCATCAAGCGAAGCCTGATCATTAGCAGTGTTTGCGTGAGCGAGTTTTTCTATCACGTATAAATAAAGCGATCTCAACCTTGCCACAAGCGGAGGATTAGCCTCCTCGTTAAGCGTACTGAGAAGCTCACAAACAATGGCAAGCGCTTTGTTGATATAAACGCTCTGCTCGTCAAGGCGCTGCTCCTTCATCTTTTCCTTGCCTACACGGCAGAATTTTATAGCTCCGTCGTAAGCTGCGAGCAGCAGCTTCGCGGGTGAAGCTGTCGCGAATTGATTTTGCTGATATTGAGCATATCCGTCCATGGCCATAATTTTCTACACACCCTTATTGCCCTATCCTGAGGCTATTTCTTAGAATTGCTGGTGCCATTCATCGCGGCAATCTGGCTCGACAGGTAATTGCCCTGGCTCTGGAGGTCAGCGAGCTGGCTCTCCATTTGGCTGAATTCGGTATACAACCGATCTTGTTGAGCCTGAAGACGAGTGTCCCAATCGGCTACTTCCTTGTCGATATCAGACATACGAGCGTTGATCGAATCCTGAGCCTTGTTGACAAGCCCTGTGACCGAAGTTATATCGATAAGCGTATCGCGGATCATCGTTCCCACGCCCTTTGTGAAGTAGACCGTGGTAGTCATAGGCTTATCGCTGGTTATCATCAGAGCGAGCCCGTTTGTCTGGCTGTTACTTACTGTCGAATTTCCGGTGAGGACCTGTCCGACTCCCTGAGCGCTCTCGTTGTTGATAGTTCCCGCAACGTCGAGGCCGGTAAGCCCTACTCCGGTTCCCGCGTCGCTTTCACCATCGGGTTTAGCTCCGCTTATCTCTACATTGCCGATCCCACTGGTCGTCCCTGATTTATATGATAGTGAGCTAAATGCCTTGACATCGTACACGCTCCCGTATCGGGTCGATCTGAGCGTCAGGTATGTATTTAATGACGAATCCGATGCTGTCGTCCCGTCGGCTTGAGTCGCCAAAGCCGCCACACCGGTCTCGCTGGAGTATTTATTGACTTCTTCAATAATTTGGCTGAGGCTCCAGCCCTGTTTTAGCTGGATGGCTTTTGAATTTGTTCCGGTGGCGCTGATGGTCAGGTATTCGTCGTTTCCCAGTCCTGTATCCTGTATTGCCGTTTTCGCCGTGACCTGTGCCCGCCGCGCAGCCTGTGTGATATTTACATTCCATCCCACCGTGCCCGATGACTGGGTTTGAGCGCTGGATGACAGGTAGGAAACATAAGTGCTGTCGGATTGCATGCCCGATGCAAAGAGCTTGCTCACCTGGTCCGGAGCAGCTTGAAGCGCTTTGGTGAATTGCGCTTCATCCATTGTGAGATCACCCTGTGTGTCCATTGTGATACCCACGGCTGCCATGGAACCATATTTAGGATCCGCACCAACCACCGACTTGGTAACCGAGTTCATCAGTGTCATTTGAAGCTGCTGAAGGTCCCAGTCGCCGAATAACGGTCCACCTTCACCTGTTGTTGGATCAAGATTATACTGCTTCGAAATGGTATCGCTGAGATCGTTATACTGAGTGATAAAATCCTGGACCGCGGTCATCACCGATCTGGTATCCCTGGTAACATCGAGCTTAATAATGTTATTCGAATCAGGATTGATGATATTTAAGGTTACACCCGGTATAAGATCGTTGATAGTATTACTCGCCTTATGCACCGTGATTGCTGATGAGTTCTGGCTGTCGCCGAGTTCTAGTGTTGCATCTTTACCTTGCTGGGTTACGGTCGAGAAGTCGAGCGAGGTCGTTCCGGCATCGACGGTGAACTGCGATGCGTCGCCTGAGTTCTTACTGGTGAGAAGCAATTGATAAGATGGATTGATGGATGTGCCTGTGTTGACTACACTGGCCTGCACATTTTTATTAGCCCGGTTGATAGCGTCTCGAGCACCCATAAGGGTATTATTCTGGCTATCGATTGTAACTTCGAAATCATTGGACGTGTCTCTGTTTGGTCCCGATCCGAAGGTGAATTTGAGCGTGCCGGTGCCGATATCGGCGGTTGTGCTGGTGAACGGGGTGGGGGTGATTCCCTTAGCCTGGCCGGCAATCTGGTGGCTTTGAGCCCGATTGATGACTTTGATGAAGTAGGTGCCTGGGGCTGCATCAGCGGACGCGCTTGCGGTTAGAACTGATTCATCACTCGATTGCACCGTATACTTGTCCAAGCCCTGCTGCGTTGCCAGAGAATCCGCCTTCATCTTCAGCGCCAGTACGCGCGTATTAAGGTCCTGCCACACTGCCAGTTTGCTCTGGTCATCAGTCTTTTCAGATTTGAGCTGATCCTGCTGCTGGCGTGCGACGGCCATGACCTTGCTGATGATATCATCGGTTTGTAATCCCGATACCAACCCGTTTACAGACATTGAACCGGGCATAGCACATCCCTCTTTTCGTGTTTGCAGATATCAAGAAAAGGCTTAGCGACCGCGAGCGACGAAGGGTTTATTTGTTGCGGTCGCATTAGCCTCTATCTTCCAATTTAAGGCCAGGGGACCGTTATAAGGCGGCCCCCCGGAGCATTGTTTCAGATTAACCCAGCAGCTTCAAAAGCATCTGCGGGGCCTGATTCGCCTGAGCAAGCATAGCAGTGCCGGCCTGCTCCATGATCTGGTTCTTTGTGAATGTGACCATCTCTTCGGCCATATCCGTGTCGCGGATAGTAGACTCGGAAGCCGAAATGTTCTCTTTCGCAATGGTCAAGCTGCTGATGCTGCTTTCCAGTGTATTCGTCTGGATAGCGCCAAGGTTTGATCTCAAGCTTGAAACATCGGAAATGGCCTTGTCAAGAACCTTGATAGCAGACTGAGCGTCTACCGAGACATCGATGTTCGCCAGACTAGTTACCGTAGTTCCATTAGCCAGACCGAGCTGAGCAGTTGTGACGGATGATATGTTCATCTGCCTTGTCTGACCGGCATAAGCGCCCACCTGGAAAGTCAGTGTGCCGGCTGTGACGTCCATCACACCGTTACCACCATTGATCGCACCGGCAGCAGCGCTTGCGGCGGCATCGGTAAGCTGGATGGCATTTCCAAGCGAATCCTTGAGAACCGATCCGCTGCCTGCCGTCCATGTGGCGTCAGACACGTTGGTTACGCCATCGCTGTAGAATACATGCGCCTGGACATCCTGGCCTACGGCTGATGCCGTGGCGGAACCCAGGATAGCCGTGCCGCCTGTAACTATAATCTTCTGATCGGAACCGTAGTTCAACTGGTCCAGTTTAAGGTTGTTGCCGTTGAGTGAGGCTACAACACCAGTCTGACTCGACTTGGCATTGATGTTGGCAATGGTATTGGCGCCGTTTGTGCCACCCTGGATCTGAACGCCATTGATCGTGATG